>Ga0222421_100091_pt1 | contig 106726 bp, 94 predicted proteins | sample 3A1ome_2_FD_182473 | JGI IMG/M metagenome (GOLD analysis project Ga0222421, IMG submission 182473) | Enriched microbial communities from leaf-cutter ant dump, University of Wisconsin, Madison, United States - 3A150A (version 2) | ecosystem: Environmental > Terrestrial > Nest > Insects nest >... | reverse complement strand
GCCGCGCATAACGCTCGTCAACGTCCCAGAAACCGGCCTGTCCCCGCATCCTCCGCCTCCATGCAAATCAGCATGGCAATCGAATCAAATCCCGGCCGAAAACGCGAGGTAATTCGAGGTCTCCAAGCGCAAAAGCGATGCCGCTAAAGGAGAAAAGGGTGCAACGGAAATGAGAAGACGCAGGGCGCTCAGCCCCGGAGAGGCGCTCCAGTCAAGCTGTTGCCAGTCGTATCGCAAGGAGTGGCTAGCAGACCCTGCAGCTATCAGAACTCCAAGCGATATGAGCACCATATTGTGCAGTCGGCCCGTAGTCGCGTCACTAGACGCTGATGCCGCACTGTTAGACATGCATTCTTCTGCCGTTCGGATTTGTATTGAAGGCGAATCTCGCGGATTTTCAAGATCAATACGTCGTGCGCCGCTCCTCGGAGGGCGGGCGGCCAAACTGCAGACGGTAACTCTGCGCGAAGTAGGAATGCGAGGTGAAGCCGGTGGCGATCGCCACGTCGAGGATCGGCATGTTGGTCTGGCGCAGCAGTTCGCGGGCGCGCTCGAGCCTGAGGCGCATGTAGTAGCGCCCCGGCGTCACGCCGAGATGGCGCAGGAACAGGCGCTCGACCTGGCGCACCGACAGGCCGGCGGATTTCGCGAGCTGCACCGCCGACAGCGGCTCGTCGAGATGGTCGGCCATGAGTTCGACGATCTTGCGCAGCTTCTCGGACTTGCCGGTGAGATCGCGCTCCGGCCCGACGCGCTGGCGGTCGCCGGCCGAGCGGATGCGCTCGTGCTGGAATTGGTTGGCGACGCTATTGGCGAGATTGGAACCGAAATCGGTGCGGATGATCTCAAGCATCAGGTCGATGGAGGTGGTGCCGCCCGCGCAGGTGTAGCGCTTGCGGTCGATCTCGAAGACGTTGCCGGTGCAGTCGATCTCGGGGAAGCGCTCCATGAAGCCGGCGCGGTTCTCCCAATGGATGGTGCAGCGATAGCCTTCCAGTTGCCCGGCCTCGGCCAGAAGATAGGAGCCGACCGACAGCGCTCCCATCGCGCCGCCGCGGCGTCCCCAGCTTCGCAACGCGGCAAGTACCTTCGATTTGCCGGGAAATTCGGTGGTGAGCCCGACCGCGACGAACAGGATGTCGACGGGCGGAATGTCGGCCACCGCATAGTCGATCTTGATCGGCAGGCCGTTGGAGGCCATCACCGCGTCGCCGTCGGCCGACACCGTGGTCCAGCCGTAATAATCGTAGCCGAGGAGACGGTTGGCGGCGCGGAAAGCGTCGATCGCCGCCGCGAGGGAAAACATCGAAAACTTGTCGACCAGCAGGAACGCGAACTGCCGGCCATCCTGCACGGGATCAGCCATGGTCGGCCGTTCTACAGGAACAGGCGGCATCGGCAAAGGAGGGGTCTTTCTTCTCGAAGTCAGAAAGAGGGGCGCTCCAGACCGTTCGCCAGGAAGGCGGAGGTCACGGTGTTGGCCATCAGCATGGCAATCGTCATTGGGCCGACGCCGCCGGGCACGGGGGTGATCGCGCCGGCGACCTTTTCGGCTTCCGCATAGGCGACGTCGCCGACCAGCCGCGTCTTGCCCTCGCCCTTTTCGGGCGCGGGAATGCGGTTGATACCGACATCGATGACGGTGGCGCCGGGTTTCACCCAGTCGCCGCGCACCATCTCCGGCCGGCCGACGGCGGCGACCAGGATGTCGGCGGTACGGGCCAGCGCCGGCAGGTCCCTGGTGCGGCTATGGGCGACGGTGACGGTACAGTTGGCGGCGAGCAGGAGGTTCGCCATCGGCTTGCCGACGATGTTGGAACGGCCGACGACGACGGCGTTCAGCCCCGAAAGGTCCCTGCCGCGCACGCGCTCGATCAGGAGCATCGAGCCTGCTGGCGTACAGGGCACGAAGGCGGTCGCGAGCTCGCCGGCGCCGAGTTTGCCGACATTGATGAAGTTGAAGCCGTCGACATCCTTTTCGGGTGCGATCGCCTGGATGACGGCGCCGGCGTCGATCTGCGCCGGCAGCGGCAATTGCACGAGGATGCCGTGGATCGCCGGATCGGCATTCAGGTCCGACACCAGCTTGAGAAGGTCTGCCTGGCTGGCATCGGCCGGCAGCGTGTGCTGGAGCGAATGAAAACCGCATTCCTTGGCGGTGCGCGACTTAGAGGCGACATAGACCTGGCTGGCCGGGTCCTCGCCGACGATGACGACGGCAAGGCCAGGCTTTATTCCCCGGCCCGCCAATTCAGCGGTCAGGCCCTGAACCTTGCGCACGACATCGGCCGCGACGCTCTTTCCATCGATCACTTCGGCCATCGGACACCTTCATGGGCGATTCTTGCGGGGGCGATTCTTACAGCGGCATTTTCACGAAAACCGCCCGACGCAATCCCGCAGGAGCGTCGTCCGATGCCGTAAACCCGAAATCGCGGGCCGCGATTACAGGAACCGGCGGCGCGGCCGGCTGTCGGCGAGGTCGCGCAGCGCTTCCCTGAACTCGTGCAGGGAAGCGCGGATTTCGTCCAGCGCGTCCTGATCGATCGCAGGACGCTGCCACATGTCCGGCGCCGGCTGGGCGTACTGGACCGGATGAGCCGGACCGGCATAGGGATGGGCCGGTGCGGCATAGGGCCAGGGCAAAGGAGCGGCAGTAGCCGCGGGCCAGGCTTGCACGGGATAAGACGGCATAGGCTGCATGATCGGATGCGGCGGATAGAAGGGCTGCGGGTAAGGCTGCGCTGCATAAGGGGCCGGCGCGTAGGAGGCAGCGGGCGGATAGGCAGGCTGCTGCCATTGCTGAGGCTGGAACCGGGGTTGGGGCCGAGGCTGCTGCGGATCCTGGGCATAAAGCTGGTCGGGATGGACCGGGTACATGTTCGTCTCCGTGGGTTCCATGATTGCGGTGGGCAGCGGCAAGGCCTCGTCCGGCAACGGCCATGCTTCGTCATCGTCTTGCGGTCGGCCGGGTTCGTCCCATTCCTCGGAACCGGCCACCGGCCGCGAATCGCGGCGCCAGCGCTTCTTCCGGCCGGATCCGGCTTCGAACAGGGTGCGCGCATCGCGTTTGGCCGGCGTTTGCGGGCCGCCGTGATGACCTCGGCCAGCGCCGAGCCCAAGTCCGGCGAACAGGCCAAGGGCGGCACCGGCCAGGGTTATCGTCAGGCGCGGCGGACCGCTCGGCTTTGTCGGAGGAGCGGCCCGCGATACGATCTCGGCACCCTGCCCCTTCGCATCGTCACCAGACGCGGCGATGCTGCCGGTCATGGTCTGGCGATCGACTTCCGCCGCGGCGCGCTCTTTCTGGATATCGCGCAAGGCCGCGATATCCTGCACGCTCAGTCCCGTCTTGGCGAGACGGGAAGCCAGCGCCTGCTCGGTCTCGACGGCCTCTTTCAACTTCGCCTGCTGGGCGGCGACGATGCGGCGAAGCTCGGCCGCCAGCCTGCTGCGAGCGCCCGCGAGTTGCGCCTCGATGGCGTGGCGTTCGGGATTGCGCGGCCCCAGGCGCGCCGCCGCCAGATCCGCCTGCCGCTTGATGTCGAGATATTGCGTGCGCAGCGCCTGCACGGCGCCGGTCTCGAACTCCGGCGGCAATCCACCGCCGAGCGAATCGACGTTCGTCGAACGAAGCTCGGAAACCTTGGCGTTCAGTGCTTCCGTATGGGCGCGCGCGTCCTTCAGGTCAGTGTCCAGATCGAGGATGCCGATGATGCGGGCCGGATCCTTCGCAAGATCGGGCCGATCGTTGGCGTTCGCGAAGTCATCCAGATGGTCCCGGGCAGCGGCCGCGGCGGCGTCGCCTGTCTGCGTATCCGCGGCGGAACCGGTCAGGGCGCCGGAGCGGTTCTTGTCATGGACCTGCACGAAGGCGTCGGCGACCGCATTGGCGATCAAGGCGGATTTCTCGCCGTTGCCGGTCGTCGCGGTGACGGCGATGCCGCCGCCAGCGGCATGCGAGACGGACAGGGCAGCCAAGAGCCGGTCGACGGCGAGCGCCTGGCGGTGGCCCTCGTCGGCGGCGCCGCCGCCATCGCGCACGAGCAGCGCGCGCAACATTCCTGTGATTCCGCCGGCGCCGCTTTCTCTGCCGTTGAATTCCGGATCGCTGGCAAGGTTCAGCCCATCGACCACCCTGGTCAGCACGATGCCGGAGGTCAACAGGCGGAGCTGGCTTTCGACCGCGCCGCCGTCTAGGTCACCTGCCCTGAGGGTCACGCCGGCGGTGGCCTGATAGCGCGCGGGCAGCGAGAAAGCGACCGCGCCCCCCATCAGCAGGCCAAGCGCAGTGCCGGCGGCAACCAGCCGCCAGGAGAGGCTTCGCCTGCGCGGCCGATTGCCGGATGCGTCAGGGCCGTTCCAGTCTTCGTCTCTTCCGCTTTGGATCGGAGATGGAGGAGCCCCCCAGCCTCCGTCATCCTGCGGCCATTGCGGTTCTGGTAGGGAGAAAGGCTGGTTCACGTCCTCAATCGCCTCGCGCTGTGCCCGTGCGAGGCGATGTCTCAGGCGGACATCGAAGGGTTCTTCGGCCTCGATGCGGTCATCCGCCGGCATGAGCGATTGGTGATCCGGGCCGGAATGGTCCTCGCTGCGCACGGCGCGGCCGAGTTCGAGCAGCGAATGCTCGCGCCTCCAATCCTCGCGCTCCGTGCTTCTGTTCATACTTCGCATCCAGGCGACGAAGGGCGCGCCGCTTTCGTTACGACAAGCTAAACAGGCATGGGTAACAAAAGGTTAATTCAGGCTCCGATATCTACCCTTTAAAAGAGTAAAAGTCAGGTATTTCAATTTTCGATTGCATATCCCGGTCACCCGCCGCGCCAGGGCTTCCCCACGCCTGAACATGCCGTTAAGGAGGTCCAACGGAGGCTTTTCATGACGATCTCTCTCGTTCTCGCCGGCTGCGGCAATATGGGCTACGCCATGCTTTCGGGCTGGGTGAAGGCGGGCAAGCTCAGGCCCGCCGAAATATTCGTCGTCGAGCCGAACGCCGATCTCAGGGCGCGTGCCGAAGCACTCGGCTGCCTGTCGGGAGCCTCGGCCGGGGACATTGCGGCGGACGCCGCACCGCGCCTGATCGTCGTCGCGGTCAAGCCGCAGGTCATTCGCGACGTGCTGGCGGATTACCGGCGCTTTGCCGATGGCCGCACGACCTTCGTGAGCATCGCCGCCGGCACGCCCGTCTCCACCTTCACGCAGGTGCTGGGCGACAAGGCGCCCGTCATGCGCTGCATGCCGAACACGCCGGCCGCCATCGGCAAGGGCATGATGGTGGTGTTTTCCACGCCGCTCGTTTCCGCCGAAACCCGCGTTTTCGTCAACGATCTCCTGTCAGCGAGCGGCGCGGTGGCAGGCATAGAGGACGAGAGCCTGATGGATGCGGTGACGGCCGTCTCGGGCTCCGGTCCGGCCTATGTCTTCCATTTCATCGAATGCCTGACGGCAGCAGCCGAAAAGGCCGGGTTGCCATTGGAAACCGCGAAGCTCCTCGCCATGCAGACGGTGTTCGGCGCGGCGTCGCTGGCGGCCGAGAGCAGCGAGGAACCGGGTGTGCTGCGCCGGCAGGTGACCAGCCCGAACGGCACCACGGCGGCGGCGCTGGACGTGCTGATGGGCGAGGACAGGCTCAAGACGCTGGTGACGCAGGCCGTGGAAGCCGCCCGCCTGCGCTCGATCGAACTCGGCAAGTAAGATTTCCGGATTCCGGGCGACTTCGCGGCAGCGGCCTGCCGTGACCGGTCAATCCTTGCGGAAGACGATGCGGCCGAGCCAGCCCGTCGCCATCGCCAGCGAAACCGAAAGGAAGCCGTAGAACAGGCCATGGTGCTGGGCGAGGCGGTAGACGGTCTGCTCGAAACCCGACTTGCGGATTTCGAGCTGCGCCGAGCTTTCCTTGAGGAAAACGCCGTTCTTGAACAGGAAGGCGCGCGCCTTGTGGGTGCCGACGGGCACGTCGGGCGCCAGGCGGACCGTCGCGCGGAACAGGCTTTGGGAGAGGAACTGCACGCCGCCGGGATTTTCGCTGTAGAGGCCGGCCGCCGTCTTCCGCTCGCGCAGCGCCCGCGTGAACTCCGCGATCGTCACCGGAGGTTGGCCCGCTTCGGCCGGCTGCATGAAGATGTTGCCGCTTCCGAGCGACAGCCGCCGGTAGCTTTCCGGCTGGGTGATGTCCTGCAGCGGACGGGTGGACGCCACGGAATAGGACACCGGCACATTGGTGAAAGTCTCGGATTCGAGATTGATCCACACGCCGAGCACGCGGTCCTTGCGGCGCACCACGACCGGACGTGCCGGTCCCTCGAGAACGACAACCACGTCGTAGCGTCCTTGCCGCGCGGTCTGCGGGTCGGCATCCTCCAGGGAACCGAAGATGGTGAGGTCGGCGCCTGAAAACCCGGCCGTGATCGAGATGTCGTCCTGCGACAGGCCGATCTGGATGCCTTCCTGATGGGCGATCTGCGCCGCAGCGGGCGCCGTTGCGAGAAAGGCGAACAGGAGCGCCGCGAATGCCGTGCGGGCCGCCATCAGCCCTCTCCCAGGGCCGCGAGCGAATAGACGTTGTGCGGCGTGACGAACAGGTCGACGGCCAGGCGGAGCGCCACGGCCATGACAAGGAGCGCCAAAAGGGCGCGCAATTGCTCGCCGCGCAGCTTCTGGCCGGCCTTGACGCCATATTGCGCGCCGGCGACGCCGCCGACCATCAGGACGAAGGCCAGGACGACGTCCACCGTCTGGTTGGTGGCTGCATGCACCAGGGTCGTGTAGGCCGAGGTGAAGATGATCTGGAACAGCGAGGTGCCGATGACAACGTTGGTCGGCACGCGCAGCAGGTAGATCAACGCCGGAACCATGATGAAGCCGCCGCCGACGCCCATGATCGACGACAGGAAGCCGATGGCTGCGCCGAGGCCGAGCACCGGGATGACGGAGACGAACAGCTTGGAGGCCCGGAAGCGGACCTTGAGCGGCAGGCGATGAATCCAGTTATGTTGTCCGGGCTTCTTGAGCGTCGGAGCCGCACCCGAGCGCGACGCGCGCAGTGCGCCGACGCTTTCGACCAGCATGATGGAACCCACCGTACCCAGCAGCACCACGTAGGAGAGCGAGATGACGAGATCGAGCTGACCCAGGCGGCGCAACAGCGCAAACACCCAGATGCCGAGCGACGAGCCCACGATGCCTCCGGCCAGCAACGCCCCTCCGAGCTTGAAGTCGAGCGTGCCGCGCTTGAGATGCGAGAGCGCGCCCGAGAACGAAGACGCCACCACCTGGTTGGCGCCGGTCGCCACGGCGATTGCGGGGGGAATGTTGTAGAAGATCAGCAGCGGCGTGATGAGAAAGCCGCCGCCGACGCCGAACATGCCGGACAGAAAGCCGACTGCCGCGCCCATTGCCAGGAGGACAAGGACGTTGACTGACATTTCGGCGATCGGAAGATAGATGCCCACCCGCTTGTCTCGATCATTGGCTCGCGGCCTTGAAGCCGCAACGGGTATAGCACCCAAACCCTAACTCGACGTTGCAACGGCGCACGGCGTGTCCCACGCCGCGCGGTCACTGCAAACATCTCAATCGCTTAGCAGGCAAAAATGTGGCCCGGCGTCGCAACAGCGACGCCGACAAGATCATTTGCGCGCCAGCAGCGCCTTGACCAGTTTCTCGTCGACGTCGCCGGTCGCGGTCATGCCGTTGTCGCTCTGGAAGGCCATGATGGCGGTCTTGGTCTTCGACCCCATGATCCCGTCCGCACCGCCGGCATCGTAGCCGTTCTTGTTGAGGATGCGCTGGATGTTCTGGACGGCCTTCTTCATGTCGATCGAAGCCGTGGTGGTCGGGACATCCCGCCAAGCGTCGGGAACATCGACCGTGTTCGCCGCCTGGTCGAGCGATTTGGGCTTCCACAGTTCGACGGTGCCGCGCGCCCGCTCGAGCTGTTCTGGCCGCATGGCATTGGCGATCTCGTCGCGCTTGGTGGCGGCGTCCTTGTCGCCGCTCTTGGCGACGAGGGCGAACCATTTGTAGGATTCTTCCAGGTTCTGCTGCATGCCGACGCCCTTGGCGGCGAGAATGCCGAGATTGAACTGGCTGTCCTTGACGCCGAGGTCGGCGGCCGCCTGGAACCAGTGCGCGGCGGACTGGTTGTCGGTCACGCCGTCCGCCGCCATGGCGAAAAGCACGGCAAGGTTGTGCATGGCGCTTGCGTTGCCCTGCTCGGCGGAGAGCTGATACCAGGTCTTCGCCTTCTGGATGTCGCGTTTGACGCCGATGCCCTTCTCATAAAAATTTCCGATGCGGTACTGGGCCACGGCGAGGCCGCCTTCGGCCGCCTTCTCGTACCACTTCGCCGCTTCGGCCATGTCTTCCTTGACGCCTTGGCCGTCCGCATAGCGCGAGCCGATCTCGAACAGCGCCTTGGCGTCCCCCTTGGCGGCGGCGTCGCGAAGCGCCTCCGGTCCGATGGCAGCCGGGATGTCCGCGGCGGCAACCGCCGGCTCGGGTGTTGCGGGCTGCGTGGAGGAAACCGCGCCTGTGCTGTTATCGGCTTTGGCGGTATCGGCTTCGGCAGAAGCTTCGGCCTGCGAAGCCGATGCCGTGGTCTCGTCGGACGCAGGCGGCAGGGTTGCGGCCATCTTGGCCGTATCTCCATCATCTGTCTGCGTGGTGTCAGCCTGCGTCGTGTCGGCCTCTGTCGCGGACAACGCCGGCGCTTCGTTGGCGATCAAGTCGTCCTTGACCTTGCCGGATGGTTCCTCGCCCTCGACCACCCGCACGGATGCCGCCGGTTCCGTCGACACCGTATCGGACGAGCCGCTGACGCCAGGTGCCGTCATCGCACCATTGGCCGACGCCGTCTGTACCGGCTGATGCCCGGCGATCGGGGCGGGCTGTTCGGCAGCGAGTTGTTTCGGCTCGGAGAAGAACGCCTTGCCGAGTTGCAGCCCGGCGAGCGCCAGCATGATGGCGGCGGCGGCCATCAGGATCGGCTTGCGCCGCGCCTTGATGAGATCGCCGATCCTGAGCGCCTTGACCGGCCCCTTGACGGAGGACTGCCGCTTCAGCGCGTCGGCTTCGGCAGCGGCCGCCTGCGCGGCGCGGCGCGCCGCGGCGATGAAATCGGACTTAGCGGCGTCGCCTTCCGCCGCCCGTGCCGGCTGGGCGCGCTCGTCGCGCACCCGCTTCATGATGGCGCTGAGGTCCGGCGCGCCCGATCCGGGTTCGAGCGGGCGATTGACCAGCTTGGGCTCAAGCGGCTCGTCAAGCCCGACCTCCGGCGCTTCCACGACCGGAGCGGCCGCCTGCGTTTCGACCCTGGGCTCCCTCTTGAGGGCGAATGCCCGGGCGATACCGCCCAGCATGGATTTGCGGCCGCCGGCAGGCTGTTCGGCAACGGCCTGCTCTCCCAGGGCAGCCCGCGCCGCCTCCGCCGCCGCCTCCGCCGGCGTGCGCGCGGCCGGTGCATCGACAGGCGCATCGACCTGCGGACCGGCCTTCCCCTCGCTCGGCCCTCTGGCGGGTTGCTCGCCGGCGACGGCGGCCAGCGGCATCGGCTCGTCCATCTGCAGGGCCGGCGCGTCCCGCACGGCGATCTTGTCCAGCGTCTCGGCAGGCGCGCCGCCTTCGAGCGAGCCCAGACGATCGACGATCTTCAGAAGCGTGTCGTGGATGGCCTCGAAGGTCTTGTTGTTGCGCTCGTCGGAGCGGCGGGTCAGTTTCTCCAACGTCTTGAGATCCTGCGCCAGACCCGCGACGGCAGGCGTATCGGGGCTGGCCGAGCCGAGCGCGCGCACCGCGTTTTCCGCCGCCTCGCGCGCCGCCTCCAGAATGGTGTCGCGGCTACCGGCCACCGCCTGCTCGATGCGTGCGATCCGGGGCGCGATGTCCTCGAAATCAGGGAGAGGGGCGCCGGGCTTGCTCAGATGCGCGGACAGGCCGGCGACCTGCGCCTCGAGGGAGCGGATGAGATCCGGATCGATGCCGGCGACCTGGGCGGCCGAGGCATTGAGACGGCTCGATATGTCTTCCAGCCTGTTTTCCAGGCCGCGCATGGCGGCCTCTCCGCCGGCGGCGGGCTGGCGCGTCTCTAGGCTTTTGGCGAGCGCGGTGAAACGGGCGTCGATCGCATCCATGATGCCGGCCGTATCGATGCCGACGTCCTGACGGCGTTCGAGCCGGTCGGCCACCTCGTCCAGCCGGCGCTCCATATCCTGGAAAAGCACGTTGCCGTGCTCGATCGTCTCGCCCTGGCGGCGCTCGATCATCCCTGAGAGCACATCGAAGCGCTGCTCGATGCCGCGGAAAATTGTGTCGGCGTCGAGCGACGCCGGCGCGTGCTCCACGCGCTCGGCAATCAGCGCCATTTGCTGGCCCAGCCGTTCGATGGCCTGCTCGGGCAGATGGGCACGGGCGGCGAGATCGTCGACGCGGCCGGACAGAAGATTGATGCGGTCCATCAGTTCGCCGCCCGACCGATCGGCGGCAACCTCCTCGATCTGCTGGGCGAGCGAAGCGATGCGCTGCTCGATGCGGCCGAAGGCCTCGACATCGAGCGCATTCGACTGCGCCGCGACGGTCGATGCCACGATCGCCCGCGAGATCTCGTCGAGCCGCTCATCGATCATGCCGTAGGTGTCGTTGCCGCGATCGCCTTGCTGGCTCGCGAAATGATCGACCGCGCCGGCAAGCGCGCGCACCTTTTCTTCCAGCGAGCGCAGCGACAGGGATTCCGGCAGGTTGTTCACGGCGCTGCCGATCTGGTCCAGCCGATCGAAAAGAGCCGACAGGTTCGGCCCGTCGGCACGCTTGCGCTGGTCGGCGTCGATCCTGTCCTCAAACGCGTTCCAGCGGCTATAGAAATCGTCCCAGCGACGATCCGATCTCTGCACGGTTTCCTCGCGCGCCAGCGTGTCGAGGGCGGCCTTCATCTGTTCCAGGTCGAGCCTGAGCATGTTGATGGTGCGGTCGTCGCTGCGCTCCGCGAGGGTCTGGATGGCGCCGGACAGCCGCTCGAACTCAAGCCCGAGTTCCGCGCTGTCCTTGGCGGCGGGCGCGGCGCTGAAAGCGCGATGGATGTCGTGACGCAACGTCTCGAACTCGCGGTGCAATTCGCCCGACATCTGATCGCGCAATTCGTCGCGCAGGCTGCGCAGTTCTTCGGCGATCTTGCCCACGGCCACGACGCCGTCTTCCTGGCCACGCACCCTGTCGAGATCGCTGGCGATGGTCCGGTAGCTGTGCGGACGCGGCTGCGACCCTGTGTGGGCCGCTGAAGTGCCCTGCCCTGCGGGCTGCCGATAGGATGCGGTACCATACGCCGCGGAGGCGCGCTGCTGCGGGGACGCACCGGGATAGGGCTGCGCGTAGGGATCGGCTTTTGCGTAGCGAGGCTCGGGCCGGCGCGGTTGGTCGCCGCCATAGGCGACGCGCTCCTCGCGCGTGCGTTCCAGGCGCTGCTCCAGGCTCTCCAGCGACCGGTTGATCTGTTCCAGGCTCGTGTGCGGCCTGCGCTGCCTGCCGGCGTTCAATGTATCGAGATAGGACCGCTTGCTGTTCATCGAAACGCCCGTTTCCGAAATGGCTGGCCGACGGCCAGTCCTCCTCAAATCCCTGCCGGGAACGAAGGCGCCGGGCAACGAGCGGAAAGGAAGCAAATCCCTGCCTTGTTGCCAGTGCTTCGAGAAACCGTGAGCAATTCAGTACAGGATAAACACGGGAGACCGACGCACGCACAATTCGCCCAACGTGGTAAACAACGCGTTAACCGAATGTCAGGAACCGTTAATCTTCGTTCGGAAAGTCTGAACAGCCCTGCATCTGATGCACAGCCGCATTGCACGAAATCGGCTTGCTTTCGAATTCGTTAACGGCTATACGCTTACGTAAACGTAAGTGGCGTGCAAAGTGCGCCGCTTGCGATTTCCATGTCGAAACGCGATTGGAAGCCAACCCCCCACCGCTTCCACAAGGCTATGCCGGCGCCTGCCGCGACGCCTCCCCGGGGAAAGTCAAGAACCATGAACATGATGAGAGCCGGCATGCCGGCGGCCACCGCAAATGACGTGCCGAATGAGCCGGGCGAGGAACTGACCCGCATCGGCGAGATGGCGAAGCTTTTCGGCGTGACGCTGCGCACGCTGCGCTTCTATGAGGACAAGGGCCTGCTCAAGCCCATCCGTGACGGTGCCACCCGCCTCTATACGCATCGCGACAAGGCACGCCTCAAGCTGATCCTGCTCGGCCGCAAGGTTGGCTTCTCGCTGCGTGACGTGAAGCAGATCATGGACCTCTACGATCCTGCCGGCTCCAACATGCGCCAGCTCAAGGTGACGCTCGACAAGTCGGAAAAGCAGCTCGCGCGCCTCGACAGGCAGCGCGCCCTGCTGGACGAGGCGATCGTCGACCTCCAGCAACTGGTGAGCGTGGTTCGCGACAAGCTGGCCCATGGCGGCAGCCAGAACGCGGCCGCGACCTGAGCGATGGCGACCGCGACCGGCCCGAAGGCATCGCCCGGAGCCGTTCCTATCCCCTTAATTGCAAGGCGCGACCCGTCCGGTCGCGCCTTTTTGATTCCCGCGGGAAATTCACTGGAAACAACCAAATTGACGTTTACGCAAACGTCAATATTTGATATCCCAAGCGCAGATCGATCCGGGACCCGGCATTGAAGGCCGACCCGGCGTTTCGTGCTGGAGGATATCGATGCCGACTTACCAAGCTCCCGTCAGGGACACGCTTTTCGTCCTCAACGAGGTTCTGGGCATCGAGCGGCACTCCAACCTTCCCGGTTTCGCCGACGCGACGCCCGACATGATCGAGGCGATCCTGGCCGAAGGCGCGCGGCTGGCCGAGGAAGTGATCCAGCCGACCAACCGCACCGGCGACACTGAAGGATGCACCCGCAACGACGACTGTTCTGTGACCACGCCCACCGGCTTCAAGGAGGCGTTTCGACAGTATTGCGAGGGCGGATGGATGGGGCTGGCCGTGCCGACCGAGCATGGCGGCCAGGGCCTGCCCTATGCGCTGCACAGCGCCGTCGGCGAATATATGGCGGCCGCCAACATGGCGCTCTTGATGTATCCCGGCCTCACCCAGGGCGCGATCGCGGCGATCCTCGCGCATGGCTCGGACGAGCAGAAGGCGACGTGGCTGCCGAAGATGGTGGAAGGTGCATGGACCGGCACCATGAACCTGACCGAACCGCATTGCGGCACCGACCTCGGCCTCCTGCGCACCAAGGCCGTGCCGACGGGCGACGGCATCTATAAAATCTCCGGCCAGAAGATCTTCATCTCGGCCGGCGAGCACGACATGGCCGACAACATCGTCCATCTGGTGCTGGCGCGCATCGAAGGCGCGCCGGAAGGCACCAAGGGCATCTCCCTGTTCATCGTGCCGAAGTTCAAGCTCGACAAGCAGGGCAATCCCGGGGAGCATAATGCGGTCTCCTGCGGCTCGATCGAGGAGAAGATGGGCATCCACGGCAACGCCACCTGCGTCATGAATTACGACGAGGCGGAAGGCTATTTGCTGGGCACCGAGAACGGCGGCCTGAAGGCGATGTTCGTGATGATGAACGAAGCGCGTCTCGGCGTCGGCCTGCAGGGCCTGTCGCAGTCGGAAGTCGCCTGCCAGAACGCAGCGATCTATGCGCGCGAGCGCCTGCAGGGCCGCGCGCTGAGCGGCGCGAAGGAGCCGGAAAAGAAGGCCGATCCGATCATCGTTCACCCCGACGTGCGCCGTAATCTGATGACCATGCGGGCCTGGAACGAAGCCGGCCGCGCCTTCATGCTGTGGACGGCGCTGAAGTCCGACATCGCGCATCGCTCGCCGGACGCGCAGGACCGCCAGGCCGCCGACGACATGCTCGGCCTGATGACGCCGGTGCTCAAGGGCGTCATGACCGACAAGGGTTTCGACCATGCCGTAATGGCGCAGCAGGTGTTCGGCGGGCATGGCTACATCGAAGAGAACGGCATGAGCCAGTTCGTGCGCGATGCCCGCATCGCCATGATCTACGAGGGCGCCAACGGCATCCAGGCGCTCGACCTGGTCGGCCGCAAGCTCGCCATGAACGGTGGCCGCGCCATCCAGGCCTTCTTCAAGGAGGTCGGCGACTTCTGCGAGGAGAACCGCGCCGACGAGACCATGGCGCCGTTCACCAAGGCGCTGAAGAAGGGCCTCAACGACCTGCAGGCCGCCACCATGTGGCTGATGCAGAACGCGATGGCGAAGCCCGACAATGCGGGTGCGGCGTCCAACGACTACATGCATCTGACCGGCCTCGTCGCGCTTGGCTATATGTGGGGCCTGATGGCCAAGACCGCGCAGGCGGCCCTTGCCGCCGGCACCGGCGACGGCGCCTCCTTCTATGAGAACAAGCTGGTGACGGCGCGCTACTTCATGGAGCGCGTCATGCCCGAAAGCGCTGCCCACCTCGCCCGCATCTCGTCCGGCGCAGACACGATGATGGCGCTGCCGGCGGAGGCGTTTTAAGGTGGGCGCCAACGTCCCCCTCCCCCTTGAGAGAAACTCGGGAGCACTTCCATGACTGCCCCCGCCGAAATCCTCTCCCTGCCGAGGCCCACCTGGGTCACCGACGACGTCGCCATGCTCTACGAGATGGCGAGGCGCTTCATGGCCGACGAGATCGCACCGCATTACGACGCTTACGAGAAGAATGAGATCGTCGATCGTTCCGCCTGGGAAAAGGCCGGCGCGGCGGGCCTGCTGTGCGCCTCCATGCCAGAAGAGTACGGTGGCGCTGGCGGCACGTACGCGCATGAAAGCGCTATCATCGACGCCGTCGCCCATGTCGGCGTCGACGGTTTCGGCATCGTGCTGCATAACGCCATCGTCGCGCCCTACATCCTTCACTACGGCTCGGAAGAACAGAAGGAAAAGTGGCTGCCGCGGCTGGCGAGCGGCGAGTTGATCGGCGCCATCGCCATGACGGAGCCCGGCGCAGGCTCCGACCTCCAGGGCATCAAGACCCGCGCGGAAAAGGACGGCAATCAGTACCGCCTCAACGGCTCAAAAACCTTCATCACCAACGGCCAGAACGCCAACCTGGTCATCGTCGTCGCCAAGACAGATCCCGCCAAGGGCGCAAAAGGCACCTCGCTGATCGTGGTAGAGACGGACGAGGTGGAAGGTTTCGAACGCGGCCGCAACCTCGACAAGATCGGGCTGAAGGCCAACGACACCTCGGAACTGTTCTTCAACGACGTACGCGTGCCGACGGCCAACCTGCTCGGCGCTGAAGAAGGCCAGGGCTTCGTCCAGCTCATGCAGCAATTGCCGCAGGAGCGGCTGCTGATCGGCGGCCAGGCGGTGGCCATGGCCGAGCGGGCGCTGGCGGTGACGATCGATTATGTGAAGGAGCGGCAGGCGTTCGGCAGGCCGATCATCGATTTCCAGAACACGCAGTTCAAACTGGCCGAACTCAAGACCGAAACCACCCTCGGCCGCGTCTTCTACAATGACTGCGTGGCGCGCCATCTCGACGGCGGCCTCGACCCGTCTACCGCCTCGATGGCGAAATACTGGCTGTCTGACCTGCAGGGAAAAGTCGTCGACGAATGCCTGCAACTTCACGGCGGCTATGGCTATATGAATGAATACCCGATCGCCCGCATGTATCGGGACGCCCGCGTGCAGCGCATCTACGGCGGCACCAACGAGATCATGAAATTGCTGATCGCGCGCACGCTCTGACGCCCGATCCGCACCCTGAGGAGAAGAACATGGCCGAAGCTTATGTCTATGACGCCGTGCGCACGCCGCGCGGCAGGGGCAAGAAGGACGGATCGCTGCACGAGGTGCCGGCGGTGCGGCTGGCGGCGCGGACGCTGGAGGCGCTGCGCGACCGCAACGGCCTCGACACGGCAAATGTCGACGACATCATCTTCGGCTGCGTCGATCCGGTCGGCGAGGCCGGCTCGGTGATCCCGCGCGCGGCCGCCTTCGAGGCCGGCTACGACGACAGGGCGCCGGGCATGCAAATCTCGCGCTTCTGCGCGTCAGGGCTCGACGCCATCAATTTCGGAGCCGCCAAGATCGCGCAAGGGGCGGACGACATCGTCATCGCCGGCGGCGTCGAATCAATGAGCCGGGTGGGCATGGGCGCGTCAGGCAGCGCCTGGGCGATGGACCCCTCGGTCGGCCTGCCGGGCTGGTTCGTGCCACAGGGCATTTCGGCGGACCTGATCGCCACCAAATACGGTTTTTCCCGCGACGACGTCGACGCCTATGCGGTGGAGAGCCAGAAGCGCGCGGCGCACGCCTGGGAAAAAGGCTGGTTCAGGAATTCGGTGATCCCGATCAGGGACCAGAACGGGCTGACCATCCTCGACCATGACGAGCATATGCGCCCGTCCACCGACATGCAGTCGCTGGCGGCCCTCAATCCGTCCTTCACCATGATGGGCGAGATGGGCGGCTTCGATGCGGTGGCGGTGCAGCGCTATCCGGAACTGGAAGAAGTCAACCACGTCCACCACGCAGGCAATTCCTCCGGCATCGTCGACGGCGCGGCCGCCGTGCTGCTCGGCTCGAAGAAGGGCGGCAAGGCGATGGGGTTGAAGCCGCGCGCGCGCATCCGCGCCTTCGCCAATATCGGCTCCGAGCCGGCCATCATGCTGACGGGCCCTGTCGACGTGACCGAAAAGCTGCTCAAGCGCGCCAGGATGAAGCTCAAGGACATCGACCTGTTCGAGCTCAACGAGGCGTTCGCCTCCGTCGTGCTGCGCTACATCCAGGCCTTCGACATCCCGCACGACAGGATCAACGTCAACGGCGGTGCGATCGCCATGGGCCATCCGCTCGGCGCCACCGGCGCGATGATCTTCGGCACGGTGCTGGACGAGCTGGAGCGGCGCGACCTGAACACCGCGCTGATAACGCTGTGCATCGGCGCCGGCATGGGCACGGCAACGATCATCGAGCGGGTGTAACGCCCTTCAACGCGGCGCTCATCGCCGCAACCAATTTCAAGGAGGAACCGCTCCAATGACCGCCTACAAGAACTTCACCGTCGAGATCGACGCCGACGGCATCGCGCTCGTCACCTGGGATATGCCGGACCGCTCCATGAACGTCTTCACCGAGGCGGTGATGGACGAGCTGGACAAGATCATCGACCAGGTGGTGACTGACGCCGGCATCAAGGGTGCGGTCATCACTTCCGGCAAGGAGACCTTCTCGGGCGGCGCGGACCTGAACATGCTCAAAGGCCAGCTCGAGCGCTTCCATGCAGCGAGGGCGAAGGACCCGGAAGCCGCGACGAAGATGCTGTTCGAGGGCGCCGGCCGCATGACGTGGCTGTGGCGCAAGCTGGAAACCTGCGGCAAGCCGTGGGTTTCGGCGATCAACGGCACCTGCATGGGCGGCGCGTTCGAGCTGTCGCTGGCCTGCCATGCACGTGTTGCCGCCGACAGTGATGCCGTGAAGATGGCGTTGCCTGAGGTCAAGGTCGGCATCTTCCCCGGCGCCGGCGGTACCCAGCGCGTGCCGCGGCTGGCCGATACCCAAGCCGCGCTGCAGATGCTGACGTCCGGCCAGACGCTGACACCGCAAAAGGCCAAGTCGATGGGTCTCGTCACCGAGATCGCACCGCCGAAGAAGCTGGTTGACGCGGCGAAGGCCCTGATCAAGGGAGGGCTGTCGCCGGTGGCGCCGTGGGATCAGAAGGGATTCAGGATTCCGGGCGGCCCGGTCTATTCGGCCGCCGGCGCGAACCTGTGGCCGCCGGCCATCGCTATCCTGCGCCGTGAAACGTGGGGCAATTACCCCGCGGCCACGGCGATCCTGAAATGCGCCTATGAGGGCCTGCTGGTGCCGTTCGACACGGCGCTGCGCATCGAGCAGCGCTACTTCACCGAGATCATGCAGTCGAAGGAAGCGGCGGCGATGATCCGCTCGCTGTTCATCTCGCTGCAGGAGCTCAACAAGGGCGCCCGCCGCCCCGAGGGCGTGCCGCAGACGAAGTTCAAGAAGATCGGCGTTCTCGGCGCGGGCTTCATGGGCGCGGGCATCGCCTTTGTCACGGCCAAGGCCGGCATTCCCGTGGTGCTGCTCGACCGCGACGTGGCCTCGGCCGAAAAGGGCAAGGCGCACTCCGTCGGCCTGATGGACGGGCTTCTCAAGAAAGGCCGTGCCAAGCCGGAAGACAAGGACAAACTCCTGTCGCTGATCACGCCGACCGCCGACTATGCCGACCTCGACGGCTGCGACCTCGTCATCGAGGCGGTGTTCGAGGATTCGGCGGTGAAGAAGGAGGCCACAGAGAAGGCCGAGGCAGTGCTGAAGAGCTCGGCCGTCTTCGCCTCCAACACCTCGACCATTCCGATCACCGGCCTGGCGAAGAATTCGGCGCGGCCGAAAAACTTCATCGGCATCCACTTCTTCTCGCCCGTCGACAAGATGATGCTGGTGGAAATCATTCTCGGCAAGAAGACCGGCGACAAGGCGCTGGCGCGCGCCATCGACTATGTGCGCGCGATTAAGAAGACGCCGATCGTCGTCAACGACACGCGCGGCTTCTACGTCAACCGCTGCGTGCTGCGCTACATGTCGGAAGCCTACAAGATGCTGATCGAGGGCGTGCCGGCGGCGATGATCGAGAACGCCGCCAAGGCCGCCGGCATGCCGGTCGGGCCGCTGGCGCTGACCGACGAGACAGCCGTGGACCTCGCCCAGAAGATCATGAAGCAGACCGTGCGCGACCTCGGCGAGAAGGCGGTCGATCCCAGGCAGCTCGACCTCATCAACACGATGGTCCACAAGCACGATCGCAAGGGCCGCAAGAACGGCAAGGGTTTTTACGACTACCCCGCGAAGCCGGCGAAGAAGAAGCTGTGGCCGGGCCTGAAGGACCTCTATCCGCAGAAGAAGCCCGAGGACGTCGATTTCGAGGAGTTGAAGCAGCGCCTGCTGGTAGTCATCGCGCTGGAAGCGGCGCGCGTGATGGAGGAGAAGATCGTCACCGATCCGCGCGAGGCCGACGTCGGCTCGATCCTCGCCTTCGGCTTCGCGCCCTACACCGGCGGCACGCTGTCCTACATCGACGGCATCGGCGCGAAGGAATTCGTGGCGACGGCCAAGCGGCTGCAGAAGAAATACGGCGCGGAGTTCAAGGCGCCGAAGCTGCTTCTCAACATGGCGGAGAAGGGCGAGACCTTCTACCAGCGCTTCGATCCTTACGTGAAGGGAGAGGACAGGAAGGCTGCCTAGAAGGTAGACAAGAGCGCCCGGCAGGCCTAGAACGAAAAGGCATTTTTTCCTGTTCAGGGAGAGCATGATGCTCTCACACGACCGCGTCTGGGCGGCCATAGACGCGCTTGCCGAGCGCTATTCACTGTCGGCTTCCGGGCTGGCGAAGCGCGCCGGGCTGGATTCCACGGCGTTCAACAAGTCGAAACGCCAGTCCTCCGACGGGCGGCCGCGCTGGCCGTCGACCGAATCGCTGGCCAAGATCATGGAAGCGACCGGCGCGTCGCTGGAAGAATTCATGGCTCTCGTGGAAGCACGCGCAGCCTCAGGACCGTTAGGCGGCTTGCAGGGACAGTTGCCGATGCCGGCCTCGTCGGTGCCGCTACTCGGTTTTGCGCAGGCGGGCGCCGGCGGCTTCTTCGAGGATGCAGGCTTTCCGCAGGGCCAGGGCCTCGACCGCGTGGACCTGCCGGTCGGCGCGCGCGAGGACGCCTATGCGCTGAAAGTCCAGGGCGATTCCATGCTGCCGCTCTACCGCGACGGCGACGTGCTGATCGTCGAGCCGGGCGCCGCCCTGCACAAGGGCGACCGGGTCGTCGTGCGGACGGGCGGCGGCGAAGTGATGGCCAAGGTGCTCGGGCGCCGCACGCCGGAGGCCGTGCGGCTCGTCTCCCTCAATCCGGATCATCCGGAGCGCGAACTCGCCATGCGCGACATCGAATGGATGGCGCGCATCGTCTGGGCGAGCCAGTAGAAGATGCGGCCGGCACAAATCCTGCTCGGCGTCGCGATGGTGGCCGCCGCCACCGCCCTCATCGCCATGGGCAGCGGGCGGTTCGCGGCCCCGACGGACAGCGCCATCACGATCGACAATCCGGACATGAGCGACCTGCCTGAGGACAGCGCTTCGTCGGGGCAGCAAGCGGACGAGGAGCCGCAGGCAGAGGTTTCGTCCGGGGTGCAGGAACAGGAAGCGCAGGCGCAGGACGCACCATCCGCTCCTCTATCGCCATCGCCCGATCCGGCCCGCACCATCGACCCCGAGACGATCGCGCCGCCGGACGTGGCGGCGCGCGAACTCGAGCGCGTGGCCCCGCGCAAGCCTCTGAGCGATCTTTCGCTGGCGCAGCCGCCGAAGCCCAAGCCGCCCGAGGAACTGAAGAACGAACCGCTCTACCAGCCGGTCGCCGTGGCGGCGGGGCTCATCGAGGCCAAGGGCAACACGATCGCGCTCTCCGGCGTCGAGGCGGTCAAGCCGGACGAGACCTGCTCCGACGCCGCCGGCAAATCGTGGAACTGCGGGATGCGCGCGCGGACCGCTTTCCGCGCCTTCCTGCGCGGGCGCGCGGTCACCTGTAGCGGCGCCGGGACGAAGAAAGACGCGACAGCGTCCAGCGCTGGCGCGCCCGCAGCGATCGTCGCCGACTGCAAGGTCGCCAGGCAGGACGTCGGCCAATGGCTGGTCGAGAACGGCTGGGCGCGCGCGGCGCAGGGCGGCCCCTATGCAGATGCCAGCGAAGCAGCCCGCAAGGCCGGCAAGGGCATCTTCGGCGCAGCGCCCGACCTGTCGGGCCTGCCGCCGCCACCTGCGGCAGTCGAAGACACGGCGCCGGAAGCGCCCTCCTCGATCCTCGACCTGTCCGGCACGGCGGCAACGCCGCCCGACGATCCGTCTATGCAGCAGCAAGTTTTCCCGCCAGCGCCCGCTCAATGAGCGCACGGGTCTCGCCGATGCCGTAAAGGGCGGCGAAGGAGCCGAAGCGCGGTCCGCGCTCCTGGCCGATCAGCACCTGGTAGATCATCTGGAAGAAGGCGACGGAGACGCCCGGCCCGCCTTCCGGCGAGCGCTTCGCATGATCCTGATACCGCTCGACCTTGCGCGCGACGTTGAGCGCCGCGTTCTGGATCGCTTCGCCGTCGGCGTCGGCCGGGAGAGCGCCGAGCGCATCCGAAAGCGCCGCCAGCGCCTCGCGCTCCACCGCGTCGGCGGCGCGATAGACCTTGGACGGCTTCACGAAATCGTCGAAGTAGCGGATCGCGTAACCCGTCAGCCGGTCGAGTTCGGGATGCGTCGCGGCGGTGACGCCCGGCGCGTAACGCGAGATGAAGCCCCACAGCACGTCCTTGTTCTGGGCGTTGGAGGCGCTGACGAGATTGAGCAGCAGCGCGAAGCTGACCGGCAGGTCGATCGCCGGCGGATTGCCGCTATGGATGTGCCAGACCGGATTGCCGAGCCGCTCCTTCCAGTCCTGACGCTGATAGGCTGAGAGGAAGGTGTAATATTCGTCGACCGCCTTGGGGATGACGTCGAAATAGAGCTTCTTGGCCTGGCGTGGACGCTGGAACATGTAGAGCGCCAGGCTTTCCGTCGGCGCGTAGGTCAGCCATTCGTCGATGGTCAGGCCGTTGCCCTTCGACTTGGAGATCTTCTGGCCATTCTCGTCGAGGAACAGCTCATAGACGAAATGCTCGGGCGCGCGGCCGCCGAGGATGACGCAGATGCGATCATAGATTACGGCATTGGTCTGATGGTCCTTGCCGAACATCTCGAAATCGACGCCGAGAGCTGCCCAGCGCATGCCGAAATCCGGCTTCCACTGCAGCTTCACAGCGCCGCCGGTGACGGGCAGCGTCGTCTCGGTGCCGTCCTCGTCGTCGAAGGTGATGGTGCCGGCCTTCGCGTCGACCGCCTTCATCGGCACGTAGAGCACGCGGCCGCTCTTCGGCGAGATCGGCAGGAAGGGGCTGTAGGTCGCCTGGCGTTCCTCGCCCAGCGTCGGCAGCATCACCTTCATGATCGCGTCGTACTTTTCCGCCGCCTTCAGCAGCACCGCGTCGAAACGGCCGGACTTGTAGTAATCGGTGGCGCTGGCGAATTCGTAATCGAAGCCGAACGTGTCGAGGAAGCGCCGCAGCATCGCGTTGTTGTGGTGGCCGAAGCTCTCGTAATCGCCGCCGAAGGGATTCGGCACGACTGTCAGCGGCATGTGAAGATAAGGCTCGAGCGCGGCCCGGTCCGGCACGCTGTCAGGAATCTTGCGCATGCCGTCCATGTCGTCGGAGAAGCACAGCAGCCGCGTCTTCACCTTGTCTTCGGTCAGAATGCGGAAGGCGTGGCGCACCATGGTCGTGCGCGCCACCTCGCCGAACGTACCGATATGCGGCAGGCCCGAGGGACCGTATCCCGTCTCGAACAGGACCGTTTCCGGCAAGCCGGTCTTCTCATAGCGCTTGATGATCTTTTTCGCTTCCTCGAAGGGCCATGCCTTGCTTTCCGCGGCGGCGGCCAGAAGGTCGGAGGTGAGGTCGAGCGGTGCCAGTTGTGTCATGATGATCTTCCGAAATCCGCGGTTGCTCTAGGCCGCGTTGACAGAGGCGTCAACGATGGCGCGGCTTTTTCCTTGCGAGCGGCATTGGGCGCTCCTACGTTCGATGCGCTTTCAACGGAGAAATCGATGTCCCGACCGTCTGTCCACGAAGCCCTGATCTACCTGATGGTCATCACCTCGGCCTCCGACAGCGACATGACGGACGCGGAACTGTCCCGCATCGGCGAGGTCGTGCGCTCCTGGCCGGTTTTCGAGGATTTCGATGCCGAAAAACTCATAGGCGTGGCCCAGGATTGCCAGAAGCGGCTGCACGGGCCGGACGGGCTGGAGGCCGTGCTCGAGGCGGTGGCCGACGCCATCCCCGACAGGTTGCACGACACCGCCTATGCCACCGCCTTCGAGGTCGCGGCCGCGGACCTTGAAATGCGGCTGGAGGAGGTGCGCGTGCTGCAACTCATCCGCCGCGCGCTCGACCTGGATACGCTCGTCGTGGCGGCGATCGCGCAGGCGGCCAAGGCGAGACTGCGCACGCTCACCTGAGCGGCGACTCCCGGCTCAGTAGAAGTCGACCGGGAAATAACGCAGATAGAGTTCGGCGAACGTACCCTTGATCGACAGTTGCTGCAGCGCATAGTCCAGTGCCGCAGCAAGAGCGGCGTCCTGCGGCTTGACGGCCACGGCCATGCCGCCGCCGACATATTCGGGGGCGAGATAGGGGCCGCCGACGAAGCGGCAGCATCCGGCAGCATCGGCGCTGTCCAGCCAGAAGGAAAGCCGCATGCCGTCGCCGAAAGCGGCGTCGATCTTGCCGTTCTTGAGGGCGTCCCGCAGCGCTTCCGGCTTGTCGTAGGCAACGGCCTCGACCGAACCGAATTCATCGCGCAGCATACGCTCATGCGCCGATCCGCGCAGCACGCCGACGCGCCTGCCTTGCAGCTTGTCGTAGAGCGGATCAGCCAGTGCCTTCGACTTCAGCGTGACGAAACGCGCGGGGAACTGGAGATAGGGTCGGGAAAACACGTATTTCTGGCGGCTCTCGCCGGTGACTGCGATCCCCGCCAGGATCGCCTCTCCCTCCCCTTTTTCCAGCGCCGTTTCGAGATCGCTCCAGGGCAGCGCCTGAATTTCGCATCTGTCGGCCAAGGCAAGTTCGGCGCAGATGGCGCGGGCGAGGTCGACATGGAAGCCGGACAGATGTCCCTGCCCGTCGAGGAAGTTGAAAGGCGGAAAATCGGTCGTCGTCAGGAACCGCAGCCGCGGCAGCGTGGACAGGTCCGGCTTCGGCAGCGGCTCCTTGGAATCCCAGAAGATCGGCGCCTGCGGCCCGGCTGCCAGCGCCAGACCGGGTATGAAAAGCGCCAGCACGATCACCAGCAGTGCACCGAACGAGAGCCCGGCCCGGCGTTTCGTCGATCTTGGCCTTTCGTCAAAAAGACGGCAGGGCGCGGCTCTTTTGACTTTGAATAAGCGGATTTGCGGATAAGCTCGACTGGGGCGAAGGTCTGACACGCGGGCGATGATCATTGACCTGTCAGGCAACCGGCTGAGCTTTTTCATGGAGGTTTTGAGCGTCGTCTGCGCCATTCCTAACATCAGACGATCCGACGACATAGAATAAAAGAGGGACTTGACGCCGGCAGCCGAAAACAACGCCGGCGCAGCGCCTGGGCAGGCGCTTCGAGGGGGCAAGAATGGACATGTCAGGACGTCTCCATGGGGATGGAGAGCCGCCTGTCGACGACCTGGAAACTTCGATCGGCGAAGCCGATCTCGACTATGGCACGCGCCTGTCGGAGATCTTCTTTCCGGTGCTCGCAGAATGGCGGTCGGTCCTGGCGCGCCTGTCCATTCCTCCCGAAGACGCCTTTCAGGCAGCCGCGCTCGCCAAATCGAACAATGCCGACTTCGCGTCCACCCTTCTGGCTTTCGGCGTGCGCGAGCACGAACTGGTTCTCGCGCTGGCCGCCGACCTTGGTCTCTCCGCGGCGCACCGGATCGATCCGACACGGCTCGTCATCAGCGACGATCATGCCGGGATGCTGTTGCGCAATCCGGCATGGCATGTCCCGGTGAAGCTGCTCGAGACCGACGGCGGCGTCTGGTTCCTGATCACCCAGCAACGCATTCGGCTCGATCTCGTGCGCGCCCGCCTCAGGGCGAGCCCCGGCCTGGCGGCTCGGCTGAAGATCGTCGGTTCGTCGCATTTGCGCGCCGCCATCATCGAGAAGACGAAACCCGCCTTGTCACGGGCGGCCGTGAGCGATCTTTTCGACAGATTCCCGCCGATGTCGGCCCGTTTCGTCGCCAACGCCTGGCAAGGCACGATCCTGGGCATGGCGCTCGCCATCCTGCCTGTCGGCCTGCTGCTTGCCCCGACCGAAGTGATGGCAATCCTGCACGGATTGGCCACCTTCTTCTTTTTTGCCTGCATCAGCCTGCGCTTCGCAGCCATCGCATCCCTGAATCCAATGGGCGACGAGGCGGTCGTTGAAACACCGCCGGACAATGCACCGCTGTTTTCGGTCCTCGTCGCGCTCTATCAGGAGGCGGAGATGGTGCCGAACCTGCTGGCCGCTCTGGACCGGCTCGTCTGGCCGAGGCACCGTCTGGAGATCAAGCTGGTCTGCGAGGCGGACGACGCGCCGACGCTGGCCGCGATCCGGGCGCATGACCTTCCGCGCCACGTCGAGGTGGTCGAAGTGCCGCCCGGCCTACCGAGGACCAAGCCGAAGGCGCTGGCCTATGCTCTGCAACTGACGGGCGGCACGTTCCTGACGCTCTATGATGCAGAAGACGAACCGCACCCGCTGCAGCTTGTCGAGGCATGGCGGCGTTTCAGCCGGAGCGGGCCGGAGCTCGCCGTGGTGCAGGCGCCGCTGGAGATATCCAACCGCAAGGATGGCGCCATAGCCAGGATGTTCGCCTTCGAATATGCCGGGTTGTTCCGAGGCTTGCTGCCCTGGCTGTCGAAACACAGGCTGATGCTGCCGCTCGGCGGCACCTCCAACCATTTTCGCCGCGCCGCTCTGGACCACGTCGGCGGCTGGGACCCGTACAACGTCACCGAGGACGCCGATCTTGGCATGCGGCTTGCGCGTTTCGGCTATCGCGCCGAGACAATCACCCTGCCGACCTTCGAGACGGCGCCGAACCGGATTCATGTCTGGCTGCCGCAGCGAACGCGCTGGTTCAAGGGCTGGGCGCAGACGTGGCTGGTGCATATGCGCGATCCGGTGGGGCTGGCGACCGACCTCGGTCCGGCATCCTTCATCGTCGCGCAGATCCTGTTCGCCGGCATGTTGGCGTCGGCCATGCTGCACCCGCTGCTGCTCGCGACCCTCCTTCTCCTCGTCCTGGAATTCCTGTCCGCGAAGCCGCTAACCACCTTCGGCTCGGCGCTGCTCCTGTTCGACGTGGCCAACGTCGCCTGCGGCTACCTGTCCTTCCTGCTGCTCGGCTGGCAGACGCTGAAGCCCGGCGAGCGGATAGGCTTCTGGAAAGTGGTGCTGCTCACGCCGCCCTACTGGGTCCTCCTGTCGTTCGCGGGCTGGCGGGCGGTCTGGCAATTGTGGCGCCGGCCGCATCTGTGGGAAAAGACGCCGCACGAGGCGCGACGCCGCCGACCGCCACCAGCGCCGTCCGCCATGCGCAATGGATCCTTGCGCACGCCGCCCTGGCGCGATCTCAATCGTCCAGCAGGTCCGGTCCGCCGATGATCTTGTCGTCTTCCTGGCCGATCACCTCCAGATCCCGCCCCTCATAAGGCAGGGAAAGCAGGACACGGCGTATGGCCGCCAGGCGGGCGCGGCGCTTGTCATTGGAGCGGATCACTGTCCAGGGCGCGGCGTCGCTGTGGGTGCGCTCCATCATCTCCTTGCGAGCGCGCGTATAGTCGTCCCACTTCGCCACGCCGGCGATGTCGATAGGCGAGAACTTCCAGCTCTTCAGCTTGCTGTGGCGCCTGTCGTGGAAGCGGTCGAGTTGCATCTCCCGGCCGATGTTCAGCCAGAACTTGAAGAAGTGGATTCCGTCGTTGTGGATCAGGCGCTCGAAGTGCGGAACCTCGGCGAGGAAGCGGGCATGCTGTTCGGGCGTGCAGAACCCCATGACCGGCTCGACGCCCGCCCGATTGTACCAGGAGCGGTCGAAAGTCACGAACTCGCCGCTGGTCGGGAAATGCGCGACGTAACGCTGGAAATACCACTGCCCCTGCTCCGTCTCCGTAGGCTTGGGCAGGGCGACGTTGCGGGCGGTGCGCGGGTTCATGTATTGCCGCATCACGAAGATCGTGCCGCCCTTGCCGGCGGCGTCGCGGCCCTCGAAAAGCGCCAGCACCCGCTCGCCGCTTTTCTGCATCCAGGCCTGCGCCTTGACGAGTTCCACCTGCAGCAGCGCAAGCGTCGCCTCGTATTCCTTGCGCTTCATCTTGTGGTCATAGGGATAGCTGCCCGAGGTCAGCTTGTTCTTCTCGACCCAGTCGGGAAGCTTCGGATCGTCGATATCGAACTCCCGCTCCTTGCCCCCCACCTTGATCTTGATGGCCTCGGTTTTCTGTGATCGAGCAGCCTGACTGGCCTTCTTCATGAAACTGAACCTTTTGGACGCTACGGTTCATGCTATGGGGAGGTCCCGAAAGGGTCCAGCGGAAGTTGCGGGCAGGGTTACGGAGCGCCGGAGGATGTCGGTCCCAGCAGAAGACGACAATCAGGACAACGCCATCGGCAGATTCTTTCGGCGGCTGGGATTCAGCGGCGAGAGGATGGCCGATGGCGCTGCGGCCTCGTCCGTCGCCGGCAGCGAGGGGCTGAAGCACCTGTCCGGCGAGGCGCTGGCCGCCGCCGTGACCGATCCGCTGATGATCTTCGACCGGGCCGGCGCGCTGGTGCACGCCAATACCGCCGCCGACGCGGCGTTCAACGGACTGCGCGACGGCATGTCGCTGCCGCTCCGGTTCCGGGCGCCGGAAATGCAGGAGATGCTCGATGCGCTGCTATCGGGCGCCGCCGCGTCCGCCACGACCGACTACGGCGAAAAGCTGCCCGTCGAGCGGGTGTTTCGGGTGACGGCCTCGGCAGTCGGCCAGGGCACCGACCTTTACGTGCTGATCTTCAAGGACCAGAGCGAGTCGCGCCGCATCGAACGGATGCGGGCCGATTTCATCGCCAACGCCAGCCATGAACTGCGCACGCCGCTGGCTTCCATCGCCGGCTTCATCGAAACGCTGCGCGGACCGGCGCGCAACGACGCGGCCGCGCGCGACCAGTTCCTGTCCATCATGCAGGACCAGACGGGGCGCATGGCGCGGCTGATCGACGACCTGCTTTCGCTGTCGCGCCTGGAGATGAAACCCTATCTCAGGCCCGGAACGCGCGTCGACCTCAACCGCACGCTGGACGCGGTGATCGACTCGCTGGCGCCGCTGGCGAGCGACACCGGCGTCATCATCGAGCGCGATCTGCCCGGCGGCGACCTGATGGTGCCGGGCGACCGCGACGAGCTGTTCCAGGTGTTCCAGAACCTCCTGGAGAACGCCTGCAAATACGGCCAGTCCGGCAAGCGCGTCGTCGTCTCGGCGAGCGAAGGCAGCGACGGCCCCGAGCCGACGGTCGACGTCACCATAAGGGACTACGGCCCCGGCATCGCGGAGGAGCATATTCCCCGCATCACCGAGCGCTTCTACCGGGTGGACGCAGAGACCAGCCGCGCGCAGAAGGGAACGGGGCTGGGGCTTGCCATCGTCAAGCACATCCTGACCCGCCACAAGGCGTGGCTGTCGATCCGCTCGGAGTTGGGCAAGGGCGCGGCGTTCACCGTTCACTTGCCGGCAAACTAGATTTATCGTTCGCGCCGGACTATCTGTGGCATTGAGGACATTCGTCTTTCTGTCACGCAAGAAGCGTATCAACGCGCATTCTGGCAAGACGAATCACCTGATCGGAAAGGCGAGACCATGCAGTCGGTGCACACCGTCAGCGCCTATGACGGCGAACTGAACTACCTGGCGAAGCGGATCGCCGCGATGGGCGGCCATGCCGAGCGCATGGTCGAACAGGCGATCGCAGCGCTGATCAACGCCGATGCGGGACTGGCCCAGAAGGTGATCGAGGACGACCAGGTGCTGGACGACGCACAGCGCGAAATCGACGACAGGTCGATCGTCGTCATCGCGCGCCGCCAGCCGATGGCGACGGACCTGCGCGAGATCATCGGCACCATCCGCATCTCGGCCGACCTGGAGCGGGTCGGCGATCTGGCCAAGAACGTGGCCAAGCGGGTGGTGGCGGTGACGCAGGGCCAGCATCCGACCAGCCTGTTTCGCGGCATCGACGCGCTGGCCGGCCTTGCGCTCACCCAGCTCAAGGAAGTGCTCGACATCTACGCCTCGCGCGCGGTGGACCGGATCGCGTTCCTGCGCGACCGCGACGACCAGATCGACGCCATGTACACGTCGCTGTTCCGCGAACTGCTGACCTACATGATGGAGGACCCGCGCAACATCACGCCGTGCACGCATCTCCTGTTCTGCGCCAAGAACATCGAGCGCATCGGCGACCACGCCACCAATATCGCCGAGACGATCTATCACATCGCCACCGGCGAGCAGATGCCCGTGGACCGCCCCAAGGGCGACAAGACCGACAGGGTCGGCGCGCCCAGGGACACCGCGGCGATCTGAAGACTTTCTAGGCGGAAAGAACCGGCCGACCGCTGGTCGGTTCAGGCCGTCGCCACGCGTTCACCGTCCTGGCCGTTCTGACATTCCCAAACGGATCGGCGCGCCCGCAACGGAGCGGACCCTCCAACCGACATTCGCTTCAGCACCGCATGGCCCGGCGGTCAGCGCGCGCGACGGCGCTCGGCGACCGGCTGGAAAGCGACGCGCGAATGATAGGTGCAGTAAGGACCGCCTTCCTTGGAATCGTTGCCGCAGAAGGAGAAGTCCTCCGCCAGCGGATCGCCGTTCGGCCATTTGCAGGTGCGCTCGGTCAACTCGACCAGCTTCAGCCGGCGCGAGATCGGCACGACCACGTCCTCGACGGGACGCAGATGCTGGCGCGCGACCGGCTCGGCGTCGAACTGGATCTGCAAGGCCGTGGCGCCAACCGTCGCGGTGACATGGCGATGCGCGGCAGCCGGCCGGCTCGCCGACTTCGACGCGGACGGGCTGGCCTTCTTCTTGTGCGCCGGCGCGGCCGTGGCGCGGCCCCGGCTCGACAGCTTCAGCCGGTGCACCTTGCCGATCACCGCGTTGCGGCTGACGCCGCCGAGCTGCGCGGCGATCTGGCTTGCAGACAGACCCTCCGACCACAGCTTGCGCAAGAGTTCGACGCGTTCATCAGTCCAGTTCATCAAACTGCACTCCCTTGAACCGTACGACGTCCGGAATCGTTCCACGCCCCGGCTCTCGCCGAGCGAACACCACATCTATCGGGTGATTAGATCCGCCGCACGAAATCTAGCTATTTCCAGTTCACAGATACCGTATGCGTTGACTCGGTGACAAGAGTCCGAACGGCAACACGAATCTGTTTTTTCGGTTTTCCCCAACTTGCCTTTTCGCTGATGCGCAAGATGGGGCGTTGGAGCGGGCCGGGGCGTCAGGCGACGTTTTCGTTGACTTCACAGCCGAAAACCACCATAAGCCGCAAAAGGCCGCCGCGTTGGCGGCTTTTTGATTTTCCGGTTCCGGAGACGCATATAATGAGCGGTTCGGCGCTTTACGAGACCTTCGCCCGCGCACCCCTTGCCTTCGATCATGGAGAAGGCTCCTGGCTGGTCACGGACCGAGGCGAACGATATCTCGATTTCGCCGCCGGCATCGCCGTCAACTCGCTCGGCCACGGCCATCCGCATCTCGTCGAGGCGCTGACGGAGCAGGCGCGCAAGTTGTGGCATGTCTCGAACCTTTATGAGATTCCGGGCCAGAGCCGCCTTGGCGAGCGCCTGGTCGAGGCGACGTTCGCCGACAAGGTGTTCTTCACCAACTCCGGCGCGGAAGCGCTGGAATGCGCCATCAAGACGGCGCGCCGCTATCAGTATGCCAGCGGCCATCCCGAGCGCTATCGCATCATCACCTTCGAGGGCGCCTTCCACGGCCGCACGCTGGCGACGATCGCCGCCGGCGGCCAGCAGAAATACCTGGAAGGCTTCGGCCCGAAGGTGGACGGCTTCGACCAGGTCCCCTTCGACGACCTGCAGGCCGTCGAGAAGACGATCGGCCCGGAAACGGCGGCGATCCTGCTGGAGCCCGTGCAGGGCGAAGGCGGCATCCGCGATTTCCCCATGCAGTCGTTGAAGAAGCTGCGTCAGCTTTGCGACGAACACGGCCTGCTGCTGATCTTCGACGAGGTGCAGTGCGGCATCGGCCGGACGGGCAGGCTGTTCGCCTATGAATGGTCCGGCATCGCGCCCGACATCATGGCGATCGCCAAGGGTATCGGCGGCGGCTTCCCGATGGGCGCGTGCCTGGCCACCGAAGAGGCGGCGAAGGGCATGACGGCGGGCGTCCACGGAACCACCTTCGGCGGCAATCCGCTCGCCATGGCGGTGGGCAATGCTGTGCTCGACGTGGTGCTGGAGCCCGGCTTCCTCGATGAGGTGAAACACAAGGCGCTGCTGTTCAAGCAGGGGCTGACTGCGATCGCCGACGAATTCCCCGACGTCATCGAAGGCGTGCGCGGCTCGGGCCTGATGCTCGGCCTGAAATGCGCCATGCCCAACGGCAAGGTGAACGCGGCGCTGCGCGACCAGCATCTCCTGGCCGTGCCGGCCGGCGACAACGTGATCCGGCTGTTGCCGCCCCTCACCGTCACCGAGGACGATGTTCGCGAAGGGCTGGAGCGCATCCGCGCCGGCGCCCGGCATCTCTCCGAAGCGGCGCAAGCCGCCGCGCAGTGACGGAGACCGCATCCATGACGCTCCGCCATTTCACCGACCTGTCCGCCGTTCCCGCCGGCGACCTCAGGGCCATGCTCGACGACGCCGCGGCGCGCAAGGCGCGCCTTAAGGCGGGCGAGCGCTCGCGGCCGCTCGACGGCAAGGTGCTTGCGATGATCTTCGACAAGCCGTCGACGCGCACGCGCGTGTCGTTCGACGTCGGCATGCGCCAGCTCGGCGGCGAGACGATCATGCTGACGGGCACCGAGATGCAGCTCGGCCGCTCCGAGACCATCGCCGACACGGCAAAAGTGCTGTCGCGCTATGTCGACGCCATCATGATCCGCACGACCTCGCACGACCGGCTGCTCGAACTGACCGAGAACGCGACGATCCCCGTCATCAACGGGCTGACCGACGACACGCATCCCTGCCAGATCATGGCCGACATCATGACCTTCGAGGAGCATCGCGGCCCCGTCGCCGGCAAGACCTTCGCCTGGAGCGGCGACGGCAACAACGTGTTGCATTCCCTGCTGGAAGCCTCGGCGCGGTTCAGCTTCAACCTCAACGTCGCCGTGCCCGAAGGCAGCGAGCCGGGCGACAAATATGTCGACTGGGCGCGCGGCAACGGCGGCCAGGTGCGCTTTACCCGCAGCGCCGAGGAAGCCGTGAACGAAGCGGACTGCGTCGTCACCGACACCTGGGTGTCGATGGGCGCCGAGCACCGGGCGCGCGGCCACAACATCTTCATGCCCTACCAGGTCAACGCCGCGCTGATGGCGAAGGCGAAGCCGGACGCGCTGTTCATGCACTGCCTGCCGGCACACCGAGGCGACGAGGTGACCGACGAGGTGATCGACGGCCCGCATTCGGTGGTGTTCGACGAGGCGGAGAACCGGCTTCACGCCCAGAAGGCCGTCCTCGCCTGGTGCCTCGGAGCGTGACGGGCGGCGCTTGAATGCCGCAGCGGTGGTGCCTATCTCCGGCCCATCACCGCAAACCAAGAATGCCCTGCGGCACGCTTTCCACCAGGAAGCGCGGCCGACGGCCGGAGATTTGTCATGCTGGAAGCTGTGCAGTTGACCGAACATAATCCCAAGCTCGGCGAATTCGACCATGCCGGCGACGACCATGTCGTCCCCTTCGAGGTCGGTCCGCTCGACGTGCGCGGCCGCGCCGTCCAGCTCGGCCCGGCGCTGGAGGCGATCCTGTCGCGCCACGCCTATCCGGAGCCGGTTGCCCGGCTGCTGGCGGAAGCGTGCGTGGTCACGGTCCTGTTGGGGACGTCCCTGAAGTTCGAGGGCAAGTTCATCCTGCAGACCCGCACCGACGGGCCGGTCGACATGCTGGTGGTGGACTTCTCCACGCCGAACGCGCTGCGCGCCTATGCGCGCTTCGACGCCGAACGGCTCGACGCGCTGACGGCCGGCGGTCCGCTGACCGATCAGGCCCTGCTGGGCGCGGGCGTGCTGGCGCTGACCATCGACCAGGGCGTGCACATGCAGCGCTACCAGGGCATCGTCCAGCTCGACGGTATCGGACTGGAGGAGGCCGCGCGCATCTATTTCCGCCAGTCGGAGCAGATCCCGACCGACCTCAGGCTCGCCGTGGCGCGCCAGGTGCTGCCTGGCGGACGCAGCCAGTGGCGCGCCGGCGGCGTGCTCGCGCAGTTTCTGCCAGAAGCACCGGACCGCATGCGCGTGCCGGACCTTCCCGGCGGCGACGGCGATCCGGCCGAGGCTGTCCACGATCCGGTGGACAATGCCTGGCAGGAGGCGCTGGTGCTGATGGAGACAATCGAGCCGGCGGAACTGGTCGATCCAACCGTCGGCTCGGAACGGCTGCTGTTCAGGCTGTTCCACGAACAGGGCGTGCGCGTGTTCGACGCCGTGGCGGTGGACGACCAGTGCTCGTGTTCGCGCGAGAAGATTCACGGCGTGCTCAGCGGCTTCACGGCCGAGGAGATCCGCGACAGCACCGAGGACGGCAAGATCACCGTCGCCTGCGAGTTCTGCTCGACGAACTATGAGTTCGACCCGGCTGAATTCGGGAAATAAACGCCGCCGGTCCCCTCTCCCTTGAGGGGAGGTGCCGAGCAGCGCGAGGCGGGAGGGGCAACCTCAACCGCTCCAACGCAAAGAAGCCCTCATTCTACGGCCAGCGACCCCTCCCGGCCGGGCCTTGCTCGGCCACCCTCCCCCTTGAGGGGAGGGAAATCTCCCTCAATTCACCGTCCGCGTCGTGCCCGGCAGGTCGAGCGAGAAGGCCGGAATGGCAACATCGAACAGTTCGCCGTCCGTGTTGCGCATCGTATAGTGCCCGACCATGACGCCCGACGGCGTCGAGAGCGGACAGCCGGAGGTGTATTGATAGCTGTCGCCCGGATCGAGTTCCGGCTGCTCTCCGACGACGCCCGGGCCCTGCACCTCCTCCACGCGCCCCGCCTCGTCGGTGATGCGCCAGTAGCGCGACAGAAGCTGCACCCATTCTTCCGAGCGGTTGGCGATGGTCACGCGATAGGCCCAGACATAGCGGTTCTCATCAGGGTCCGAGCGCTCCGGCATGTAGAACGGCTCGACATCGACTTCGATGTTTCGGGTCGCGGCGCGATACATGAGCCCTCCTTGCCGGCAAGGTCCATGGCTGCGATAGCGCTGTCAACCCGCCTCGGGCGAGGCTGGCAGCCGCCGGATGCTACGCCCTGTCCAGCGCCTGGACGATGTCGTCGATCAGGTCGCCCGTATCCTCCAGGCCGACCGAAAGCCTGACCGTACCCGGCCCGATGCCGAGTTCGGCTCTCGCCTCGTCGGTCAGGTTCTTGTGCGTGGTCGTGGCCGGATGGGTGATCAGGCTCTTGGCATCGCCCAGGTTGTTGGACATCAGCACGATCTCCAGCGCGTTCTGGAAGGCGAAGGCGGCCGGCTTGCCGCCCTCGACATCGAAGCAGATCAGCGTCGAGCCGCCGCTCATCTGTTTCCTCACGATCTCTGCCTGCGGATGATCGGCGCGGCCGGGATAAATCACCCGCGCGACCCTGGAATGATCGGCCAGCACGTCGGCGATGCGGCCGGCCGACTCCGTCTGCTGGCGAATCCGCAGCGGCAGCGTCTCGAGCCCTTTCAGCAGAACCCAGGCGTTGAACGGCGACATGGACGGACCGGTGTGGCGGAAATAGTCGTGCAGGTTCTCGTCGATCCATTTCTTGTCCGACAGGATGACGCCGCCGAGGCAACGCCCCTGCCCGTCTATGTGCTTGGTGGCGGAATAGACGACGACATGGGCGCCCAGTTCCAGCGGCTTCTGGAAGAGCGGCGTGGCGAAGACATTGTCGACCACCAGCCGCGCGCCAGCCGCGTTGGCGAGCCTGGCGACGGCGGCGACATCGACCACTTCGAGCGTCGGGTTGGTCGGGCTTTCGAGAAAGAACAGCTTCGTCTCGGGCCGCACCGCCTTTTCCCAGTTGGCGATGTCGCGGCCATCGACGATGGTGCAGGCGATGCCATATTTCGGGGCGAGCGTCTCGACCACCCAGCGACACGACCCGAACAGGGCGCGCGCGGCCACGATATGATCCCCGGCCTTGAGTCCGCACAGCACCGCTGCCGCCACCGCGGCCATGCCCGACGCCGTGGCGCGGGCATCCTCCGCGCCTTCCAGCGCGCACATGCGCTTCTCGAACATATCGACGGTCGGGTTGGAATAGCGCGAATAGATGAAGCCCGGCTCCTCCCCCTTGAAGCGGGCCTCCGCCTGCTCGGCGCTGGCGTAGTGATAGCCCTGCGTCAGGAACATCGCCTCCGACATCTCGCCGAAGCCTGACCGCAGCGTGCCTTCATGCACGAGTTGGGTGGCCGGCTTCCAGTTGCGCTTCTTTTCCGTCATCGTCCTTCACCACAAAGTTGGGCACCGCAAAAACCGATACGGGCACAAAAAAACCGGCCGCGAAAGCCGCAACCGGTGCCATGGGTCTCTGCCTGGCGGTCCTTTAGCGACTTGTTTAACGTGGCTGCAAGCCGACCGGCCAAATCACCACGGGATAAAGGTCCTTTAGACCTGCACCCGGCTTGCGTCAATCGGCGGCTCGGTTAAGAGCTTTGTGCCAGACTGCCAATGGAGCGACAGGTGCGGCAGACAGGCATCCTTCCCGACCAGGACATCGCAGCATTGTTTTCATCCGGCGCGCTCAAGGCCGCCCGGCCGCTCGATGCCGACCAGATCCAGCCAGCCAGCCTCGACCTGCGCCTCGGCGGCAGGGCCTACCGGGTGCGGGCGTCCTTCCTGCCGGGACCGGAAAGCACCGTCGAGGCCAAGCTCGACCGGCTGAAGCTGCACGAGATCGACCTGACCGAAGGCGCGGTGCTGGAGACGGGCTGCGTCTACATCGTGCCGTTGATGGAGCGGCTCTCGCTGCCGGCCGCCATATCGGCATCGGCCAATCCGAAAAGCTCGACCGGCAGGCTCGACATCTTTACCCGCGTCATGACCGACCGCGGGCACGAATTCGACAAGATCGCCGCCGGCTATCACGGCCCGCTCTATCTCGAAGTCAGCCCGCGCACCTTCCCGATCGTGGTGCGGGCCGGATCGCGGCTGTCGCAGATACGCTTCCGCACCGGCCATGCCGTGCTTTCCGAAGACGAGGTGCTGGCACTGCATCGCGCCGAGACGCTGGTGGCGACCGAACCGCCGGATATCTCGGGCGGCGGCATCGCGCTCTCCATCGACCTCGCCGGCGACGAGAGCGGACTGGTCGGCTATCGCGGCAAGCACCATACCGGGTTGGTCGACGTCGACAGGCGCGCCGCGCACGACGTCGCCGATTTCTGGGAACCCCTTTATCGGGACAAGGCGCGCGAACTGGTGCTCGACCCGGACGAATTCTATATCCTGGTCAGCCGCGAGGCGGTGCACGTGCCGCCGCTGCAGGCGGCGGAGATGACGCCGTTCGATCCGCTGGTCGGCGAATTCCGCGTTCACTATGCCGGCTTCTTCGACCCTGGCTTCGGCCATTCGGCAGCCGGCGGAACCGGCAGCCGCGCGGTGCTGGAAGTGCGCAGCCACGAGGTGCCCTTCATCCTGGAACACGGCCAGATCGTCGGCCGCCTCGTCTACGAGCACATGCTGAAGCGCCCGGACGCGCTTTACGGCAACGATCTCGGCTCGAACTACCAGGCGCAGGGCCTGAAGCTGTCGAAACATTTTCGCCCGGCGGCCGGCTGACGCAGCAGGAGACCCCACGCCGCCGTCATCCCGGAAATCGAACGAAGCGAAGCGGAATGCGGTTATCCGGGATCCATGCCTGAACGCTGCGGCCGCGCGAGGGGCGCCGGTTCTGCAGCGTCGGCGTGGCATCACCATTCCTCCGGAATGGATCCCGGCTCTCGCCTCACGACCTACGGCCGCTCGGCAGCGGCCGGGATGACGAGCGTAGATGTCCCTCCTTGAGCGATATGCCTACAATACCCTGACCGTCACCGCCTCGGGTGCCCCGATCTCCAGCGGATTGCGCAGCGGCAGGCCGAAGTCGCCGGCCTCGATCTCGAACACGTCGCCGGCCTCGGTCCTGACGCCGTCGGCGAAGGACAGCGTCGCGGTGCCGAACATGTGCACATGGACGTCGCCGGCCTGTCGGAACACGGGATATTTGAAGTGATGCCGCTCCAGGTTGGCGATCGAATGCGACATGTTCTGCTCGCCCGACAGGAACGGCTTTTCCCACAGCGTCTTGCCACCGCGCAGGATGCGGGACGTGCCGCGGATGTCGGCCGGCAGGTCGCCGACGAGGATTTCCGGGCCGAAGGATGCGTTGCGCAGCTTGGAATGGGCGAGCCACAGATAGTTCACCCGCTCCGTCACATGGTCGGAGAATTCGTTCGACAGGGTGAAGCCGACGCGGAAGGGCTGGCGGTCGTCGCCGATGACGTAGATGCCGGCGATTTCCGGTTCCTCGCCCGCGTCCTCGGCGAATGCCGGCGACATCAGCGGCGCGCCGGGTGCCACCGCCATGATGCCGTTGCCCTTGTAGAACCATTCCGGCTGGACGCCTTCCCTGCCCTCGGCCGGCTTGCCGCCCTCCAGGCCCATGCGGAACATCTTCATGGAATCGGTGAGCTGCTCCTCGGCGGCATCCAGCTTTTTGTGCATGGAATCGCGCGTGGCGGCGGAGCCCAGATGCGTCAGCCCCGTGCCGGTGAGGTGCAGATGCGCGGGATCGGGGTGGTTGATCGGCGAGATAAGGCGGTCCTTCCTGTAGGCCGCCTCCAGGTCGACGGCCTCGCCGAAGCCCTTGCGCTCGATCAAAGCCTCCAGCCCGACGCCGGTGCGCGCCGCTTCCATGGCAAGCGAATAGACGCTGCGGGCGCCGTTGACGACGCGCGCCTTGCCGCCGTTGCGGGCGACGACGCGGATGATGTCGGCGTCGTCCAGCATCTGTGAGATGAGCATGATGACTTCTCCCTTTGTCCTTGCCCGCCCACGCGAGGCAACCCGGCCTCACGGCGCGGCCTGCCCACCCCCAATGGTTTCGAGACGATTTCTCGCAGGGCCTCGCCCTGCGACTCAGATCAGGCCTTGTTCTTGTTGTAGACGTCGAAGATGACGGCGCCGAGCAGCACCAGGCCCTTGACGACCTGCTGCCAGTCGACATTGACGCCCATGATCGACATGCCGTTGTTCATGACGCCCATGATGAAGCCGCCGACCACCGTGGCGATGACCTGGCCGACGCCGCCCATGGCCGAGGCGCCGCCGATGAAGACGGCGGCGATGACGTCGAGCTCGCTGCCGAGGCCGGCCGCCGGCACCGCCTGGCCGAGGCGCGCGGCGATGATCAGCCCGCCGAGCGCCGACAGCACGCCCATGTTGATGAAGACGTAGAGGGTCAGCCGCTCGATCTTGATGCCGGAAAGCTGCGCCGCCTTGGCATTGCCGCCGAGCGCGTAGACGCGGCGGCCGATGACCATGCGCTTGGTGACGAAGACGAACAGGCCGATCAGCACGCCCATCACGACGAGAACGATCGGCAGGCCCTTGTAGACCGCGAACTGGTAGACGAGGAACAGGGTCAGCAGGCTGATCACAATCGTCTTGACGACGAACAGAAAGAACGGCTCGGCCTCGTAGCCGTGACGCTCGCGCGTGCGGCGCGCCGAAAGGCCGAACCAGGCATAGGCGGCCACGCCGACCAGGCCGAGGAGAACGGACGTCATCTGGAGCTGGACGCCGCTGCCGAAGATGGTCTTGCCGGCGGCGTTGACCGTGGGCGGCACCAGCGTCCACACGCCCAGCACCTCAGGGATGAAGCCGGAGCTCAGTTCCTTGAAGTCGACCGGCAGCGGGCCGACCGACAGGCCGCCGCCCAGCATGGCCTGACACAGGCCGCGGAAGATCAGCATGCCGGCGAGCGTGACGATGAAGCTCGGTATTCGATGGTAGGCGATCCAGTAGCCCTGGGCGGCGCCGACGGCCGCGCCGACGACGAGGCAGAAGAGCGACGCCACCAGCGGATTGCTCAGGATGCCGAGATGCCACGTCACCATCATGTTGGCGGCCAGCGCCCCGATGAAGCCGGCGACGGAGCCGACCGACAGGTCGATATGGCCCGCCACGATCACCAGAAGCATGCCAAGCGCCATGACGATGATGAAGGAGTTCTGCTGCACCAGGTTCGACAGGTTCAGCGGCTTGAACAGGGTGCCGTCCGTCGTGAACTGGAAGAACAGCATGATGATGATGAGCGCCAGCACGAGGCCGTATTCACGCAGGTTCGTCACCAGCGCCGAGACGGCGACGCGCTGTTGCCGGGTTTCCTGGGCGACGCCGGTCTGCGGCGAGGGAGAGCTGTCGACGCTCATGATGCCTTTTCTCCGCGAATGATGGCGCGCATGATCTTCTCCTGGCTGGCATCCGAAGCCGCCATTTCGCCGACCATGCGCCCCTCGTTCATGACATAGATGCGATCGGAGATGCCGAGCAGTTCCGGCATTTCCGACGAGATGACGATGATCGCCTTGCCCTCGGCGGCGAGGCGGGCGATGATCGTGTAGATTTCATACTTGGCGCCGACATCGATGCCGCGCGTCGGCTCGTCGAGGATCAGAACCTCGGGATTGGCGAACAGCCATTTCGACAGAACCACCTTCTGCTGGTTGCCGCCGGACAGGTTGCCGGTCACCTGATAGACGCTCGAGGCGCGGATGTTGGTCGCCTTGCGGTAGTCGTTGGCGACGTCCAGTTCGCGCAGGTCGTTGATGACGCCGCGCCGCGACGACACCCCACCCATATTGGCGAGCGAGATGTTGTGCTTGATATGGTCGATGAGGTTGAGGCCGTAGGTCTTGCGGTCCTCGGTGACGTAGGCGACACCCTGATCGACGGCACGACCGACGCTGGACAGGTTGACCGGTTTGCCGTTGAGAAGAACCTCGCCGGTGATGTTGCGACCATAGGAGCGCCCGAACAGGCTCATGGCGAACTCGGTGCGGCCGGCGCCCATCAGCCCGGCGATGCCGACGACCTCGCCCTTGCGCACGTTGAGATCGATGCCCTTGATGACCTGACGCTCGGAATGCAGCGGATGATAGACGGACCAGTTCTTCACCTCGAAGACGACGTCGCCGATCTTCGGATCGCGCGGCGGGTAGCGGTCCTCCAGCGAGCGGCCGACCATCGAGGTGATGATGCGGTCTTCGCTCATGTCGCCGCGCGCCATCGTCTCGATGGTCTGGCCGTCGCGGATGACGGTGACGCGGTCGGCGACGCGGCTGATCTCATTGAGCTTGTGCGAGATCAGGATCGAGGTCATGCCCTGCTTCTTGAATTCGATCAGCAGGTCGAGCAGCGCCTGGCTGTCCTTCTCGGACAGGCTGGCGGTGGGCTCGTCGAGGATCAGCAGTTGCACTTCCTTCGACAGCGCCTTGGCGATCTCGACGAGTTGCTGCTTGCCGACGCCGATATTGGTGATGAGCGTGTTCGGGTCTTCGCTGAGACCGACCTTGTGCAGCAATTCGCTGGTGCGCCTGCGGTTGGCGTTCCAGTCGATGACGCCGTGGCTGGCGTGCTCGTTGCCGAGGAATATGTTCTCGGTGATCGAGAGCATCGGCACCAGCGCCAGTTCCTGGTGGATGATGACGATGCCCTTGCGCTCGCTGTCGTGGATGCCGGCGAAGCGGCATTCCTCGCCGCGATAGACGATCTTGCCGTCGTAGCTTCCATAGGGATAGACGCCCGACAAGACCTTCATCAGCGTCGACTTGCCGGCGCCGTTCTCGCCGACGATGGCGTGGATCTCGCCCTCTTCGACATTCAGGTTGACGTTCGACAGCGCCTTCACGCCTGGGAACGTCTTGGTGATGTCGCGCATCTCCAGAATGGTCGAGGCCATTGGGAATACAGCTCCTGGGAACCCGGAAGATACCGGGCCCGCCCGTCAACGAAAAGGGGGCCCCGCCAGGCGCGGCCCCCTCTGACCGATCGCGATTACTTCAGGTCTTCGGCCTTGATGTAGCCGGAGTCGACGACGAGCTTCTGGTAGTTCGACTTGTCGACCTCATGCGGGGTCAACAGGATCGAGGGGACGACCTTGACGTCGTTGTTGTAGGTCTTCTCGTCCAGGCCTTCCGGCTTCTTGCCCGACAGCACCGTATCCACCAGGTCGACGGTGGCCTTGGCGAGATCGCGCGTGTCCTTGAAGACGGTCGAATACTGCTCGCCGGCGATGATGGCCTTGACCGAGGCGGTCTCGGCGTCCTGGCCGGTCACGATCGGCCAGGGCTGGGCGTCGGTGCCGTAGCCGACGGCGCGCAGCGAGGCGATGATGCCGCGCGACAGGCCGTCATAGGGCGACAGGACGCCGTCGACACGGGTGCCGTCCGAGTAGTTGGCCGACAGCAGGTTGTCCATGCGCGCCTGGGCAGTGGCGGCCAGCCAGCGCAGCGTGCCGACCTTGTCCATGCCCATCTGGCCCGACTTGATCTTGATCGAGCCGTCATCGATCATCGGCTGCAGAACCGACATGGCGCCGTTGTAGAAGAAGAAGGCATTGTTGTCGTCGGGCGAGCCGCCGAACAGCTCGACGTTCCAGGGCTTCTTGTCGGGGAAACGCTCCTTGAGGCCCTTCACCAGCGAGTTGGCCTGGATGACGCCGACGCCGAAATTGTCGAAGGTGGTGTAGTAGTCGACGTTCGGGGTCTTCTTGATGAGGCGGTCATAGGCGACGACGACGACGCCGGCGTCGTTCGCCTTCTGCAACGCGTCACCCAGCGTGGTGCCGTCGATCGAGGCAATGATGAGCGCCTTCGGACCCTTGGTGATCTCGTTCTCGAGCTGGCTGAGCTGGTTGGGGATGTCGTCCTGGGCGTACTGCAGGTCGACGGTGTAGCCCTTCTCCTCGAGCTGCTTCTTGACGGCGTCGCCGTCATTGATCCAGCGCTGTGAGGTCTTGGTCGGCATGAGCACGCCGACGAGGCCCTTGTCTTCCGCATGGGCGGCGGCGACCGTCATGGCCGCGATGCCGAGAGCCGCCGCAGCGACCAACGATTTGATGATCTTCACTTCACTCACTCCCTGGTTGATGGGCGCCGGGCCGCACGACCTGCGGCTGCACAATCGGGCAACCGCGCTTCAGGCGCGGCATGGACTGATTAAAATCGCTATCCTCCCAATCGGCCCCGGTCGTTTCGATCGGCGTGCGTTCTCGCATCGCCAACCGAAGAACCTGCGGGCGCGGACAAGTTGTTGGTCTTCGACATAACAGTCAAATGCGATCTCGGATCATTGCTATATCGAAATTGATATGCGATGGCGAAACGCGAGACCGGAGAGCACCTCATGCCCACGCCACGCGACCGCAATGCGGGTACGCTGCTGCTGCGCAGCGGGCTCAATCTCAGGCACATGCGCATGATCGTGGCACTCGACGAGAACGGCCGTGTCAGCGCCGCGGCCCAGGTGATGAACATTTCGCAACCGGCCGCCTCGCGCATGATCGCAGAGATGGAGGCGGCGCTCGACGTGCAATTGCTCGAGCGCCTGCCGCGCGGCGTGACCCTTACGCCGTTCGGCAAGGCGCTCGCCCGGCGCGCGCGCCTCATCCTCCTGGAGATGCGCGAGGCCGGCCGCGAGATCGCCGAGCTGAAGTCCGGGAAGGGCGGCTCGGTGTTCATCGGCGCCGTCACCGCACCAGCCATCGAACTCGCCGTGCCGGCGATCCGCGAGATCCGCAGGCTCTACCCGCGCATCGAAATCACCATGCAGGTGGAAACCTCCAACGTGCTGGCGCGCGAGCTGATCGCGTCGCGGCACGACTTCATCATCGCCCGCATCCCCGACGACCTCAATCCGCGCCTGTTCGAGAGCCGCGTGATCGGCGTCGAGAAGGCCTGCCTCATCGTGCGCCGGGACCATCCCCTCACCACGAGGACCAGCCCGGTCAGGCTCGAGGAAACGACCGGCTACGACTGGGTGTTCCAATCGGGCGGCTCGCCGCTGCGGCAGGCGATGGAAGCCAACTTCCTCAACCGCAACATCGCGCTGCCCGAACGCATCCTCAACACGTCGTCGCTGCTGCTGACACTGGTCATGGTTGCGCAATCGGACGCGATCGCCCCGGTCTCGATCCAGGTGGCGCGTTTCATCCAGAGCCCCGACGGGTTGGCCGGCGCCATCGACGTGCTGCCGACCGAGTTCGACATCGAGGTGCGCCCCTACAGCCTCATCACGGCCAAGCAGCGCGTGCTCTCCCCCGCCGCCAAGATGCTTTACGACTTCATCCTGCGCGAGGTCGGCTGACCGGCGCGAAGCGCTATGCGTGCTTGAGGATCGCCGAAAGGCGCGGCGTGAAGGCGCGGCCGATCGGCTCGGCCGCAGCACCGATCGGCACCGACCAGGGATCGACGATACCGAGCTGGAAGCGCGGCAGGCGGCGGCCCGGCCGGTCGGCAAGCGACGGCAGCAGCGGATGCGTGGCGTCGACCAGCCGCCGCGCCAGCGCCGGGACCGTGCCGGTGGTCAGGATCACGGTCTGCGGGTCGAGCACGTTCTCGATCAGCTGAATGCTCCAGCGCATATCCTCCGACGCCTCGGCGATCCACGCGTTGATCTTGGGATCACCTTGGCGGGTCAGAGCTTCCAGCCTGGCCGGCAGCGCGGGATCGGCGGGATCGAGACCCAGCGGACCGTAGAGCGCGGCGAGCGATGCCCGGTGCTCCAACGGAATGCGATCGCTGCCGCGCGGCGACAGCAGCGCCATGCCGATTTCACCGGCATTGCCGTTGCTGCCACTGTAAAGCTCGCCGTCGAGAATGAGGCCGGCGCCGATGCCGTAGCCGAGATAAAGGCAAACGGCATGATCGAGGCCGTGCGCCGCGCCGACCATGCGCTCGGCGATGGCGCAGGCGGCCGCGTCGTTCTGCAGGGAAACGCCGAGCCCGGTCCTGGCCGCCAGCGTCTCGGCAAGCGGAAATTTCTGCCAGCTCGCCATCATCCAGGCGTTGTCGTCCGCGCCGTCGAGGCCGAACGGGCCGGGCATCGCGACGCCCAAGCCAATCAGGCGCGTCGGCGAATGCGGGCGCGCCGAAGCAAGCTCCGCACGCACCCGCTCGACCAGCCCGAGGACAACCTCGATGCCGTGCGAGGGGCCGCCCTGCGGCAGCGGCGCCTCGGCGCGGGCCAGCATTTCGCCTGCGAGGTTGACCGCGATGGCGCGGGTGACGTGGCGGTCGATCTGCAGGCCGATGGCGAAGGCACCGTCGGCCACCAGCGCATAGGGAGTGGAAGGCTGGCCGCGCCCCTTGCGCACCACGTCCTGCGCGGCGACCAGCCCGTCGCGCTGCAATTCCTCGACGATGTTCGAGACCGTCTGTTTGGTCAGGTGCGTGGCCCTGGCAAGGTCGGCGCGGGAGAGGCTGCCGTTCAGCCGCAGCGCCTCGATCACCACGCGCCTGTTGTGGGCGCTCGCGGCTTCCTGGTTGGTGCCGCTTCGCGCGCGGATCGGTCGAATCTCGTCCACCGGGCTGCTCCCCTCTTGACTCCAGTAGAAGCATGGAAAACTATTAAGTCAATCGACTTGACTTAATGAGGATATAGCCACGGCGGCAAGCGCCGACGGCTGCGAGCAAAGGCAGGTTCGAAAAGCCGGCGTGCGACCACGCCGGACAGAGGCAACGGTCCGCCGGGCGGCGGCCACAATGGGAGGAACTGGCATGTTGAAATCCATCGGCAAGACGCTTCTCGGAGCGGTTTTCCTGGCCGCGCTGGCCGCGCCGCACGCGGCGTTCGCTGACACCAAGATCAACGCGCTGTTCATGGCGCAGGCCGCCTATAGCGAGGCCGACGTGCGCGCCATGACGGAGGCCTTCCAGAAGGCCAATCCCGACATCAGCGTCAACCTGGAATTCGTCCCCTATGAGGGCCTGCACGACAAGACGGTGCTGGCGCAGGGCTCCGGCGGCGGCTACGACGTCGTTCTCTTCGACGTCATCTGGCCGGCCGAATACGCCACCAACAACGTGCTGGTCGACGTTTCCGGCAAGATCACCGACGACATGAAGAAGGGCGTCCTTCCCGGCGCCTGGACGACGGTCCAGTACGACGGCAAATATTACGGCATGCCGTGGATCCTCGACACCAAATACCTGTTCTACAACAAGGAAATGCTCGAGAAGGCCGGCATCAAGGAACCGCCGAAGATCTGGGACGAGCTTAGTGCCGACGCCAAGATCATCAAGGACAAGGGCATCGTCAAGGAGCCGATCGCCTGGAGCTGGGCGCAGGCGGAAGCCGCGATCTGCGACTACACCACGCTGGTGAGCGCCTATGGCGGCGACTTCATCAAGGACGGCAAGCCCGACTTCCAGAACGGCGGCGGGCTGGACGCGCTGAAATACATGGTCGACAGCTACAAGTCCGGCCTCACCAACCCGAACTCCAAGGAATTCCTGGAGGAAGACGTGCGCAAGGTGTTCGAGAACGGCGACGCCGCCTTCGCGCTGAACTGGACCTACATGTACAACATGGCCAACGACCCGAAGGACAGCAAGGTGGCCGGCAAGGTCGGCGTCGTGCCGGCGCCGGGCGTCGAGGGCAAGAGCGAGGTGTCGGCCGTCAACGGCTCGATGGGACTGGGCGTCACGACGGCCTCCAAACATCCCGACGAGGCGTGGAAGTACATCACCTTCATGACCTCGCAGAAGGTGCAGAACCAGTACGCCAAGCTCAGCCTGCCGATCTGGGCGTCGTCCTATGAGGATCCGGCCGTCACCAAGGGCCAGGAAGAGCTGATCGCGGCGGCGAAGCAAGGACTGGCGGCGATGTATCCGCGCCCGACCACGCCGAAGTACCAGGAACTGTCGGCCGCGCTGCAGCAGGCGATCCAGGAATCCCTGCTCGACCAGAAATCGCCCGAGGACGCGCTGAAGGAAGCCGCCGAGAACAGCGGGCTTTGACGGCAGATCGCCCCCCACCCTCTCCCCTGCCCGCGAGGGAGGGTGGGGCTGAAGCGATGTTCCCACCATGGTTGTGGTTTTTACATAGCTGATGATCGCGCTTCACGTCGCCCCTCTTTGTCCTGCCGGACATCTTCCCCACATGGGGGGAGATTGCGCTCGCGTTGATGATTTCGCCAATCTCCAACGCCGGAGATTGGCGAAAACAGAGCGGCCGGCTGATCTCCCCCCACGTGGGGGAGATGTCCGGCAGGACAGAGGGGGGCGCCGTAGAGCGCAGCCCGCGGCCATCGATTCGCCCACTACCGGCATTGCCCCATGACCAACACCTGGCTCACCACTCGCGCCTGGCTTTTGATGCTGCCGTTGCTCGTCGTCATGGTGGCGGTCATCGGCTGGCCGCTGGCCGACACGGTCAGGCTCTCCTTCACCGACGCGCGGCTGGTCGGCACCAGCGGCCATTTCGTCGGGGTCGACAACTACGCCAGGATGCTGGCGAGCTCCAATTTCCGCTCGACGCTGACGACCACGGCGCTGTTCGCGGTGATCTCGGTAGCCGCGGAGATGGTCCTGGGCGTTGCCGCCGCCCTGCTGCTCAACCAGAATTTCCACGGCCGGGCGATCGTGCGGGCGCTGATGATCCTGCCCTGGGCGCTGCCCACAGTGGTCAATGCGACGCTGTGGCGGCTGATCTACAATCCCGAATACGGCGCACTGAACGCCGCGCTCACCCAACTCGGGCTCATCGACGGCTACCGGTCCTGGCTCGGCGAACCGGCAACCGCGCTCGCCGCCATCATCGTCGCCGACTGCTGGAAGAATTTTCCGCTAGTGGCGCTGATCGCGCTGGCCGCGCTGCAGGCCGTGCCGCGCGAGATGAATGCGGCGGCACTTGTCGACGGCGCCGGACCGCTGGCGCGATTCCGCTTCGTCATCCTTCCCTATCTCGCCGGGCCGCTGATGGTGGCGCTGGTGCTGCGCACCATCGAGGCCTTCAAGGTGTTCGACATTATCTGGGTGATGACGCGCGGCGGGCCGGCCAATTCCACCCGCACGCTGTCGATCCTCGTCTATCAGGAGGCTTTCTCCTTCCAGCGGGCGGGGTCTGGCGCCTCGCTGGCGCTGATCGTCACGCTGCTGATCACGGTGCTGGCGGTCGCCTACGGCGTGATGATCCGCAAGGCGGCAGGGAGCGCGGCATAGGTATGGAGCGCAAAAGCCTCGCCTTTTCGATCTTTATCCATGCGGCGGCGCTGCTGCTGGCGCTGCTCATCCTGGCGCCGATCGCCTGGCTCTTCGTCATGAGCATCTCGCCGGCCGCGGACCTCGCCGCCAAGCCGCTCAAATGGTGGCCGCACGTCGCCGATTTCTCGCGTTACCGGACATTGCTCTCCACGGCGGAGAACAGTGCCGGCGCCGCCTTCATGGCCTCGCTCAGGAACAGCCTGGAAGTCGTCGGCATGGCCACACTCGCCTCGCTGTTGGTGGCGATCCCGGCCGGCTGGGCGGTGTCGCGCACGCCGTCGGTCGGCTGGTCGCTGTCCATGGTCATCGCCACCTACATGCTGCCGCCGGTGGCGCTGGCAGTCCCGCTGTTCATGGGGCTCGCCCATTTCGGTCTGCTCAATAACGTGTTCGGGCTGGCGCTGGTCTATCTCACGCTGCTCGCGCCGTTCACGACCTGGCTGATGAAATCGGGCTTCGACGCCATTCCGCGCGAGATCGAGGCGGCGGCGATGATCGACGGCGCGGGCCTGATCCAGACCTGGCGCATCCTGACGCTGCCGCTGGCCGCGCCCGTGGTGGCGACCTCGGCGCTGTTCGCCATCCTGCTCGCCTGGGACGAATTCTTCTACGCGCTGCTGTTCACCTCGGACCAGCGCGCCAAGACGCTCACCGTCGCCATTGCCGACCTCGCCGGCGGACGCGTCTCCGACTACGGGCTGATCGCCGCCGCTGGCGTGCTGGCGGCGCTGCCGCCCGTTCTGATCGGGCTGGTCATGCAGCGCGCGCTGATCTCCGGGCTGACCAGCGGCGGCGTCAAGGGATGACAACAGCAAACGTGAAACCGGGAATGACCATGCAGGCCGTCACACAGCGCCCCGAAGGGCTCGTCGCCATCGACCGGGAAATGGCGAGGCAGAACGCCGATGCGCTCGCCTCCTTCAAACAGGCCGCATCGATGGCCGAGCGTCTCGCCGCTTCGTTGAAACGGACCGGCCGGCTGCTGCTTCTCGGCATGGGCGGCTCGCATGCGGTCGGCCGGGCGGTCGAGCCGCTCTACAGGGCGCGCGGCATCGATGCGATCGCGGTGCCGCTGTCGGAGCAACTCGGTCAGCCGTTGCCGCTGGACGGGCGCACGATCATCGTCACCTCGCAATCGGGCGAGAGCGCGGAAGTGGTGCGCTGGTTTGGGGAAACGGGCGCGCGCGAAGACGTGTTCGGGCTGACGCTGGAGGCCGGCTCCTTCCTCGGCCGCGCCGCGCCTTGCCTGGTCGGTGCTGGCGGCACGGAGCGCGCCTTCGCCGCCACGCGCAGCCTGACCGTCACCTTCGCGCTGCATCTGGCGATCCTCCATGCGCTGGGCGAGGATGCCGCGCCGGCCGTTCTAGCGCTGGAGACGGCCCAGGAAATAGACATCGCGCCGGCGCTCGCTGCGCTCGAAAGCGTCGCCACCGTGGTCACGTCGGGCCGGCGCTTGCAAGGGCTGGCGGAGACCATCGCGCTCGGGCTGACCGAACTGGCGCGCCTGCCCTGCTACGCGCTGGAAGGCGGGCAGTTGCGGCACGGGCCGATGGAGATGCTCGGGCAGAAGGTGGGGATCGTCCTGTTTCGCGGCGACGATCCGACCGGCGACCTCGTCGCCGGGCTCGCCGGCGCGGTCGCGCAGGCCGGGTCGCCGGCCGTCGTCTTCGACGCCTCCGGCGCCGAACCGGCGCAGGGCGCCGTCACGCTGCGCTTCCAGCCTGCCTCCGGACTTGCCGCGATCTTCGCCATGCTGCCAGCCGCTCAGCGGCTCATGATCGCCTTCGCCGACAGCCGCGTCGACAATGCCGGAACGCCGGTGCGCTCCACCAAGATCACGCGGGACGAATGATGAAGCCGCTGGCCGTCATCGGCAACGTCAATGTGGACCTGATCGTCGGCCCGGTCGCTCCCTGGCCGGCCGCCGGCACCGAAATCTCGGTCGATCACGACGAGGTACGCGTCGGCGGACAGGCCGGCAACAGCGCGCTGACCTGGGAGGCGCTGGGCGTCGACTACGCGATCGCCGCCAATGTCGGGTCCGACGAATTCGGCCAGTGGCTGCGGCGCAGCTTCGGCCGTCGCGCCGAACGCTGGGCGGTGCGGCCTGAGCGCACGACGCTGTCGGTCGGCATCACCCACCCGGACGGCGAACGCACCTTCCTGACCACGCGCGGCCACCTGCCCCGCTTCAGCCTGGACGACGTGATGGGAGCGCTCGACGGCGAACGCCTCTGCGGCGGCTACGTCCTGCTCGGCGGCTCGTTCCTGACCGACGACCTGACCGCGCGTTACGGCGATCTTTTCGACTGGGCCGACCGATGGAACATCACCATCGCGCTCGACACCGGCTGGCCGCCGGAAGGCTGGACCGAGCGCAACCGCGCCCTGCTGCGCGGCTGGCTTTCCCGCTGCGGCTGTGCCCTGCTCAACGAGGTGGAGGCTGCCGGCCTGAGCGGTCGCCGCGACCCTCTCGATGCGGCCCGCGACCTTCATGCCATGATGCGGCCGCAGGCCGTGCTGGTCGTCAAATGCGGAGCCGAAGGCGCTCTGGCGATCGGGCCGGACGGGAACGCCGCGCGCGCTGCCGCGCCGAGGGTCGAGGTGGTGGACACGATCGGCGCCGGCGACGTGTTCAATGCGGCCTTTCTCGCCGCGCTTGCCGATGGAGCGCCGCTGGCGGGGTGCCTGGAGGCCGGAACGCAGATCGCCTCGCGCGCCGTCTCGACATCGCCGCGCAGCTACGGCTCGCTGCCGCAGGGAGCACATGATGAGCACGCTTGACATCCGCGACGTCCACAAAAGCTACGGCCGCACGGAGACGCTGAAGGGCATCGACATTTCGCTGGCGCATGGCGAATTCCTGGTGCTGCTCGGGCCGTCCGGCTGCGGCAAGTCCACGCTGCTCAACATCATCGCCGGGCTTGCCGAACCGACGAGCGGCGACGTGCTCATAGACGGCCGCTCCGTCGTCGGGGTGCATCCGAAGAACCGCGACATCTCGATGGTGTTCCAGTCCTACGCGCTCTATCCGAACCTGACGGTGCGCCGCAACATCGGCTTCGGGCTGGAAATGCGCAAAGTGCCGACCGCCGAGCGCGAAAAGGCGGTACTGGAGGCGGCAAAGCTTCTCCAGATCGAGGCCCTGCTCGACCGCAAGCCCGCGCAGCTTTCCGGCGGCCAGCGGCAGCGCGTGGCGATCGGGCGGGCGCTGGTGCGCAAGCCGCGGCTGTTCCTGTTCGACGAGCCGCTCTCCAACCTCGACGCAAAACTCCGGCTCGAAACACGCACCGAACTCAAGCGCCTGCACCAGATGCTGAACACGACGATCGTCTATGTGACGCACGATCAGGTCGAGGCGATGACGCTGGCAACCCGCATCGCGGTGATGCGCGACGGCCGCATCGAACAGCTCGGCACGCCGAAGGAAATCTACGACCGACCGGCGACGCGCTACGTCGCGGGCTTCGTCGGCGCGCCGCCGATGAACATGCTCGACGCCGTGGCGAAGGGCGGCCGGCTGGTGCTTGCGGATGCCGACGCATCGCTGCCGCTGCCGGCTGCGTTCCAGGCCTCGGTCGGCGACGGCCAGGCGGTCACGGTCGGCGTGCGGCCCGAAGCCCTGCATGTCGCCGGTTCAACCTCGGGGAGCACGCTCGGGACAACCGCCGAAGTCATCGAACTGACCGGCCCCGAGATCGTCGCGACGCTGCGGCTCGGCGGTGCGGTCGGTCAAAGGATCGTGGCCTGTCTGCCGCCGCGCACGCCGATCAGCGAAGGCGATCCGTGCAGGCTTGCCGTCGATCCGGACACGATCCACCTCTTCGATCCCGAGAGCGGGCGCTCATTGGAGCGCGTCGAGGCCGGGCCGTAGCCACGCCACCGACCCGCCTTCACTGCCTTGAGGAGGTCACGGCCCCGGAACGCGACAGGGCCATGCGGCGCGAAACCGCATGGCCCCTCTTTCGTCGCGGCTTCAGGCCGTCGACCGCCTACTGCTTGTGCATCTGGCGGTGATGCTGCTGCTTTCCATGTCCGCCGTGCTTGCCCTTGTGAGGGCCGGCGTGATGGGCGGCGCGCAGTTCCTTGCGATCGAGCTTGCCGTCATCGTTCCTGTCGAGCGCGGCAAACTCCTTTTCCTTCTGCTTCTGGATTTCGTCCAGGGTCACCTTGCCGTCACCGTTGACGTCGAGGCGGCGTTCCATGCGATCGGCCTGCCGCTCGATCATGCGCTTCATGACGAAGTTTTCGATCTCTTCGCGTGAAAGCGTGCCGTCATTGTTGGAGTCGGCTGCCTTGAGCTTGTCCATGTCGGAAAACTTCTGCAGGTCGATCGGACCGCGATTTCCCTTCCTGCCGTCCTTGGACACGTCGGTCGTTTCCTGGTTCACGTCCGACTTCTGCTCGTCCTGAGCAAATGCGTATCCGACCGAAGCAATAGAGGCCATCACGATAATGGAGGCGGCGAGTTTCTTCATCTTCTACTCCAATTTTTCTATCAACGCCTTGGGTGACGCACGACCGATGATCGTGCCCGCCACATGAACGGCCCATGAATGCTTCGATTAAATATTTGTAATATTAGGGATTTCCAAAATCCCGGCCTATGACCGCCGGTCATTTCCGCCGTTCCCTGCGTTAAGCAACGAACAGACGGCGGTGCGATGACAAACGTTCAGAAATGTTCAGTCCTTCTCAGAAAGGAGAGGATGACCGATGCCTTGCCGCGGAAATCGAAACATGCCTGCTCCGTCAGCGGCCTGCGGGCGACGGCGGCCAGTTCGGCGACAAGAAATGAGATATCCTCGGCCACGGCGACACAACGCATATGGTCTCCCTGTCTCGGCAACAGGACCAGGACACTTCCCAGCTCACGATATTCGATCGCCGCCATGCGCTGAATGGCAAAATCGCCGTCGACGCGAATGTCGAACGCCACCAATCCGCCGGTCCTCTCCGCCGCGGAACCGATCCGGTCGGAGAACGGCGGCGGTAACTCGGCGGCATCGCCGAACGATTCCTCCAGAAGTGCCAGTTCAACATGCGCCGCAACCATTGGGCGAGATTGCGACGCCAGAGGATTCCCACAATATGCCAACGGCCGGAATCCACAGCAAAACGCTGGAGCGCCCGCGTTTCAGCGTGCAGAAATGAGGAAACGATGGCTGTCGCGGTGAGCGAACGCGGCATTCCGGACCGGCAGGCCCTGACGGTGGTGGGGCTGCCCGGCCGTCCGAACCGTCAGGCCGGAAACTGGTGCTGCAGCCAGCCGATCACGGCCTTGACGTCCGCAAGCATGAAAGATGCGCTCGTCTCTTCCCGCTCCTTCACCCGTACTGACACGCCGCCCATCTCGTTGACCGCCTCGAAGCCGGTCTCGTCGGACGTGTCGTCTCCGAGGAAGACCGGCATGCGCCCGTGAAAGGGAGCCTGCGCCATGAACCGCCGGATCGCGCCGCCCTTGACGGCATCGAGCGGCATCAGTTCAAGACCGGCATTGCCGACCAGCGATCGGTAGCCTTCGGGCAGCGTCTCGAACGCCCTGGCGACGATCTCCTCTGCGCGCGCCAGAAGATGCGGCGCGGCGCGCGTGTGGACCGCGAGCACGGCGCCCTTGCGCTCGACATAGACGTTTTCCAGTTCCGCCTCGATCTCGTCGGCCAGCGCAGCGATATCGGCAGGCTCGTCGGCCTGTTCGATCGGCTGATCGGGGGAAAGCCTGTGCTCGATGCCGTAAAGGCCGGCGGCGCGCAGTTTCAGCGGGTGAAACAATTTGTCGGCCTGGGCGATCGATCTGCCTGTGACGAAGGCCAGCGCCCCGTCCAGCCTCTCGTCCGCCCGCAAGAGAAGCGCCCGCAAGGCTTCGCCGACGACCACCTTGTCCGGATGATCGGCATGTTCGAGGAGAGTTCCGTCGATGTCGAGGAACAGCGCGCATCGATCCTGCCGAATATTCGGCGGCTCAGGCAATCTCTTCGGCAGGATCATAGGGCTGCGACACGCGTGAGATGGTTCAGCGCTCCGTTGCGAGGGGGCTGGTTCCATGACGCGGAAGACAGGCCGGTGCGCTTTCTGAGCCGCGCCGCGTCGAGCAGCATGCTTCCGGCCCATCGGTAGACGTTGTTGGCGGCCACCGTCTCGCGCAGGCTGCGCATGCGCGCGGCCTGCTCCTCGGGCGACATGTCGAGCGCCTGAGCAAGCGCCTCGCTCGTGGTCGCGGCATCGTACGGATTGACGATGAGCGCCTCCAGCAATTCCTTGGCCGCGCCCGCGAACGTCGAAAGCAGGAGGACCCCCTGCTCGTCCTCGCGTGCCGCGACGAATTCCTTGGCGACGAGATTCATGCCGTCGTGCAGGCTGGTGACCATGCAGGCGTCGGCCGCGCGGTAGATCTCGTTGATCTGCTCGCGCGAATGGTGCTCGGCGACGAGCACGACGGGCTTGTAGCCCCTGGCGCCGTATTTCCGGTTCAACTTCCTTGCGAACCGGACGCATTCGTCGTGCAGGTGCTTGTAGGCCGGCAGGGTACCGCGGCTTGGCGCGGCGATCTGCAGGAACGTGACCTTGCCGATCCACTCGGGATGATTCTCGAACAGCGCTTCGAGCGCGGCGAAGCGGTCCAGTATGCCCTTGGTGTAATCGAGCCGCTCGACGCCGACGCAGAGCTTGACGTCGTCTGCGATACCGTAGCGTTGTTGTATCTGCGCCCTGCAGGTCGGCACGTCGGGAATTTTCGCCAAAAGCTTCGGCGGCCATTCGATCGAGATCGGATAGGCATGCACAAGGCTGGTCTGGCCGCCGAACGATATGGAGGCGTCGTCGCGCTCGATGCGGCTTTCCAGGAAGCGGTCGGCGCTTTCGAAGAAATTGTTGCAATGGAACTGGGTGTGGAAGCCGATGATGGAGCTTCCGAGCAGCCCCTCGAGAATCTCGTTTCGCCAGGGACAGATGCTGAAAACCTCCGAGTTCGGCCAGGGGATATGCCAGAAGGTGATGATGACCGCTTCGGGCAGCTTTTCGCGCACCAGCCGCGGCAACAGGGCGAAATGATAGTCCTGCACGAGCACGACCGGCCGCTCGTTGCGCGCCTCGGCGACGACCGTATCGGCGAACTTCCGGTTGACCGCCTGATAGGTCTCCCAGTCGGAGGCGCGGAATACAGGGCGAGTGAAGGCTATGTGGCAGAGCGGCCAGAGACCTTCATTGGCAAAGCCCAGATAATACCCGTCATGCTCCTCTTTCGTCAGCCAGACGCGGCGCAGCGTATAGGACGGATCGTCCGGCGGCACGGCGACATGGTCGTTGCCGTCGACGGAACGCTTGTCGGCGCTGCCGCCGCCATAGGCGATCCAGGTGCCGGCACAGGCCCGCGTGATGGGTTCGAGCGCCGAGACCAGCCCGCTCGCCGGCACGATCAGCCTGGTCTCGCCGTCCTCGATATTGTGGATGTAGGGCTCGCGATTGGAAACCACGATGACCTGCGTGTCGGGCAGTTCCTCATCGAGGATGCGACGCAGCGTTTCGGGCGTCCACGTCACCATCGAGGCGTCGGCGGACTGCCCGTTCTTCTCGAATTCGGGAAGCACATGCCTGGCGCCATCTTGTTGCTGACGCTCCATCAGCGACTTCACTTGCCTGCCGCGCATCAGGGAAACCGCCAGCGCCACGAGCGACAGGACGACGCCGACCGCGATCGCCAGCCATATGACGATGGCGGATTGAAATCCGCCGGGATCAACGCTGTTCATCGCTTGAGAAGTGCTCCAAATCCGGATCACCCGTTGCGCGGACGGCAAGGGTCACCATGCTCGTCCAACGCATCCGACCCGGTTCGGTTCCGACGTCAGGTGGTCACCGTCAGCGCCACCAGACCTTCGTGGCGGTCAGCCAGAAAGGCGACGATCCGGCCTGCGACGCGCTGGAACGTAATGTCCACGGATACATCCCCGACCTGCAGGTGCCGGACCGTCATCGTGTCGATGCCGATCGGCAGGCGCGGCCGCGTGACGGCGATCGCGCCGTTCCATCCGTCGATCTCGATGCCGAGACACGATTGGACCAGCATGAAGGCGGACCCCGCCGACCAGGCCTGGGGGAGGCAGGCGACGGGATAGGCGATGGGCGCCTCGCCGGGCGCGCGGGTGAACCCGCAAAACAGCTCCGGCAGGCGCATGTTGAACTGAACGGCCGCCTCGAACGTGCCGCTCAGGAGCTTCACGGCGTCGTCGCGGATACCGTAGCGCGCCATGCCGGCCGTGCAGATCGCCGTATCGTGCGGCCAGATCGATCCGTTGTGGTACGACATCGGGTTGTAGAAGATCGCGTCGTCGCCCAGCGTACGCAGGCCCCAACCGGTCGAGAAGGATGCGGACAGCAGGTTTTCGGCAACGCGGGCCGCGCGATCCGGCGACGGCAGGCCGACATAGAGCAGATGGCCGGCGTTCGAGGCGCTGACACGGCAGGGCTCACCTTCGCCGTCTATCGCCAGCGCGTAGGTGCCGAGATCGTCCATCCAGAACCGCTGCTCGACCCGCTTGCGCATCGCCTCGGCCTGGTTCTTCCACTTCACCGCGAGTCCGGCCTCTCCCAGGCGCTTGGCAAGCTTCGCCAGCCCCTGGAAGGCGGCGAAGACATAGCCCTGCACCTCGACAAGTGCGATCGGTCCCTTGGGGCTGCGGCCGTCGGCATGGAAGATGGAATCGGCGCTGTCCTTCCAGCCCTGGTTGGAAAGACCGGTCGCGGCCGCGCGCTGATAGGCGACGAAGCCGGTCCTGGCACCCGCCTCTTCCATCCAGCCGGCGGCTGCGCACAGGTTCGGCCAGAGATCGGCGATGCAGGCCATGTCGCCGGTCCTGTCGGCGTAGGCGCAGGCAAGCAGGATGAAAAGCGGCGTGGTGTCGACGCCGCCGTAGTAGCGGGCAAACGGCAGCTCGGCCAGCACGGCCATCTCGCCCTTGCGGGTCTCGTGCACGATCTTGCCGGGCTGTGAATCGCTGAAGGGCGAGGTGTCGGTCGCCTGGTGGGCGGCCAGGAAGGCGAGCACGCCCCTGGCGAGGCCCGGATTGAGCCACAGCATCTGCAACGCCGAAACCACACCGTCCCGTCCAAAGGCGGTCGAGAACCAGGGGATGCCCGCATAGGGATAGGGACCAGTGGGCAACTCGGTCGTCAGGAGAGCGACATCGGCGCGGGCGCGCTCGATCCAGTCGTTGAAGACACGACCCGAACTGAACAGCGTCGCGCCGTGGCGTCGCTTTCCGCGCATGGCGAACCGCGCGCGGGCGGCGGCAGCGCGATAGCGTTCCCTGTCCGGCGCCTCGTCGAGGCTCGGGCCGACCTCGATATAGAGCACCGCCTTTTCGCTCTTGCCTATGGCGATCTCGAAATCCGCCCGGTTCGGCTCGAGCCGATCGGGCGCACGGGAAAACGAAATCACGGAGGTACGGACGAGCTTGTCGAGCCCTTCGTATTTCAGCTTTACCGCACCCCCGGTCAGTTCGGCCGCATGGACCATGCCGCGTTTGGACCGGGTCGATCCGCGCACTTCGAACATATCGCGAAAGTCGGCGTCGAAGCCGAAGGACAGCACGAGGGTCGACTGTTGCTGGCTGTAGTTGACCAGGCAGACGCGCTCGAAAAGCCTGTTTTCCCAGATCAGGCGCTCGCGCTCGATGTGGAGCGCGCCTTGCGGGATCTTCTTTCCGTCCATCCCGGTGATCGGCAGGTTGGTGAGGTTCGTCCTGAACAGAACGTTGTCCTGGCTGAGCGAGGCGCCGAGCAGCGACGCCGGCATGCCGCCGATCGTCATGCGATAGTGCGACAGAACGCGCGTGTCGTCGCGGAAGAAGCCGTCGCCGGCGCCTTTTATGTCGCCATAAGCGTCGGCCACCGCGAAGCAGTCGCCGTGCTTGAGCGCGAACAGCCGATGCGGCTCGCGCGGCGCGGTGTCGTCGAGCGAGGCCAGCGCAACGGCAGGATCGAGCTTGCTTTCGTCGAGGGATGCGGCAGTCAATGGTCTGAATGGCCCTTACGGTCTGCAGTCAGGATGCTTTTGCCTCTGCCCGGATGCCGGGAAGGCGTGCATAGGCGGCCACATAGTCGCGCGCCATGCGCTCGGCCGAAAATCTCCTTTCGAAGGTCGCCCGCACCTTGCGGCGGTCAAGCTTCAAAACTTCCGGCAGGCTTGCCACCGCCTCGTCCACCGACTGAACAATAGTGCCGGTCTCGTGCGGGTCAACGATCTCGGGCATGGCGCCGCACTTCCAGGCCAGGATCGGCGTGCCGCAGGCCATCGCCTCGATGACCACGAGGCCGAACGGTTCCGGCCAGTCGATCGGGAAGACCAGCGCGGCCGCCTTGCGCAGGAACTCGGCCTTTTGCGCCTCGCCGATCTCGCCGACATATTCGATCTGCCTGCCGTCGATGAGCGGCTCGACGACCTCGCTGTAATAGCGCCTGTCGTCTTCGCCGATTTTGGCGGCGAGCTTGAGCTTCATGCCGGTGCGCCGCGCGATCTCGATGGCACGGTCCGGCCGCTTGTCGCGCGACAGGCGGCCGAGGAAGGCCAGATAACCGCCCTGCGAAAACGCGGGCTCATAGAGGTTCGTCGGCATGCCGTGGTGGATCGTGCCGATCCAGTTGGCATCCGGCAGGCGCGCGCGCTGGCTTTGTGAGATCGAGATCATCGGAAAATCCGGAAAGCGCCGGTAGGCAGGCGCGAGATCGACATAGTCGAGACGCCCATGCGGCGTCGTCACCGTCTGCCCGGCCCGATTCTCGAAGAACGGGAAGTGCAGGAAATGGCTGAGGTGGAAGTGGATGACATCGAACCTGTCGGCCTGCCGGCGCACCTCGTCCAGCATGGAAAGATGCGCCGCGACGGTCGACTTCAGCGGATGAGGGTCGAGCCGCAGCGCCTGCGGGCGGCAGGAGACGAGCTCCGCCGACGTTTTCGTGTCGCCGCTGGCGAACAGCGTGACATCGTGGCCGAAGCCGACCAGCGCTTCCGTCAGATAGGAGATGATCCGCTCCGTCCCGCCGTAGAGCTTTGGCGGGACCGATTCATAGAGCGGCGCGACGTGAGCGATGCGCATAGAAAAAGATGTTTCTCCGTGACTGTCTGGGAATGAATGCACGAAGATTGCGGACGTTCCGCCTGCAGAGGTCTTGAATACAATGCCTGCGAGGCGCAATCGCGCCGAACCGCCGGCAATTGCAACCGACCGCTGCTTTGACCGGTGGCGAGACATGGGCGATAAGCTTAACAGCGGTTTGCCAGATACGGGTGGCGGTGAACGGACATGCGGCTGTTGCTTGTGGAGGACAACAGGGAACTCGCGGAGTGGCTTGCCCGCACCCTGCGCCAGGCCCAGTACACGGTCGACGTCGTCTTCGATGGCGAGGATGCGGAGCACGCGCTGTCGCTTGACGAACACGCGCTTGTCATCCTCGACATTGCGTTGCCGAAGATGAGCGGCCTCGACGTCCTGAAACGTCTCAGGGCCGCGCGCAATCCCATCCCGGTGATCGTGCTCACCGCCAATGCGAGTCTCGACAACCGCGTGCGCGGGCTGAACGAAGGGGCGGACGACTATCTTGCCAAGCCGTTCGAGATCGAGGAACTGGAAGCCAGGATCCGCGCGCAACTGCGGCGGGTAAACAACCGCAAGGAGCCGGTGAGCCGCTGCGGCGACCTCTATTTCGATAGCAACACGCGCCTTTTCCGCCTCGGCGACGCCGCTCTGCCCCTCAGTCCGCGCGAGCACGCCGTGCTGGAACAGCTTTTCCTGAAAGCGGGGCACACCGTCAGCAAGACGGCGCTGTCGGCGGCGATCTACGACTTCGACACCGACGTCGACCCCAGTGCGATCGAGATCCATGTCCATCGCCTCAGGAAGAAGCTCGAGGGCGCCGGCGTCCAGATCACCACGCTGCGCGGCCTCGGCTATCTCCTGCGCGCGCAGGGATGACGGCAATGGAGACAGAGCAGGCGCCTCGGGAAGCCGCGGGACGGTGGCGCCCCCTCGCCCGCATTCCGCGCTTCAGAAGCCTGCGGCTCCATCTGCTGTCCTGGGTGGTCGTGCCGCTCGTCGGCCTGGCCGCGGTCAATCTGTGGACGAGCCGGCACAATGCGGTCGAGACGGCGAACCTGGTGACCGACCGGATGCTGCTCGGATCCGCACGGGCCATCGCCGAACAGGTGACGGCATCCGGCGGCATCATCGATGCGACCGTCCCGCCGGCCGCCATCGAGATGTTCGACACGGGCGACCGCGACAGCGTCTATTACCGTGTCCAGACCTCGGGCGGCCGGCTTTTGTCGGGATATCCGGAATTGCCGGCCGTGTCGGGCACAACAGGCACGGAGAAGGCGTTTCGCGGGCAGAAGTTGCGGCTGCGCAGCTTTTCGCACCCGGTGGTCGGCGCAGGCGCGGATTCGCCGGTCCTGGTGACGGTCGGGGTGACGCTGGAGGGCCGTAACGCCATGGTGCGCCGGTTGTGGCTGTCCGCCTTCGCGCAGCAGGCCGCGCTGGTCCTCATCGCCGGTTTCTTCGTCCTCATCGGCCTTCGCCGGGGACTGGAACCTCTCCTGCGGCTGCGCGACATCGTCCGGTCGCGCGGCAATGTCGAACTGGAACCCGTCTCCGTGCCGGAGGCGCAAACCGAGATCCGGCCGCTGATCGAAGCCCTGAACGGCTACATGGACCGCGTTCGCGCCCAGATGGCGGCGCAGCGCCGTTTCGTCGCCAACGCGGCGCACCAATTGCGAACGCCGCTCGCCCTGCTCGCCACCCAGACCGCCTATGCCCAGCGCGAGATGAGCGTGCAAAGCCGCGAGGAGGCGTTGACGGCCATTCAGGCAAGCACGCGGCGGCTGGCGCGTCTGGCCGAACAGCTTCTGACCCTGTCGCGCGCCGAGCCGGGAAGCCGCCGCCCGCGGTCCGACGAGATCGATCTGACCGAGGCCTGCCGCGAGGTGCTGGAGCGCCTTGCCCCGGTCGCCGTGGATCGCGGTATCGACCTCGGCCTTGAGGCGGGAGGACCCGTCCTCGTGACCGGCGACAGGACGATGCTGGGTGAAATGATCGTGAACCTAGTCGACAACGCGCTGCGTCACGGGCGGCCTAACGGCAACGTCACGGTCGAGGTCGCGGAGCGAGACGGCAGGGCGGCGCTCACCGTCTCCGACGATGGCCCCGGCATTCCCGAGGCCGAGCGGGAACATGTCTTCGAGCGCTTCTACCGCATGGCGCAGGACGGCGTGGAAGGCAGCGGCCTGGGCCTGGCCATCGTGCGCGAGGTGGTCGAAAACGCCTCCGGGCAGGTGACCTTGTCCGAGGGCGTTTCCGGTGGGCTCGTAGTCAGCGTCGTTCTGCCTCTGAGACGTGTCAGGAAGCGTTCTTCGTCGACCGCCGCGCTCAGTGGTCCTGGCCGCTGAAGGGCTGCGGCCGCCACTTCACGAGGCGGTTCTCGACCTGCGTGATCACGAACTCCACGACCAGGGCCATGACCGCCAGTATGATCATCGCGGCGAACACGCCGTTGGCGTTGAAGGCGCCCTGGGCGGTCGAGATGAGCAGGCCCATTCCCTGCCTGGCGCCGAGGAATTCCCCGACCACCGCACCGACGAGGGCGAAGCCGAAGCTGACGTGAAGGCTGGCCAAAATCCAGCTCAGGGCCGAGGGGATGATGACCGTGCGCGTGATCTGCATCGGCGAAGCGCCGAGGATCTGGGCGTTGGCGATCATGGCGCGGTCGGCTTCCCTGACGCCCTGGAAAGCGTTGCCGAAGACGACGAAGAAAACCATGACGAAGGCCAGCGCCACCTTGGACGGCATGCCCAGGCCAAGCGCGATGATGAACACCGACCCGAGCACGACGCGCGGCACCGAGTTGGCGATCTTGATGTAGATCGAGAAGACGTCGGCGAGCAGCCGGTTGCGGCCGAGGACGATGCCGGCCACGATGCCGGCCAGCGCGCCGATGAAGAAGCCGAGGAAGGTTTCCTCCAGCGTGACGAGGATCTGCTGCCACAGCGGCCCCTGCGAGGTGCCTTCGGTGATCCAGGCCCAGATCTGCCCGGCAATCCCGGAGGGACTGGAGAAGAAGAACGGATCGATCACGCCGGTGTCGGCGCCCAGTTCCCACAGGCCGAGGAAGACGGCGAGGAGCACGAGACGGAGCGTGACGACGAGCGTGTAGCGCTTGCGCGCGCGCGCCCTGGCGCTTCTTTCCGCCGAGGCGATCAGCGCCTCGCGGGATGTCGCGGTTTCTGTCAAGGACGTTGCGGACATGGGACCCTCCTCAGTGCCCGGTTTCGAGCGCGCGGCTCTGGCCGATCTGCACCTCTTCGCGCAGATCGTTCCAGATGACCCGTGCGATCTCGACGAATTGCGGATCGTAGCGGATGTCGGCCATGACGCGGGGGCGCCGCAGGTCGATCCGGTAGACGCTCTTGACCGTGCCCGGGCCGGCGGTGAGCACGTAGACCTTGTCAGCGAGCGCGATCGCCTCTTCCAGATCGTGCGTGACGAAGACCACCGAGGCCTTGAGCTCCGACCATAGGCCCAGCAGTTCATCCTGCATGAGTGTGCGCGTCTGTATGTCCAACGCGCTGAAAGGTTCGTCCATCAGCAGGATCTTCGGCTGGTTGATGAACGTCTGAGCCAGCGCGACGCGCTTGCGCATGCCGCCCGAAAGCTGGTGCGGATAGTGCTGTTCGAAGCGTGCCAGACCGACGCGACCGATCCATTCGCGCGCGCGGTCGTGAGCTTCCTTCCTGCCGACACCGCGATAGAGGGGGCCAGCCGCAACGTTTTCGATGACGTTGCGCCAGGGGAACAGCGCATCGGCCTGGAAGACGAAACCGATGTCGCGGCTGATGCCGGTGACGGGCTGTCCCATCACGCGAACCTCGCCGGTCGTCGGCCTCAGCAGGCTGGTCACGAGGTTGAGCGTGGTGGACTTGCCGCAGCCTGTCGGGCCGACGACGCAGGCGAATTCGCCGCGCGCGACCGTCATGGTGAAATCGCGGATCGCCGTCATGGTGTTGCCGTCCGGCGTGGTGAAACGCAGCGTGACGTCGTCTATGAGAATGGCCGCGTCATTTGCGGCGACATTCGGCGACACCTTTCGCGCCGCCGCGTTGTGCGTGTTCATTGGACTCTCCGTTGAAGGGCACGAGGCCGTCGCCGAACTGAATCGCCGGCCCGCGGCTGGATGGCGGGCTTCGAAGCTTCGGCAGCAGGATTTCAGGGGCAACAGGCCCGATCGAGGCCGGGCCTGCGCGCTCCTGCTCTCAGTTCGAGGTGAGCTTCTTGTTCGCCGCGTCGACGAACTCGGTCGTGTAGGTCTTGGACAGATCGATCTCCTTGCCCTTGACGGTCTTGGAGAAGGTGGCCTGCACCTTGAGGACCGTTTCGGGGCCGCCCTCGGGCATGCGCCCGTCAGGCGTGAACATCGCCTTGCCGCCGGCCAGACCCTGCACGTAAAGGTCCTTGTCGCCGGCGTAGTAATCCTTCGGCATTTTCTCCGCGATCTCCTCGGCGGAGTGGGTGGCGATATAATGCATGGTCCTGACCATGGCGTTGGCGAGTTTCTGCGCATCGTCCTTGTGATTCTCCAGCCAGCTCGACTGGACGTAGAAAGAGGCAGCCGGATAGAGGCCGCCCAGCGCCTGCTTGGTCAGTTCGGGGGTGCGCATGTCGACCAGCACCTTCGCTTCCCCGGTCTTGAGCAGGCGCGCGATGGTCGGCTCGGTCGTCATGCCGGCCTGGATCTGGTCCTGCTTGATGGCAGCGATGAAGGTGTTGCCGGCGCCGACCGGCAGCAGCGTGTAGTCGCCCGCCTTGAGGCCGGCGCGAACGGCGAGATACTGCGTCAGGAAATCGGTCGAGGAGCCAAGGCCGGTGACGCCGAGCGTCTTGCCCTTGAAGTCGGCCGGCGACTTCATCTCGGGATGCTGCGCGGACACCAGTTCCACCTCACCGGGCGCCTGGCTGAACTGGACGATCGATTCGATGTATTTGCCCTTCGACTGGAGATCGACGGTATGGTCGTAGAAGCCGACGACACCCTGCACGGCGCCGGCGAGAAGCTCGTTCTCGGCCTCGACGCCGGCCTTGGTGTTGAGAAGCTCGACGTCGAGCCCCTCGTCCTTGAAATAGCCGAGTTGCTGGGTGAGCACGGCCGGCAGATAGATCTGCTTTTCCATGCCGCCGACGATGATCGTCAGCTTGTCCGCCGCCCTGGCGGCGGGAGCACCGATTGCGATTGCGAGAACCAGCGCGGAAAGCGCCGAACGGATTACGGGTCGGGTCACAGGTTTTCCTCCACTTTTAAACGGCGCCTTTGGCGCGGCCGACGCGGCTGCACGCTGGCAACCCGGACATCCTCCTGCCGGGAACCGCATCGTGACGATACGGCAGGCTAGCTTTCAACTCGCTTTCAGCCGACGGCGCTGCTTGCCGTTGATTTCGGTGAGCGCGGCCACGCAGTGCCTTGACAAAGCGACGGCTATGTTTGAAATTTTTTGCATGAGGCGATAAATTTTTCATATAAGAATAGTCCGGCCGGCGGCGGATCGAGGACGCCGCGGCGCCTGCGTCGATGCGCGGAATCGGCCGATCGCGCGATAGCGAAGGACGCAGGCGGTTGCCTGGGGTAAAAACCTCCCCACGGCCGCGCTTGGAGGGACGGGAGGAGACATGGCGGACACGATCATCATCGGGATAGATGCGGGAACATCGATCATCAAGTCGGTGGCGTTCGACGCCGGAGGCCGGCAGATCGCGTCCGTGGCGCTTCCCAACACATACGAAATCCTGCCCGGCGGTGGCGCGGAACAGGATCTCGGCCGCACATGGGCCGATACCGCCGCCTCTCTGCGCCAGCTCGCCGAAAAAGTTCCCGACCTCGCGCGGCGGACGGTCGCGGTGGCGGTAACCGGACAGGGCGACGGCACCTGGCTGATCGACGGCGAAGGAGAGCCTGTCGGCCCGGCATGGCTCTGGCTCGACGCTCGTGCGGCTCCCACGGTCGAGGAGATACGGGCATCGCCGGACGACCGGGCGCGCTTCGAGAAAACCGCGACCGGCCTTGCCGCCTGCCAGCAGGGCGCGCAACTCGCGCATATCGGCCGGCACATGCCGGAGCGCCTGAAAGGCGCCGCCACCGCCTTCCATTGCAAGGACTGGCTCTATTTCAAGTTGACCGGCAGCCGCGCCACCGATCCTTCCGAGGGCTGCTTTACTTTCGGGGATTTCCGCCGTCGCGCCTATGACGACGAGGTCGTCGGCCTGCTCGGGCTGGAGGGCATGCGTTCCCTGCTGCCGCCGATCGTCGACGGCACCAGGCAAAATGCCGGACTTTCACCGGAAGCCGCCGCTGCGACCGGGCTGAAAGCCGGCACGCCGGTGGCGCTCGGCTATATCGACGTCGTGTGCACGGCGCTGGGCGCGGGCCTGTTCGACCGCCGGGCGACGCCCGGATGCACCATCATAGGCTCCACGGGCATGAACATGCGGCTGGTCCTGTCCGCCGATCAGGTCGAGCTGAACGACGACGCCACCGGCTACACGATGTGCATGCCGGCGCCAGGCGTCTTTGCGCAGATGCAGTCCAGCCTGGCCGCCACGCTGAACATCGACTGGGTGCTGTCGCTGGCTTCCGACATTCTGCGGACGCAGGGGATCGAACGCGGCCACGACGACCTGATCGGACTGATCGACGGCTGGGTCGCGGCGGCTTCGCCAGGCGCCCTGCTCTACCAGCCCTACATTTCCGAGGCCGGCGAACGCGGACCGTTCGTCGACGGCAATGCGCGGGCCGGCTTCGTTGGCATCTCCCAGCAACACGGCTTCGGCGATCTCGTCCGGTCGGTGCTCGAAGGCCTCGCCTTCGCGGTGCGCGACTGCTACGCGGCGATGGGTCCGCTGCCGCAGGAAATCCGCCTGACCGGCGGAGCGGCGAAAAGCCCGGCGCTTCGCGCCATGCTGGGCGCGGTTCTGGGCGCGCGCACGAGGACCAGCCGCAGGGTCGAGGCGGGCGCCGCGGGTGCGGCGATGATCGCCGCCGTCTCCACCGGACACTATGCCAGCATGGACGAATGCGCCGCCGAATGGGTCGATCCCATGCTCGGCGAGGCCGAGGATCCGGACACCGCCCTGGCGCAGCGATACGGCAAGGTCTTCGACGCCTATGTCGAGGCGCACACGGCCCTGCGCCCGGTCTGGCGGTCGCTTGCCGGCGCGCGCAAATCCATCTGAACATCGGGATAGAAGCATGACGACAGCGCGCAGGATTGCGATCATCGGGGACCGGTTCATGCTGCCGGAGGTCTTTCGCACGGAGATCGACAAGGCATGCGGACCGGGACACGACATCCGCACGCGCGAGGACGCTTGGCCTGACGAGCCGATGGAGCATGGCTATTCGGTGGCCGGGATGGACGGGCTCAAGGAGTATTTCGGGACGGCCGACGACGTGGTGGACTTCGTTGGCGACGCGGAGATACTGGTGACGCATCTCGCGCCGCTTTCGGCGTCGATGATCGAGCGCCTGCCCGCGTTGAAGATGGTCGCCGTTTCGCGCGGCGGCCCCGTCAATGTCGACGTGGCAGCCGCGAAGAAAAAAGGCATCCGCCTTGTCAACGTGCCGGGCCGCAACGCCAGCGCCGTGGCCGAATTCACCATCGGCGCCATCCTGGCCGAGACGCGCCTGATCCGGCTCGGCCACGAGGCGCTGCGCCGGGGCGAATGGCGCGGCGACCTCTACCGCGCCGACAGGACCGGCCGCGAACTGAACGAGATGACGGTCGGCATCGTCGGCTATGGCGCGATCGGAACCCGCGTCGTGCGCCTGTTGAGGGCGTTCGGCTGCCGCATACTGGTTGCGGACCCCTATGTGCAACTGTCGGAAGAGGACCGGCAGGCCGGCGTTTCGCTGGTGCCGCTGGACCAACTGCTCGCCGAGGCCGATGTCGTCACCCTGCATCCGCGCGTCACCGAGGAAACCCGCCACATCATCGACGAGGCGGCGCTGGCGGCGATGAAACCGGACGCGCTTCTGGTGAACACAGCCAGGGGGCCGCTGGTCGACTATGACGCGCTCTATTCGGCGCTGTCGTCCGGCAGACTCGGCGGCGCCATGCTCGACACCTTCGCCGTCGAGCCCGTTCCGGCGGACTGGCCCCTGCTGAAGCTTCCCAACGTGACGCTGACCCCGCATGTGGCGGGCGCATCGGTCCGCACGGTGACGTTCGCGGCCGAAAAAAGCGCCGAGGAAGTGCGCCGCTATATCGCCGGCCTGCCGCCGGTGAATCCGTGCTGACCTTGCGGAGACCTGCCATCTCCTGTGCATAGGCGCCGAGGGGAAGGAAACCCGGACGGCTTCCGCCGGACCTGAAATCTACGCCGAGACGGGCGCGATCAAATCCAGGCGAGAGAGTTCGCCCTCGACTTCGTCCCAGGTCGCGCAGACGGTTCCGGCGCCGGCCGCACGCAGTTTTTCGGCATGGCCCGGATAGGTATGGCCGCCACCGATGAAGCCGATGGCCGCCATGCCGGCGGCGGCCGCGCCCTGCACGCCGAAAGGCGAATCCTCAATGACGGCACAGTGCTTCGGGTCGGCGCCCATCCGTTCCGCCGCGAACAGGAAGATGTCCGGCGCGGGCTTTCCGCGCGCGACCATGGAAGAGGAAAATATGTTCTCGCCGAAATACGGCGCGAGCCCGGTGACCGACAGGCTATGATGGATCCGCTCCAGCGAGGAGGACGAGGCGACGCAGCGGGGATTGGGCAGCCGTTCGAGGAACGGCTTGAGGCCAGCCATAGGCTGCAGCCTTTCGGTGAAGAGCGTCTTCACCTCGTCCCACAGGCCTCCGGTCTGATGCTCCTCGAGACGATGGCCGGTCGTGAGCCTGATGCGTTCGAGAATATCGGCCTGCTTCATGCCGACGCATTGCAGGACAGCCTGCGGGTCGAGTTCCATGCCGTGCTTAGAATAGACCCGCTGGTAGGCGAGTGCCGCCAGCGGCTCGCTGTCGACCAGCACGCCGTCGCAGTCGAATATGATCAGTCCGTCCGTCATGCTCTCTCCGTTTGCGGACCGATAATCACAGGTCTCGCAACGCTTCAAGCAATTCGTCGTGAATAAGCCCGTTCGAGCCGATCTTCTGCGTGTCCTCGTCCACGGAGTCGGCGCCCGAAAGCGTGGTGACCTTTCCTCCCGCGGCGCGCAGCAGCGGCATGGCGGCGGCGTAGGACACGATGTCGGCCTTGATCGAGACCGCCGCGTCAAGCTGGCCGGCGGCGACGGTCGAATATTCGAAGGCGCCGGAGACGATCACCCGTACGCCGCGCGCGCCGACGCCGAGCCGACGGATGATCTCGGCCGTGCGCGCCACCTCTTCGGCTGAGAAATGAGACGTCAGGACGACGGCAATTACCGCGTCGGCCAGCCTTGCCGTGGCCGAGACCTTCGCCGGCCTGCCGTTGACGGTGGCGACCCCGTCGCTGGTGTAGCGCGCCTCGAAGCTGGCGGCGGGTGCGACGGTCAAGCCGACCTTGGTCTCTCCCCGCTCCTGATAGGCCATGGTGACGGAGAACCACGGCAGGCCGGACGCGTAGTTGATGGTGCCGTCGAGCGGGTCGACGATCCAGCGGCTTTCGCCCGGCGTTCCCGTCGTGCCGGCCTCCTCGGACAGGATGGACGCCTGCGGCGTGAGCGCGCGCAGCCCGTCGATGACGATGCGCTCGGAGGCGAGATCGGCAGCAGTGACGATGTCCAGCCCTTCCTTGCGGGTGACGTCGAGGCGCTGGTCGCGCATGGACATCAGCGTCGCGGCAGCCTTGCGCGCGATGGCGTCGGCGTCATTCAGGATTCGACGGTAGTCGCTCATTTCTCGTTCTTTCCAGGATAGTCGGCGTCGGTGACGAAATCGCGGGCGGGGCCGAAATCGCCGATCGGGGCGATGTGGGAGACGACGCCGGTTTGCGGCGACCAGGCGTGCAGAGCGAAGGCCGGCGGCTCGAAGATGAAGCGGTTGGGTTCGCCCGGACGCAGGTCGAGGGCCACCTGGTGCGCGACGCCGGGCGCGACGAAACCGACCGTGCCGGCAAAGCGCGTGGTGATGGGTCGGTGATAATGCCCGCAGGCCACACGCTCGATCTCGGCATGAGCCTTGACCATGTCGCGAAAGCCGTCGCCGACCGCGCACATCATGATGTCCATGCCGTGGACGCCGACCGGAAAGGGCGGATGGTGCATGAAGACGAAAGTCGGACGGCCGTCACCCTCGGCGAGCCGCTCGCCGAGCCAGGCTTCGCGCAGGGCGCAGATCGCCCCGCCGTCCTCTCCGGATTGAACCGTATCCAACCCGATCAGCCGGACCGGAAAGTCCTCGATCGTATAATGCAGGAAGTCCGACGACTGGCGCAGATAGGGAAATTTCGGCGCCATCACGTCGCGCATCGTCTCGCGCCGGTCGTGGTTGCCGGGGATGACGAAGACCGGCATGGGCAGCGCGGACAGCATGTCGGCGACCAGCGCGTACTCTTCGGGGCGGCCGCAATCGGCGAGGTCGCCGGTGACGAGCACGCAATCGGGCGCCGGATCGAGGGCCGCGACCGTCGCGATGGCGCGGCGGGTCATGGTGTTGGTCTCGAGGCCCTCATAGGCCATCTGGCCGTCGGGTCGGATATGGAAATCGCTGATCTGGGCAATGAGCATCGGGGGCGTCCGGCTGGATGAACGAAAGGCTGACAAAAGAAGGGCGCCGCACCGGCGCCGCCCTGAGGAGGCGCGCCGGCCGCAATCGGGCCGGCGCGCATGGCATGGCGCGTTATTTCATGAGCGCCTGGGTTTCGGAAACGAGGCTGTCGAGACCGTCCTTGATCGACACGTCGCCGCTCATCACCTTGCTGATGATCTCGCGCTGCGTGCGCCAGATGCGGACCGTGTTGCCGGCCGAATAGCCGGGCCACGGGCGCGACATCGCCATCTGCTTGGCCACGGTGGCGTAGTTAGGATCCGCCTCATAGAACGGGCCGAGATAGTCGGCGCCGGTGGCGGCCTTGTTGGTCGGCAGGTAGCCGCTCATCTTGACGACCTGCTCCTGCGCCTTGGGGCCGGTGACGAATTTGAGGAACTCCCAGGCAGCCTTCTGCTTGGCGGGGTCGGAGGCCGTGATCACCGCAGCGTTGCCGCCGGTCGGCAGGCCGCCCTTCTCCTTGTCGTCGACCGGGAAGACGGCGGTGCGTAGCTTGAAGCGGTCGCCGATCAGTTCGGTGTCCTGGCTGAGGCGGGCCGGCGTGTCGAAGAAGAGGCCGATCTGCCCGGCGATGAAGGCCTGGCGCGACTGGTCCCAGTCGATCAGCGGCATGCCGGCGTCGGTGACGAAGCTGCGGAAATATTCCAGCGCCTTCTGGCCGTGCTCGTCGCCGAAGGCCACCTTGCCGTCCTTGGTCAATTCGCCGCCGCCCTGCATCAGCATGGCGTCCCATAGCCATTCGTCCGGCCAGTCATGGATGTTGTAGGCGAGACCGGCTATACCGGGGCCGGTCGCCTTGATCTTCTTGGCAAGTTCCATGATGCCCGGCCAGTCGGTGGGCATGTTGTCGGGATCGCCGCCGGCCTTTTTGACCAGGTCGGCATTGTAGAACATGATCGGCATGGAGGCGTTGAAGGCCAGCCCGTAGAGCTTGCCGTCGACCCGACCGAGGTCGAGAATGTTGTCGGCGTAGTTGGCGTCGCGCCATTCCTTCGGCTCGGCGTCCATCAGCGGGCCGAGATCCACGATCTGGTCGCGCGCCTTCAGCTTGCCGACCAGTTCGTGCAGGACGTGATAGCCCGAATAATAGACGTCGGGCAGGTTGTTGGTGATCGAGGCCCGCAGCATGGCCTGGTGGCCTTCGTCGTAGCTGGCCGCCGGCGCGCGGAACTGGATCTTGATATCGGGATGCTCCTTCATGAACTCCGCGGCCAGCGGCTCATGGAACTTCGCGAAAGCCGGGAACGCGTAGTAGACATCGAGCGTCACGGGGGATTGGGCCAGCGCCGTCGACGCCGCTCCCAGCAATGCGGCCGAGGCCGCGATGATTTTTGACAGGAATTTCATTCAGGCTTTCCTCCGGTTGGTCATGCGATTTGCCCGATGGTCTTGAGGCGATGATGCCGCCTTGCCCCCGAAGGTATGGGGGACCGGCGCGACCGGGCTTCTAGCCGCGCCAGTTGTCAGTTTTATTTCACGCCGGTCATCGTGATGCCCTCGATGAAGCGGCGGCGTGCGAACAGGAACGCGAGCAGCAGAGGCGCGGTCAGGATCGTCGCGGCGGCCGTCAGCGCGCCGTAATTGGTGCCGGCCTCGGCGTCCGAGAAGAACATCATGCCGAGCGGCGGCGGCGCCAGGTTGACGTCGGATATGACGATCAGCGGCCAGTAGAGATCGTTCCAGTGCGCGACGAAGGAGAACACCGCGAAGGCGGCGATCGCCGGCATTGCGCTGGGCGTGACGATGCGCCACACGATCTCGAATTCGCTCATCCCGTCGAGCCGCGCGGCGTGGATGATGTCGTCGGGAAAGGACCGGAAGAACTGCCTGAACAGGAAGATCGCGAAGACCGATAGGAAGAACGGCACCATCATGGCGAAGTAGGTGTTGAGCAGGTCCATCTTCGCCAGAGCGATGTAGATGGGCAGCGCCGGCACCTGCTCGGGCACGCACAGGCCGAGCAGGACGAGCACGAAGAGCAGGTTGCGGCCCGGGAACCTCAGCTTGGCCAGCGCGTAGGCGCAGGGAATGGCGGTGAGAAGCTGGATGATCAGGATGCCGCCGCACACGATGATGCCGTTGAGCGCGAAGCGCAGCAGCGGCGCGCTGGTCAGCGCCATCGCATAATTCTCGAAGCCGTAGAAATGCTTCGGCCATATCCTGAGTTGGGCGTTGAAGACCTCGTCCGGCGGCTTGATCGAGGTCACCAGCATCCACAGGAACGGCAGGAGAATGAACGCCGCGCCGGTGATCAGGATGGCGTGGGTGATGAACAGCGAGGCGAAGCGCCGGCCGGCCGATCCCGCCGGCGTCGTCGGTGTGCCCGCGATCGCGGGAGCGGTGATGCTTGTGTCGGTCATCAGTAATGCACCCTGCGGTCCATGACGACGGTCTGGAGGATCGAGAAGACCAGAATGAAGATGAGGAAGATGAAGGTGAGCACCGACGCATAGGCCATGCGGAAGTACTGGAAGCCTTCGAGATAGACCTTGTAGAGCAGGACCTCGGTCGAACCCACCGGACCGCCGTGGGTCAGCACCGCCACCGTGTCGAAGACCTTGAAGGCGGTGATCGAACTGGTGACGATGACGAACATGGTCGTCGGTCCCAGCAGCGGCCATGTGATCGTCAGGAACCGGTCGATCTCGCCGCCGCAGCCGTCGATCTCGGCAGCTTCGTAGAGATCCTTGGGAATGGTGGAGAGACCGGCCAGGAACAGGATCATGTTGAAGCCGACCAGTTGCCAGATGCCGATCACGGCGAGCGTGGGCAGCGCCAGCGAAGGATTGCTCAGGAAGGCGATTTCGCCGATGCCGAGCCAGCGCAGCACCGCGCTGACCGGGCCGAGGCTGGGGTGAAGCAGGAACTGCCACACCGTCGCCATGGCGATGAAGGTCGAGGTCACCGGCAGGAAGTAGATGATCTCGTAGAGCGAGCGGGTGCGTTTGCGGCGGTGGACGAGGACGGCGACCAGCAGCGACAGGATCACCGATCCGGGCAGCACGATCGCGACATAGATGAGCGTATTCTTGAGCGCGCGGCGGAATTCCGGATCGGTCAGCGCGGCGGTGATGTTCTGCAGCCCGACATAGTGGAGGTCGACGTCGCCGAGTTCGTAGTCGGTGAAGCTGAGATAGGCGAGCACGCCGAGCGGCACGAGGATCGTCAGGACCAGGAGCAGCAGGGCGGGCAGCGCGAAGCCGCCGGCGACCAGCCTCTCGATGAAGGCCTGCCGGGCGCCGGGGCGGGCGATCGGAGCGGAGACGGCCGTCACGCTCATGATGCACGTGCTCCTTCGGCAAGCCGCAGCTTGCCCTTGGGGGCAGCGGATGATGCGCCCTGGGATTGTGCGTCCACCCGGTTCCCGGCAGCGTCGAAGACATGGCATGCCGAAGGGTTGAACAGGAGCTCGGTGTTCTCGACCTCGGCGTCCGGCACGCCTGCGCCGATGCGCGAGGTCACCGAAATTCCGGGAAGCGAAGGAACATCGAAATGCAGGATCTTTTCCGAGCCGAGATGCTCGCTGCGCCGCAGCGTCGCCGCAAGCGAGACCTGGTCCGGCGACTGGCGGGCCGCCGCGCCGGGCAGGATCATTTCCGGACGGACACCGATCGTCGCCTTCTCCCCGGTCTGGAGGCCGGTGTCGATCTGCAGCGGCTTTCCGAGCAATTCCAGTCGTCCTCCGGCTCCAACAGTCGTCGGAATGAGATTGATCGTCGGGCTGCCGATGAACTGCGCGACCTGAACGTTGGCCGGCCTGTCGTAGAGTTCGTCGGGCGTGCCGAGTTGAAGGATGTCGCCGCCCTCCATCATGGCGACGCGGCTGGACATGGTCATCGCCTCGACCTGATCGTGCGTGACGTAGACGAATGTCGCACCAAGCCTCTGGTGGAGTTCGGCCAGTTCGCTGCGCATGTGGACGCGCAGCTTGGCGTCGAGGTTCGACAACGGCTCGTCCATCAGAAAGGCGGCGGGCTGGCGCACCATAGCCCGGCCGAGCGCGACACGCTGGCGCTGGCCGCCCGAGAGCTGCGCCGGCTTGCGCTCCAGCAGCGGCTCGATCTGGAGCTGGGACGCGATGGCCCTGACCTCCTTGCCGATCTCCTGCATGACCCTGCGGCGGCGGGGCGACAGCAGGCGGATGAGAGGCAGGCGCTCATACAGGCTGAGCCCGGTCATCGTCAGGGGAAGGGCGATGTTGTTGAAGACGGACATGTGCGGGTAGAGCGCATAGCTCTGGAACACCATGGCGATGCGCCGCTCGTGCGGCCGCAAATGGTCTATGGGCGCGCCGTCGACGAAGATCGAACCCGAGCTCTGCGGCTCAAGCCCGGCGATGATGCGGATGAGCGTCGATTTTCCGCAGCCGGACGGGCCGACGAGGGTCAGGAACTCGCCATCCTTGATGGAAAGGTTGATGTCCTTGAGAACCTTGTGGGCTCCGAACGACTTCGAGAGGTTCTTTATGTCTACTGCAGCCACTTGTGGTTGCTCCGTTTCGCGAACAATCGGATCGAGGCGCTACCGCGGCGGGTAGACCTCATGCACGACATCATCGATGAAGAAGGGGGAAAGACCGGGAATCTCGCTGGGCCGCACCGTGTAGTCCGACCCGGAGAATTCATAGACGAGCGCGCCGAGACGGGCCTCTCCGGCCATGCCTTCGGGTTGCAAGGTCGCGCCGACCAGGAAGCCGGACGCCGGCCCCCACAGATACCTGACGCCGTCGATCCGGCGGTCGTGCAGCTTGTGCAGGTGGCCGCTGGCCACGAACGCCACGTCATGGCGGCGCGCCATGTCGAGCAGGCGCGCGCGCGGCTCCGGCGTCGGCGCCCAGTAACCCACGTCGCCCTCGGTCGGCTCGCCGATGAAGAGCGGGCGGTGGGTGAACCAGCCGATCCGGCGCCCGGACGCTTCCTGCATGACCGTTTCCAGCCATGCGGCCTGCTCCGCTTCCGCCGGCTCGCCGCTTCCCACCAGCATGGAATCGAGGCCGATCAGGCGCCAGTTCTCGATGTCGCGGTACCACCAGTCCGGACCGAAATGGCGGCGCCACCGGTCGAGCCGCTGCGCGTTTACCGGCTGGTGGAGATGCTTCGGCTCGCCCACGTCGTGATTACCGGGAACCGCGAGATACGGGATGCCGATGCCGTCCATCATCTCGGCGCAATAGCGCATGTCTTCCTCGACATCAGCGCCATCCACCGTAACGTCGCCGGTGTGGATGACCAAATCCGCGCCACTGGCTTTCAGCCATTCGACGAGCGGCTGCCAGTTCGCATGGAAATGCCGCTTTCCAGGGCTGAGATGGGTGTCGGAAATCTGCACTATTCGCGTCATGGAACGTCGTGAACCTCTGCCGCTTCACGCGGCGCTGACATCGTCATTTGAAAACGCCGTCCGATGGTTGGCGCATTCTTTCTCCCGTATATGAAGGCATGACGACGATGCGCGGCACTCCCGCAAAGGAGCCGCATGACGCCGCCGCCTCCGGGAGCGGCTCACTTCGTCGAATTAGCTTTGATCGGCATGTCGGACCTCCCAGTCGCGTTTTCCGTCGATCGCCTCGGTATTCGGGGCGATCCCCAGGTCGGAAAACTTCCTCCAGCTTTCAATTGAAAAAAATTTCACATGTTGATAAAAATATCAAGGTAAAAAAGCAGGAATTCGGCGACCCCTTGCGGGACGGCGCCGAGAGGAGGCGGGATGGGCTCGCAAGCCGAGATGGTCGATCTGTTTGTGATCGGCGGTGGGATCAACGGTGCCGGTCTTGCGCGGGATGCGGCGGGGCGTGGGTTGTCGGTAGTGCTGGCGGAGAAGGGGGACCTGGCCGAAGGGACGTCGTCGCGCTCCGGCAAGCTGGTGCACGGGGGGCTGCGCTATCTCGAATATTACGAGTTCCGGCTGGTGCGCGAGGCGCTGATCGAGCGCGAGGTGCTGTTGAAGGCGGCGCCCCACATCATCTGGCCGCTGCGCTTCGTGCTGCCGCACAGCCCCGAGGACCGGCCGGCCTGGCTGGTACGGCTCGGCCTGTTCCTCTACGACCATCTGGGCGGCCGCAGGCGGCTGCCGGGCACGCGCACGCTCGACCTGCGGCGCGATCCGGAAGGGACGCCGCTGCTCGATCGCTATAGGCGCGGCTTCGAATATTCCGACTGCTGGGTCGACGATGCGCGCCTGGTGGTGCTCAATGCGCTCGACGCCGCCGAGCGGGGGGCGCAGGTGCTTACCCGCTCGCCCGTCGTTTCGGCCCGCCGCGAGGACGGCGCCTGGACGGTGACGACGACAAATGCGGCGACGGGAGAAACCCGCACCTTCCGCGCCCGCTGCCTGGTCAACGCGGCCGGGCCGTGGGTCTCGGACGTCATCGGCCGCGTGGCGGGATCGCACTCGTCGCGCAAGGTGCGCCTGGTCAAGGGCAGCCACATCGTGGTGCCGAAGTTCTGGGCCGGCGCCAACGCCTATCTGGTGCAGAACCACGACAGGCGCGTCATCTTCATCAACCCCTATGAGAACGGGCTGGCGCTGATCGGCACCACCGACATCGCCTATGAGGGCCGCGCCGAGGACGTCGAGATCGACGAGAGCGAGATCGACTACCTGATCGCGGCGGTCAACCGCTACTTCAAGGAGAAGCTGCGCCGGCAGGATGTGCTCTATGCCTTCTCGGGTGTCAGGCCGCTGTTCGACGACGGCAAGGGCAACCCGTCGGCGGTGACGCGCGACTATGTCTTCGACCTCGACGAAACCGGCGGCGTGCCGCTGCTCAACGTGTTCGGCGGCAAGATCACCACCTTCCGCGAACTGGCCGAGCGGGGCCTGCACAGGCTCGGGCACGTCTTCCCGCAGATGGGCGGGGACTGGACCGGCAGCGCGCCGCTGCCGGGCGGCGACATCCCCGGCGCCGACTACGAGACATTCGCCGACAGCCTGCGCGAGGCGTGGCCGTGGATGGGGCGCGATCTCGTCCACCACTACGGCCGCCTCTACGGCGCGCGCGCGAAAGACGTCGTCGGGGACGCCGCGAGCCTGGACGATCTCGGCCGCCACCACGGCGGCCTGCTCTACGAGGCGGAGGTGCGCTATCTCGTCGCCAGGGAGTGGGCGCGCACGCCCGACGACATCCTCTACCGGCGCACCAAGCACCACCTCCACCTCACCGACGCCCAACGCCGCGCCTTCGCTTCATGGTTCGAGGCCGAGCATCTCGCCGAGGCCGCGTGAATGACGACGGTGCTTCCTTCAACAACACATGCGCGGGCCGGTACGGAATGCCACTGACGCTTTCGCTGAACACCAATCCGCTGGTCAACCGCTTCGCCGATCCGGACGATCTGATCGACACGGTCGCGCGCGACCTGAAGATCCGCGACCTGCAACTGACGCACGAGTTCATCAATCCGAGCTGGCCGGCGCCGGTGATCCGGCGGCTGACGCGGCAGATGACGACGGCGCTGCGACGCACCGGCGTGCACGTCACCAGCGGCATGACGGGACCTTACGGGCGTCTCAACCATTTCGGCCATCCCGACCGCGACGTGCGCCGCTATTACGTCGACTGGTTCAAGACCTTCGCCGACATTATCGCCGAGCTCGGCGGTGTTTCCGTCGGCACCCAGTTCGCCATCTTCACCTTCAAGGACTATGACGACCCGGTCCGGCGCGAGGAGCTGATCCGGACCGCCGTCGACTGCTGGGCAGAGGTGGCGGAGCACGCCGGCGCGGCTGGCCTGCGCTACGTCTTCTGGGAGCCGATGAGCATCGGGCGCGAATTCGGCGAGACGATCGCGGAATGCCTCAAGTTGCAGGAGCGGCTGACCAAGGCCGACATGGCGGTGCCGATGTGGATGATGGCCGATATCGACCATGGCGACGTGACCAGCGCCAACCCGGACGACTACGATCCCTATGCCTGGGCGCGCGCGGTGCCGAAGGTGTCGCCGATCATCCACATCAAGCAAAGCCTGATGGACAAGGGTGGGCATCGGCCTTTCACCGCGGCGTTCAACGACAGGGGCCGTGTCCAGCCCGCGCCGCTGCTGAAGGCCCTGGCGGACGGCGGAGCCGTCGACAACGAGATTTGCCTGGAATTGAGTTTCAAGGAACGGGAGCCGGATGACCGGCAGGTCATCCCACAGATCGCCGAAAGCATAGGTTTCTGGGCGCCCCATATCGATACCGGCGCGCAAAGCCTGACTGTCGGGGCCATCGCATGACGCGGCCCCGGCAAGTCTGGATCGGCACCAGCTGGAAGATGAACAAGACGCTGGCCGAGGCGCGCGTGTTCGCCCAAGGGCTGATGGCCGATCCGCAGGGGGACCCCCGCATCCAGCGTTTCGTCATCCCGCCCTTCACCGCGGTGCGCGAGGTCAAGGCGATGCTGAAGGAAACCACCGTCAAGGTCGGCGCGCAGAACATGCACTGGGCCGACGACGGCGCCTGGACAGGCGAGATTTCGCCCCCCATGCTCACCGACTGCGGCCTCGACATGGTCGAGCTCGGGCATTCCGAACGGCGCGAACATTTCGGCGAGACCGACGAGACCGTAGGGCTGAAGACCGAGGCGGCCGTCCGCCACGGCCTCGTTCCGCTCGTCTGCATCGGCGAGACGCGTGCCCAGCGCGACGCCGGCCATGCGGCCGAGGTTTTGGCAACCCAGGTGCGCGGCGCGCTGTCGAAGCTTGACGAAAGGCAGCTGAGCCGGCCGGTCCTGTTCGCCTACGAGCCGGTCTGGGCGATCGGCGCCAACGGAATGCCGGCAACTCCCGACTATGCCGACGCCCGGCAGGCGGAGATCGTGGCCGTCGCCGAAGACGTGCTCGGCCGGCGCGTGCCCTGCCTCTACGGCGGCTCCGTCAATCAGGGCAACTGCGCCGAACTCATCGCCTGTCCGCATATCGACGGACTGTTCATCGGCCGCTCCGCATGGGCCGTCGAGGGCTATCTCGACATCCTTGCCCGGTGCGCCGCCACACTCTCGAACTGAAGGACACGACCATGAAACTCGCAATCGCAGGGGACAGCGCCGGCGAAGGGCTGGCCAAAATTCTCGCCGACCATCTGAAGGACAGGCACGAGGTTTCCGAGGTTTCCCGGACCGAGGCCGGGGCGGATCCGTTCTACGCCAATCTGTCGGACCGCGTCGCCAGCGACCTGCTCGCCGGCAAATACGACCGCGCCATCCTGGTGTGCGGCACCGGCATCGGCGTGTGCATCTCGGCCAACAAGGTGCCGGGCATCCGTGCGGCGCTGACGCACGACACCTATTCGGCGGAGCGTGCGGCGCTTTCCAACAACGCCCAGATCATCACCATGGGCGCGCGCGTGATCGGGCCGGAACTGGCCAAGGCGATCGCCGACGCGTATCTCAAGGAAACCTTCGACCCGCAGGGCCGCTCGGCCGGCAACGTCGATGCCATCGACCAGGTCGAGGCCAAGTACAACGCCCGCTGAGATGGCTATCCGCCGCCTTGTCGGCGACGTGCCGTTCAGTCGCCTATCAGCACCGCGTCCGCCGGATTGATGACGACGGAAACCGCGCTCGCGTCGGCGATCGGGTTCTGCGTATCGGGCGAGGAAACGAACAGTTCCGTGTCAGGATCGGCCAGTCGCACGCGATATTCCATGTGGTTGCCGAGGTAGGTCGATTTGAGCACGGTGCCCGACAGCGTGTCGGCGCTGCCGGCGCCGGCGGTCATGCGGATCGCATGAGGACGCACCGCGAGGAGAGCTTCGCCGTTGGCAACGGCCCGGCGCCTGATCCGCACCGCCGCCCGGCCGATCTTCACCTCGGCCTGCTGGCTGTCGGTTCCGCCTACCGAGACGGGGATGAGGTTGGCGTCGCCCATGAAGTCGGCGATGAAACGGTTGCTCGGTTCGTTGTACAGTTCGCTCGGCGTTCCATCCTGCGCGATCCTGCCGCCGTTCATGACGATGATGCGGTCGGAGACGGCCATCGCCTCCTCCTGGTCGTGCGTGACATAGGCGACCGTCAGCTTGAGCGCCTGTTGCAGGTCGCGGATCTCTTCGCGCACGCGCCGGCGCAGCTTGGCGTCCAGGTTGGAAAGCGGCTCGTCGAAGAGAAGCACCTGCGGTTCCAGCACGATCGCCCGCGCGACCGCGACGCGCTGCTGCTGCCCGCCCGACAACTCGCTCGGCTGCCGTTTCTCGTACCCCGACAGACCGACCAGACCCAGTTTCTCCGCGGCGCGGGCTTCCGCATCCGCCTTTCCCAGGCCCATCGACCGCAGGCCGTAGCTGACGTTCTCGATGACGTTCATGTGCGGAAACAGGGCATAGGACTGGAACACCATCGAGACGTCGCGCTCAGCCGCCGAAAGCAGGGTGACGTCCTTGCCGCCGATCAGGATGCGGCCGCCGCTGGCCTGTTCCAGCCCGGCGATCAGCCGCAGCGTCGTCGTCTTGCCGCAGCCGGAAGGGCCGAGCAGCGTCACGAGGCTCGCCGGCGCGATATCGAAGGAGACGCTGTCGACAGCCGTTACCGTCCCGTATTTCTTGGTGACGGCTTCGAAGCGGACGGCGGGTTCCGTGGTGGAAGCGGAGTCCAGGGGGCCTGTCGTTTCGTGCATGGTTTCAGTGTTCTCCTTAGGCCATCACCGGCTCGCTCGCCGCGGACCTGCGGCCCAGTCGTCTTTCGCCGACCAGCAATTGTATGCCGACCAGGATCGCCATCATGACCACGATCATCACGGCGGCATAGACGATGGCGATACCATATTCGCCGACGTCGGCGCGGCCGACGATGTAGACGGTGGCCAGGTTGAAACGGCCGGTCGCGAGGAAGATGACCGCGCTGACCGCCGTGACCGCGCGCACGAAGGAATAGATCATGGCCGTGACGATCGCCGGCTTGAGGATCGGCAGGATGACCTTGCGCAGCGTGGCGAAGGAGCGCGCGCCGAGCGTCAGGGACGCTTCGTCAAGGCTCTTGTCGATCTGGTTGAGGTTGGCGAGACCGGCGCGGATGGCGACGGGCATGTTGCGGAAGATGAAGGAGATGACGATGATCAGCCCGGTTCCGGTGATCTGCACCGGCGGCACGTTGAAGGCGAGGATGTAGCTGATGCCGACGACGGTGCCAGGGATGGCGAAGCTCATCATCGCCAGGAACTCGAACAGCGTGCGGCCGGCGAATCTCTGCCGGTCGAGCAGATAGGCCGTGAGGATGCCGAGCGCGGCCGTCAGCGGCATCGCCACCAGCGCCAGACCGATCGTCATGGTCAGCGACGGCCATGCCGAGCCGGACAGGAACCAGCCGTCCACCCCCTTGGTCACGCCGAAGGCGGTGAGGAAATACTCGAGCGTCGGCGTGTTGTCGCGGCCGATCGACTGCACGAAGCCCCCGGTCAGGATGATGACGTAGACGACTACCGTCAGCACCAGCCAGGGGAGGGTGGCGGCGTAGCAGCCGACCCGCAAGACAGGTGGCAGCGCCGCCGGCACGCCGCCGTCGCCCTTGCCGGAGACGGTGACGTAGCTGCGCTTTCCGATCCAGCGCCGCTGGATGACGAAGGCGGCGAGCGTGAAGACCAGGAGCACGATGGCCAGCACCGCCGCTCTGCCCTGGTCGTGCGCGGCGCCGACGACGGCGAAGAAGATGTCCGTGGCCAGGACGTTGAAGTTGCCGCCCAGCACGAGAGGGTTGGCGAAATCGGCCATGCTCTCGATGAAGGAGATCAGGAAGGCGCTGGCCAGGCCCGGCCGTATCAGCGGCCAGGTGACGGTCCAGAACGTGCGCCAGCGGCTGGCGCGCAGGGTCTGCGAGGCTTCCTCCATCGAGGGGCTGACGCCCTGCAGGACGCCGACCAGCACCAGGAAGGCGATCGGCGTGAAGGCGAGCACCTGCGCCATGGTGATGCCGGCCATGCCGTAGATCCAGCGGCTGCGCGGGATGGCGAAATGGTGCGACAGGAAATTGGTGACGATGCCGGCGCGGCCGAACAGCAGGATCAGCGCCAGGCCGATGACGAAGGGCGGGGTGATGATGGGCAGGATCGACAGGCTGCGCAGGATCCACTTGCCGCGCACCTGCGTGCGCAGCGCGATCAGCGCCAGCGCCAGACCGAGCACCGTGCACAGCAGCCCGACCAGGGTCGCCACCGCGACCGTATTCCAGGCGACGCCGCAATTGCCGGAGCCGTAGAGGCAGCCGAGGCTCCAGATATTGGAGTTGAACAGCTTGTCGGCGAACAGCGACGGCATGACGTTGCCGTCATTGTCCTTCACCGCCGAGGACAGGATGGAGACCAGCGGATAGGCGACGAACAGGATGAGCGAGGTGATTACCAGCATCAGCGCTCCGACCACGAAGCCGTCGCCCTTGCACCAGCCGCGCCTTGCCAGGGAGGCTGCCGTCAGCATCAGCATGGCGGCGGCATAGAGCACCGCTCCCCAGCCCATTCCCGGTTGCTTCGGACCCGGATCGCCGGCGAGCGCCGCAAGCCAGGAGAAGCCCCAGCCGGAGTGGATGATGGAGAAGCCTTCGACCGCCATCCAGGCAAGGCCCGCCGCGCCGGCCCAGGCAAGGCTTCGCAAATCGCGGCGCCAGACAAACCAGGTGGCGGCAAGCAACGGCAAGGCGAGCGGCAGCAGCCACGGTGCGCTGCTCAGTCCAGCCAGCACGGCCGGCGTGGCGCTATAGGGCCTGGAGAGCCAATCGAATGCAAAGAACCCGCCTTCGACCTTGTACCAGGGCAGGACCAGGAAACTCAGCCACGCCACGGCCAGCCAGCCGGCAGCGTTGCCCTGGCCGGCGGAAGCGTCCGCCTTCACCGGTATCGACCGTGCCATGCGCAAACCTCTGCAATTCGGACTGGCGCTAAAGCCAGTTGCAGCCAAACTGAATCAGCATCCCGCCGTAAAACTCTGTTTTAACGGCATCATCCTGTCTGCGTTATACGCAGCCCACGGGATCATGCGATAAGGGGCGTCGGCCGAAATCGATCCGGCCGACGCCGAGCGGGCAGCGGTCAGCCGCCGTTGCGGACTTCGTCGGTGAAGCGCTTCAGCAATTTGGTGCGCACTTCGGACGAGCCGTATTTGGCAAAATCGTAGTCGATCAGCTTGATCTTGGAGAGATCGGGAGCCTCCGGCGGAACCGGCGTCTTCGTGTTCGACGGGATCTGGTAGCTGCCGTTCGGCGCGGCGAGCTTCTGCGCGTCGACCGACAAGGCCCAGTCGTAGAACTTCTTCGCCTCGTCGAGATTCTTCGCGCCCTTGACGATGCTCATCGAGCCGATCTCGTAGCCCGTGCCCTCGCAAGGCGACACCACCTTGACCGCCGGGTTCTGCTTGGCCGCGTTGATGACGTCGTGCTGGAAGGCGATGCCGATCAGCGTCTCGCCCTTGCCCACCGCAAGAGCCGGAGCCGCGCCGGCCTTGGTGTATTCGGCCATGTTCTTGTTCAACTGCTTGAAATAGTCGAACGCCTTGTCCTCGCCCATGAGCTGGACCATGGTCGCCAGCGCCGTCCAGGCCGTGCCGGAGGAGTTGGGATCGGCCATCTCGATCTCGCCCTCGAACTCGGGCTTGATCAGGTCCGCCCAGCATTCGGGTGCCTTGAGGTCGCGCTGCTTGAGATCGTCGGCGTTGTAGCCGTAGCCGAGCGCGCCGAGATAAATGCCGACGGTGCGGTATTTGGCGCGCTCCGCCTGCTTCTGCGCCCAGTCGCGCAGTTCGGGCAGGACGGGCGACTTGTACTCCTCCGTCAGCCCTTCCTCGGCGGCCTGGAGGTGGGGGTCGCCGGTGCCGCCCCACCAGATGTCGGCCTGCGGGTTGGCTTTTTCGGCACGGAGCCTGGCGTAGATCTCGCCCGCACTCATGCGCGTCATGTCGACATTGACGCCGGTGTCCTTCTGGTAGGTGGTCGCCATGGCGCGGCACCAGGCCTCGTCCACGCCGCAATACATGACCAGATTGCGGTCGGCTGCCTGGGCCTGTCCGGCGAGCCCGATCAGCCCCAACGCCGCCGCAGCGGCCAGGCCAAGCGTGGACGCGATACTCGACCGCTTCTTTCTATTTCGCATGTTTTCCTCCCTGGTTGTCGATCGCGAAAAGTCTAGTCGGCGGGCAAGGGGATGCCCGTGGCCTGCGACAGGCCGGCGGCCACGCCCGGCGCGGCCGCGAGGACGGGATTGCCCTTCATGAGGCCCTCTCCGTCAAGAAAATCGTTGCAGACGCCGCCGGCCTCCCTGACCAGCAGCAATCCTGCCAGACAATCCCATGAATTGATATGGAGCTCCGCGTAGCCATCGGAACGGCCGTCGGCCACATAGGCGAGACCGAGCGCGCCGGAGCCGCTTCTGCGCACATTGACGCCGAGTTCCCAGACCGCGGCGAGGCGATCGAGATACTGGCTGTTCGGCAGGCGCGACGACCAGCCGAACTCGATCATGCTGCGGTCGAAGGCTTGGGTATCGGCGACGCGAATCTCGCGGTCGTCGCGCGTGGCGCCCCGTCCGCGCCGTGCAAAATAGATTTCTCCGCTGGCGGGATTGGCGATGCCGCCGATCTCGACGCGCCCCCTGTGGAGGAAGGCGATGGAGATGCAGAAATGCGGGATGCCGCGCATGAAGTTGGCGGTGCCGTCGATCGGATCGACGACCCACATGCTCTCGGCCTCCGCGCCGCCGCCTTCCTCGCCGAGGAAGCCGTCCTGCGGAAAGGCAGCCGCGATCGTCTTTCGGATGTGTTCCTCGACCTGTCCGTCGGTCTCGGTCAGGAAATCCTGCGGCCCCTTCATGGTCACGACGGGACCGCCGGCGCCGAGCTTCGCATATCCATCCATCGCGATGCGGCCTGCCGAACCGAGCAGGGAGCGGCATAGGCGTTCGCGCTCGTCCAGTTCTTCGCTCGAAAGCGGCGTCTCGCTGGCGGTTGTCATGGCTTCTGCGGACACAGGCTATTCCGACGGGTTGAAGAATTGCACGGCTGTGCAAAGCTGTTTCATTATGGCCGGGCTGTCAATAGCTGCAGAGCATTCTTTTTGTTCGCTTGCTGTTTGTGCACTTGCGTGCAAAGACTTGCCATCGTTTATCCGGGGCAGCGCCGTGAGCGGTACTCGAAAGGTTTTCGCAAGCGCCAAGCAGGTCGCGGAACTGGCGGGCGTCTCGCGCTCCGCGGTGTCGCGCACCTTCACGCCGGGCGCCAGCGTCTCGCAGGAGACGCGCCGGCGCGTCGTCGAAGCGGCCGAACGGCTTGGCTATCACGTCAACCATCTTGCACGCGGGCTGATGCGCGAGACGACGGGGATCGTCTGCCTTGCCGTCGCCGACAGCGACACGCCCTACCAGGGCAAGATGCTGCGCGCGCTCACCCAGCATCTGCGCGATGCAGGCAAGGTCGCCATGGTGTTCAACACGTCTGGCCCCGCGCACCATGTCGAAGAAGCCCTGCGTCAGACGCTGAACTACCGCGCCGACGCGACGGTCGTCCTGTCCGGCACGCCGCCGCAGTCGCTGATCCGGACCTGCCTGGACAACGGGCAGCGGCTGGTCCTGATCAATCGCGACGACAGGCTGGTCGGCCCGCACAATATCGGAAACAACAATGCGGCCGCCGCCGAAGCCGCGCTTCATGTCCTGCTGCGCGCGGGATGCCGCCGGCCGGCGCTGGTGAGTTCGGCGGCCGGCACGCCCAGCCTGCTGGCGCGCGAGCAGGCTTTTGTCGCCGCCGCCGCCCGTGAGGGGGTCGAGGTCATCGTCTGGCGACAGGGCTCGACAGGCTACAACGTCGGCGCGGATGCGGCGCGGCACCTGTTTGCCGGCAGGCAGCGGCCCGACGGCGCCTTCTGCGTCACCGACCTGATTGCCTGCGGCTTCCTCGACGTGGCCCGCACGGAGTTCGGCCTGGCCGTGCCGGAGCAATTGTGCGTGATCGGTTTCGACGACATCGAGCAGGCAGGATGGGCGTCGTACGGGCTGACGACCTTTGCGCCGCCGATCGAACAGATCGCCGCAACCGTGGTCGACCTCGTTATGGGCAGCGGCGAGAACGACGAGAACCGCAGGATTGTTTTCGACGCTCCGATGGTGTGGCGCAGCACGGTCAGGCCGGGATAGCCGGATATCCAGCCGTGTGCAGGGGCCTGGCGGCGGCCGGGCATATTTCGCGCCTGCGCGATAACGAAAATGTTCCGTGCCGCGTGTGGATCGTTCCGCAAGGTCGAAGGTTTCCCCGACCAGCAAGGGAGGCCGACATGGGCACCGATCGTCACGAGAAAATCCAGCAGCGCGCCTATCAGATATGGGAACGGGAAGGCCGGCCTGACGGCCATCATGAACGGCATTGGCATCAGGCGATCGACGAGCTCGACCGCGACGAAATGGACTATGTGCAGGGCGCTGCCCCGCAAACCCTCTATGGCACTGACGACAGCGGCGAAACGCCGTCGCCCGCAAAGGCGCGACGGCGCGACAAGGGACGCGTGGCCAAGGGCGACGTGCTCGCCGAGGAAGCGCTCGCGATCAGGACCGGCATATCCGGCGACGAGGCCGAGCGCCTGATCGACGAGACCGACGGGGATCTTACGGCGGCCGAGCAGGCCGCGCGCGAGGAAGGCCCGGAAAGATAGCCGTTCAGGTTCCGCGGCAACGGCATCGATCGGCCGTTGCCGGCGGGTGTCGTGCCGGCGTCAGGCCACCTGCCGCGCCAGTGCGCAGCGCGACCACAGTTCCGACAGGGCCGAGGTCAGATGGTCGATGTCGGCTGCGGTGTGGAGGGGCGTCGGGGTGATGCGCAGGCGCTCCGTCCCGCGCGCCACGGTCGGATAGTTGATCGGCTGGACATAGATTCCGTAGTGGTCGAGAAGGATGTCGCTGATCCATTTGCACTTGGCGGCATTGCCGACGATCACCGGCACGATGTGGCTGGGATTGGGCATATGCGGCACGCCGAGCTGGTCGAGCCGCGCGCGCACGGCCGCGACCGCGTCACGATGGCGCGTGCGCTCCAGATCGGATTGCTTCAGGTGCCGGATCGAAGCCGTCGCGCCCGCCGCGACCGCCGGGGGCAGGGCGGTGGTGAAGATGAAACCGGACGCGAAAGAGCGCAGGAAGTCGCACAGTGCGGTCGAGCCGGCGACGTAGCCGCCGACGACGCCGAAGGCCTTGCCGAGGGTGCCCTCGATCAGGGTGATGCGGTCCATCAGGCCCTCGCGCTCGGCAATGCCGCCGCCGCGCGGACCGTACATGCCGACCGCGTGGACCTCGTCCAGATAGGTCATGGCGCCGTGCTTTTCGGCGACCTCGAGAATATCGGCGATCGGCGCGATGTCGCCGTCCATCGAATAGACCGACTCGAAGGCGACGACCTTGGCGGCGTTGGCGGGCGCTGCCGCGAGTTGGCGGTCCAGATCCTTGACGTCGTTGTGCTTCCAGATCCGCTTTTCCGCCCGCGAGTGGCGGATGCCCTCGATCATCGAGGCATGGTTGCCGGCATCGGAAAAGATGATGCAATCCGGCAGGTGCTGGCCGAGCGTGGACAGTGCCGCCCAGTTCGAGACATAGCCCGAGGTGAACAGCAAGGCGCTTTGCTTGCCGTGCAGGTCGGCGACCTCGCGCTCGAGCAGGACGTGGTGGTGGTTGGTGCCGGAGATGTTGCGCGTGCCGCCAGCGCCGGCGCCGCAGCTGTCGAGCGCGGCGTGCATCGCGGCCAGCACCTTCGGGTTCTGCCCCATGCCGAGATAATCGTTCGAGCACCAGACCGTGACATCGCGCACGGCCCCGTCCGCGTGACGGGCGGCGGCCGGGAAATTGCCGGCCTTGCGTTCCAGGTCGGCGAAGACGCGATAGCGTCCTTCCTCACGCAATCCATCCAGCTTGCCGGTGAAGAACGCATCGAAATCCATTGCGAAACCTGCCTTTCGGGTGGGTCTGCCGCCGGGTCTACTGCCCCGAAGCTTCCTTGGCAATCTCGTCGAGCAGGTCGTTGACCTGATCGCGACCGTCGCCTTTGGGAAGACGCCTGTATCCAACCACGACCTTGCCGGGCGCGGCTTCCGCTTCATAGGCGAAAACGATGTAAGGGCAATAGGCGATGTTGCCGATGTCGGCTTCCATTACAGAACGTGATACGACGGCGGAGCAGAACTGCATGAATTCCGCGTTCTTGTAGAGCGGCTTGGCCGCGCCCACATCGCCTGCGGTGCGCTTGAGCATGTCGCCGATATGGCCGTGATAGTCGACGACATAGCCGCGGTTGACGATCGCATCCTGGATGTCCTGCGCGACGTCGGCGAACGCCTCGTCGGTCTGATAGGTGGTCACGAGATCGTCGGCGCGGGCAACGGCGACGCCCGCCATCAGCGAGCCTGCCATCAGCGGGCCTGCCATCAGCGGGCCTGCAAGTGCTGCGGCGAGTATCTGCTTCATGACGGTACTCCCATAGGCTTTCGCAAAAGCGGTTTGTCCATGCAGGCGCAGCACGTGCGCAAGATGCGGGTCAAGGCCTGACGTAGCTGTAGCCCTTTTCCTGAAGTTCCATCAGCCGCACCACGCCCGACGGCACTTCCTTCGCCTCCTCGACCAGCGGAACCTCGTGGCCTTCCTTCTTGTTGAGCGCGGCGTGGGTGTTGGCGCAGGCCGAGAAGGTGATTTCCGGGTCCTCCAGCGACATCGAAGAAATCCGGTCCTTCACCGGGCTCTTGTCGGCGACGTACATTTCAAGGCCAGGCCCGAAGGCGACGATCTCGATGGCGACCGATTCGCCCTTGCCCGCGTAATATTTCTTGACGTTGTGGGCGTTGTTGAGGGCCAGATTCATGATGGCCGGGTCGGCCTGGTCGACCTGTATGGCGAGGCGGTGTCTTGCCTCCTCGGCATGGCCGGCGTTGATCGCCACGAGCATGGCGGCGGCAAGTGCGGCGATCCTGAGCTTTTGCATCTGTCCTCCCTGGCCGGCATTCGCGCCGTCCCGACGATTATACATAGAAAATTCTCTATGTTTAGGCATAATCGCACCATGTCATGTATTTCCGTGATCGGGTAGTCATGGCCCGGCAGCGCAGCAAGGAGGAGACGATGAGCGCAGGCACGAGATGGTCCGGTCCGGCGGTGGGGCGCCGCGATGTCCTGAGGCTTGCGGGCGTCGCCGGCGCGCTGGCCGTTTCGCAGTTCGGCGCGGGCCGTGCGTTCGCGGTCGGGCGGCTGGCACTGGGCGATGCGGAGATCGTCACGGTCAGCGATGGTTCGCTGACCTTGCCGATGTCCTATTCCTACGGCGAGGCGCCGAAAGCGGAACTGGACGCCCTGCTGGCCGCGAACGGAATGGCGACCGATGCGTTGCGGCCCGATTGCAACATCACGGTGCTGAAGCGGGCAGGGCGCCTGATCGCGTTCGACGCCGGCTCGGGACCGAACTTCATGGATACCGCGGGAAAGCTTGTGGCAAATCTGGCCGAGGCCGGAATCGACCCCGTGGATGTCACGGACGTTGTCTTCACCCATGCGCATCCCGATCACATCTGGGGCGTGACCGACGATTTCGACGAACTGGTGTTTTCCAACGCGGCCTATCACATCGGCCAGGCCGAATATGATTTCTGGTCGTCGCCGGATGCCTTGCAGGCGGTGTCGGCCGACCGGCAGAGCTTCGTGGTCGGCGCGCAGGGGCGGTTCGAGGCGATCCGCGACCGGCTGACCTTCCTGAAGCCGGGCAAGGAGGTGCTGCCCGGCATCGAGGCCGTCGCGACGCCGGGGCATACGCCCGGTCATCTGAGCTACATCGTGCATGACGGCGCGGACCAGCTCATGGTGCTCGGCGACGCGCTCACCCAGTCGCTGATCTCGTTCGCGCATCCCGACTGGCCGGCTGGCGCGGACCAGGACCAGGCGCTGGCCGCGACCACGCGCAAGGCGCTGCTGGACAGGCTGGCCGGCGATCGCGCGCGGGTGATCGGCTACCATTTCCCGCATCCGGCCGGCGGAACGGTGGAGCGCGCAGGCGCTGCCTATCGCTTCGTGCCTGTGTAGGCGACTTGTGCGGGTTGGCGAGCGAAGACGTTCGCATGTAGGTCGTCATTCCGGGGCCGCGTAGCGGAACCCGGAATCCAGAGCGGCGACATTGCTCACGCAGGCGCCAAGCCGTACTTGCTCGTTCGAACCCGGCTTACCAGCGTCCTGCTCTGGATTCCGGGTTCCGCTGCGCGGCCCCGGAATGACGCGGACGAAGGTGGATATCTAAATTCTGCTCCTCGCCCCGAGCCCGGAGAAGGCGGCCAGCGGCGAGCCTTCGAGCAGGTAGGCGAGGCCGAGGCGCGCGCCGAGCACAATCGAGGCCATCGCCAGCGGCGCGGAGATGGCGAGCACCGAGACGGCGCTGACACCCTGGCCGATGGTGCAGCCCATGGCGAAGACACCGCCCGCGCCCATCAGGAAGCCGCCGGCAAGATGGCGGCCGAGTTCGCGCGCGTCGTCGCAGGCCTCCCAGCGCACGTCGCGGCGGCGCCATGCGCAGAGCGCCGCCCCCAGCACCACGCCGGCGACCAACCCGACGCCATAGTCCGGCAGGACGCCGGTGAAGGCGACGAGCTGCAGGATGGAATCGCCGACCGGGACGACGAAGGACGCCGATTCCAGTTGCACCGGCTCGAAGGAATGACGGGCGGCGAGCGTGGTGGCGAACCAGCCGAAGGCGACCACGAGGCCGATCACCGAGCCGGTCGCGATCAATCCGAAGCGGTTGCGATAGCCGCGATCGGCGAACACCCAGGCAAGCAGGGCCAGCGCCACCAGCGCCGCGACGAGAAGATGGACGTCCGTTCCGGCAAACGCGGAGGCGATGGAGCCGAGCGACTGGTCGCCGGCAAAGGAGAGATCGGCCGCCAGCCTGTCGACCAGTTCCACGCGCCCTTGCGCCACCAGCCCGCGTTGGGCCGACAGGGCGGAAAGGCCGAGCGTGACGAGGACGACCAGCGAGCGCAGGCTGCCGCCGCCCAGGCGCACCAGCGCGCCGAAGCCGCAGGTGCCGACCAGCGCCATGCCGAAGCCGAAGGCGAGGCCGCCGATGATGGCGCCGGTCCAGGGCAGGTTCGAGGAGAGATAGAAGCTGTCCCGCGTGTCCGCCAGGCCGGCCGCGCCGAGAGCCTGCGTGGCGATCAGCGCGACCGCGGCGGCGAGGACCCATGTGCGAACGCCGGAACTGTCGCCGGCATGCCAGTGGCGTTCCAGTGCGCCCATCGTACAGAAATGCTGCCAGCGCGCGGCGAACCCCATGCAGGCGCCGGCAAGCAGACCGGCAAGCGGCAAGAACCACGAAGAGGTGGCTATATCCATGGCTTCCTCCCTCGGGGCCTTCCACCAGGCCTCGTCTCGTGACCGATTCTCTATCCGGGATCGCCGCGGACCGGCGCGCAGAAGAGCCGGTAAAGAGAATCGATGATCGCCGAAACCTCCGATCCGGCGATCGAGTAGTAGATGACGCGGCCGTCGCGCCTGGTGGTCACCAGGCCGTCGAGGCGCAATCGCGCCAGTTGCTGCGAGACCGCCGCCTGCGGCAGGCGCATGATGTTTTCCAGATCGGAAACCGACCGCTCGCCTTCCGAGAGAAGGCACAGGATCAGCAGCCTGCTCTCGTGCGACAGGGCCTTGAGGAGATCGCTCGCCTTGCGCGCCTGGGCGAGCAGGAGGTCGAATTCCTCCTGCGACTGGTCGGGATTGAGTTTGGGCAGGTTCAGCATCGTGCGGCCAAAAATCGCGGACCTTTCCTCCAGCCATGACGTCTGGGTCATGACCCTATCCGTCGCCTGGCGGCAGCTTGGCGAGCATATCATCGACAAGATACCAGAAAAACTCGTCGCCGGGATAGCCTCTCAGCCGCGCCACCTCTTTGCCCTTGTCCATCAGGATGAAGGTGGGCGTGAAACGCTCGGCGGGCACGCCGGCAAGATCACCGGGCCAGGGCTTGGTGATGTCGACGCGGCGCAGCGGCGCGCGCTTGCCCTCCGGGGTGTTCGGCCAGGCCGGCGCGATCTCGGCATCGAACTTGGCGCACCAGGGGCAGCCGGGCTGGACGAGCATGACCATCTCCGCCGGCAGCGCCGCGACAGGCGCGGCAAGCAGGGCCGCAAGGCAAAGGAGCAGTCTCAGGGCATGCATTCGTCCAGACCCGTTTCCCGATTGCAATATATAGTCATTTCTGAATACATTGACAGTCGATTTTCGGCGCACAGACCGGCCAACAGGACAGGTCAGCGCCAGTACGGGGTCGGAAATGCTCGACGTGACAATCGGCGGCGCCTTGCTGGCCGGCCTGCTTTCCTTCGTGTCGCCCTGCGTGCTGCCGATCGTGCCGCCCTATCTGGCGTGGCTGGCGGGTGTCAGCTTCGACCAGCTCAAGGACGAACATCCGGGCACCGCGCAGCGGCGGGCGGTCGTGCTTTCCGCGCTGGCCTTCGTGCTGGGCTTCACCACGGTCTTCGTCGCGCTCGGCGCGACGGCGAGCGTGATCGGCAAGACCATCGCGCAGTATTTCGACACGCTGGCGCTGGTCGCCGGCATCGTCATCATCATCATGGGACTGCACTTCCTGGGCGTCTTCAGGATCGGCCTGCTGTTTCGCGAGGCGCGGGTGCAGGTGCAGCGCAAGCCGGTCGGCCTCGTCGGCGCCTATGTCATCGGGCTGGCCTTCGCCTTCGGCTGGACGCCGTGCGTGGGGCCGGTGCTGGCGGCGATCCTGTTCGTCGCCGGGTCGTCCGGCACGGCTGCGCGAGGCGCCTTGCTGCTGGCGGTCTATTCGCTCGGCATCGGCATACCGTTCCTGCTGGCGGCGGCTTTCGCCGGTCCCTTTTTGCGCTGGGCAGCCGGCTTCAGACAGCATATGGAGACGGTCGAGAAGGTGATGGGCGGGCTGCTGGTGCTCACCGGCATCCTGTTCGTGACCGGCAAGATGTCGGCCATCTCCTACTGGCTGCTCGAAACCTTTCCCGTCTTCCAGTCGATCGGATAGGATGGACACCATGATGAAGCGCGCGATTTCCCTCCTGTTCCTCGTTCTCGTCGCGGCCCTGCCGGCAAAGGCGGAGGTTGGCGACGACGGCCTGCACAAGGAAGACTGGTTCACCATCACCTTCCGCGACATCGCCGACGACATCGCCCAGGCGAAAGCGCAGGGCAAGCGGCTGGCGATCGTCATCGAGCAGCGCGGCTGCATCTACTGCCGCGAGATGCACGAGAAGCTTTTGAGCGACCCGGAAGTGCGCGACTACATCAAGGCCAACTACATGGTGGTGCAGTACAACATGTTCGGCGACGAGGAAGTCACCGACACCGACGGTGAGGCGCTGACGGAGAAGACGGCGGTGCGCAAATGGGGCTACCTGTTTACGCCGACCATCGTGTTCCTGCCGGAGGACGCGCCGCAGGGCGTGTCTGTCGACAAGGCGGCGGTCGCGGTCATGCCCGGCGCTTTCGGCAAATGGACCTTCCTCGACATGTTCAAATGGGTGCGCGAAAAGGGCTACGAGACGGACGAGCCGTTCCAGAAATACCATGCGCGCAGCATCAACGAGGCGCGCGCCGCGGGACGGCTGGACGCGGAGTGAGCCGGAACATCGATCCGCGCAGCCGTTCACGATATATGCAGAAAATCATATTTTTCGATTGACCTTTGCAGGGCCGTGTCTATCGTGCTTTACGGAGGATCGGAACTGCAGCCGGTTCCGCGCGTGTAGCGAAGGGGAGGGATAGCCGACATGCGAGCAGGGAAGACAATTGCCGTCTCGGCGATGATCTCACTGTCGGGAGCCTTGATGCCGGCGGGAGCCGCCCTGGCCGAGGATGTCAAGCCGGAGGCAGTCAAGTTCACCGATATGACGGTAGCGGATTCGCTGACCGGCAAGCCCGGCGACGCCGCGGCGGGACAAAAAGTCTTTGTCGACCGCAAGCTCGGCAACTGCCTGGCCTGTCACGAGGTGAGCGCGCTTAAGAAGGAGCTCTTCCACGGCAATGTCGGTCCCTCGCTTGACGGCGTCGCGGATCGCTGGAAGCCGGCCGAGCTGCGCGCCATCGTGACGGATTCGAAGCAGGTTTTCGGGCCTGAGACGGTGATGCCGGGATTCTATTCGCTCAATGTCGGCGTGAACGTGCGCAAGGATCTTGTCGGCAAGACCATCCTGACGGCCCAGCAGGTCGAGGATGTGGTCGCCTATCTCGAGACGCTGAAGGAGTAGTGCCGTTGCCGCACCGGAAGGAGAGCATCATGACATTCAACAGGCGCCAACTGTTCCTGCTGTCGGCGGGCGTTGCCCTGGCCGGTGCCGGCGGGCTGACGGCCGCGCCGGCGCGGGCGGAAGCTTCGGCGACCGACAAGCGGATTTCCGACTTCGCCGGCGGCAAGGAGCCGGGGACCGGCAAGATCACGCTGGCGGCGCCGGAAATCGCGGAGAACGGCAATACCGTGCCGATCTCCGTGAAAGTCGACAGCAAGATGGACGGCGACGACATGGTCGATTCGGTCATGATCGTGGCCGACGGCAACCCCAATCCGGAGGTCGCGACGTTCCATTTCACCGCGATGAGCGGTGCGGCCGAAGCGACGACGCGCATGCGCCTCGCCAAGACGCAGAACGTGATCGCGGTGGCCAAGATGGCCGACGGCTCGGTCTACATGGACAAGAAGGAAGTCAAAGTCACCATCGGCGGCTGCGGCGGCTGAGGCGACGGGAGAACGATCATGGCGACACCCAAACCCCGCGTGAAACTGCCGAAGAAGGCCAAGGCCGGCGAGACCATCGTCATCAAGACGCTGATCAGCCACGAGATGGAATCGGGCCAGCGCAAGGACAAGGAAGGCAAGGTGATCCCGCGCGAGATCATCAACAAGTTCACCTGCGAGTTCAACGGCAAGCCCGTCTTCGCCTGCGACATGGAGCCGGCGATCTCGGCCAACCCGTATTTCGAATTCAACGCCAAGGTGAGCGAGAGCGGTAAGTTCAAGTTCACCTGGGTGGACGACAACGGTTCCGTCTACACCGACGAAGCCGCTATCGAAGTGAGCTGAGGGCTGCGATGGGGCGGCGCCGCTTTTTCGCATCCGGCGCCGACGCAAGTTCGGGAGGGACCAACGTGAACAAGAAGCTACTTCTGCTGGCGGCCGCAGCCGTCTCGACCATTGGTCTGGCGCGCCTCGTCCAGGCCGAGCCGACGACCGATACGCTGGAGATCGACGGCAAGCAAATGATCACGCGCGCGCCCGCGCCGGAAGGCTACCCCTTCAAGGAGGTGCTGTCGGGCTGGCTCTTCCGCGAGGCCGAGACGCGCGCCACCGAGGCGGATTCCTTCTCCAATCCGGGCATGCTGGCGGTCGAGCGCGGCGAGGAGATCTGGAACACTGTGGAAGGGACGATGGGCAAGTCCTGCGCGTCCTGCCACAATGATGCGTCCGAGACGATGAAGGACGTCGGTGCGCATTATCCGAAGTGGGACGCGGACGCCAAGCGGCCGATCAACGTCGAGCTGCAGATCGATAAGTGCCGCACCGAGAATATGGGCGCCGAGGCCTACAAGTTCGATTCCGACGACCAGAAGGCGCTGACGACCTATATCAAGTACCAGTCGCTCGGCACGCCGGTGAAGATCGACCTGAGCCAGGGCGACATGCAGAGCTGGTGGGACAAGGGCAAGACGGAATACTATACCCGCACCGGTCAGCTGAACCTGTCCTGCGCCTCCTGCCACGAGGTGAACATGGACAAGATGATCCGCGCGGATCACCTCAGCCAGGGGCAGGTCAACGGCTTCCCGACCTATCGTTTCAACACCGGCGGCATGGTCTCGCTGCACAACCGCATTCGCGGCTGCATCCGCGACACGCGCGCCGAGATGCCGAAGGCGTTCTCCGACGAACTCATGGCCCTCGAGGTCTATGTGACATGGCGCGGCACCGGGCTTTCGGTGGAAACGCCGTCGGTGCGCCAGTAGACACGACATTTGCGGCTTTGCCACCGACTTGGTCCGGCATCCGCTGCTGATGCCGGCCGCATGGGCGATTTTGTCTTTCAGGAAAGGATTGCGGAATGAACAGGCGCGAGTTCCTTGCCGCGACGGCCGCTCTCGCGGCGATCACCGGTTCGGCCGGCGGCTGGGCGCGCGCGGCGGCGCAGCAGGCGCTGAGCGAAGATGCGCTGCTCGACTTCACGCCGCTCGGCAACGTTACGCTCGTCCACCTGACGGACATCCATGCACAACTCATGCCGGTCTATTTCCGCGAGCCGTCGATCAATCTGGGCGTCGGCAAGGTGGCCGGCCTGCCGCCGCATGTCACCGGCGCCGATTTCCTGAAGCTCTACAATATCGAGCCGGGAACGCCGGAAGCCTATGCGCTGACCTATGAGGATTTCGCCGCGCTCGCCAGGACCTACGGACGCATGGGCGGGCTCGACCGGATCGCGACCGTTGTAAAGCGCATCCGCGCCGAGCGGCAGGACCGCACGCTTTTCCTCGACGGTGGCGACACCTGGCAGGGCAGCTACACCGCGCTCAAGACCAAGGGGCAGGACATGGTGGACGCCATGAACCTGCTGGAGCCCGACGCGATGACGGGGCACTGGGAGTTCACCTACGGCACGGACCGGGTCAAGGAGATCGTCGACGGCCTGCCGTTCGCCTTCCTCGGCGGCAACATCTTCGACGCCGAATGGGACGAGCCCGCCTTCGACGCCTACAAGATGTTCGAGAAGGGCGGCGTCAAGATCGCGGTGATCGGCCAGGCCTTCCCCTACACGCCGATCGCCAATCCGCGTTGGCTGATCCCGGAATGGTCGTTCGGCGTGCGCGAGGAAGAGGTGGCAAAAAACGTCGCTGCCGCACGGGCGGACGGAGCGCAACTCGTGGTGTTCCTGTCCCACAACGGTTTCGACGTGGACCGCGCGCTCGCGGCTCGCGTCGAAGGCATCGATGTCATCCTGACCGGCCACACGCATGACGCGCTTCCCGAGCCGGTCAAGGTGGGCAAGACACTGCTGATCGCCACCGGCTCGCACGGAAAATTCGTCAGCCGGCTCGACCTCGACGTGCAGGGCGGCGAGGTGAAGGACTATCGCCATCGGCTGATCCCGATCTTCTCAGACGTGATTTCGCCGGATGAGGAGGTCGCCAAGCAGATCGCCGCCTCGCGCGCGCCGTTCGAGACCGAGCTCAAGCGCGAACTCGCCACCACCGACACGCTGCTCTACCGGCGCGGCAATTTCAACGGCACGTTCGACGACCTGATCTGTCAGGCATTGCTGGAGGTGCGGGAGGCGGACATCGCGCTGTCCCCCGGCTTCCGCTGGGGCACGTCCGTGCTGCCGGGCGACAAGATCACCGTCGAGGACGTCCACAACGCCTGCGCCATGACCTATCCGGCGGCCTATCGCTCGGCGATGACCGGCAAGACGCTGAAGGACATCATGGAAGATGTCGCCGACAATCTGTTTAACAAGGACCCGTACTACCAGCAGGGCGGCGACATGGTCCGCGTCGGCGGCATGGGCTACGCGATCGATCCCAATGCGGAGATCGGCAGCCGCATTTCGGGCATGACGCTGCTCAAGACGGGCGAGGCGATCGATCCGGCGAAGGAATACACGGTCGCCGGCTGGGCTTCGGTCAATGAAGGCACCGAAGGCCCGCCGATCTGGGACGTGGTGGAGGATTACCTCAAGCGCCACCCGACTGTTCGCCTGGAGGAAAACCGCTCGGTGAAAGTGGCCGGCTAGACCTCAGCAGCCGTAGACAGCCCGGCTCCATCCTGATACATATAAAAATTCATATATTTATATGCACTTCGGGAGGAGCCGATGGACGGATCCGGCGACCAGCCTCTTTCAATCGCGCGCAGGCGCTTCCTGCGGGCGGGCCTGACCGGCGGGGCGGCGCTCGCCGGCGGCCTGGCGGCCGGGCGCGCCGCGGCGGCCGATGATCCCGCCATCACCGAAATCCAGGACTGGAACCGCTATTCGGGCGACGGCGTCGACGCGCATCCCTACGGCATGCCGTCGAAATTCGAGGCAGAGGTCATTCGCCGCAACGTGCCGTGGCTGACGGCAGACCCGATCTCGTCGGTCAACTTCACGCCGCTGCACGCGCTCGACGGCATCATCACGCCGAACGGCCTGTGCTTCGAGCGCCATCACGGGGGCGCCGCCGTCATCGATCCGGCCGAGCATCGCCTGATGGTCAACGGGCTGGTCGACAAGCCGCTCGTCTTCACGATGGACGATCTGAAGCGCTTCCCGCGTCATAACAAGATCTACTTCCTGGAGTGCGCGGCCAACACCGGCATGGAATGGCGCGGTTCGCAGCTCAACGGGTGCCAGTTCACGCACGGCATGGTCCATTGCGTGATGTATACGGGCGTGCTGCTCAAGGACATATTGAACGAGGCCGGCATCAAGCCGGCGGGCAAATGGGTTCTGGCCGAGGGCGCGGACGCGGCGGCGATGACGCGCTCCATCCCGATGGAGAAGGCGCTGGACGACTGCATGGTCGCCTTCGCGATGAACGGCGAGGCGCTCAGGGTCGAGCAGGGCTATCCGATCCGGCTCGTCGTGCCCGGCTTCGAGGGCAATATGTGGGTGAAATGGCTGCGCCGGTTGGAAGTGGGCGATCAGCCCTGGGAGCAGCGCGAGGAGACCTCGAAATACACCGACCTCCTGGCCAACGGGAAGGCACGGCATTTCACCTGGACGATGGAGGTCAAGTCCGTCATCACCAGCCCGAGCCCGCAGGCGCCGATCAAGCACGGCAAGGGGCCGCTGGTGCTGACGGGGCTGGCGTGGTCGGGCAACGGCACGATCGCCCGCGTCGACGTCTCGACCGACGGCGGCCGCAACTGGAACGCCGCCCGCATCGACGGGCCGAGCCTGCCCTTCGCGCTGCACCGCTTCTATTACGAGATGGACTGGGACGGCTCGGAGATGTTCCTGCAATCGCGGGCGATGGACGAGAAGGGCTATGTGCAGCCCACCAAGCAGGCCTTGCGCGCGGTGCGCGGCAGCAATTCCATCTACCACAACAACGGCATTCAGACCTGGTACGTGAACAAGGACGGAGCGGCCGAAAATGTCGAGATTTCCTGAGGTTGCGCTCGCTGGCGCGCTGATCGCATTCGGTTTCGCCACGGCGGCGCAGGCCGGCGACGCGTCCGCCGGCGAAAAGGTCTTCAACAGGTGCAAGGCCTGTCACGCCGTTGGCGAGGGCGCGAAGAACCGCGTCGGCCCCGAACTCAACGACCTGATCGGACGCACCGCCGGCACGGCCGAGGGGTACAAATATTCGCCGGCCATGCAGAAGGCCGGCGCCGACGGGCTGGTGTGGAACGCCGAGACCCTGGCCACCTATCTCGCCAATCCGAAGGCGATGGTGAAGGGTACGAAGATGGCTTTCGCCGGGCTCAAGGGCCAGGACGACCTCGACAACATCATCGCCTATCTGGAAACCTTCTCCAAGGCGGGCGGTTCGGATGCGGCGCCGCAGCCGGAAGAGAAGAAATCCGAGGCCGCGCCCGCCGAACCCGCTCAAGCCGAAACCGGGCAAGCCGAACCTGCTGCTCCAAAGGCGACTCAGGCCGAGCCGGCGAAGCCGGCCGAACAGGCGGCGCAGCCTGCCGCCGAAGCCGCCATGCAGGGCAGCGAGGGCGCCGGCGAGCATTTCCATATCGGCCGCGCCGCCACCGCGGCGGAAGTCGCCGCCTGGGACATCGACGTGCGTCCAGACGGCGTCGGGCTGCCCGAGGGGCATGGCACGGCGGCGCAGGGCGAAAAGATATTCGACGAGAACTGCGCGTCCTGCCACGGCGATTTCGGCGAGGCGGTGGACCGCTGGCCGGTGTTGGCGGGAGGGCAGGGCACGCTGAAGGACGACCGTCCGGTCAAGACGGTCGGCTCCTACTGGCCCTATCTCTCGACGGTCTACGACTACATCCGCCGCGCCATGCCGTTCGGCAACGCGCGCTCGCTGTCGGATGACGACGTCTACGCGCTGACGGCCTATGTCCTCTATCTCAACGACATCGTCACGGACGAGGATTTCGAGCTGTCGAAGGCGAATTTTACCTCGATCAAGATGCCCAATCAGGCGAACTTCATCGCCGACGACCGTTTCCAGGAACCGGAATACGCGGCCAACAGGGGCAATCCCTGCATGAAGGATTGCGCCGAGGGCGCGGCGAAGATCACCATGCACGCCGAGGTGCTGGACGTCACGCCGCAGGACGAGGGCGACGACAAGAAGCCGACCGCCGGCATCGAATAACGTCCGGCTTTGCAGCCTATTCGGCCGGCACGGTCTTGGCTGACAGCGTGGCGGGGGTCGCGACGCGGCCGTCGATCAGGCGATCGGCAAGGGCTGCTCCCATCACCATCGAGGCGAGCGCCAGCAGCGATGTGATCGCCAGGACCGACCCGCCGGTGAAGCCGGCGCCGATCGTGCAGCCGACGGCGAGGATGCCGCCGAACCCCATCAGCACGGAACCGAGCGCGTAACGCCAGATCGACGGCGTGCCGGGTTCGGCGAAGGTAGCGATGCGGAAGTCGCGGAACAGCACCGCCGCCAGGAAGGCGCCGACCAGCGTTCCCGCCAGCAGGCCCTGGTCGAGGCCGGCGCTCGAGTCGGTCCCGGCGGCCAGATTGGCGGTGGTGGCGAGCGGGCGGATGAAGGACAGGCTCTCGGCCTGGATCGGTTCGAACACCTGCGTCGAGAGGTCGTAGGTGAAGTACCAGCCGGCGACGATCGTCAGGCCGACGCCGATGCCGCCAAGGATATTCCAGAGGCCGGGCCGCGCGCGCAGGCACAGCGCGACGGCGACAATTGCCAGCGCCGCTCCGATCGCCACGCCGGCTCCCTGTGCGACGCCGGCAAGCGCCAAGAGGTCGTTGCCGCCGATCAGGGCGGTGTTGGCGAAGGAGGACAGCCAGTCGCGCAGCGGAACCAGTATGCCGTCATAGGTCGCCCAGCCGACGAGGCCGGTGACGAGGATGCAGAACAGCGCGCGCAGGTTGCCCGACGCGCCGAGCACCAGCAGGCGCGACACGCAGCCGCGCGCCAAAGCCATGCCGACGCCAAACAGCAGGCCGCCGGCGATGGCGCCGGACAGGCTCTGCGGCGTGCCGAAGAACCGGGTGTCGACGACCGATAGGGCGTCGCGGTACAGCAGGATCTGGACGCCGAGGACGGCGGCGGCGAAGCCGGCGGCCCAGATGGCCAGCGCCTTCGGATTGCGGCCACGCGTGAGGTCGAGAACGGCCGAGCGCGTACAGAAGGCCGTGCGCTGGGCAAAAAAGCCGAACAGCAGGCCGAGCACCGCGCCACCCACGGCGGCAGCGCCGGTTTCACCAACGGCATCGATAAGCGGAACGAAATCCACGACGCTCTCCTGAGACGATTGCGCCGGAGAATAGAGCCGCGTTCGAACCTTTGGGAGGAATCGATTTCGAATTAAGCGCGTTCAACGAAAAGATCGTGCCTCTATTGCACTATTCAATAGAAATATCTCTTACTTTCGAAAATTCGTGGAATTTCCTTCCAAGGTTATAGGCGCGCCGTTCAGTCCCAGGCGGCGTCGGTGAAAGCGTCGAGAGGGAATTTCAGGTAGCGCCTGCCGTTGTCTTCCGGCTCCGGCAGGCGCCCACCGTTGATGTTCACCTGAAGCGCATGCAGGATCAGCTTCGGCATCGGCAGGGTCCTGTCGCGCGCCTCGCGCAGCGCCACGAACTCGGCCTCGGTCCTGCATTTCGACATATGCGTGTTGGCAGCTTTCTGCTCGGCGACCGTGCTTTCCCAGCGCGGCGCGCGGCCGCCGGGCTGGTAGTCGTGGCCGGTAAAGATGCGGGTCGCATCGGGCAGCGACAGGATCTCCGTGATCGACCGGTAGAGCCGGCTGGCGCTGCCGCCGGGAAAATCCGCGCGCGCCGTGCCGCTATCGGGCATGAACAGCGTGTCGTGCACGAAAGCCGCGTCGCCCACGACATAGGTGACGGAGGCCAGCGTATGGCCGGGCGAGAACAGCACCTTGGCAGGGATATTGCCGATCGTGAACGTGTCGCCGGCATCGAACAGCCGGTCCCATTGCGATCCGTCGGCGGGGAGGGCGGGCCAGTTGTAGATGTCCTTCCAAAGCTTCTGCACCTCGATCACCTTCGCGCCGATGGCGGTCGGAGCGCCGGTCCTGCCCTTGAGGTAGTGCGCGGCGGAAAAATGGTCGGCGTGAGGATGGGTGTCGAGAATCCATTCCACCGTCAGGCCTTCCGTCGCCACATGTTCGAGGATCTCGTCGGCGCTTCTGGTTGCCGTGGCGCCCGACTTCTCGTCGAAATCGAGAACGGGATCGATGATCGCGCACTTCCTCGTGGAAGGATCGGAAACGACGTACTGGATCGAAAAGCTGCGCTTCTCGTAGAAGGCGCAGACATCGGGTTTCGAATTCGAATCGGACACGGGACCCCTCATCGATGTTCCATTTCTTCCGGAGCAATCGACATGGCGCGGGCTATGTCAAGGAAGGCGCGCATGGTCTTGGCCTGGCTGCGCTCCTTGAGACAGATCAGCGCCTCCTCCATCAGCATGGGCGGACCGTCGATGGCGATCTTGGCAAGGCGCACGTCGTTGCCGAACTCGGCCTCGGAAACGAAGCCGACGCCGGCGCCCGACGCGACGATCTCGCGCACGGCCTCGCGGCCTTCCGCCTCGATGGCGAATTTCAGTTCCACGCCGACGGCGGATGCGCCGTCCTCCAGCTTCTTGCGGGTGCGCGAGCCGCGCTCGCGCATGACCAGCGGCAGGTCGGCCAGTTCCCTGAAGGTGAGGGACGCACGCGCGGCCAGCGGATGATCGGCCGCCACGAAGGCGATGATCGGCGTCGAGTTCAGCCGGATCGTCTCGAATTCCCGACCGGCGGGGATTGCGCCGAGGACGCCGATGTCGGCCTCGTAGCTGAACAGGTTCTCGACCACGGTCTCGGTATTGCCGGCATGGATCGTCACCTTCACGCCGGGATATTTCTTGCGGAACTCGCCCATGATGTGAAGCAGATGGTGCGCGGCATCGGCGACGATCCTGAGCGTGCCGGCGCGCAGCGCGCGCGATTCCGACAACAGTTCCAGCGCCTGGCTCTCGGTGTCGAACATGCGCCGCGTGATCGTCAGCAGCTTCTCGCCGGCCGGCGTCAGCGTCACTTGCTTGCGCTGGCGGTTGAACAGCAGGATGTCGTATTCTTCCTCCAGCTTGCGTACCTGATCGGAAATGGCGGGCTGTGTGAGGAACAATTCCTCGGCGGCACGTGAGAAGCCGCCGGAAATCGCGACATAATGGAAGGCGCGCAGTTGGACGTAACGCATGGCGGCATTCCTTTGGATAGGTTCAGCTTATTGATAGATACAAAATAACGATTTTTCAAATACATTGTCCGACGCTTATATGGCTGTGAACAACAAGCAGCGACGGGAGGCGTTCCGGCCATGGCCGACACGGCAACAGCACAGGGTTTCGAGCCCCCGGCTCTTGGCGAGCCCTATCTGCTTACCCCCGGACCGTTGACGACCGCCTATTCGGTCAAGCAGGCGATGCTGAGGGACTGGGGCTCCTGGGACGGCGATTTCCGCGCCATGACCGCCGATATGCGCCGCCGTTTGCTGGCGCTGACCGGCGACAAGAAGGCGGAATACGACTGCGTGCCGCTGCAAGGGTCCGGCTCCTATTGTGTGGAGGCCATGCTCGGCTCCTTTGTGCCGAAGGACGGCAAGGTGCTGGTGCTGGCCAACGGCGCTTACGGGCTGCGCGCCGCGCAGACCATGACCTATCTCGGCCGTGCCCATACGCTGATCGACAAGGGCGACTATCTGCCGCCGCGCGGTGACGAAGTGACGGCGGCGCTCGATGCCGATCCGGCTATCACCCATGTTCTCGCCATCCATTGCGAGACAAGCTCCGGCATCCTGAACCCCGTTCCCGAGATCGCCGGGGTGGTGAAGGCGAAGGGCCGCAAGCTGCTGGTCGATTCGATGAGCGCCTTCGGCGCCGTACCGCTCGACGTCAGCGACATCGGCTATGAGGCGATGGTGTCGTCGGCCAACAAATGCATCGAGGGCGTGCCGGGCTTCGGCTTCGTCATCGCGAAAAAGAGCGCGCTGGAAGCCGCCAAGGGCAACAGTCATTCGCTGTCGCTCGACGTGCATGCGCAGTGGGCGGCGATGGAAAAGACCGGCCAGTGGCGCTTCACGCCGCCGACGCATGTCGTCGCCGCTTTCCTCGAGGCGCTGAAGATGCACGAGGCGGAAGGCGGCGTCGCCGGCCGCGGCGCCCGCTACACGAAGAACCGCGACGTGATGGTGGCGGGCATGCGCGAACTCGGCTTCGAGACGCTTCTGTCCGACCGCTGGCTGTCGCCGATCATCGTCACATTCTTTTGCCCCGCGCATGAGAAGTTCGTCTTCAACCATTTCTACGAACTCATGAAGGACAAGGGTTTCATCATCTATCCGGGCAAGCTCACGGTGGTGGACTCCTTCCGCGTCGGCTGCATCGGCCGCATGGACGAACATGTCATGCGCCGCGTCGTCGAGGCGGCGAAACAGTCGCTCGCCGAGATGGGCGTCGACACCGCAGCACCGCCCGCCAATGCCATCGCCGAACGTGCAAAGCTCGCCGCCTGACCTTTATCGCCCGACTTCGCCGCTTGACGCGGCTTTTTGAACCCAAGGACCGACGCCCATGAACCAGATGTCTCCCGTTTCCGTGTCGGTGAACGGCCGCAACTATGCTTGGCCGCGGGTACCGGCGATCGCCATCTGCCTCGACGGCTGCGAGCCGGCCTATCTGGACGAGGCGATCAAGGCAGGGCTGATGCCGGCGCTGGTGAAGATCAAGGAGAAGGGCACGGTCCGCTTCGCCCATTCGGTGATCCCGTCCTTCACCAATCCCAACAATCTGTCGATCGCGACGGGCCGGCCGCCGGCAGTGCACGGCATCTGCGGCAACTACCTCTACAACCCCGAAACGGGCGAGGAGGTGATGATGAACGATCCGAAGTTCCTGCGCGCGCCGACCGTCTTCCAGGGCTTTTATGACGCCGGGGCCAAGGTCGCTGTGGTCACAGCCAAGGACAAGCTGCGCGCGTTGCTCGGCAAGGGGCTGAAGTTCGACGACGGCCGGGCGCTGTGCTTCTCGGCCGAGAAGTCGGATACCACGACGAAAGCCGAGCACGGCATCGACAATGCGTCGAAACATTTCGGGCTGCCGGTGCCGGAGGTCTATTCGGCCGAGCTTTCGGAATTCGTCTTCGCCGCCGGCGTGCAGTTGCTGAAGGAGTTCCGGCCGGACGTGATGTACCTCACCACCACCGACTACGTGCAGCACAAATACGCGCCGGGCGTGAAGCAGGCCAACGCCTTCTACGCCATGTTCGACAAGTACCTGGCGCAACTGGATGAACTGGGCGCGGCGATCGTGGTGACGGCCGACCACGGCATGAAGCCGAAGCACCACGCCGACGGCTCGCCCAATGTGGTCTATGTGCAGGATCTGATGGACGAGTGGCTGGGCAAGGACGCGGCCCGCGTCATCCTGCCGATCACCGACCCTTACGTGGTGCACCACGGCGCGCTGGGTTCGTTCGCCACGGCCTACCTGCCGAAAGGCGCGGATCGCGAGGCGGTGATGGAAAGGCTGCGCAAGGTGGAAGGCATCACGCTCGTGCTCGGCCGCGAGGAGGGCTGCGCCCGCTTCGAGCTTCCTGAGGACCGCATGGGCGACATCATCCTGATCTCGGGCGAGAACAAGACCATCGGCACCTCCGAGCACCGGCACAATCTGGCCGCGCTCGACGAGCCGCTGCGCTCGCATGGCGGGCTGACGGAGCAGACCGTGCCGTTCATCGTCAACCGAGTGATGAAGGACCTGCCGAACGAGCCCACGCTGCGCAACTTCGACGCCTTCTACTACGCGGTGATGGCGGCGGCGCAGGTGGCGAACTGAATTGAGTGAGTGCCGCCCCATCTCCGTCTCGGCTTCGCCGAGCCACCTCTCCCCCACTTCGTGAGGGAGAGGATATGTGCCAAGCCTTGCCGGCTTATCCTCTCCACCGGGAACGGGGGGAGAGGTGGCTCGGCGAAGCCGAGACGGAGAGGGGGCACATGCCTCACAGACGGTGGATTGGATAAAACCATGACCAAGCTCGACCCTTCGATCAAAGTCCGCCACGAGCCGATGCGCATCGCCGGCAGGAAGGTGGATGCGGACGCGACGCTGAACGTGCACTATCCCTACACCGACACGGTGATCGGCACCGTGCCGGCGGGCACTGCCGAGCATGCGAAAAAGGCTTTCGAGATCGCCGCCAATTACCAGCCGAAACTGACCCGCTACGAGCGCCAGCGCATCCTTCTGAAAACAGCCGAACTGCTGAACGGCCGCAAGGACGAACTGTCGGACCTGATCACGCTGGAACTCGGCATCTCCAAGCAGGACTCGCTCTACGAGGTCGGCCGCGCCTTCGACGTCTTTACCCTTGCCGGCCAGATGGTCATCCATGACGACGGCGAAATTTTTTCCTGTGACCTCACCCCGCACGGCAAGGCGCGAAAAATCTTCACCATCCGCGAGCCTCTCAAGGCGATCTCGGCGATCACGCCGTTCAACCATCCGCTCAACATGGTCTCGCACAAGGTGGCGCCGGCCATCGCCACCAACAATTGCGTGGTGGTGAAGCCGACGGAACTGACGCCGATGACGGCGCTGATGCTGGCCGACGTGCTCTACGAGGCCGGCCTGCCGCCGGAAATGCTTTCCGTCGTTACAGGCTGGCCCGGCGACATCGGCGACGAGATGATCACCAACGAGAACATCGACCTGATCACCTTCACAGGCGGCGTGCCGGTCGGCAAGATGATCGCCTCGAAGGCCGGCTACAGGCGCCAGGTGCTGGAACTCGGCGGCAACGATCCGCTGATCATTTTGAACGACCTCTCCGACGACGACCTCGCCAAGGCCGCCGACCTTGCGGTGGCAGGCGCGACGAAGAACTCCGGCCAGCGCTGCACGGCGGTCAAGCGCATCCTGGTGCAGGAAAAGGTCGCCGACCGCTTCGTCCCCATGGTGCTGGAACGGGCGAAGCGAATAAAGTTCGGCGATCCGCGCGATCCGGCCACGCAACTCGGCACGGTCGTGCACGAGAAGGCGGCGGCGCTGTTCGAGAAACGCGTCCATATGGCGGCCGAGCAAGGTGCCGACATCCTCTACAATCCCGGCCGTCAGGGCGCACTACTGCCGCCCATCGTCGTCGACCGCGTGCCGCACGCCTCCGAACTCGTCATGGAAGAAACCTTCGGCCCGATCGTGCCGATCGTGCGCGCCCCCGACGACGACGACGCGCTGATCGAGCTGTCGAACTCCACCGCCTTCGGCCTGTCCTCGGGCGTGTGCACCAACGACTTCCGCCGCATGCAGAAATACATCGCCGGCCTGAAGGTCGGCACCGTCAACATCTGGGAGGTCCCCGGATACCGCATCGAGATGAGCCCCTTCGGCGGCATCAAGGATTCTGGCAACGGCTACAAGGAAGGCGTCATCGAGGCCATGAAATCCTACACCAACGTCAAGACGTTCTCCCTGCCGTGGACGAACTGACGATGGCTCGCCCGCAAACCACGCTCGTCCATACCGAAGGCGAATCCAACACATCCGCCGCCCGTGGCGCGTGGAGCGCCAAACAGCGCGACATCGAGACAAAAAAGCTGCTCGACCGCGATTCATCCGCCTTCCTGCACCAGAGCCTGTCCAGCCCCTGCGTGACGGCCATCGCCAGGGCCGAAGGCATCTGGATCGAGGATACGGCCGGCCGCCGCTACATGGATTTCCACGGCA
>Ga0222421_100088_pt1 | contig 111406 bp, 91 predicted proteins | sample 3A1ome_2_FD_182473 | JGI IMG/M metagenome (GOLD analysis project Ga0222421, IMG submission 182473) | Enriched microbial communities from leaf-cutter ant dump, University of Wisconsin, Madison, United States - 3A150A (version 2) | ecosystem: Environmental > Terrestrial > Nest > Insects nest >... | reverse complement strand
AGCATCGAATGGTTCAAGCAGATCGGTCAGTCGGTGACGATGGTGATCGGGGCGATCTTCATCCTGTGCGTGCTGGCGTTTCGCAGGGGGATTGTGGGGGAGATTGTGGCCAAGTGGGGGAGTGGCGACGGGAAGAAGGCCGGGTAGCTGATCTCATCCGACTCCGTAAATCAAATGGGCCGAAGACAATCATCTTCGGCCCATTTTGTTTTGCCGCCGCAGAATGACGATCAAGCGGCGGAGAGGAGCGGCGGCGTCAGAACCCGGCTTCCGCCCGCATCGAGACGCCGCCATCCGGCAGGCCGACCCACAACAGCAATCCATCGCCGTCGGCGGCAGCGTTGATGGTCAGTTCGCTGCCGAGCAGACTGGGGCGCAGGCCGCGATAGGCGAAGCGCTTCAGCGGCCGGCCGGCGACGCGCTCGGCGCAGGCGGCCAACAGCGTGGCGTTCAGCGGGCCGTGGATCACCAGGTTCGGATAGCCTTCGACGTTGCGGCAATAGTCGGCGTCGTAGTGGATGCGATGGCCGTTGAAGGTCAGCGCCGAATAGCGGAACAGCATTGTCGAATCGGGTGTGATGCGCTCGCTGTGGGTCGCTGGCGGCAGTTCCGGCGATGCCGGCGGGCGGGCGCCGGCAGGCGTCGGCTCCTTGTAGACGATGTCATGAACTTCAGTCACCGCGACCACGCCGTCGTGGACGATCTGGTGCTGCACGGCGACGAATACCAGCTCGCCGCTGCGTCCCGATTTGTGCTCGACCGACAGGATGCGCGAGCGCTTCTCGACTTCGGCGCCGAGCGGCAGCGGCGCATGGAATTCCAGCTGGCCACCAGCCCACATGCGGTTGGACAGCGGCACCGGCGGCAGAAAGCCGCCACGCGCCGGATGGCCGTCGCGCCCCAGTTCGGCCGGCGGCAAGCCCTCCAGGAAATAGATCCAGTGCCACAGCGGCGGCAGCGCCGCGCCGGCCGGCAGCGGCGCGCGGCCCAGCGTGGCGGCCATCAGGCCGGCATGGCGTGGTGCCAGGATGTCGCGTTCGGCGCGGGTCTTGCCGACCCATTGGCGCAGGTGTTCGATGTCGATGTCGCTCATGCCGTTTCCTCGTTGTGGCGGGTTGCAAATTCGGCGCGCAGGCTGGCGCTATGCTGGCCCAGGGCCGGCGCCGGCTCGAAACGGCCCTGATCCCACGGCGCCCGCACCGGCGGCGCCACCATGTCCAGCTCACGGTCGCCGACTTCCATCGGCCAGGTACGCAGCGCCGGATGTTCGGCCATCCCGGCGACCGTGCGCACCTGACCGTAGGCGGTGTTGGCGGCGTCCAGCCGCGCCAGCGCCTGCGGGGTATCCAGGCTGGCGAAGACGGCGCCGATCATCCGGTCCAGCGCCTGCCGGTTGCGCACCCGCTCGTTGTTCGAGGCGAAGCGCGGGTCGGCGGCGGCAGCCGGATTTTCCAGGAAAGTGTCGCAGAAGCTGCGCCATTCACGCTCGTTCTGGATACTGATGACGATGTCGTGACCATCGCGCGTAGCGTAAGCGCCGTATGGCGCGATCGACGGATGCTTCAATCCCTGGCGGGTCGGCGCGCCATTGCCATAGACCTGATGCAGATACGGAATCGTCATCCAGTCGGCGGCGCCGTCGAACAGCGACACCGCGATGCCGGAACCCTGGCCGGTACGCGCGCGCAAAGCCAGCGCCGACAGCACGCCGATCGCCGCGTTCATGCCGGCACCGATGTCGCAGATCGACACGCCGATGCGGCCGCAGGCTTCCGGCGCGCCGCTGATGCCGGCCAGTCCGCTTTCGCATTGCACCAGCAGGTCGTAAGCTTTCAGCGTGCTGGCCGGGCCTTCGCTGCCGTAGCCGCTGATGTCGCAAGTGATCAGGCGCGGATAGCGCTCGCGCAACGCGGCGCTGTCGAAACCGGCGCGCGCCAGGGCGCCCGGCGCCAGGTTCTGCACGAACACGTCGGCCTGCGCCAGAATCCGTTCCAGCAGCGCCGCGTCCTCCGGCTGCTTGAAGTCCAGCACCAGCGATTCCTTGCCGCGATTGGTCCAGACGAAATACGAGGCATCGCCGTTGGCGGCCTTGTCGTAACCGCGCGCGAAGTCGCCCTCGGCGCGCTCGACCTTGATCACGCGCGCGCCCATTTCGGCCAGTCGGCCGGTGCATAACGGCGCCGCCAGCGCCTGCTCGATCGACACCACCAGCACGCCTTCCAGCGGCCGTGCCGCCGGCGAAAGCCCGGATTCGGCCATTCCTTCCTCCTTGTTGACGATTGAATCGGCCATTATCGCGAGCGCTGCGGCGCCTCCCAAGCGAGCTTTTGCAAAGCCATGCTTCGTCTTTTCCGAACGCTGCCGAACACCGACGCCGGACTTTCGGTACCATGACCGTGGTTCGACAGTCCGCCACACCCGCTCGCCATGCCTTACGACATCACCGATCTGAAAGTTTTCCTGGCGGTGGCCGACGCCGGCAACCTGTCGCGCGGCGCCGAACGCTGCCATCTGGCGCCGTCGTCGGTCAGCCTGCGCATCAAGGGACTGGAGGCGGCGGTCGGCACGCCGCTGCTGACGCGCCAGGCGCGCGGAGTGGCGCCAACCGCCGCCGGCCGCGTGCTGGCCGACCATGCGCGGCGCTGCCTGGCGCAGCTGGAGCAGATGCACAGCGACCTGCTGCCATTCTCGCAAAAGCTGACGCGCCACCTGACCTTCTTCGCCAACAACAATGCCATCAGTTCCTACCTGCCGGACGATCTGGCGCGCTTCTTCGCCCTCTATCCGGCGGTGCGCATCACGCTGGAGGAGCATCCGAGCCATGAAATCGTCAGCGCGGTGGCATCGGAACGCGCCGACATCGGCGTAGTGGCGGTCGAGCGCGAACACCCGGATCTGGAATTCCTGCCATACCGCGAGGACGAACTGGTACTGCTGCTGCCGCCCGGCAGCACGCTCGGCCGCAACGGCAGCGCACGCTTCGCCGACTGCATCACGCAGCCGTTCATCAGCCTGCAGCGCGGCACCGCGCTGCATACCTTTCTGGTCAGCCAGGCAGCGGCGCTGGGCGGCCAGCTCGACGTGCGCGTGCAGGTATCCGGCTACCGCGCGATCGCCCGGCTGGTGGCGTCCGGCGCCGGCGTCGGTATCGTGCCGCGCTCGGCGCTGGAGGCGGCCGACCGCGACCGCCTGCTGACGCTGCGGCTGGACGAACCGTGGGCGCGGCGCGACCTGCGCGTCTGCGTGCGGCGGCAACCGCACGAGCGCAACGAATTCCAGCGGATGCTGATCGACATCCTGTGCCGGCAGCCATGACCCGGCCACCGCCAACATTCGGAATCGGCAAACGCTGGTTTCGGAAATCCTCGCTTCCGGTTTGTCCGGCGGCTGGCGATACTTGCCGATGATCGCCATTTTTTTCCCAATGCAGGCCGCGCCGCGCGCGCATGGCCGCCCACTGAAAGCATCGTTATGACCACCACTCCGAGCGCCGCGCTGGCCGGCTTCGTCGCCTCGCTGCAATTCGACCAACTGCCGCCCGCCGTGGTGCGGCAAAGCAAGCTGTTCCTGCTGGACGCACTCGGCTGCGCGCTCGGCGCCTACAAGGAAGACGCCCGCAAGGCCGGCATCGCCGGCGCGCTAGCACGCCAGTTCGGCGGCGGTGACGCCAGCGTGATCGGCGGCGGCCGCGCCCATCCAGCGGCGGCGGCGCTGGCCAACGGCATGCTGATCAACGCCGCCGACAACGACGACACCCACAAGCGCGCGCTGCTGCACATCGGTTCGGTGGTGGTGCCGGCGGCGCTGGCGGCGACCGAGGCGCGCGGCGGCAACGGCCGCGACCTGATCGCCGCGCTGGTGGCCGGCTATGAAGTAGCGGCGCGGGTCGGCATGGCGGTGATGCCGAGCCACTACCGCTTCTGGCATTCGACCGCGACCAACGGCACCTTCGGCGCCGCCGCCGCCGCCGCCCGCGCCTACGGGCTGGACGCCGACGGCGCCTGCACCGCGCTCGGCTTCGCCGGCACCCAGGCGGCCGGACTGAACACCTTCTTCGAATCCGGCGACGACTCCAAGAGCGTGCATCCGGGCAAGGCAGCGATGAACGGCATCCTCGGCGCGACGCTGGCCGAACTCGGCGCCAGCAGCCCGCCGGACGTGCTCGGCCACCCGAAGGGCTATCTGGCCGCCTACAGCCTGGAGCCGAAGCCGGAGGCGTTGACCGCCGGCCTCGGACGCGACTGGGAAATCCTGCAGAACGGTTTCAAGTTCTATCCGTCTATCCTGGCCAGCCATTCGCCGATCGGCGCCACGCTGGAAATCGTCGGCCGCCAGCCGCTCGACCCGGCACGCATCACCGCCGTCGAAGTGCGCACCTATGCCACCGTGAAGTCGCATTTCTCCAGCAAGGACGTGCAAAAGAGCATGGCGGCACGGCTGTCGGTGCCGTATTGCGTGGCCGCCGCGCTGGTGGACCGCGAGATCACCCAGAAGCAGTTCGCGCCGGAGCGCTACAACGATCCGGCGATCCGCGCGCTGCTACAAAAGGTCGAGATCGTCGTCGACCCGGAACTGTCGCCGCTGTATCCGGAAAAATTCCCGGCGCGGGTGATCGTCACGATGGACGACGGCGCCCGCCACGAAGCCACCTTCCTGTATCCGAAGGGCGATCCGAACAATCCGCTGTCGGAGCAAGAACTGCTGGCGAAATTCCACGGCAACCTGCGCGGCGTGTTCGACGAGGCCCGCGCCGCCCGGCTGGCGGCGCTGGTCGGCGATCTGGAAAACATCGAACTGGCCGAGCTGTCGGCCTGTCTGGTCAAGGAGAACTGAGATGTGCGATTGCGTTCCCTGCCGCGCCAGCGGCTGGCAAGGCTGGCGGCCGCTGCCGCCGGCACGGCCGCTGCGCGCCGCCGGCCCGTGGATCGACCTGTCGCATCCGCTCGGGCCGGACATGCCGCGCCAGCCGTTCTTCCCGGTGCCGAGCTTCGAACGCTTCATGTCGGTGCCGGAAGCGCCGCTGAACGTCACCCGGATCGACATGATCGCCCACCTCGGCACCCACGTCGATTCGCCGCGCCACTGCTACGACGACGCTCCGGCCTTCGAGGACGTGCCGCTGGAACGGCTGCACGGCGCCGGCGTGGTCTGGCCGCTGCGCGTGGCGCCGGAACAGGAAATCGGCCCGGCCGAACTGGAACCGGTGGCGGCGCTGCTGCGGCCGGGCGACATGCTGCTGCTGAACACCGGCCTGCACCACGCCGCCGCCAGCGATGCCTATCAGGATCACCCGTCGCTCGGCCTGGACGGCGCGCAATGGCTGATCGAGCACGACGTCAAGCTGGTCGGCGTCGACATGCCGACGCCGGATGCGGCGCACCACCGGCGCGCGCCCGGCTTCGACTTTCCGGTACACCGGCTGCTGCTGGCGCACGGCGTGCTGATCGCCGAGCACCTGACCAACCTCGACCCATTGAACGGCCGCCGCGTCGAAGTGCTGTGCAACGCGCTCAACATCGCCGGCGGCGACGGCGCGCCGACGCGCATCCTGGCGCGCGCGCTGGAGGACGGCCATGACTGAAGTCAGCATGATGCTGGCGCGCTTCGCCAGCGAACTGGAACTGGCGGCAATTCCGCCCGAGGTGGTCGAACGCGCCAAGCTGCTGATCGCCGATTCGGTCGGCGTCGCCGTGCGCGGCTATCACGACGTACCGTCCAGCGCCGTGCATGCGCGGGCGCTGATGGCGCTGGAGCAGGGCGGCTCCTGCCCGGTGTTCGGCGCCGCCGAGCGCTTCACGCCGCCGGCGGCGGCCGAACTGAACGCCGCGCTGATCCATTCGCTCGATTTCGACGACACCTACGCGCCGGGCGCGCTGCATCCGAGCGCGCCGGTGCTGGCGGCGGCGCTGGCGGCGGCGGTGCCGCAGCGCGCCTCCGGCGCCGAACTGCTGGCGGCGGTGATCGCCGGCTACGAAGCGGTGTGCCGGCTGGCGGTGGCGCTCGGCGCCGCCGACCACTACGACCGCGGTTTCCATCCGAGCGCCACCTGCGGCGCCTTCGGCGCGGCGCTGGCGGCGGCGCGCGTGCTGCGGCTGGACGCGGCGCAGACCGCATCGGCGCTCGGCATCGCGCTGTCGCAGACCGCCGGCTCGCTACAGTTCCTGGAAAACGGCGCCTGGACCAAACGCTTCCAGGTCGGCAACGCCGCTCGCGCCGGGCTGGTATCGGCGCAACTGGCGCGCGCCGGCTACGTCGGCGCCGCGCAGCCGCTGGAAGGCCGGCACGGTTTCCTGCAAGCCTACGCGCCGCATCCCGATGCCGACGCCGCGGTGGCCGGCCTCGGGCGCGACTGGCGCACGCTGGAAATCGCCGTCAAGCCGTACCCGGCCTGCCGCTTCGCGCATGCGGCGATCGACGCCATCGTCGCGCTGCGGCGCGAGCACGCGCTGGCGCCGGAACAGGTGGAACGGGTGATCTGCGGCCTGCCGCGCAAGGGCATCCTGCTGGTCGGCGAGCCGATCGCGCAGAAACGGCTGGCCGCCAGCGTCGTCGAAGGGCAGTTCTCGATGCCGTTCGCGGCGGCGGTGGCGCTGCTGGACGGCGGCCTGGTGTGGGACAGCTACGCGCGCCACATCGGCCAGCCGGCCACCGCCGCGCTGATGCAACGAGTCGAGGTGGAAAACGACGCCGAGGTCGAGGCGCTGTTCCCCGACCGCTTCGGCGCCCGCGTGCGCCTGCACCTGAGCGACGGCCGCGTGCTGGAACGACTGGTGCCAAGCCCGAAGGGCGAAGCCGACAATTTCGTCAGCGCCGATGAACTGGAGCAGAAATTCCAGGGGCTGGTGGCGCCGTATCTCGGCACCGAACGCGGCGCGGCGCTGCTGCGGGCGCTGCTCGGGCTGGAAGAACTGGAGCAGGCCGGAAAGATTTTCGCGCTGGCGGGGACGGACGGGAATTGAGTGAGTGAGTGAGTGAGTGAGTGAGTGAGTGAGTGAGTGAAACAGATACTCCCTTTGTGCATGCCCTGCACCGGGTATCTATAAAGAGAAATTGAGGCATACTCCCGCTGTTACGCCACCTGATTCCGCACCCTGTCGTTCCGGCATGCTTTTGGCCGGAACCCAGCGGCGTTCAGTCTGCCGCACCAAGAACCGCTGTTCGCTGATCGACGAAAGACGCTGGGTTCCGGCCTGCGCCGGAACGACGGGTTGGGGGGTGAGCGGCTTACGGTCTGGCTGGTGCTTGCTCTGCGTCATCCGCACCACCCCGCCAACCTCCCTCTCCCTGTCGTTCCGGCATGCCTTTAGCCGGAACCCAGTGGCGTTGAATCTGCCGCACCAAGAACCGCTGTGCGCTGATCGACAAAAGACGCTAGGTTCCGGCCTGCGCCGGAACGACCGGTTGGGGGGAGTGACTGGTGGTCTGGCTGGTGCTTGCCCTGAGAAAAATAATTTGACTCTGACCCTATTTTTCTCATCCCCGCACCCCGCCTGCCTCTCTCCCTGTCGTTCCGGCATGCTTTTGGCCGGAACCCAGTGGCGTTGAATCTGCCGCGCCAAGAGTCGCTATACGCCGATCGACGAAAGACGCCGAGTTTCGACCTACACCAAGACGACACCCGAATATCAGGCTTGCTCCGACGGCGCCTTCGCTTGGCGCGGCTTGTGCGGCGCACGCGCAAACGCCAGGTCGTACAGCCAGTTCGGCAGCAGCCGCAGCAGTTTGGCGACCACGCCCATCTGCCACGGAATCACGCGGTAGCTGACACCGGCGGCGATCGCCGCCGCCGCGCGCCGGGCGAATTCCGCGGCCGGCATCAGGAACGGCATCGGATAGGGATTGCCCCGCGTCATCGGCGTGTCGATGTAGCCGGGCGCGATCGTCACCACCCGGATGCCGGAACCGCGCAGTTCGACCCGCAGCGATTCGCAATAGGCGATCACCGCCGCCTTCGACGCGCTGTAGGCGCCGGCGCCCGGCAGGCCGCGGATGCCGGCGACGCTGCCGATGCCGACCAGCCGGCAGTCGCGCGCGCCAGCCGCCGCCTGCGCCCGCATCGCCGCGATGAACGGCGCGAAGGTGGCGACGGTGGCGGACACGTTGGTGGCGACGATGCGTTCGAACACCGGCAGATCAGCCGCTTCCGCCGTCAGCGTGCCGTGCGAAATGCCGGCGTTGGCGATCACCACGTCGATGCCGCCGTGGGCGGCGATGAAGTCGGCGGCGGCGGCCGCCAGCGCCGCGTGGTCGGTGACGTCGAGCGCGTAGACGCGGTGCTGTTGCGCCTGCGGCAGCGCTGCCGCCAGTTCCTCCAGCGCCGGCCGGCGCCGCGCCACCAGCCCGAGCAGCGCACCCTGCGCCGCGTGCTGCCGCGCCAGCGCGGCGCCGATGCCGCTGGACGCGCCGGTGATGAAAACCCGCTGCATCGCCTCTCCCCGAAAGTCCCGCGCAAATGAAAACGTCCGCCCTCTTGCGAGCGGCGGACGCGCTTTGAAACGAAAGACGGGCGCTTACTTCTTTTCCTGCGCCGCCTTCGATACCAGGAAATCCATCACCTGCAGCGTCGATGCCTGCAGGATCGGTTCCGGCTTGTTGCCGAGGCTGGCGCCGACGATCGACGGCGAGGTCAGCCAGCGGCCAGCGATGGCGACCAGCGGCACGCCATCGACCTTGTAGGCGTTCTGCGTCTGCGCCGCCTGGCGCACCTTGGTCTGCACCGCGAACGAGTTGTACATGTCGGTGAACTTCTTCTTGTCGACACCCTGCCTGGCGATGAAATCGGCAATGTCGGCATCGGTATCGAGGCGCTGGCGATCGACGTGGATGGCGTGGAACACCTTGCCGTGCAGCTGATCGACCATGCCGAGCGCTTCCAGCGTGTAGTACAGCTTCTGCTGCGGAATGAAGGTATCGCGGAAGGCGATCGGCACGCGCTTGAAGACGATCTTGTCGCCCTGCTTCTTGATCCACGACTGCAGTTCCGGCTCGAACGCGAAGCAGTGCGGGCAGCTGTACCAGAAGAATTCGGTGACTTCGACCTTGTTGCCGGCGGCGGTCTGCTGCGGCACGTCCAGGGTGCGGTAATCGACGCCGTCCTGCGGGCTGGCGGGGGATGCGGCGGCGGACAGGGCCAGCAGGCTGAAGCTGGCGGCGGCCAGCAGCTTGGACAGGATACGCATGGGACTCCTTTTCAGAAAGATCGGATCAATCGGTGACAGTTATTTGGCGGTGCGCACCACGGCGGCATCGACGCCATTGTCGGACAGCCTGGCACGGGTGCGGTTGGCCGCGTCCACCTGCGTGTACGGCCCCAGCCGCACGCGGTACAGCGTGCCCTGGTCGGACGGCCGCTCGCTGACCTGCGCCTCGAAGCCGAGCAGCGCCAGCTTGGCGCGCGTGCTTTCGGCATCGGCGCGGGAGCGGAAGGCGCCGGCCTGCAGATAGTAGATCCACTGGCCGCTGTCGGCGGCCGGCTTGTCGGCCTTCGGCTTTTCCAGCAGCGAATTCTCGACGATCGGCGCGCGGCTTTCGGGCGGCTGCGCGGTGTTCGGCGGCACCGGCACCGGCGCCGCCGGCGCGGCGACTTCCGGCGCGGCCGGGCGCGGTTCGCGCTTGCCGTACAGCGGCTGGTTCGGATCGCTGATGGCGCCGGCGGCTTCGGCCGGCTTGTCCGGACGCGCCATCTTGTTGGTGAACGGGATCGGCGTCTTCATGATCATCACCGCCACCACCACGGCGATCGACAGCCCGATGATCAGGCCGAGGATCAGCCCGAGAAAGGTGCCGCCGGCCTGCTTGCGTTTGTAGTCGAACATGGCTTCCTGTTTCCGCGACGAAGCGCCGCTCACATCCTGGCCGGTGCCGAGACGCCGAGCAGCGCCAGGCCGTTGCGCAGCACCTGGCGGGTCGCCCACAGCAGGGCCAGCCGCGCCATTTTAATCGAAGCATCGTCCACCAGGACGCGCTCGGCGTTGTAGTAGCCGTGCAGCTCGCCGGCCAGATCGCGCAGGTAGAAGGCGATCTGGTGCGGCCCCAGCTCGGCCAGCGCCTTCTGCAGCATTTCCGGGTATTCGGCCAGCTTGGCCAGGAGCGCCGCCTCGCGCGGCGCGGTCAGCGGCGCCACGTCCACCTCGGCCAGCGCCGCCTCGTCGCCGCCCCATTGCGCCATCACCGAGCAGATGCGCGCATGCGCGTACTGCACGTAATAGACCGGGTTTTCGTCGGACTGCGCGCGCGCCAGATCGACATCGAACACGAACTCGGTATCGGCCTTGCGCGAAATCAGGAAGAAGCGCACCGCGTCGCGGCCACGGGTCAGGTCGGCGGCATCGTCGCCGGCCGACCATTCGATCAGGTCGCGCAGCGTGACGTAGGAGCCGGCGCGCTTGGAAATCTTCACTTCCTCGCCATTACGCATCACCGTGACCATCTTGTGCAGCACGTAGTCCGGGTAGCCCTGCGGGATGCCGATGTCGAGCGCCTGCAGGCCGGCGCGCACGCGCGCGATGGTGCCGTGGTGGTCGCTGCCCTGGATGTTGATGGCCTGGCCGAAGCCGCGCTGCCATTTGCTGACGTGATAGGCGACATCCGGCACGAAATAGGTATAGGTGCCGTCGGACTTCTTCATCACCCGGTCCTTGTCGTCGCCGTACTCGGTGCTGCGCAGCCACAGCGCGCCCTCGGCCTCGTAGGTCTTGCCGGCGGCGGTCAGCGCCGCCACCGTATCGGCGACGCGGCCGTCGGCATACAGCGACGATTCCAGATAGTAGTGATCGAACTTGACCCCGAACGCCTGCAAATCCAGATCCTGCTCGTGGCGCAGATAGGCGACGGCGAAGCGGCGGATCGAATCGAGGTCGTCGGCATCGCCGCTGGCGGTGACCGGCGCGCCATCGCTGGCGGACACCGTCTTGCCGGCCAGGAAATCGGCGGCGATGTCGGCAATGTAATCGCCGTTGTAGGCAGCCTGCGGCCAGTCGGCGTCGCCGGGCTTGTGGCCTTTGGCGCGCGCCTGCACCGACAGCGCCAGGTTGGCGATCTGCACGCCGGCGTCGTTGTAATAGAACTCGCGCGTGACCTCGTAACCCTGCGACTGCAACAGCGCCGCCATCGCATCGCCGAGCGCGCCCTGGCGGCCGTGGCCGACGTGCAGCGGCCCGGTCGGATTGGCCGAGACGAATTCCACCAGCACCCGGCGCCCGGCGCCGGCCGTACCCTGGCCGAATGCCGCGCCCTGCTGGCGCACCGCCGCCACCACCGCCTGCCGCGCCGCCGGCGCCAGCCGCAGATTGATGAAGCCGGGGCCGGCCACGTCGGCGCTGTCGATCAGCCCGGCCCGCGCCGGATCGGCCAGCACAGCCGCCACCAGCGCCTGCGCCAGTTCGCGCGGATTCTTCTTCAGCGACTTGGCCAGCTGCATCGCGATGTTGCAGGCGACGTCGCCATGCGCCGGATCGCGCGGGCGCTCCAGCGTGACGGCCGGCGCCGCGCCAGCGTTGTCATTCAGCAGCGACTGGACCGCGCGCTGGAACAGGGCGGCGATGAGTTGTTTCTGTTGGGGAAGCATGGTCGGGAAATGGGCGGGCGGCGCCGGCAAGCGGCGGCCGATAGCTGGACGGAATGAAAAACAGCCCCGATTATACCGGCTCGCCAGTCCGCCACATGCCCGCGCGGCGCGCTCGCCGCATGGCGCCGGAAAACCCGGCGGGGCTGGCCGGAAATCCCTACCAGATGGCCAATAATTTATATACTGGCAATAGTATTTTTGAAGCCGGGCGCCCTGTGCCAGGTACAGGCCGAAAAAACGGCATACTCCCCATGTTTTTTAAACAGGCCGGTTTTGTGCGGTATTTTACGGCGGCGGCCGACCGGCCATTTTCCGCCATCCGGCCGCCTGCCGTCGCCGCCAACGTGCTGCGCGCCGCTTCCGCATCGCGTTAAGCTGGCAAGTGTTTGCCACCACGCCCGAGCGGCGCGACGCGATCCGATGACCCTTCCTCCACCACACCGCCGCCTGCGGCGCTGGCTGGCGCTGGCCGCGCTGCTGCTGGCCGCCGCCCACACCGCCCACGCTGCGCTGGCCGCCGAGACGTTGCGCATCGGCTCCAAGCGTTTCACCGAGTCCTACATCCTCGGCGCCATCCTGACGCAGACCGTGCAACCGTTCGTCCACGCCGAATACCGCGCCGGGCTCGGCAATACTGCCGTGGTTTATGAGGCGCTGAAGGCCGGCGCGATCGACCTCTACCCGGAATACCTCGGCACCATCGAGCGCGAAATCCTGAAAAGCCCGGTGCCGCTATCGCTGGACAACATCAACCGCGCGCTGGCGCCGGCCGGCCTCGGCGCCGCGATCCCGCTCGGCTTCAACAACAGCTATGCGCTGGCGCTGCGCGACGACCCGCGCACCACCGCCATCGACAGCCTGTCGCAACTGGCGGCGCACCCGGAAATCCGGCTCGGCCTGTCGCACGAATTCCTCGGCCGCGCCGACGGCTGGCCCGGCCTGGCGCAACGCTACCGGCTGCCGCAACAGCCGCTCGGGCTGGACCACGGCATCGCCTACGAAGCACTGGCGGCCGGCCAGGTCGACGGCATCGACATCTACTCCACCGACGCCAAGATCGCCCGCTACCACCTGCGCCTGCTGCGCGACGACCTCGGCTACTTCCCGCGCTACGACGCGCTGCTGCTGTACCGGCTCGACCTGCCGACGCGCTTCCCCAAGGCATGGCAGGCGCTGCAAAAGCTGCAAGGACGGATTTCGAACGACGACATGATCGCAATGAACGCGGCGGCGGAACTGGACGGCGACAGCTTCAACGACATCGCCGCCCGTTTCCTCGCCGCCCGGCCGGCCACGGCGACCGGTACGCCCGTTGCAACACCGACAGCCCAAGCAACCAGCCGCGACGGCCTCTGGCAAAAGCTGTTCGCCGCCGACCTCGGCGGCCTGAGCCGCCAGCACGCGCTGCTGGTGCTGGCATCGGTGGCGGCGGCCTGCCTGCTCGGCATCCCGCTCGGCACCCTGGCCGCGTTCGCGCCGCGCCTGCGGCAAACCGTGATGGCCATCGCCGGCGTGCTGCAGACGATCCCGTCGCTGGCCCTGCTGGCGCTGCTGATTCCTCTATTGGGCATGATCGGCACGCTGCCGGCGCTGATCGCGCTGTTCCTGTACGCGCTGCTGCCGATCGTGCGCAACACCTGCGCCGGCATCGAACAAGTGCCGCCCGGCCTGCGGCTGGCCGCCGCCGCGCTCGGCCTGACGCCGCGCCAGCGCCTGTGGCACATCGACCTGCCGCTGGCGCTGCCAGTGATCCTCGCCGGCATCCAGACCGCCGCCGTGATGAGCGTCGGCACCGCGACGATCGCCGCCTTCATCGGCGCCGGCGGCTACGGCGAACGCATCGCCACCGGACTGGCGCTGAACGACAACGACATGCTGCTGGCCGGCGCGATTCCGGCGGCGGTGTTTGCGTTGGTGACGCAGGGGGTGTTTGAGGTGGGGGAGTGGGTGTTATTGCGGGGGCGGTAGTGGTCGGAATCAGACTGACAAGAATGACTGTGCTGCAATCAGAATGGCACCAAGCATGGTGCCTAGATTCCAAAATTATGTGACTTACGTCACATCGTAGATAGCGTTAATAATGGAGCCCATGCCCGTTTATTGATATTTACCAATCAGACTGGAGGATCATGTATATATCAGCTATCGACCATAAAGCGCCGTTCGCAGAGGCTTTTGTACGAACGTTAAAGTGTTGATTTTGGATTAATTCGCGATATTGGATAGGACGTTATACCGTTGCCGATTTTGCGCGCGCAGCAAGCTTAGCGAGTTGCCGACACGGGGCATCCACGAGAACGTAATAACGCGTTGCGCCGGGTTCTCGAGGATTTTCCCGCCGGCGCGTCCTCTCTGCCAGCAATCCGATGTTTTTTAACTTCAGCGCAAACACTCCAAGGTCCTTTGCGATATCCATAGGCACGTCATCAATGCCGGTACCTACCCGCAGCAAGGAAACGCCAGCCGGCTGTTCGGGGCCGGTCTTGACAAGAACGCTTAGAACTCCATTCTCATCGTTTGTGGTACTTAGTGTCTGGACGCGTTCCAACCAATTATCCAGGTCATTAAAATCAAGGTCACTAAGAGTCTCTGCTCCCTCGAAGATAAGCTCCTCATCAGCTGTTGCATCCCTATCTTCAAGTGCGATGATTGCAGTCAGCATACCGATGACCATTGGGCCGATATCCTTAGAGGCTGAAAGCGCCACACGCCGGTACGCATCAAAGAGAACCGTGGTCTGTTTGTCGGTTTCTGCAATCATCCGGAGCATATCGTTCAGAGCAGCTGATTCGAGCCTGACATCTTTTTCTTTTCTCATTTCGTCAAGAAATGTGATGAAAAATCTTTCAGCACGGTATTCGCTCCACCGGCTGATAACTTCTCTCTTAAAGTGCTGCACTATCGCTTTAACGACCTCTTTCTCAGCGATGTTCTTGGCTCCAGCCACTACAGCGCTTGTGGTGATCAGTGACATAGGATTTCCCAATTTGGTCGGTTTGGCGTATAGACTCATGAGCCTGCCCACTTCGGGCATTGTACGAGATACCGTCGAATGACTAACGCATTCTAAACGCTACTGACTGGATGCTTTTCCGACAATTTGAGCGACCGTCGAAGAATGCTGCTGTTGCGGCACACTCTCCGACAGGTGGTGTCTCCGCACAGCGACTCACTCCGTTTGAGTTCAGCTAAGGGGCTGTCTGAATTTAAAACCGGCCGCTGACACCACGAGGCTCCGAAAGACCACTCCAAGTCATCTTCGGCATCTCCGTTCCCTATTCAAGCGACCATTCCAGCTGATTTCAGGCGTAGGATCCCCCTCCACCAAAAAACCAAAGGTAGGACAGAAGGTCGATGTCAAAGCTGGATTCATTTCACAAATTTTTGGCACGCCGAAAGACGCCGTTTCCTATTCACCTCACTCAGCCAACGCCCGCATCTCCTCATACAAATTCGCCTTCCCCTCAAACCCGATCCCCGGCAGTTCCGGCATCGTGATGTAGCCGTTCTCCACCTTCACGCCATCCGGGAAGCCGCCGAACGGCTGGAACAGGTCGGGATACGATTCGTTGCCGCCCAGCCCCAGCCCGGCGGCGATGCTCAGCGACATCTGGTGGCCGCCGTGCGGGATGCAGCGGCTCGGCGACCAGCCGTGCTGGCGCAGCATCTCCAGCGTGCGCAGGTATTCGACCAGGCCGTAGCTCAGCGCGCAGTCGAACTGCAGCCAGTCGCGGTCGGGGCGCATGCCGCCGTAGCGGATCAGGTTGCGCGCTTCTTCCATCGAGAACAGGTTTTCGCCGGTGGCCATCGGCTTGTCGTAGTAACGGCCCATCACGGCCTGCAGCTCGAAGTCGTGCGGGTCGCCGATTTCCTCGTACCAGAACAGGTCGTATTGCGACAGCGCCTTGGCGTAGGCGATGCCGGTGTCGAGGTCGAAGCGGCCGTTGGCGTCCACCGCCAGCTTCTGGCCGTCCTGCAGCACGCTCATGATGGCGTCGATGCGGCGCAGGTCTTCGTCGAGCGAGGCGCCGCCGATCTTTTTCTTGACCACGGTGTAGCCACGGTCGATGTAGCCGCGCATTTCGTCCTTCAGCATGTCCAGGTTCTGGCCGGGGTAGTAGTAGCCGCCGGCGGCGTAGACGAACACCTTGCGGTTCGGCTTGCCGTCGCCGTAGCGTTCGGCCAGCAGCTGGTACAGCGGCTTGCCTTCGATCTTGGCAACCGCGTCCCACACCGCCATGTCGATGGTGCCGATGGCGACCGCGCGTTCGCCGTGGCCACCCGGCTTTTCGTTGGTGAACATGCACTTCCAGATCTTGTGCGGGTCGAGGTTGTCGCCGGCGTCGTTGACCAGCGAGGCCGGGTCGGCCGCCAGGATGCGCGGGAAGAAGCGTTCGCGCATCAGCGCGCCCTGGCCGTAGCGGCCGTTGGAGTTGAAGCCGTAGCCGATCACCGGCTTGCCGTCACGCACGACGTCGGTGACGACCGCCACCAGGCTCAGCGTCATCTTGGAGAAGTCGATGTAGGCGTTGCGGATCGGCGAGCTGATCGGGATGGTTTTTTCGCGGATGTCTACGATTTTCATGGCGGGGTCCTTATCGTTGTGGCGGTTTCCGGCGCGGGCCGGGCGCCGGCGTGGGCGTTTCGACAGGCACAGAGTACTCCCGCCGCGGCGGCCTATAATTCACCGTAATTGAAACCACCATTCACTTCCAGTGAAAACCGAGGCTGCTCCCGAACTCGCTTTCTTCGTACTGCTGGCGCGCAATGCCAGCCTGTCGTCGACCGCGCGCGCGCTCGATCTGACGCCGCCGGCGGTGACCAAGCGGCTGGCGCAGATGGAGGCGCGGCTCGGTGTGCGGCTGGTCAACCGCAGCACCCGCACGCTGAGCCTGACCGCCGAGGGCGAGCAGTATCTGGCGCGCGCGGTGGCGATCCTGGCCGACATCCGTGACATGGAGGAACAGGTGTCCGGCAGCGGCGGCACGCCGCGCGGGCTGCTGCGGGTGAACGCGACGCTGGATTTCGGCCGCACCACCATCGGCCCGCTGGTGTCGGCCTTCGCCCGCCTGCATCCGGAAGTCGAGGTGCAACTGCAGCTGACCGACCGGCCGATGCGGCTGGTGGAGGAAGCCTTCGATCTCGGCATCCGTTTCGGTGCGCTGCCGGATACCCGGCTGACGGCGCGCCGGCTGATGTCGAACCGACGCCTGCTGTGCGCGGCGCCGGCCTATCTGGAGCGCCACGGCACGCCGCGGACGCTGGCCGAACTGGCGGCGCACCGCTGCATCCTGCATCGGCAGAACGACGAGGCGCACGGCGTCTGGCGGCTGGTGCGCGGCCGCAAGAGCGAGACGGTGAAGGTCGGCGGCGCGCTGTCCTGCAACGACGGCGACGTGGCGCTGAACTGGGCGCTGGACGGCCACGGCATCCTGCTGCGTTCGGAATGGGACGTGCGCAAGTACCTCGCCAGCGGCCGCCTGCGCCACCTTCTGCCAGAGTATCGTTCGACGCCGGCCGACCTGTACGCCTACTATCCGACCCGCCGCCACATGCCGGCCAAGCTGCGTGCGTTCATCGATTTTCTGGCGCAGGAGCTGAAGGCGCCGCTATAGGCGCCACCTTCGCGCCACGCCGCCGGCCCGGTGTCGGTAAACTGCGCCCCCGACCTTCCCCTTTTTTGATCCCCACCCCATGAACCCAGCAAACCCCGCGGTCCGCGAATTTACCGTGCGCGGCGTCATCCTTGGCGCCCTGATCACCCTGGCCTTCACCGCCGCCAACGTCTATCTGGGGCTGAAGGTCGGGCTGACCTTCGCGTCGGCGATTCCGGCGGCGGTGATTTCGATGGCGCTGCTGTACCGGCTGCGCGGCGCCAACATCCTGGAAAACAACATGGTGCAGACGCAGGCATCGGCGGCCGGCACGCTGTCGTCGGTGATCTTCGTGCTGCCGGGCCTGCTGATGCTGGGGCTGTGGAGCGGCTTTCCGTTCTGGCAGACCGCGCTGATCTGCGCCGCCGGCGGCACGCTCGGCGTGCTGTACACGGTGCCGCTGCGGCGCGTGATGGTGGTGCAGTCCGATCTGCCCTATCCGGAAGGCGTGGCGGCGGCCGAGGTGCTGCGCGTCGGCGAAGCGCAGCGCAACGCGCAGGCGGTCCAGAGCGCCGGCTCGGGCCTGCGCAACCTCGGCTGGGGCACCGGTCTGGCGGCGCTGTTCAGCTTCCTCAGCAGCGGCCTGCGCCTGCTGAGCGATTCGGTCAACTGGTGGCAGCCGGCCGGCAACACGGTGTTCCGCGTCGCCGCCGGTTTTTCGCCGGCGCTGCTGGCGGCCGGCTATCTGATGGGCGCCGCCGCCGGCATCGCGGTGCTGCTCGGGCTGCTGTTGTGCTGGGGCGTAGTGGTGCCGTGGCTGACCGCGCAGGCGACCCCGGCCGCCGGACAGGCGCTGAGCGCGCTGGCGACGCAACTGTGGAGCGAGAAGGCACGTTTTCTCGGCGCCGGCGTGATCGGCATCGCGGCGCTGTGGACGGTGGCCTCGCTGATCGGGCCGATCCGCCAGGCCATCCGCAACCAGCCGGCGCGCAGCGCCGCCAATGACGCTGCCAGCCAGGACCAGACCGACCGCGACATGCCGCGCGGCTGGATGCTGCTGGTCGGCGTAGTGGCGCTGGCGGTGCTGTTTTTCGTGGTTGGTTACTTCATCGAGCAGAACATGCCGCAACTGGGCGGCGGCGCCCGCTATGCGCTGGCAGCGCTGTGCGTGCTGTTTGCGGCGGTGTTCGGTTTCCTGGTGGCGGCCGCCTGCGGCTACATGGCGGGGCTGGTGGGTTCGTCGGCCAGCCCGATTTCCGGCGTCGGCATCATCGCCACCATCCTGATGGCGCTGTCGCTGCTGGCATTGCACGCCGCCGTGCCAGCGTTCGCCGATGGCCTGTCCGGCCAGCTTGGCGTGGCGCTGGTGCTGTTCATGGTGTCAGTGGTGCTGGCGATGGCGTCGATTTCCAACGACAACCTGCAGGACCTGAAGACCGGCTATCTGCTCGGCGCCACGCCGTGGCGCCAGCAGGCGGTGCTGATCATCGGCTGCGTGGTCGGCGCGCTGGTGATCCCGCCGGTGCTGGATCTGCTGTACAACGCCTATGGCTTCGCCGGTTCGCTGCCTCGCGCCGGCATGGACCCGAACCAGGCGCTGGCGGCGCCGCAGGCGACGCTGATGAAGCAGATCGCCAGCGGTATTTTCAGCAAGTCGCTGGACTGGACCATGCTCGGGCTGGGCGTGCTGGTCGGCGCGATCATCATTGCCGCCGACCTGTTGCTGCGCAAGAAAGGCAAGGGCGCGCTGCCGCCGCTGGCGGTCGGCCTCGGCATTTACCTGCCGCCGACGATCGGCGTGACGCTGACCGTCGGCGCGGTGCTCGGCTACTTCATCCAGCGCGCGATCAAGGCGCTGGCCGAACGCGCCGGCAAGGAATGGGTGGCGGCGGCCGAGGAGCGCGGCCTGCTGCTGGCCTCCGGCCTGATCGTCGGCGAAAGCCTGATGGGGCTGCTGCTGGCGGTGCTGATCGGCGTCAGCGGCAAGGACGCGCCGCTGGCTGTGGTCGGCGACGACTTCGCCGCTGCCGGCTGGCTCGGTCTGCTGTATTTCGTCGGCCTGTGCGTGTTCGTATGGCGGGTGGTGACGAAGCGGTGAAGCGCACGACAAGATGGGGAAGATTTGACAATCGAGAAAATTGGGGCAGACTGAGCTACCTCACCCAACTCCGTCCCCATGCAAATCATCGACATCCTCGAAGCGGAAATCCGCCTGCCCCAACTGGTCGAACAAGCTGCTCAGGGTAAACCGTTCATCATCGCCAAGGCTGGCAAGCCACTGGTAAAGGTCTTGCCGATCGACACGACGACCTCCCGACCGGTCCGCCGGCTCGGTTTCCTGAGTGGGGAAATCGCGGTCCCGGCTGATTTCGACAGGATGGCCGATGCCAATGTCCGACAGTTGTTCGAAAGCAGTAATTCGGCGCCAACACGAAAATAACCGCCTCCGCGCGAATCCGACACTGGGCCGGCAGGTCTGACCTTATTCCTGCCCTTCCATCCGCTCCAGTTCCGCCGTCAACCGCGCCACTTCGGCCTGTATCGCCGCCGGGAATCCGGCGTCGCCCCAGGCGCGGTAATTCTGCTGCGCGTAGGCCAGCGCGTTGCGGTAGTACAGGAAGGCGTTCAGGCGGTTGCCGACGTAGTTGTTGCGCACCCGCGTGACCTTGCCGGGGGCGCCCATCACGATCGAATTCGGCGGGATGATCGTGCCTTCCTTCAGGAAGGTGTGGCCGGCGACGATGCTGTTGTCGCCGATCACGCAGCCGTCCATGATGGTCGAGTTGATGCCGATCAGGCAGTTGTCGCCGATGGTGCAGCCGTGGATCGTGCAGTGATGGGTGATCGAGCAGTGGCTGCCGATATGGGTGCCGGTGTTGCTGCCGATGTGCAGCATCACGAAGTCCTGGATGTTGGTGTACGGGCCAATGGTGATGTCGAACATTTCGGCGCGCGCCACCACGTTCATCCAGATCGAGGCGTGTTCCGCCACGCTGATCTTGCCGTACAGGTTGGCACTGTCGTGCAGGTAGGCGACGTCATGCAAGACGACGTCCGGTCCGATCATCCCCATCATTGCTCCTCTTTTCGTTGCATTCGCGGTGGCCGCCGCCCGGCGAAGCGGGCGGCGGCCCCGGGAGCTTAGCGCATTTCGCTACAGCGTCGCCTCGTCGAAGCCGGTGACGCTGGCGCCGCCCGCCATCAGCACGGTGGCGCAGGTCTGCGCTTCCGGCAGCAGATGGCAAGCGTAGAAACGCGCCAGATCGACCACGCCCTGCAGGTACACCGGATCGCCGGCGCCGCCGCGCAGTTGCACACTGGCGGCAGCGGCGGCGCGCGCCATCTGCCAAGCGCCGCAGACCAGTCCGAGCTGGGACAGGAAAGCGGTGGCGCCGGGCAGCACCTGGCGCGGCACGTCGGTGCTGGCGAGTATCCAGGCGACGCTGTTTTCCAGGCTGCCGATAGCGGCAGCCAGCGCGCCGGCAAGTTCGGCCGGCACACCGTCCGTTGGCAGGCTGGCCCGGATTTCAGCCAGCAGCAGGCCGAATGCCGCGCCACGGTCGCGCAGCAGCTTGCGGCTGATCAGGTCGTTGGCCTGGATGCCGGTGGTGCCTTCGTAGATGCGGGTGATGCGCACGTCGCGCAGCGGCTGGGTGGCGCCGGTTTCCTCGACGAAACCCATGCCGCCGTGAATCTGGATACCGCAATCGGCGACTTCGCTGCCAAGCTCGGTGCTCCAGGCCTTGACCACCGGCATGGTCAGATCAACCAGCGCCCGATAGCGCTGCGCCACCTCGGCCTGCGGCTCGCAGCGCGCGCGGTCGAACCAGGCCGCCGCACAATAGGCCAGCATGCGCGCACTCATCAGCTTGGCGCGCATGGTCAGCAGCATCCGCTTGACGTCGGGATGGCGGCAGATCGGCACGTTGCGCTCGCCGGTGACGGCATCGCGCCCCTGGCGCCGCTCGCGGGCGAACGCCAGCGCCTTCTGGTAGGCCCGTTCGGCCTGGGCAATGCCCTGCAGGCCGACGTTGAAGCGGCTTTCGTTGACCATCACGAACATGTATTCCAGCCCGCGATGCAGTTCACCGACCAGATAGCCGACCGCGCCGCCGTCATCGCCGTAGCTCATCGTGCAGGTCGGGCTGCCACGGATGCCGAGCTTGTGTTCGACGGCGATGCAGCGCATGTCGTTGCGCTGACCAAGCGTGCCGTCGGCCTGCGGCAGATATTTCGGCACGACGAACAGCGAAATGCCGCCGACGCCGGCCGGCGCCTCCGGCGTGCGCGCCAGCACCAGATGGACGATGTTCTCGGCCAGATCGTGGTCGCCGTAGGTGATGAAGATTTTCTGGCCGAATAGCCGATAGCTGCCGTCCGCCTGCGGCTCGGCGCGGGTCTTGATGGCGCCGAGGTCGGAGCCGGCGTTGGGCTCGGTCAGGTCCATCGTTGCGGCCCATTCGCCGCTGGCCAGCCGGGGCAGGTACAGCGCCTTCAATGTGTCATCGGCAGCGCCGGCCAGAGTTTCGAAGGCGCCGGCCGCCATCGGCGGCAGCATCGAGAACGCCAGATTGGCGGAGAACCACATTTCCGTCACCGGCGCCGAGACGATCTTCGGCAAACCCTGACCGCCGGCGTCCAGAGGCAGGCCGAGGCCGACCCAGCCGGCCTCGCGGAAGTCCCGATAGGCCTGGCGCCAGCCATCCGGCGTGACGACTTCGCTGCCGTCCAGACGGCAGCCCTGGCGGTCACCGACCTCGTTCAGCGGCGCCAGCACGCCGGCGGAAAATTTTGCCGCTTCCTCGAAAATCGCCGCCACCAGGTCCGGAGCGGCGTCCTCGCAGCCCGGCAGGGCCGCCAGCGCCGGCAGATCGACCAGATGGTCGAGAATGAAGCGCATGTCGCGCAACGGGGCAAGATACTCGTTCATGATTCCTGAAATTCCCTGAAAGCGCGCGCTGCCGGGCCGCCGTGGCCGGCAGCGCGCGCAGGCCGGATCACGCGGCCTTCAGGACCATCGCGATGCCCATGCCGCCGCCGATGCACTGGGTAGCGAGCGCGTACTGCCCCTCGCCGCGCTGCAGCCGCTGCGCGGCCTTGCCGGCCAGGCGGCCGCCGGTGGCGCCGAGCGGATGACCGAGCGCGATCGCGCCGCCATCGACGTTCAAGCGTTCCGGCGCAATGCCCAGTTCACGACGGCAGGCTTCCGCCTGGGCAGAGAAGGCTTCGTTCATTTCGACCACGTCGATATCGCCGATCTGCAGGCCGGCGCGCGCCAGCGCCTTGCGGCTGGCGCCGACCGGACCCATGCCCATGATGTTGGCGGCGCAACCGGCCACCGCGAAGCTGACCACCTCGGCCATCGGCTTCAGGCCGCGGCGCTGCAGATACGCTTCCGAGCACACCAAGAGCGCGGTCGAGCCGTCCGTCATCGGCGAGCTGGAACCGGCGGTGACGCTGCCGTCTTCCTTGAACACGGTTTTCAGGGAACCGAGCTTTTCCATGTCGGGTGCGCGCGGGCAGCCATCGACATCGACCACCTGATCGTCGACGCGGATCGGCACGATTTCTCCTGCCAGACGGCCATCGGCCTGCGCCGCCAGCGCCTTGGTATGACTGTCGAAGCTGAAGCGGTCCTGCTCCTCGCGGCTGATGCCGTACATCTCGGCAACGCGCTCGGCGGTCAGGCCGACCTTGATGTAGTCATCCTGCTGTTCCTGGGTCCAGGCGGTCGGCGGCAACAGGTTGAAGCCGAACATCGGTACCCGCGACATCGATTCGACGCCGCCGCAGATGAAGACTTCACCGGCATTGGTGGCGATCATGCCGGCGGCGTCCTGCACCGTCTGCAGGGCCGAACCGCACCAGCGGTTGACGGTGACACCGCAGACCGAGTCCGGCAGGCCGGACAGCATGGCGACGATGCGCCCGAGGTTCAGGCCCTGCTCGCCTTCCGGATAGGCGCAGCCCCAGATCACGTCCTCGATGTCTTCCGGCGGAATGTTCACCTGCGCCAGCAGCGCGCGGATCACCTGCACGCTGAGGTCGTCGGGACGGATGCCGGCCAGCGCACCCTTGCGCGCGGCGGTGAAGGGCGAACGCACATAACCGGCAATGAATGCCTTCTTCGATGTCAATTTGAACTCCGTAAAAAATGAAGCGCGCAATGCGCGCGAAGGAATGGCATGGCGGCGCGATGGCCGCCACCATCATGCGACGACCGGGTCGCGGTAGCTGCGGCGGGCGCCGCCGGCATCGGCGTGCACGCCCAGATAGAACTCACGTACCTCGGGATTGCTGACCAGGGTTTCGGTCGGACCGCTCAGCATGACCTTGCCGTTTTCCAGGATGTAGCCGTGGTGCGCCACCGAAAACGCCATCGAGGCGTTCTGCTCGACCAGCAGCATCGACACACCCTGTTCGCGGTTGATGCGGGCGATGATGGCGAAGATTTCCTCCACCAGCTTCGGCGCCAGCCCGAGCGAGGGTTCGTCGAGCAGGATCAGCGATGGCTTGGCGACCAGCGCGCGGCCGATCGCCAGCATCTGCTGTTCGCCGCCGGAGAGATAGCCGGCCAGGCCATGACGCCGCTCGTGCAGACGCGGGAAATAGCCGTACACCAGATCGAACGAATCGTCGGCGCCGCCGCGGTTGCCGAGCGCGTTGCGCGCCACCTTCAGGTTTTCCTCCACCGTCAGGTCGGCAAAGATGCGGCGTCCCTCCATCACATGGAACATGCCGCGCCGGACCAGCTGGTCCGGCGCGACCGCTTTGGTGGAGGCGCCGTTGAAGCGGATCGAGCCGGCGGTGATCATGCCGTCCTCCAGCTTCAGCACATTGGTGATGGCCTTCAGCGTGGTGGATTTGCCGGCGCCGTTGGCGCCGAGCAGCGCGACCACCGCACCCTTGCCGACGCTGAGCGATACCCCGCGCAGCGCCTGAACGGATTTGCCATACACCACCTCGACATCCCTGACTTCGAGGATGCTGTCAGCCGCGTCGTCCATCATCACCTCTCCACCGTTACCCGGTTTACTTGGCGCCGACATTGATCCAGTCGGAAGCCGGGGCCATCGTCTTGTTCTTGGCGTCGTAGCGATACACGCGGCCAACCGGAATCGAATTGCCGACCACCGAGATCGGCACGCCGATCAGACCGCCGGTGTCGAAGTCCTTGATCGAATTGAGCGCGGCCTTCAGGTTCGGGCCGGTCATTTCCTTGCCGGCGTCAAGCACGCGCTTGGCGCTTTCCGCGTACAGCATCGCGTTCAGCCAGCCCTGCAGGTAAGCAACCTGCTGGTATTCCGGGCGGATCGCGCGGATCTTTGCCAGCGTCGCCGACTTGCCTTCCTGATCGAAGTAATAGCGATACGGCATCACGCCGAGGAAACCGTCGGCGTCCGGCCCCATCTTCTCGACGATCTTCAGGTCCATCGACCAGATCGTGCCCATGAAGCGGGTTTTCATGCCGAGGTTCTTCGCCTGCGCGATGAAGTCGGGAATCGGCGCCAGCACGTAGCCGTGGAAGATCGTGTAGTCGGGGTTGGCACGGCGCAGCTTCAGCACTTCGGTGGAGACGTCGATCGCGCCGGACGGCGTGGCGATCTGCTGCACCACGTTCAGGCCCAGCTGCTTGGCATAGGCCAGGCTCGATTCGACCGGATCGCGGCCGAATTCGTTGTCGGCATAGACCAGTGCGACCTTCGCCTTCGGCGTTTCCTTGGCGATGTGGCGCAACAGGATCTTCACCATTTCCGAATAGTCGGGGCCGGCCATGAAGTAGTTCGGGAACTTGACCGGATCGTTCAGCTCGGTGGCGAACGAGGTGCCGGACATCAGGATCTTGCCGTTGCGCGCCAGTTCCGGCGCGATGGTCTTGGCAAAGCCGGTCGAATCGGCATAGTAGAAGTTGACCTTTTCACGGGCGGTCAGCTTGTTGAACACCGAAACCGACACGTCGACCTTGTAGCCGGTGTCTTCGGCAAGGTAGCGCAGCTTGTGGCCGTTGATACCACCCTGCTCGTTGGTCATCTTGACGAAATCCTGCATCGCCGTGTGATAGCCGACCGCGGTCGACGCCATGATGCCGCTCAGCGGAATCGAGGCGCCGATCACGATGTCGGATTTTTCCTGCGCCTGGGCGCCGCCGATGGAAAACGCCAGCGCACCGGCGCCGATGCTTGCTGCGACCCGTAATACCTTGCGACGAAACTCGTTCATGCCTTATCTCCTTTGGGGGTTTTGATAACTTGCGTAATGAATAATTACGATCTGGATGCCGGCCGCCGCAACATGCGGCGCAGGCGCGGCAGAACCTCGATCAGGCCCTGCGGTTCGAACAACAGAAAACCGATGATCAGCACGCCGAACACGATCGAGCGCACCGCCGGAATGATCGACATGGCGTCCGGAATCCACGGCGTCAGCAGCGTGAAGGCCAGCCGCAGCAGTTCCGGCACCAGGGTCATGAAGACCGCGCCGAGAATGCCGCCGGCAATCGATCCCATGCCGCCGACGATGACCGCCGCCAGGAAAAAGATCGACATCACGATCGGGAAACTTTCCGGCGTGACCACGCGGAAGAAATACGCCCACAGCCCACCGGCCAGACCGGCGTAGAACGACGACAGCGCGAAGCTGGTGAGCTTGTATCGGAGCAGCGGGATGCCGAGCACCTCGGCAGAAATGTCACGGTCACGGATGGCGATGAAGGCGCGGCCGACCTTGGTGCGGAACAGGTTGGCGGCCATCGCCACCATCAGCACCGCCACCGGCACGATCACCCAGTACTGCTTGGCCGGCTGGTCCAGCACGATGCCGAACAATTGCGCCGGCGGCACATTCAGCCCCTTGACGCCATGCGTCACCGATTCCCAGTTGGCGAATATGAATTCCAGGATGATCGAGGCGGCGATGGTGGCGATCGCCAGATACAGGCCCTTGACCCGCAGGCTGGGAATGCCGACCACCAGCCCCACCAGCGCCGCCGCCAGACCGGCCAGCAGCAGGTTCAGGTAGAACGGCAGGCCGAGATGCTGCTCCAGCAATGCCACGCTGTAGGCGCCGACGCCCATGAACGCCGCCTGCCCGAGACTGGCCAGCCCGGTATAGCCGGACAGGATGTTCAGGCCGGTGGCGCTGACGACGTTGATCGCGATCAGGCAGATCCAGTACATCCAGTAGTTGCTGACCACGAACGGCGCGATGACGAACGCCAACACCGATACGATGATCCAGAACCGGCGCCGCGAGGCGGCCGGCGACGAGGCACCGGCGACCGGTGCGGAAAGAGAGGTCGGAGTAGTCATAGTCGGTCGATCTCTGCGGAACCCAGCAGCCCGTGCGGACGCACCAGCAGCATCGCCATCAGCAGGGTGAAGGTGGAAATCATCTTGTATTCGCCGCCGAGCAGGGCGCCGGCATAGGCTTCGACCAGCCCGACCACCAGCGCCGCCAGCAGCACGCCGAGGATCGAATCGAGGCCGCCCATGATCACCACCGACAGCACGGTCAGGCCGAACACGCCCATCGACGACGACAGGCCGCCGATCGCGCCGACCAGGATGCCGGCGCCGGTGGCGATCATGCAGGCCACCACCCAGGACAGCGAATACACCTTGGGCACGCTGATGCCGCAGGAATACGCGGCGCCCGGATCGGTGGCGGTGGCGCGCAATGCCAGACTGCCGCTCCAGAAGCGGAACACCGCCAGAAACACCGCGATCATCGCCACCGATACGGCGAACGCCACGGCGGTCTTCGGCGACACGTAAGCGGGGCCGAGGAACACCGGTTTTTCACTGATGAACGACACCAGCCGGTGCGGCTCCAGCCCCCAGATCAGTTCCACCGCGCCGACCAGGATCGAACCGAGCCCGATCGTCACCATGAACACCGACAGCGCGCTGCTGCCCAGCATCGGCCGGATCATCACGCGCTCGATCACCGCGCCGAACAGGCCGCCGCACAGCAGCACCAGCGGAATCGCCAGCCAGACCGGCAGCTCCATGCCGCTGGTGAAGCCGAAGAACAGGTAGGCGCCCAGCATCAGCGTCTCGCCAATGGCGAGATTGACCACCCGGGTAGCCTTGTAGATCAGCACGAAGGCGACGCCGGTCATCGCCAGCAGCGCGGCGCTGCCGAGTCCCGACAGCGCGATCTCGGCCATGTAGACCCAATCGATCATTGCACCACCTCCCCGGCGTCGGCCCGCTTCAGCTGCCCGGCGGCATCGGCGCCCAGATAGGCGCTGATGACGTCCGGATTGCTCTGGATTTCCTGCGGCCTGCCGGCGGCGATCAGCTTGCCGAAGCTGAGCACCACCACGTGATCGGAAATGTCCATCACCATCCCCATGTCGTGTTCCACCATCAGGACGGTCACGCCCCATTCCTCACGCACCTTCAGGATGAAGCGCGCGATTTCCTCGGTTTCCTCGCGGTTCATGCCGGCCACCGGCTCGTCCAGCAGCAGGATTTTCGGCCGCATCGCCAGCGCCCGCGCCAGTTCGACGCGCTTGCGCAGCCCATACGGCAGATTCGCCACCGGCTCGTCGCGAATGTGGGCGATGTCGAGCAGGCTGATGATCTCGCGGTCGATTTCGGCGCTCAGTGCCTGCTCCTCGCGACGCGCGCGGCCCCGGTACAGCAGGCCGTGGAACAGGTTGTTTTCGATGTGCGAATGACGGCCCAGCTTGATGTTGTCGAGCACCGTCATGCCGCGAAACAGCGCGATGTTCTGGAACGAGCGCGCCAGGCCGAGCTTGGCGCGCAGCGGCGGCGGCGTCTGGCGGATCGAATTCCCCTGGAACCGGATGTCGCCGGCAAACGGCTTGTAGAAACCGGAAATGCAATTGAACATCGAGGTCTTGCCGGCGCCGTTCGGTCCGATCAGCGCGGTGATCGAACCGGGCTGCACCGAAAACGAAACATTCGACAGTGCGTCGATGCCGCCAAACTTCAATGACAGGTTTTCGATCGAAAGGATCGGCTGCGATGCGTGTCCGTCGTGCTTGCTCATGACATCTCCATCCTCAGATCCGGTACGCCAGGCGCGTGCCTTCGTCGATCGCCCGCATCGCGTCCAGCTCGGAAGCGAAACGGGCGCCGCCGATCAGATCGACCGCGACCCCGAGCGCCTCCAGCTCACGCGCCAGGTCCTGATCGGAATCCTGGCCGGCGCACAGCACCACGTGATCGGCCGCGAACACGTGCGGCGTGCCGTCGATCGTGTAGTGCAGACCCTCGTCATCGATCTTCTGGTACTCGCAGCCGGACACCACCGGCACGCCGCGCTTGGTCAGCTTGGTGCGATGAATCCAGCCGGTACTCTTGCCGAGACGGGCGCTCGGTTTGGTCAGGCTGCGCTGGAACATCGTGACCTGACGCCGCGGCTGTTCCACGACCGGCTGACGAATGCCGCCGGCATTGCGGATTTCCGGATCGACGCCCCAGGCATCGAAGAATTCGCCGATCTCCAGCGTGCCGGTCTTCGGCGCGGTCAGCAGTTCGGCGACATCGTGGCCGATACCGCCGGTACCGATCACCGCGACCCGTTCGCCCGGCTCCACCAGACCACGGATCACGTCCAGATAGCCGACCACCTTCGGATGGTCGACGCCGGCAATGTCGGGCAGGCGCGGCTTGATGCCGGTGGCCACCACGACCCGCTCGAAACCCTGCTCCAGCAGCGCCTGAGCGGTGGCGCTGGTGCCCAGCCGGACTTCGACGCCGGTGAGTTGCAGGCGCTTGCGGAAATAGCGCAGCAGCTCGCCGAACTCCTGTTCCTTGCCGGGAATGCGGCGCGCGATGTTGAGCTGGCCGCCGACATCGTCGCCCGCCTCAAACAACACCACCTGATGACCGCGTTCGGCCGCCATGCTGGCGCAGGCCATGCCGGCCGGGCCGGAGCCGATCACCGCGACACGGCGGCGCACCGCCGGCGGCTCGTCGGAAAACTCGGTTTCGTGGCAAGCCTTCGGATTGACCAGACAGGTCGCCAGCCGGTCGGTGAAGATGTGGTCGAGGCAAGCCTGATTGCAGGCGATGCAGGTGTTGATTTCATCGGTGCGGCCGCTGGCCGCCTTGATCACGAAATGCGGATCGGCCAGGAACGGCCGCGCCATCGACACCAGGTCCGCTTCGCCCTTGGCGAGAATGTCTTCGGCAGTGGTCGGCATGTTGATGCGGTTGGATGCCACCACCGGGATCGACACCACTTTCTTCAGGCGCGCGGCGGCGAACGCGAAGGCCGCGCGCGGCACCGAAGTGGCGATGGTCGGCACCACCGATTCGTGCCAGCCGACGCCGGTGTTCAACGCATCGGCGCCGGCCGCTTCGACCGCCTGCGCCAGCTGGTCGATCTCGGCGCCGGTCAGGCCGCCTTCGACCAGATCGATCGCCGAAATGCGGTAAACGATCATGAAGTCGTCGCCCAGCCGGGCGCGGATGCGCCGCACGATCTCGACCGGGAAACGGATGCGGTTTTCGAACGAGCCGCCCCATTCGTCGGTACGGTCGTTGGCGCGCAGCGTGGTGAACTGGGTGATCAGATAGCCTTCCGATCCCATCAGTTCGATGCCGTCGTAGCCGGCCATCCGCGCCAGCTCGGCGCAGCGGACGAAATCGGCGATGGTCTGCTCGATTTCGGCACTGCTCAACGCACGCGGCACACGGCGGTTGATCGGCGCCGGGATCGAACTGACACCGACGATCTGCGGATGCTTGGCATAGCTGCCGGTGTGCAGCACCTGCAGGATGATCTTGGCGCCGGCGGCGTGGACGGCATCGACGATCGGCCGGTGCTCTGCCAGCTTTTCCTCGGAATCGAGCACTTGCGCGCCTTCTTCCACGCGCCCTTCGAAATTCGGCGAGGTGCCGCCGGTGATGATCAGGCCGACGCCGCCGCGCGCGCGCTCGGCGTAGAACGCGGTCAGGCGGGGAATCGCATCCGGCTCGTTTTCCAGGCGGGTGTGGATCGACCCCATGATGACGCGGTTGCGCAGCTGGTGCGCGCCGATGCGGATCGGCGACAGCAGCAGGGGATAGTCGTCTTTCGGTAATGCTTGGGACATATCGGCATCCGTGAAGGCAGGCTTGGTCATTGCGTCAAGCCTGCGGACGTTGCAAGAGGTAATCCTGGTATTCCTTGCGCAGCGCGGCCTTGAACAGCTTGCCGGTCGCGGTATGCGGCAGGGAATCGAGGAAGACGATGTCGTCGGGCAGCCACCACTTGGCCACCCGGGCGCTCAGGAATTCGAGAATTTCCTTCTTTTCCAGCGCCTTTCCGGGTTTCAGCACCACCAGCAGCAGCGGCCGTTCGTCCCACTTCGGATGAGTGGCGCCGATCACCGCGGCTTCGTGGATGTCCGGATGGTCCATCGCGAAATTTTCCAGGTCGATCGACGAAATCCATTCGCCGCCCGACTTGACCAGATCCTTGGCGCGGTCGGTCAGCTTGATGTAGCCGTGACGATCGATGGTGGCGATGTCGCCGGTATCGAAAAAGCCTTCGCCATCCAGCGCGCTGCCGCGCTCCTGGCCGTAGTAGGCCTGCACGATGCAAGGGCCGCGCGCCTTCAGGTGGCCGGCGCTGGCGCCGTCCCACGGCTGGCGCTTGCCGTCGTCGTCGAAGGCCTGGAACTCGACGCCGAACGGCGGCCGTCCCTGGGTCTGCATCAGCGCGATGTGTTCGTCGTCGGACAGGTTGCGGGTTTCCGGCATCACCGTGCAGATCGCGCCCATCGGCCCCATCTCGGTCATGCCGAATGCCGAACGCACTTCAACGTCGTGCTTTTCGGCGAACGCCTCGATCATCGAGCGCGAGCACGGCGAACCGCCGACGTAGAGACGGCGCAGCTTGTCCAGCTTCTGGCCGCGCGCGTCCATGTGATTCAGCACGTCCTGCCAGACGGTCGGCACGCCGCCGCTGCAGGTGACGTTTTCATTGATCAGCAGTTCGGCCAGCGAGGCGCCGTCCATCTTCGGCCCCGGGAACACCAGGCCGGCGCCGGCCATCGGCGCCGAAAACGGCCAGGTCCAGCCGTTCGCGTGGCACATCGGCACCACCTGCAACACCACGTCGTTGGAGCCGAAGCCGTACATGTCGGGCGAATTGGCCAGCAGCCCCATCAGCACGATCGAACGATGCGAATACAGCACGCCCTTGGGCTGGCCGGTGGTACCGGAGGTATACGCCAGGCTGGCGGCGGTGTTTTCGTCGAAGCTGTCCCAGACGCAATCGTCATCGACGCCGTCGATCCAGTCCTCGAAGCAGATCGCGTTCGGCAGCGTGGTGCTCGGCATGTTGGCGCGGTCGGTCAGCACCACGTATTGCTGCACGGTCGGCAGGCGCCCGGCCAGCGCTTCCAGCTGCGGCACGAAGGTGGCGTCGACCAGCAGCATGCGGTCGCCGGCGTCATTGATGATGAAGGCGATCTGCTCGGAAAACAGGCGCGGATTGATCGGGTGATACACCGCGCCGATGCCGAGAATGCCGTACCAGCATTCCAGATGCAGGGCGGTGCTGGAAGCCAGCGTGCCGATCCGTTCGCCCGGCTGCACGCCCAGTTGCGTCAGCTTTTTCGAAATGCGCCGCGCCTGCGTGTACATGCGGGCGTAGTTGGTGACTTCGATCGCGCCGGCCACCGTGCGCGTCACCACGCGCCGTTCGCCGTGCTGGCGGGCAGCGTGCTCGATCACGCGGTGGCACAGCAACGGCCAGTCCTGCATCAAACCGAACATGACTCACTCCGGGAATCGCGGAAGAAAAAAACGCCGGCCGGGAGGCCGACGAAGGAGGAAACAGCGTTTGCAAAAAGCAATGTCATTGCCAATCAGTCTCTTTTAATAGTGATTTTTGCCGGGCGGGCGGGGCGATCCTGATCCGGTCAGGGAAACCCCGGCCCGCGTGACTTTCGTTCCATATACGCAAGTTCGATGCCAGACCGAACCGCGCCGAAATGCGCCGATTCCGGCGCCGGCTGCGGAAAATGTGGCTCCGCGAACGACAACTGTCATCGATGTGTCTTTTCAAAAGACACTCGCGCGGCATCGGGGAAGTGCTTCAGTATTCGTAGAAACCGCGCCCCGACTTGCGGCCGTAGTAGCCGGCATCGACCATTTCCTGCAGCAGTGGCGCCGGGCGGTATTTGGGGTCCTTGAAATCGCGGTAGAACACGTTCATCACCGACAGGAAGGTATCCAGCCCGACCAGATCGGCCAGCGCCAGCGGACCGATCGGATGGTTGGCGCCGAGCCGCATGCCGGCGTCGATTTCCTCGCGCGTCGCCAGGCCTTCCTGCAGCACGAAGATCGCTTCGTTCATCATCGGGCACAGGATGCGGTTGACGACGAAACCGGGCGCGTTCCTGGCGCCGATCGCGGTCTTGCCGATCTGCTGCGCCAGCGCGTCGGCGGCGGCGTAGGTGGCGTCGCTGGTCTGGATGCCGCGAATGATTTCCACCAGCGCCATCACCGGCACCGGGTTGAAGAAATGCATGCCGACGAAGCGGCTCGGATCGGCCAGCGCCGCCGCCAGCTTGGTGATCGACACCGACGAGGTGTTGGTGGCGATCACGCAGCCCGGCTTGGCCACTGCATCGACTTCCTTCAGGATCGCCAGCTTCAGTTCGAGGTTTTCGGTAGCCGCTTCGATGATGAAATCGGCCTCGGCCAGCGCCGCCAGGTCGGTGGTGGTGTGGATCGCCGCCACGGTCCTGGCGACTTCGGCGTCGTCGATCTTGCCCTTGGCGGCCATGCGTTCGAGGCTGGACGAAATCCCCTTCATGCCCTTGGCGAGCGCGGCTTCGCTGATGTCGCGCAACACCACTTTCAAACCGGCTGCCGCGCAGGTTTGCGCGATGCCGCTGCCCATCAATCCCGATCCGATAATGCCTACGACTTGCATGCTGATGTCCTTTCTGATGATCTGACTGGATTCACGATCGTCCTGCGTCCCGGTGCCGCCAGCGGCGGTACCGGGAGCGGTTTCGCCGATCCATGATGCAATATGCGTGCCACTTGCGGCGGGCACCGCCATACGGAACCAGTACAATGGCCCGAACCGGCTGCCCGGCCATCGCCGTGCCTTCCTTTGTCCGCCCCCGATGCTGCACATCCGCTTTTCCAACCGTTTCGAAATCCTGCTGGGCGCGCTGCTGGAGCGTGTGCGCGACGAGGCCGGCACGTCGCCGTTCGCGGCGGCCGACATCCTGGTGCCGAGCGCGGCAGTGCGACGCCGCATCGAACTGGCGGCGGCCGACCGCTTCGGCATCTGCGCCAACCTGCGCTTCGGCTTTCTGGCGCAATGGCTGTGGGCGCAGATCGGCAAGCTGGTGGCGGTACCCGAAGCCTCGCCATTCGCGCCGCCGCTGCTGGCGTGGCGGCTGTATGACATGCTGGCGCAGCCGGCGCTGGCCGCCGCCCATCCACGGCTGGCCTCGTACCTGAGCGCGGCCGACCCGGCGATGCGGATGGAACTGGCCGAACGCACCGCCGCGCTGTTCGACCAATACCTGACCTATAGACCCGACTGGATGGCGTGCTGGCTGCGCGGCGGCAAGGATGCCGATGCCGCCAGCGCCGGCGGCCGCCATCCCGATCGCGGCTGGCAGCAGGATCTGTGGCGCCGGCTGGCGGCCGATCTGGGCATCCGCCACCATCATCCGGCCGAGGATTTCTTCGAGCGCCTCGATCAGCTGGACGACGCCGCGCTCGCCGCTGCCGGGCTGCCGGCGCGGCTGCACGTATTCTGTCCGCCGGCGATTCCGCCGCTGTATCTGCAGATGCTGCGCCGGCTCGGCCAGCGCATCGAGGTCGAACTGTACGTGCAGAACCCGTGCCGCGAATACTGGTTCGAGATCGTCGATCCGCGCCGGCTGGCTTATCTGGCCAGCCGCCAGCAGGACCTGTACCACGAAGTCGGCAACCGCCTGCTGGCCGCCTGGGGCAAGCAGACGCAAGCCTTCATCGACCTGCTGCTGGACGACGATGGTCAGGCGACGGTGGCGCACAGCGTGTTCGACGCGCCGGCCGGCGCCAGCCTGCTGGAGCAGGTGCAGGCGGCGGTACTGGACCTGCGCGAACTGGAGCCGGGCAGCGTGACGCTGGCCGAGGACGACCGCAGCATCGAAATCCACGCCTGCCATACGCTGACGCGCGAACTCGAAGTGCTGCACGATCAATTGCTGGCGCGGTTCGCCGCGCCGCAGCCGCCGCAACCGGGCGACATCCTGGTGGTGACGCCGGACCTGGAACAGGCGGCGCCGCTGATCGACGCGGTATTCGGCAGCGCGCCACCGGCGCGCCGCATCCCGTACACGATTTCCGGCCGGCCCGGCAGCCTGGTCAATCCGGTCGCGCGCGCGCTGCTGGATCTGCTGGCGCTGGCGACCTCGCGCCATCCGGCCAGCGCGGTGTTCGCGCTGCTGCAACAGCCGGTGGTCGGCGCGCGCTTCGGCATCGGCGCCGGCGAACTCGATACCGTGCGCGGCTGGCTGACCGATGCCGGCATCCGCTGGGGTATCGATGCCGATCACCGCACCCGGTACGGCTTGCCGAAAGACGGCCGGCACAGCTTCCGCGACGGCCTGGAACGGCTGTTCTTGGCCTATGCGCTGCCGGCCGCGACCACCGAGCCGTTCCACGGCCGCATCGCCGCCGGTCAGGTGGAAGGCAGCGGCGCCGCCGCGCTGGGCGGCTTCTACCGCCTCTTCACGCGGCTGCAGGCACTGCAGCGGCAACTGGCGCAACCGCTGGCGCCGGCCGCCTGGCGCGACACATTGCTGACATTGCTGGACGATGTCGTCGCCGCGCCCGATGCTGCCGACGACCTGCGCGATACCCGCCGGGCAATCGCCACGCTGGCCGCCAACATCGACGCCGGCGGCGTGCGCGAACCGCTGCCGGCAGAGCTGGTGCAGGAGGCGCTGCGCAAGCTGCTGGACGAGCCGACGCTGGCCGGGCGGCCGGGCGGCAGCGTCACCTTCACCGCGATCTCCAGCCTGCGCGCACTGCCGTACCGGATGATCTGCGTGATCGGCATGGCCGACGGCACCTTCCCGAGCAGCGCGCGCGCCGCCGAATTCGACCTGATGCCGGCGCTGCCACGGCGCGGCGACCGCCAGCGCGGCCATGAGGACCGCAACCTGTTTCTCGATCTGCTGCTGGCCGCGCGCGAGCGCTTCTATCTCAGCTACACCGGCCGCAGCGTGCGCGACAACGCCGCGCTGCCGCCGTCGGTACTGGTGGCCGATCTGCTGGACTACCTGGCGCCGGCGATCGCCGCCGATCCGCGCGCGCCGGCCAGCCTGCGGGCGGCGCGCGCGCGGCTGCTGGTCGAGCATCCGCTGCAACCGTTTTCGATGCGCTATTTCCGCGCCGACGGCGGCGATGCGCGCCTGCTCAGCTTCCACCAGGAATACTGCGGCGCGCTGCAGGCGCGGCTGCAAGCGGCCGCCGAGCCTGCCGTCATCGCCACCGGCGACGACAAGGATGACGAGGCCGAACCGGCAGCGGCGCAACCGCCGTTCTTCACCGCCCCGCTGACCGCGCCGGAAGCCGAATGGCGCAGCGTGACAATGGAACAGCTGCTGCGTTTCTTCCGCAATCCGAGCGCCTATCTGCTGCGCCAGCGGCTCGGCATCACGCTGGCCGGCGCGGCGGTGGAGCTGGAGGACGACGAGCCGCTGCTGCCCGACTACACCAGCAGCCGCGAACTGGCGGCGCGGCTGCTGCCGGCGCTGCTGGCCGGCGCCAGCAACACCGAACTGCGCGCGCTGGCGCACGCCGGACTGGAATATCCGCGCGGTCCGCTCGGCGAACTGGAGCTGGAAAAGGAACTGCATCTGCTCGGCGCCTTCGCCGAACGGCTGCGCGAACGGACCGCGCCGGCCTGCCTGCCGCCGCTGTACCGCCATCTCGACTTCGATCTGGAAGGGGAAAACTGGCAACTGCAGCTGGCGCTGCCCGACCTGCGCCCGCAAGGGCTGGTGCGCTACCGTTACGGCCGCGCCGGCGCCGGCGACTACCTGGCCGGCTGGCTGCAGCATCTGTTCCTGAACGCCGCCGGCTGCGACGGCGTCGCGCCGGTCACGCACTGGCTGGCGCGCGACGAGGAATTCCATTTCGAACCGGTCGCCGACGCCGTCGGCGAACTGCGCCAGTTGTTGCTGCTGTACCGCCACGGCCTGTCCCGGCCGTTGCCGTTCCACTCCCGATCATCATGGGAGTATGTTGAAAAAAACCAGAGCTGGAGCGCGGCACAGGCCGCATGGCAAGGGAGTATGCAAGGATATCCAGGTGAAGGGCAGCATCCGGCCTATCAGCTGGCGCTGCGCGGCCATGACGCGCTGGATGCCGAGTTCGAACGCATCGCCCGGCTGGTATTCGAGCCGCTGCGGCAGGCGCTGAAACCGGGGGGACCGGCATGAGCGAAGCGACCGAACTCGACGTGCTCGGCTGCCCGCTGCGCGGCGCGGCGCTGATCGAAGCCTCCGCCGGCACCGGCAAGACCTGGAACATCTGCGGCCTGTACCTGCGCCTGCTGCTGGAACGCGAACTGGGCGTGCGGCAGATTCTGGTGGTCACCTTCACCAACGCTGCCACCGCCGAACTGCGCGAGCGCATCCGCGCCCGCATCGGCGACACGCTCGGCTATCTGCGCGCCAGCGGGCCGGCCGCCGCCGACCCGTTCGTGCCGGCGCTGACGGCGGCGCTGGAAGGACGCGGCATCACCCGGCAGCGGATGGAACAATTGCTGGAACAGGCGCTGCAGGCGTTCGACGAAGCGGCGATCTTCACCATCCACGGCTTTTGCCAGCGCGCGCTGGCGGAAACACCGTTCGCCGCCGGCCTGCCGTTTTCCAGCACGCTGGAACCGGACGACGATGCGCTGCTGCAGGAAGCGGTCAACGATTTCTGGCGGCGTGAAATCGGCGGCGGCACGCTGACGCCGGACCTGGCCACCTTCCTGCTCGAACGCAAGGACACGCCGCATTCGCTGGCGCGCCTGCTGCGGCGCCATCTGGCCAAGCCGACCGCGCGCTGCCTGTGGCCGGAGCCGGATGATGGCGATGACGACGACGGCGCCGCCGTCGCTGAACAAATCGCGCAACTGTTCGGCACCGCCCGGACCACTTGGCAAGCCGAGGGTGGCGCCATCCACGCGCTGCTGCATGCCGCGCTGTCCGATTTCAAGAGCGCCATCAATGCCGACAAGCTGGCCGCCGCCTGCGCCGGCTGCGACACCTTCTTTGCCGCCGAGCAGCCGCAGAGGCTGAAGCCGGGTCTGCACGGCGTAGCGATGAAGCTGCTCGGCCAGAGCCATTTGCAGGCGCAACTGAAACAGAAGCGGGAGCTGCCGGCGCATCCGTTTTTTCAGCAACTCGACCAATTGCTGACCGAGCTGCCGGCATTGCAGCAGCGGCAGGCCGACGCGCAGCAGCGCGCGCGCCTGCGCCTGCTGCGCGCGCTGCTGGAACAGGCGGGGCCGGCGCTGCGCCAGCGCAAGCGCGAACTGCGCACGGTCGCCTACGACGATCTGCTGTACAACGTCCACGAGGCGCTGAGCGGCGGCCGCTTTCCGTGGCTGGCGGCGACGCTGCGCGAGCGCTATCCAGCCGCGCTGATCGACGAATTCCAGGATACCGATCCGCTGCAGTTCGGCGTGTTCGATGCCATCTACGGCGGCAGCGACGCGCCGCTGTTTCTGGTCGGCGACCCGAAGCAGGCGATCTACAGTTTCCGCAACGCCGACCTGCACACCTATCTGCGCGCCAAGGCACGCGCCGGCGCCATCCATACGCTGGCCGCCAATCAGCGTTCATCGGCCGGCCTGATCGACGGCCTGAACGCGCTGTTTTCCGCCAACCCGGCGGCCTTCATGCTGGACGGACTCGACTACCAGCAGGTGCGCTACGGCGCCAAGCCGCGCCCGGCATTCGTCGACCGCAGCGGCGCCGAACGCGCCGATCTGCAACTGTGGATGCTGCCAGCCGAAGACGACCGGATTCTGCTGCGCGGCGCCGCCCGCCGCGCCGCGATCGACGCCTGCGCCGCCGAAATCGCCCGCCTGCTGGCCGCCGCCCGGCAGGGCGAGGTGACGCTGGACGGCCGGCCGCTGCAGCCGGGCGACATCGCGGTGCTGGTGCGCAACCACGCGCAAGGCAGCGAGGCGAGCGCGGCGCTGGCGGCGCTCGGCATCGGCAGCGTCGAACTGGCGCAGGCCAGCGTATTCGCCAGCGCCGACGCCGCCGACCTCGAAGCGGTGCTGGGCGCGGTGCTGGAGCCGGGCCGCAGCGGCCTGCTGCTGGCGGCGCTGGCGACGCCGCTGCTGGGCTGCGACGCCACCACCATCGCCGCGATCGGCGCCGACGACCGGCTGCTGGCGCAGCATCTGGAACGCTTCGCCGCCTACCATGAGATGTGGGAACAGCGCGGCATCGGCTTCCTGCTGCGCCAGCTGCTGGCCGAGCAGGACATCAGCCGCCGCCTGCTGGCGCGTACCGACGGCGAACGGCGCCTGACCAATCTGCTGCACCTGGCCGAACTGCTGCATCAGGCGGCGCAGCGGCTGCCGGCACCGGATGCGCTGCTGCACTGGCTGCAGACGCAGCGGAATGCAGCGGCCGCCGGTGGCGGCAGCGAGGCCACCCAGCTACGGCTGGAATCCGACGAAAACCTGGTGCAGATCGTCACCATCCACAAGTCCAAGGGACTGGAATATCCGCTGGTGTTCTGCCCTCTGCTGTGGGACGGCCGCAAGCGTCCGCCGGATGGCGGCGACGGTCTCGAATACCATGCCGCCGACGGTTCCTGCGTGATCGATTTCCGCTGCGACGATGCCACCATTGCCCAGGCCAAGGCGGCGATCGACCGCGAGCAGGCGGCGGAAAACCTGCGCCTGATCTACGTGGCGCTGACGCGGGCGGCGCAGCGCTGCTATCTGGTGGCCGGCAGCTACGCCAGCCAGGTCGGCCGCAACCGTTCGCTGAAGGAAGGCACGCACAACCTGCTGAACTGGATGGTGGCCGGCGCCGGCATGAGCGCCGATGAATGGTCGGCGGCGACGCTGCAGCCGGACGCCATCGAGCGCCACTGGCAGGAACTGGCGCAAGCCCATCCGGCAATCGGCCTGGCGCCGCTGCCGGACGCGCCCGGACAGGCGCTGCGGCTGCCGTTGCCAGCGCCGGATTCGCTGGCGGCACGGCAGCTGACGGCACCGCCACCGGCCGGCTGGCGCCTCGGCAGCTTCACGCTGCTGTCGCACGGCAGGGCGCCGGAGCGCGCCGCCAGCGACCATGACGCCGACGCCGCGCCGACGCCACTGGCGCTGGATCAGGTCGAAGCCGGCGCCAATCCGGCGCCCGACGACATCCTGCGCTTTCCGCGCGGAGCGGGCGCCGGCGACTGTCTGCATGCGGTGTTCGAAGCGATCGACTTCAGCCAGCCGGACGACTGGCCGCGCGCGGCGGCGCAGGCGCTGCGCGCCCATCCGCAAGCCGGGCCGGACGACCCGGCCGGGCGCCAGGCGATGATCGTGCGCATGCTGCGCGACGTGCTGACAACGCCGCTGGCCGACGGCATCCGCCTGCGGGACATCGCACTGACGCGGCGCCTGACCGAGCTGGAATTCCTGCTGCCGGCGCCACGGCTCGGCGCCGAAGCGCTGAACCAGCTATTGCAGCGCGCCGGCTACGACATGCCGCCGCTGGCATTCCGCGAGCTGTCCGGCTACCTGCATGGTTTCATCGATCTGGTGTTCGAACACGATGGCCGCTACTACCTGCTGGACTGGAAATCGAATCACCTCGGCTGGCGGCCGCAGGATTACGGCCATGCCGCGATCGCGGCGGCGATGGCGGCGCACCGCTACCACCTGCAATACCTGCTGTATGCGGTGGCGCTGCAACGGCACCTGCGCCAGCGGCTGCCGGACTACCACTACGAACGGCATTTCGGCGGCGTGCTGTACCTGTTCGTGCGCGGCGTGCGGCCCGACTGGCGGCTGGACGACGGCAGCCAGGCCGGCGTGTACTTCCACCGCCCGGACCCGGCGCTGCTGGCCGAACTGGACGCGCTGCTGACCCCGGCGCCATCGGAGCAACACTCATGAAAACCGCGCCGATCATCGATGGAGATGAACTGCTGGCGCACGGCTTTGCCAGCCATGTGCTGCACTGGGCAACCGAGGCGGCCGAGGCCGCCGGCCGGGAGTTCGACGCGCGCGCGCAGCAGTTGCTGCGCCAGGCCGCCTTCCACGCCAGCCTGGCGACCGCCAATGGCCACGCCTGCGCCTTGCTGACGGAAATTCTCGACGACCCCGGCGAGGATGCCACCGGCGCGCGCCAGCGGCTTTTGGCCAGCGGCTGCGTCGGCACACCGGAACAGCCAGGCGCGATGCCGCTGATCCTCGATCAAGCCGGACGCCTGTATCTGCATCGCTATTTCGACTATGAGCGGCGGCTGGCGCGGCGGCTGCTGGCGCCGAGCCAGCCGGCGGCGGTCGGCAGCAGCGCGCGCGCGCAACTGGACGCGCTGTTCGCCGCCAATCAGGCGCTGCTGGCGGGCCGCCCGGACTGGCAGAAGATCGCCGCCGCGCTGGCGCTGCGCCAGCCGCTGACCATCATCAGCGGCGGCCCCGGCACCGGCAAGACCACCACCGTCGTCAACATGCTGGCCTGCCTGCTGACGCAGACGCCGGATTGTCGCGTCGCGCTGGCGGCGCCGACCGGCAAGGCGGCCGCGCGCATGCTGGAAGCATTGCGGGCGCGCGCCGGGCACCTGCCGCCGGAACTGGCGGCGGCGCTGCCGCAGCAGTCGTACACGGTACACCGGCTGCTCGGCGCCACCGCCGAACCCGGCGTGTTCCGCCACCACGCCGACAATCCGCTGGCGCTCGACCTGCTGGTGGTCGATGAAGCGTCGATGCTCGATCTGGCGCTGGCGGTCAAGCTGTTCGAAGCGGTACCGCCGACCGCGCGCATCATCCTGCTGGGCGACAAGGACCAGCTGGCAGCGGTCGAATCCGGCGCGGTATTCGCCGAACTGTGCGCCGATCCGAGCCTGTCGCCGCAGTGCATTGCCGAACTGGCGGCGCTGACCGGCATCCCGGCCGAGACGATCCGGCCGGCGCCGGCGCAAAAAACCACCGGTCTGCGCGACAGCGTGGTCTGGTTCGCTGACAACTTCCGCTTTCACGCCGACTCCGGCATCGGCCGGCTGGCCGCCGGCATCGGCGCCGGCGCGCCGCAACCGCTGCTGGACTGGCTGGCCGCACAGGACGGCGGCGAAGTCGGCTGGCGCGACGACGACGCGGCGCAGCTTTCGGCGGCCACGCTGGAAGCGATCCTGGCCGGCTGCGCCGACTATTTCGCCGCAGCGCGGCAAGCCAGCGCCGAACAGCCCGGCGCCGCCTTCGAACGCTTCGCCGCGTTCCGCGTGCTGTGCGCGCTGCGCCACGGCGGACGCGGCGCGCTGGCGGTCAACGATGCGGTGACGGCACGCGCGCGGCCGCTGCTGGGCGCCGCCGGCGGCGACGACTGGTATCCCGGCCGGCCGGTGATGGTTACCCGCAACGACTATGCGCTGCGGCTGTTCAACGGCGACATCGGCATTGCCTTGCCGGATGCCGACGGCGCGCTGAAGGTCTGTTTTCCCGAACCGGACGGCGGCTTCCGGCTGCTGACGCCGGCGCGGCTGCCGCCGCACGACACCGCGTTCGCGCTGACGGTGCACAAATCGCAGGGTTCGGAATTCGAGAACGTATTGCTGCTGCTGCCGCACCAGCCGAACCGCGTGGTCACGCGCGAACTGCTGTACACCGGCGTCACCCGCGCCCGCGCGCGGATCGCGCTGGCGGCGCCGGCGGCGGTGCTCGCGCAGGCGGTCGCCACGCCGACCGTGCGCCATTCCGGCCTGCTGCAGCGGATCGGCGAAATCGCCGGGCACGGCTGAAGGCGGCATGGCGGCATGACGGCTGCCGCTAGAATAGCGGCCATGTCGATTCAACACGCACTCCTGACCTCGCTGCTGGAAAAACCCTCTACCGGCTACGCCCTGGCGCATCGCTTCGACCGCTCCATCGGTTATTTCTGGCAAGCCACCCATCAGCAGATTTATCGCGAACTGAACCGCATGGCGGAAGCCGGCTGGATCCTCGCCGATGAACATGATGGCAACGGCAAACGGCGCTCCAAGACCTACCACGTGCTGCCGGCCGGCCGGGAAGAACTGGCGCGCTGGGCGGGCGAACCGGGGCTGGACAACGACGAGCGGGAAACGCTGCTGATCAAGCTGCGCGCCGACGCGGTGATCGGCCCGCTCGGCCTGGGACGGGAATTGCGGCGCCTGACGGAAATTCATCAGGCGCGTCTGGCGACCTTTCTGGAAATCGAAAAACGCGATTTTTCCGCGCCGAATCCGACCACCGCGCAGCGCCTGCAATATGCGATTTTGCGCCGTGGAATCCTGTCGGAAGAAAGCTGGCTTTCCTGGGCCAACGAAGTGCAGCCGCTGCTGGCGGACCGTCCTCGCCCCGCCAGTTAGCGACGAAACACCACTACCGGCCGGTTTCCGGCATTCCGCCACTATCCGATCGATGCCGCCCGGCGCTTGCCGTCGTAGCCGCTCTCGCCCGAGCTTGGCGGCGGACCTCATTTCCCCTTGTGATTCATCATTGATATGCAACCTGTTGCATATCAATTTCCATCCTGCTATGCTTTTCAATGCAACCAGTTGCATAACATCGGTACAGGTACCCGTCTCCCGTTCCTGCGACCGCTTTTCCCCATTCGCCGATTGGATTTCCCGATGTCTCTGCCCGCGATTCTCCAAAATCTGTCGATCCCGGTGGTCGGCTCGCCGCTGTTCATCATTTCCAACCCCGATCTGGTGATCGCCCAATGCAAAGCTGGCGTGGTCGGCTCCTTCCCGGCCCTGAATGCGCGGCCGGCGCCGGTGCTGGCCGAATGGCTGGACCGCATCACCACCGAACTGGCCGAACACAATGCCAGGCACCCGGACCGGCCAGCCGCGCCGTTCGCCGTCAACCAGATCGTGCATCGTTCGAACGACCGGCTGGAACACGACCTGGAAGTGTGCGCCCGCTACAAGGTGCCGATCACCATCACCTCGCTCGGCGCACGCGAAGACGTCAACCAGTCGGTGCATGCCTACGGCGGCATCGTGCTGCATGACATCATCAACAATGCCTTCGCCAGGAAGGCGGTTGAGAAAGGCGCCGACGGCCTGATCGCGGTCGCCGCCGGCGCCGGCGGCCATGCCGGCACCTTGTCGCCGTTTGCCCTGCTGCATGAAATCCGCGAATGGTTCGACGGCCCGCTGTTATTGTCCGGCGCGATTTCCAACGGCAACGCCATCCTGGCGGCGCAGGCGGCAGGCGCCGATCTTGCCTACATCGGCTCGGCGTTCATCGCCACCAAGGAAGCGCATGCGACCGCCGCCTACAAGCAGATGCTGGTTGACAGCAACGCCGCCGATATCGTGTACACCAACCTGTTCACCGGCGTCCACGGCAACTACCTGCGCCAGAGCATCGTCAATGGCGGCCTCGACCCGGACCAGCTGCCGGTATCGGACCCGTCCAGAATGAATTTCGGCTCCGGCGGCAATACCAAGGTGAAAGCCTGGAAAGACATCTGGGGCGCCGGCCAGGGGGTCGGCGCGATCAAGGGCGTGCCGCCGGCCGCCGAGGTGGTGGCGCGCCTGGCAAACGAATATCACGCCGCGCGCCAGCGCCTCGGCCTGATGCCGGACTCTCGCGCCGGCCATGGCGCCGGCTGACGGCCGGCGTCCACGCCGACCCCGGCTTCCTGCGGAAATCCCGATCGGAGCTTGCACATGCCAGACCAGTCGATTTCCTGCGTCACGCCACGCGGCTTCTTCGCGCCGCATCTCTATGCGGTCTCGACACCGCGGATCATTTCCCGGCCCTGCCGGCGGCCGGCGATCACACTGCTGCTGGCCGCCAACGGCAAGCCATTCCAGTTACAGCTTGCCGGTCGGTCGGCCGTGTCAGCCCGGGCGGCCCTGATCGCACCGGATCAGGAACGCCGCCTGCATGCCGACGGCTGCGATCTGCTGAGCATCAATATCGAGCCGGGCCATCGCCACTACCGCTCGATGCGGCAGCATTTCCTGTCGGCGCCGATACGGGTTTTCCACCCAGCCCATTTCGCCGGCAGCCGCGGCCCGCTGCGGCTGGCATACGAGGGCGGCCCGGACGCGCACGACACCCTTGCGGCCATCGAGGTGTTGCTCGATGCCGCAAGGGACAGGAAGGCCGGTCACGCCGCCATCGATGCACGTATTACCGAGGTGCTGCTACAGGTCCATGCCAGCCTGCCGGACAAGCTGCCGCTGGCCTCGCTGGCGGCGGCGGTGGGCCTGTCGGCCGACCGCCTGTCGCACCTGTTCGCGGAAACGGTCGGTACGCCGTTGCGTTCGTACATCGTCTGGCATCGCTATTTGCTGGCGCTGCAAAAACTCTCGGGGCCGGGCAATCTGGCGCGCCTGGCCAGCGACTGCGGCTTCGCCGATGCCGCGCACATGACGCGCACCTTCCTGTTTTTCTTCGGCATATCGCCCTCACTCGCCGTGCGTAGCGGTTTTGTTCAAGACCTGGTTTCCGCCCGGTGATACGGTAGTCCGGCATCGCTGCGCCCTCGCCAAAAAAGGGCGAGCGCATCCCTGGCTGAAGCCAGCCGCGAGGCCTGTCCATAACACCACTACGGAGACCAACCATGCCCATCTCTTACCGTCCGCTGGCGGCGGCGCTTTTGTTGTCCTGCGTCTGCGCCATGGCTCCAGCTTCGGCCGAAGTCGTCAAGATCGCCTATATCGACGCGCTGTCGGGCGCCTTCGCGCCGATCGGGCAAAGCATGTTTTCCCACTGGAAGATGATGGCGGACCACGCCAATCAGAATCACTGGGCCGGCCAGCACAACTTTGAAATCGTCGGCTTCGACAACAAGGGCAGCCCGCAGGAATCGTTGGTGCAACTGAAAGCGGCCGCCGACCAGGGTTTCCGCTACATCACGCAGGGAATCGGCTCGGGTGCCGCGCTGGCGTTGAGCGACGCGGTCAACCGATACAACGAACGCAATCCCGGCAAGGAGATCGTGTATCTGAATTTCGCCGCAAACGATCCGGACCTGACCAACAGCAAGTGCAACTTCTGGCACTTCCGGCTGGACGCCAATTCCGACATGAAGATGGAGGCGCTGGCAAATGTTCTGGCCAAGGACAAAAACGTCAGGAAGGTCTATCTGATCAACCAGAATTTCTCGTTCGGCCACCAGGTAGCGCGCGCATCCAGGGAGTCCCTGAAGCGCAAGCGCCCCGACGTCGAAATCGTCGGCGAAGACCTGCACCCGATCGGCCAGGTCAAGGACTTCACTCCGTATATCGCCAAGATGAAAGCCTCAGGTGCCGACACCGTCATCACCGGCAACTTCGGCGCCGACCTGGCACTGCTGATCAAGGCTGCCAAGGATGCCGATCTGAAAACCAATTTCTACACGATCTATGGCGCCACTACCGGCGTGCCGAGCGCCATGGGCGCGGCCGGCGAGGATCGGGTCAAATTCGTCGGCTACTGGCACCCGAACAATGAAAATTTCGTCGGCAAGGAATTCGTCGAGCAATACAGGAAAAAGTACAACGACGATTTCACCGGAATCGCCGCTTACACTGGCACGCTGCTGCTGGCCAACGCGATCAAGGCCGGCAATTCGACCGATCCGGTCAAGGTGGCGCTGGCCATGGAAGGCATGAAGGTGCAGAGTCTCAACGGCGAAGTGGAAATACGCAAGGCCGATCATCAGGCGCAACAACCGATCTATGTCGCCACCTGGTCCAAAGTCAACCACAAGGATGTCAGATACGATCAGGAAAACACCGGCTATGGCTGGCGCACCGACGTCAAGGTGCCGGCGGCGAACGCCACCCAGCCGACCAGTTGCCAGATGAAACGTCCCTCGTAGCCGGCGACGACACACAACCCACCGACCCTTTTGGAGAAACCATGTCGGCTTACAGCTCCTTTCCCTTGCGCAGCATCCAGGACATTCGCCGCTTCGAGAGCGAAGCCACGCTGGAGCAGCGCATCTCCGCCCGCAGCGTCTACGACCTGTTCACGCAAGCCGCCGCCAGACACGGCGAGCGCACCGCGCTGACCATGATCATGAGCGGCGCCGAGGACGAAACCGCGCGGCAAATGTCGCACCGCGAATTGCTGGGTGCGATCACGCGCACCGCCAATTTCTTCTTTTCTCTGGCCGGAAACCGCCCCGGCGTCGCCTATCTGCTGCCCAATCTGATCGAAACCCACCTGAGCCTGTGGGGCGCAGAAACCGCCGGCTACGCGGTGCCGATCAACTTCCTGCTCCAGGCCGAACACATCGCCGATCTGGTGCAGGCGTCCGGCGCCAAAATCCTCGTCGCGCTGGGGCCGCACCCGGCGCTGGACATCTGGCAAAAGGCGCAGGAAGTCAAACGCCTGCTTCCCGGCCTGCACCTGGTCCAGGTCAGTCCGCCGGAGGTGCCGATCGCCGCTGGCGCGCTTTCCTTCGCCGACGGCATCCGCCAGCAATCCGCCGATACCCTGCAATTCGGCGCGCCCGGACGCGACGACGAACTGGCGGCGTATTTCCATACCGGCGGCACCACCGGCCTGCCGAAACTGGTCGCGCACACCCACCGCAACCAGATCGTCTCCGCCTTCGGCGGAGCGGTGCTGCTCGATCTGGACGAACAGGATGTGGTCACCAACGGCCTGCCGCTGTTCCACGTCGGCGGCTGCATCGTCAGTTCGCTGTCGGTCTTGATGAGCGGCGCCAATATCCTGATCCTGTCGCCGGCCGGCATGCGCAATCCGCTGATGGTGCAAAATTTCTGGAAGATCGCCGAACGCTACCGCGCCACCATCATCGGCAGCGTGCCGACCGCATTGAGCGCGACGCTGGAAGTACCGGTGAACGGCGACCTGTCGTCGGTACGCTTCGGCATCGTCGGCGCAGCCGCGACGCCGCGCTCGGTGGCCGAGCGTTTCACCCAATGCACCGGCAAGACCCTGCATGAAATTCTCGGCATGACCGAGTCCGCCGGCCTGGTATCGATCGAACCGGCGCATGCCGATCCGGTACTCGGCTCGGTCGGCCTGCGCCTGCCGTACACCGAAGTCACGGTGCGCCGGCTGGAGGCCGACGGCAGCCTCGGCGCGCCCTGCGCCCCGAACGAAATCGGCGTGATGGTGGTGCGCGGCCCGACCGTCACGCCCGGTTACAGCAACCCGGAACGCAACGACGGCACCCTCAGCCCCGGTCAGATCAACAGCGGCGACCTGGCCTACATGGACGAGCAGGAACGCCTGTTCATCGCCGGCCGCGCCAAGGACATGATCATCCGCAGCGGCCACAACATCGATCCGGTCCTGATCGAGGATGCCTGCCTGGCGCACCCGGCGATCTTGGCGGCGGGCGCCGTCAGCCAGCCGGATCGCTATGCCGGTGAACTGCCGGTCTGCTACGTCACCTTGCGCCCCGGTGCCAGCGTCAGCGTCGACGAACTGCGCGCCTTCATCGAACCGCGCATCGCCGAGCGCCCGGCATGGCCAAAGAAAATTCATATCGTCGACACCATCCCGGTCACCGGCGTCGGCAAAGTCTTCAAGCCGCAACTCCGCGCCGACGCCGCCAGCCGCATGGTGCGGGAACAGCTGGAAACCCTGTTTGCCGCCGATGCCGCCGCCATCGGGATAGACGTGGTGATGGGTGGGAAGAGAGGCATGGACATCACCATCGAACTGCCGCCGGAACAGGCCGCCCGCCGCGCCGAAGTCGAAAAGCTGCTGGAAGGCTACCTGTTCGATTTCAGGGTGATCGACCGCTAAACCGTTCCGTCACAAAGCAGATGCGGCCGCCTTCCGTACCGGAACGCGGCCGCAAACGTCTGGGCCTGATGAATCAGGCCAGCGACAACGGGAAAAACAAAGGGGGAAGGAAAAATTGCGAATGATTCGCGTGCAGACACCCTGCAATCCACTTTCAGGAAATGATTCGGATCGAATCGATGGCGCGGCTGGCTGGGATCGAACCAGCGACCCTTGGCTTCGGAGGCCAATACTCTATCCACTGAGCTACAGCCGCGCGGGGGAATGCCGGGCAGGCATGAAGGATAACGGTTTTCGGCGGCGGCGTCCATGCGGAACGCCGGTTTTTCATTCCCAACAGTAAGGGTTGCGTCTATAATCAAGGGTTTGGCAAGGTATCGCGCTCGTTGATTCCGGCTCTTTTGCCCATCGCGCCCCTGCCCACCGTTTTTCGAAAAAATTGCACCGAGGGAACCATGAGTGACGCACACAACGAACACCAGTCCGGAATCAAAACCCCGAAACAGCTGATCGCGGCGGTGATCGCGGGCTTCCTGGTCCCGATCATCGGTATCGTGCTGTTGGTGCAGTACGCATCGAACGGGCAGAAGACCGGCGCCGGTTCCGACGCGCAGACTCCGGCTTCGATCGAGGCGCGCATCCAGCCGGTGGCCGATGAGGGCTTCACGCTGAAGGACGCCAACGCGCCGAAGCAGCTGCAAACTGGCGAGCAGGTATACAAGATGACCTGCGCCGCCTGCCACGGCACCGGCGCCGCCGGCGCGCCGAAGGTCGGCGATGCCGCCGCCTGGGGACCGCGCATCGCCGCCGGTTACGACAAGGTGCTGGAACACGCGTTGCACGGCCTGAACGCAATGCCGGCCAAGGGCGGCAACCCTGATCTGGACGACGTCGAAGTCGCCCGCGCGGTGGTCTACATGGCGAATCAGTCGGGTGCCAAGTTCAAGGAACCGGAAGCGCCTGCCGCCAAGCCGGCCGAAGCCGCTGCCGCGACCGAAGCACCGGCTGCCGCAGCGCCGGCGGCCGAGAGCGCCGCCGCCCCGGCCGCTTCCGCCGATGCCGGCAAGAAGCTGTACGACTCGGTCTGCATGGCCTGCCACGCCGCTGGCGTCGCCGGTGCGCCGAAGTTCGGCGACAAGGCCGCCTGGGCCGAGCGCATCAAGCAGGGCGTCGCGACGCTGGACGAACATGCGATCAAGGGCCTGAACGCGATGCCGCCGAAGGGTGGTTCGCAGGCGTCCGACGACGACGTCAAGGCGGCGGTGGCGTACATGGTTGCCGCAGTCAAGTAAGCACTACCGCTCCAAACCAAAAGCCGACCATCTGGTCGGCTTTTTTCATGGTGCGCCGCGCCGATGGTGCCCGGCACGGTTGCCTGTCGTTGCTGATTAGCGTTGCTGATATACCGGTCCTTGCGCGGTGGCGCGTTGTTCGGCGACGAAGATTTCCACCCGGCGGTTGCGGGCGCGGTTGGCGGCGCTGTCGTTGGCCACCAGCGGTTCATGCGAACCGCGTCCTTCGACGATGAAGCGGTTGGCGCCGACCCCGCGCGCGGCCAGGTAGTCACGCGTGCGGGCGGCCCGATTGACCGACAGCGGATCGTTGATGGCATCGCTGCCGGTGTTGTCGGTATGGCCGATGATGGTGATGGTGGTGGCCGGGTTTTCGACCAGGGTGGCGGCGAAGCGGTCGAGAATCGGCCGGAAATTCGGTTTGACGTCGGCGCGGCCGGTATCGAAGGAGATGTCGCTCGGGATGTCCAGCTTCAACTGGTTGTCGGCGGTCTGGCTGACCTGCACGCCGGTGCCCTGGGTCGCCTGCTCCATCTGCTGGCGCTGGTTTTCCATCCGGGTGGACCAGATGTTGCCGACCACCGCGCCGGCGGCGCCGCCGATCACCGCGCCCGCAGCGGCACGGCCGCCTCCGCCACCACCGGTGGCGGCCCCGATAATGGCGCCGAGACCGGCGCCGACGCCTGCCCCGGTGGCGGTACCGCGCTGGGTCGGCGACATGTCGGCGCAGCCGGCGACGGCCAGCGCGGCTACCAGCGTGGGGAGGAGAATTCGAGTGCGCATCGGGTTTCCTTTATCGGTTGGAAATATTTTTCGACCCGGGCCGCCGCGTAAAAGTTCACGAAAGGCAACATTGGTCAGGAAGAATTCTGAACGGCGCCGCGCCGCAGCTGCTTACTTGCGGCCGATCATCAGGCCAATCAACAGTCCGACGCCAGCGGAGATCGCCACCGCCCGCCACGGATTGTCCTGTACGTAGTCATCGGCCGAACCGGCCCATTCCTTGCCGGTATCGATCGCCGCCGACTGCGCATCCTGCGCCTTCGACAATGCGGCGTCAAGCAGGCTCAAGCCCTTGCTGCGCAGCACGTCGGCCTTGTCGCCGGTGGCGGAAGTCGCTTCGCGGAACAGGTCCTGGGCATCGCGTACCAGCGAGCGCATGTCGGTCCGGGCGGTTTTCAGATGAGGGGTCAGCATCGTCGATCTCCTGTCTCAAGGTGCCGCGTTGGCGGCGGGCGGGCGCAAGCCCGGGAGGCGGCGCTTGCGGCGCCATTGCCCCATTTTGATGGATTGCGCCGAACTTGGTTGCATGAAACAGCGGCGCCGTGCGCCATCAGGCCGATACGATCAAATGCCGGGCGTGCAATCGGCGCAGTGCTCGATCTCCGGCAAACCATGCAGCAGCTGTTCCTGTAGGTCGCGCAGCGCGGTGCGCAGCCCTTCCTCGATCACCGGGTGGTAGTAGGGCATCGCCAGCATCTGCGCCACCGTCATGCCGCTCTGGCAGGCCCAGGCCAGCAGGTGCGCCAGATGCTCGGCGCGCGGCCCGATCATTTCGGCGCCGAGAAAACGGTCAGAGCCGTATTCACCGTAGATGCGCAGGATGCCGCGATTCTGCAGCATCACGCGGCTGCGCCCCTGATTTTCGAACGACACCTGGCCGGTGGCGAAACGGCTGCCGTCGCGGCGCAAGGTATCCCAGTCACGGCCGACCTGGGCGATCTGCGGATCGGAAAAGACGATCGCCAGCGCCTCCTGGCGCATGCCGGGCAGGCTGCGCGGATAGCCGCCGGCATTGTCGCCGGCGATGCGGCCCTGGCCGGTCGCTTCGTGCAGCAGCGGCCGCTCGTTGCTGGCGTCGCCGGCGATGAAGATGGCGCTGTCGCCGCAGCGCATGGTGTGCGGGTCGAAACGCGGCACGCCACGTTGGTCGAGTTCGAGGCCGCTGTGCTCCAGCCCGAGCCGGTCGACGTTGGGGACGCGGCCGGCGGCGGCCAATATGAAATCGAAACGCTCGTCGCGCTCGCTGCCGTCGGCGGCGCGCCAGCGCAGCACGGCGGCACCACCGTCGCGCCGGCCTTCCAGGATATCGGCGTTCAGGCGCAGATCCAGTTCGGCGCCGAAACAGGCGACGGCGTATTCCTGCAACACCGGATCGCTCAGCCGAGCGATGCGGCCGTGGCCGAACAGCGCCACCCGCACGCCGAGCCGGTGCAGCGCCTGCCCCAGTTCCAGGCCGATCGCGCCGGTGCCCACCACCGCCACCGAGGACGGCAACGCAGTCCAGTCGAACACCTGTTCACTGGTCAGCACCAGCGGCCCGGCGCCCCGCAGCGCGGCCGGCAATTGCGGACGCGAGCCGGTGGCGATGACGATGCGGCCGGCCTCGACCACGGTGTCGTCGCCGACCTGCAGGCGCTGGCGGTCGATGAAGCGGGCGTGGCCGCGCAGGCGCTCGGCGGCCGGAATCCGCTCGACCTGGTCCAGCACGAAACCGACGAAGCGGTCGCGCTCGGCGCGCACCCGCGCCATCACCGCCGTGCCGTCGATCCGCACCGGGCCGGCCTGCACGCCGAAGCGGGCGGCGCCGGCGGCGGCATGGGCCGCTTCGGCCGCCGCGATCAGCAGCTTGCTCGGCATGCAGCCGACCCGCGCGCAGGTGGTGCCGTAGGGCCCATCCTCGATCAGCAGCACCCGCTGCCCGTGCGAACGGGCGGCCCGATACGCGACCAGACCGGCGCTGCCGGCGCCGATCACGGCGACATCCACTTTCAGCGTGTTCATTGCTCCTCCTGTCGCGCCGCGCCGGCGGCGGCCGGCCAAGCGCTGCCATGCCGCAGCCGGTACCACAGCAGGCCGATCCATTCGTGCAGCGCATAGTGGGAGCGCCGCAAACCCTCGCCGTCCGGCAGGAAATCGCCGGGACGCACCGGCGCGCGGCCCAGGAACAGCGTCGGCGCCGCCACCGGCTCGAAACCGGCACGCGCGAAGATCGCCTGCGAACGCGGCATGTGCAGCGCGTCGGTCACCAGCAGCACGCGGCGGATGCCGGCGGCGAATAGCAGTTGGCCGGAATAGCGGGCGTTTTCGGCGGTGTTGTCGGAAGTATCTTCCAGCCAGCGCACCGGCACCGCGAAATCCTCGCGCAGCGAGCGCGCCATCAGCGCCGCCTCGGGTTCGGCGGCGCCGTCCGGGCTGCCGCCGGACACCAGCAGCGGCAGGCCGGTGGCGCGCTGCAAGGCGGCGGCGTAGCGCAGCCGCGCCAGCGTCTGCGGATTCGGCATATCGCGCTCCTGATCGTCCGGCGCGGCGCCGACGCGGCCGCCGCCCAGCACCACGATGGCGCCGGCCTCATGCGTCGCCAGCGGCACCAGCGGCGCGCTCAGGCGTTCCAGCGGCCGGATCAGCAGCAGCGCGCCGGCCTTGGTGGAAAACAGCAGCAGCAGCGCCAGCGATGCCAGCCCGAGCGCCAGTCCGGCGCGCGGCCAACGCCGGCGCAGCAGCAGCCCGAGCGCACAGGGAATGACCAGATTGGCCGGCGGCAGCAGCAGCGCGGCGGCGGCGTTGGTGGCGAACCAGCCGAGGTTCATCGCCGCCGGGCTCCATTCAACGGGGGCGCGCGCATCGGCCGGTCAGCGGTGAAATTCGCCGTGCGCTTCCGGTTGGTAAGTCACTTCCAGCACGCGCAGGCGCAGTTCGCGGCCGCCCGGCGCCTGCCAGGAAATCGACTGGCCGACCGACAGGCCCAAGAGCGCGCTGCCGACCGGCGCCAGCACCGACACCGCGTCCGGCACGCCGGTCTGGCCGGGATAGACCAGCGACAGCCGGAATTCGGTGCCGCTGGCGTCGTCGATGAACTTGACCGACGAATTCATCGTGATCACTTCGGGCGGCACTTCCTCGGGGGCGACGATGGTGGCGCGGTCGAGTTCGCTCTGCAGCGCGTCGATGCCGGGCAGATTGTGATAGGCGTCGGATTCCAGCAGCCGTTCCAGCCGTTCCAGATCGAGGCTGGAAATGATGATGCCTGGGCGCGTGTCCATTCTGTTTTCCAATCGTGAGTCAGACCAAGCCCCGCGCCCGGCGCGGGACTGCCTGGTGGTTAGCATTTGGGGGAATTCGGTGTTCGGAAGGGTGCGATCGCCATGATGCACCGGATTTGGCCGATGTTAGGCGAGAAACGCAGCAGAAGCAAGCCGCGCCCGGCCGTGCCGGATAGCCGCCTTGTCGCCGCGCAAATACCGCCGGGGAGCGGCTATTCGGCCATCTGCGGCTCGGCGATGCTGCGCAGCTGGAAGCGGCCGTCGTTGTTGAACAGCCAGGTTTCGAGGATTTCGACGCGGCCGTGGCGCAGCAGATGGGCGGCCGGTTTCGGGAACGGCGCCGCCTTGCGCAGGCTCGCCAGCGCGGCGGTTTCGGTGACGCGGTCGCGGTTGGAACGCAGGATTTCGCTGCGCATCAGGCGGCCGGAGGCATCGACCTGGTATTTGACCACCACCACCGAGCGCAGCAGCGCCTGCGGGCGGCCGACGAATACCTGGACCGGACTGGTCTGGGCGATGCGGCTGGCCAGGTCGTATTTGTAGCCGGACAGCGTGGCAGCGGTGGAAGTAGCGTCGCCGGTGGTTTCCACTGCCGGGCTGGCCACCGGCGCCGTCGGCTGGGCCGGATCGAGCGAGACGCTGCTGCAGCCGGCGAGGGCGGCAAGAAGGGCGGTGGCGGCAAGGGGAACGATACGGCGGAACATGGCGGCCTCGAAGCGAAGGTGTGGCGATGGTAGCACCGCGCGCGGCGCCCGATCGGCCGAAGTCGCCGCGCTTTGGCACGCTGTTCCGGCTTTGCGGCGCTCTCCGCCAACGGCGCGGGAGCTGGCCGGAATTCGACCAGAAACAGAAATAGGGGAGTATGTGTCTTTTTCGGGCAGCCCGTCCCCGTGACAGGCCGCCCACAAGGGGAGTATATGAAGTCAGTGACCGCTTACTGGCGCCGCGCGACCACCGTGGGTCGGGCCGGCGCGGCGTTCGACTTCGGCGCGCACCGCATTGCCGAGGCCGAGCGCGAAGCCGACTTCGGCAACCACGAACAGCGGTCCGATAATCAGCCCGATCAGGTCATCGACGAAGGCCGGCTTCCTGCCCTCCCAGAAATGGCCGATGAATTGCAGTACCCAGCCGAACACGAACAGGCCGATGCCGGCCGTCAGCCAGCTGGCGGTCGGCAGCGCCGCCACGCCCTGCGCGCCCCACAGCGAGGCCGCCAGCAACAGCGTCATCACCACGCCGTAGCGCAGATCGAGCGCGAGGTAATAGATCGCCGTCACCGCCGCCGCCAGCAATGCCGGCGTAACGGCAACGCCGCCCACATCGAACGCCGGACGCGACAGCAGCACGGTGATCGCGAACACGATGACCGGAATGCCGACCAGATGGGTGGCGATGTTGCGGCGGTCGCGGTGGTAGGCGGCGTATTGGGCGAGCTGATCGACCAGGGTTTTCATCGCTTGTCTCCTTGTTCTGTTTTCTGTTGCGCCGGCCAGGCGGCGATCCCGTGCAGACTATGCCAGGGCGCGCCCGCGCGTCAACCGCCTGGCGCGATGCCCGTCCGCCCGGCGCCAGGGCATTACTGTGCCGGTGCTTCGCCGCCCAGCGCCGCCACCAGCGCCGCCAGCAATTGCGCCAGTTCGCCGGTCATCAGCTGCATGTCGGCATCGAAACGCTCGTCGTCGCCGAGCCCGCCGCCGTCGGCGTTTTCCTTCAGCACGTCCAGCGGCGCGACGCGCTTGATCGCCAGCGATTCGGTCAGCACGAAGGACACGCGCTCGTTCCAGGTCAGCGCCAGCCGCGTGCACTGCTTGCCGGCGGCGATGTGGCGCCGCAGGTCCTCCGCTTCCAGCGCATGACGGGCGTAGCGCACGGTGGCGCCGCCGGTGCCCGCCGCGCGCAGTTCGGTGTCCTGATCGACGGTGAAGCCGGCCGGCGCTTCATCGGCCGCCAGCCAGCCGGTCATCGCCGCCTGCGGCGACTGCGCCACCCGCAGGTTGGTGACGGGAAACGGATCGACCGCCTTCAGCAGCAGCTTCAGGATGTCGTCGGCGCGCGCCGGGCTGGCGGCATCGACCACCAGCCAGCCGTTGACCGGATCGATCCAGACCCGGGTTTCGCGCCGCACCGAGAAGGCGCGCGGCAGCAGCTCATCGGTGACCTGCTCCTTCAGCTCCTTCATCTGCTTGCGGCCAGGGCGGAAACCCTGCTGCTCCTCGATGTCGGCGGCGCGCGCCTTGACCACCTGGTTGACCACCGAAGCCGGCAGCAGCTTCTTTTCGGTGCCGAGCTGCAGCAGGAACTGGCCGCCGACCGCATGCACCAGCCGGTCCGGCGCCGACGCCCGCGGCGGCAGCCAGCCCTGGCTCTGCATGTCGCCGTCGGCGCAGGCAGCGAACGCCTGCGGCGCCAGATACTGCTCCAGCTGCCCGGAAGTGACGGCCCAGCCGGCCGGAAGGCGATAGGTCTGCAGATTCTTGAACCACATGGGAAGCGATGCGAAAAAGCGGGAAGGGGGCGCCATTCTACACGCCGGCGCCACGCCGGACGGCCCGCTCGCCCACCAAATTAGGGTCAGAGTCAAATTTTCGGAGGAACTGCACGCACTCCAAAAACGTGAAAGCGGGGTCGGAGTAATTTTCGCAAACCACCGCGAAAAAAACTCCGCCCCCGGTTTCACTGGCGCTATCGAAATTAGGGTCAGAGTCGAATTTCCGGAGGTCCGGCAGGACTCGCTTCACCGAACAGGCCGAGTTGCGCCGCCTCGCGTCCGGCCTCGTCCAGCCGCACGCCCAGGCCGAGCAGCCGCACCGGCTGGCTGCCGCGCGCGAAGGCGGTGGCCAGCAGTTCGGAAAACCGCGCCGGCTGCGCGCCGTCGGCGCCGGCCACGCACTCGGCGGTGGTCTTGCGGAAATCGGCGAAGCGGATCTTGACGAACAGCTTGTGTATGTACGGCGCGGCGCCGACGCGGGCGACGCGCGCCTGCAGCTGCGCGGTCAGCGCCGGTAATTGAGCCAGGCAGGCGGCCAAGTCGGGCAGGTCGGTCGCATAGGTTTCCTCGACGCTGACCGACTTGCGGATGCGGTCCGGGCAGACTTCGCGCTGATCGATACCCCGGCACAGTTCGTACAGGCGACCGCCAAACTTGCCGAAATGGCGCTGCAGCGCGTCCACCGGCCAGGCACGCAGATCGCCGCAGGTTTCGGCGCCGAGCCGGCGCAGCCGCTCGGCGGTGACGCGGCCGACGCCGAACAGCTTGCCGACCGGCAGCGCGGCGACGAAGGCATCGACCTGATGCGGCTTGACCACGAACTGGCCGTCCGGCTTGTTCCAGTCGCTGGCGATCTTGGCGATGAACTTGTTCGGCGCGATGCCGGCCGAGGCGGTGATGCCGACCGACTCGCGGATGCGCGCGCGGATTTCCTCGGCGATCGCGGTGGCGCTGCGGAGGCGGCCAGCGGCGCTGACGTCCAGATAGGCTTCATCCAGCGACAGCGGTTCGACCAGTTCGGTGTAGTCGCGATAAATCGCCATCACCTGGCGCGAGGCGGCGCGGTATTTTTCCATCGCCGGCGGCAGCACCAGCAGATCGGGGCAGCGCTTCAGTGCCTGCGCGGTGGCCATCGCCGAGCGCACGCCGTAGCGGCGCGCCTCGTAATTGCAGGTGGCGACCACGCCGCGCTGGTCCGGGCGGCCGCCGACCGCCAGCGGCCGGCCGCGCAGCGACGGGTCGTCGCGCATTTCGACCGCAGCGTAGAAGCAGTCGCAATCGCAATGGATGATTTTTCGTAACGGCGCGTCCGGCATCGGGCTGGTGGAAGATGGCTGCGCCGGCGGTGGCGCGACACCATTTTAGCCACTCCGCCGGCGCCAGCCGGCGGCCGGTCGCACCGGCACTAGCTCTGCCGTTGACCGCAGTTGCCGCAGAACAGGTCGCTCGGCTGAATCTCGGCGTGGCAATTGGCGCACGTGGCGCTGGCGGCCGGCGTAGCGGAATCGGCCGGGGCAGCCAGTTGCGCCGGCTCGGCGCTGGCCGCGGCGTTCGCGCGCGCCTGCTGCTCCAGCCGCTGCTGGGCGGCGGCCCGCGCTTCCTCGTTGCGGCGCTTCAGTTCTTCGCCACGGCGCCGCGCCTCGTCGGCCACCTGCTGGGCCCGTTCCCGGGTTTTGGCGACCACCGCTTCCATCGCCTGCTGGGCGGCGGCGGTATCCAGGCCGGCGCTGACCTTCAGGTAAGTCAGCGACACGCCGAACATGCACATCGCCAGGTACAGCGTGATGCCGATCAGCGCGACGATCGCCAGACCGACCATGCCGGCCACCATCAGACCGTTGTCGAAGCGGCCGTACATCAGCGCATCGACCGACAGCGTGCTCAATCCGCCCATCATCTGCGAGCCGAGGATGCTGGCCGACAGGCCGCCAATCATGCTGCTGCCGGCGGTCAGGAAGCCGAAAATCAGCAGGCTGACGATGCCGGTCGCCAGCACCAGCAGCAGCAGGTTCAGGAAGGCTTCCAGCGGCCGCTGGGTGGCCACCGCCCACAATTGCGACAGCGCGCTTTTCAGCGAATGCCCCTCCCACAGCGCCGGCGCCGCCAGGCTGGCGATCACGTAGCTGCCGAGGATCAGCAGCGCCGCCGCGAACACCAGCACCGGCAGCGCCACCATGTACAGGATCGCGCCGATCACCGGAATCTTGCAGACGAACAGGATCAGCGCGGCGATCGCGGTGAACACCAGCATCGCCAGCAGCACCAGTATCCCCAGTCCGATCATCCGCAACACCACCATCGGGCTGGCCAGCAGCGCGCCGGCGACGCCGCTGACCGGACGGCCGGCGGCCTGTTCCATGAACTGGATGCCGGCCGCGCTGATGCCGAACAGCACGGCCAGATAAGCCAGCAGGCCGAGCAGGAACAACAGCGGGGCGACGCCGCTCTTCAAACCGGCGCCGGCCAGCACCGCGCTGGTGATGAAGGTCAGCAGCAGGGTGGTCATGCCGGCCCGGTTGCGCCAGGCGTCGCCCAGCCGCAGCAGGCTGTATTGCGGGGTGGTGGTGCCGATTTCCATGTCGTGTCTCCGTCGAGGGGTGGATCGTGTCAGGCCAGGCCCGGGTGCGGCATCAGTAGTTGGTGGTTTCCTGCGCTTTCACGCATTCCGGCACTTCGCCCCAGTGGTTACCGTCGCCGCAGAAGCGGAACTTGGCGTGCTCGCCACAGAGGCCGCGGCTGATGAAGTTGTCCTTCTCGGCGCAGCGGCGCAGCTCGGCCTTCAGGCCGGCGTACCAGTCCGGCGCGGCGGCAGGGGCCGGCGCCGCCTCAGCGGGAGCGGCAGCGGAGCGCGGCGGCGGTCCGGGTTCATCGCGGCTCCTGGACGGTTCGACGGCACGCTCGGCCTTGGCCGGCTTCTTCTCGATCGGCTTGCTTTTCTTTTCGGGAACCACGGCGGCAGCGGGTTCCGGCGCTGGTGCCGGTTCCGATGCCGGCGCGGTCTCCGGCGTCACCACGGGGTCTTCGGCAGGCGCCGGCGCGGCCGGCTCATCGGCGCTCTCGACCACCGCCGGCGGATCGGCCGGCTCCGGGGTCGCGGCCGGAGCCGGATCGAAACTGACGGTATTGGATTCCGGCGCGGCGTCGCGGCCGAACTTCCAGTAGACGGCGGCGGCCGCGCCCAGCACCAGCAGCAGAATGACGCCGACGATCAGGCGCCGCTTGCCAGCGTGCGCAACGGCCGGCGTGACCGGCGGCGCCACCGGATCGGCCGGAACCGGTGCGGGAGCGGGAGCGGGAGGCGGCGCGGCAACCACGGCCGCAGGCTGCATCGATGCGCCGCAGCCGACGCAAAAACGGCTGCCCGGAGCATTCGGCGCCTGGCAATGCGGACAGGGAATCGTCGATGCCGGCGGCGGCGCCAGCAGTTGGCCGCAGGCGCGGCAGAACTTGGCTTCGTCCAGGTTTTCCGCCTGGCAATGCGAACATGTCACCACACGACTCTCCCTTGATCGATGCGCTGTCAATGAAACACTGCTGCCACACCCGGGCCGGCATCCTGGCGGCCATATTTTTTGGATGGCATTCTAGCAACTAGCCCAATGCCTTTGGGAAATAATTGCGGGCTCGACCCGCTCCGGCATCAAAATTGCCATCAGGCAATCTTGCCATACACGGATTTTTTCCGACGCGCGGCAATCAGACCTGTAATTCTTGCAAAGGAGCGCCATGCACCCGCTCGACAACTCCCTCGACCTCGGCCTGATCGGCAATTCGCGCACCAGCGCGCTGGTGGACAGGAATGCCAGCATCGTCTGGTGGTGCTACCCGTACTTCGACAGCGACCCGATCTGCTGCGCGCTGCTGCAGCCGAAGTCGAACACCGCCGAAGATGGCGCGGCCGCGCCGTTCGGCGTGATCGGCATCCAGTTCGACGGCGCGGTGCTGGTCGATCAGCACTACGAAAAAAATACCGCGATCCTGTCCAGCCGCTTCGCCGATGCCGCCGGCAACGCCATCGAGGTGATCGATTTCGCCCCGCGCTTCTACCACTACGGCCGCACCTTCGCGCCGTCGATGCTGGTGCGGATCATCCGCTGCGCGGCGGGGCGGCCGCGCATCGCGCTGCAGATACGGCCAGCGATCCGCTACGGCGAAACGCCGGCGATCGCCCGCCACGGCACCCACCACATCGCCTACATCGGCTCGACGCAGGCGATGCGGGTGACCACCGACGCCTCGATCTCGGCGGTCAGCGAGGAGCGGCCGTTCTTCCTGCGCGACAGCGTCACGCTCCTGATGGGGCCGAACGAAACGGTTGAAGGCGCACCGGCCGAGATCGGCCGCTCGTTCTACGAAAACACCCAGCTCTACTGGCACCGCTGGGTACGCAACCTGGCAGTGCCGTTCGAATGGCAGGACGTGACGATCCGCGCCGCCATCACGCTGAAGCTGAACGCCTTCGACGATACCGGCGCGGTGATCGCCGCCGTCACCACCTCAATCCCCGAGGCGCCGGGCAGCGGCCGCAACTGGGATTACCGCTACTGCTGGCTGCGCGACGCCTACTTCGTGGTGAACGCGCTGAACCGGCTCGGCGCCACCGGCACGATGGAGCGCTATCTGCAGTACATCCTGAACGTGATCGCCGACACCCGCGACGCGCCGCTGCAGCCGGTCTACGGCATCCGCCGCGAGGCGGCGCTGGACGAGCGCGAAATGCCGGCGCTGGCCGGCTATCGCGGCATGGGGCCGGTGCGCACCGGCAATCTGGCGTATTGCCAGGTGCAGAACGACGTGTTCGGCGCCGCCGTGCTGGCCGGCACCCACGCATTTTTCGACATGCGGCTGGCGCGTCCGGCCGACCGCCGGCTGTTCGAAGATCTGGAACGGCTCGGCGAGCAGGCGGTGCGCAGCTACAACGTGCCGGATGCCGGCATCTGGGAATTGCGCGGGGCGCGCCGCGTGCACACCTTTTCCAGCATCATGTGCTGGGCCGCCTGCGACCGGCTGGCCAGCATCGCCCGCCAGCTCGGCCTGACCGAGCGCGCCGACCAGTGGGAAATGCACGCGCACCAGATTCACGCCGAAATCTGCGAAGCCGCATGGAACCCCCGGCTCGGCAGCTTCGTCTCCACCTTCGGCGGCGAGCATCTGGACGCCAGCCTGTTGCTGATGGCGGAAATCCATTTCCTGGCGCCGACCGACCCGCGCTTCGCCGGTACCGTGCGCGCGGTCGAAAAGACGCTGCGGCGCGGCGATTTCCTGTTGCGCTACGACGAGGAGGACGATTTCGGCCGCCCGGAAACCGCCTTCCTGGTGTGCTCGCTATGGTGGATCAGCGCGCTGGCGCAGATCGGCGAAACCGAACGCGCCCGCAAACTGTTCGAAGGCGTGCTGGCGCACCGCAACCACCTCGGCCTGCTGGCCGAGGACGTGGCGCCGGAAACCGGCGAGCTATGGGGAAATTTCCCGCAGACCTACAGCATGGTCGGCTTGCTGCAATGCGTCGCGAGGTTGAGCATGTCGTGGGATGAGGCGTATTAGGGGGGCCGCCCGGCGTTACCGCGAAGTGGAAACGGTAGCGGTTCGCGGCGAACGACGCTAGGGGGAACGCATGCGTTCCCGCTTTCGCCGGAACGACAGGTGGATGAGTTGGCGACAACCCGATAAATCCGGAATAACGGGAGTATGAGGCAAAAATGACCATCTCACGCCCGTCCCTGACCATGGAATCAGGGAGTATCGACACACCCCCCACCTTCATCGGCGCCCTCGACATCGGCGGCACCAAGATCGCCGCCTGCGTCGCCGATGCCAGCGGCCCGCTGGCGCGGGTGACGCAGCCGACCGTCAAGAGCGGCAGCGAGCGCGCGGTGGCCGAGCAGGCGGTGGCGCTGCTGCGCGCCGCCTGCCGCCAGGCGCATGTGGCGCCGGAGCGGGTGCGCGATCTCGGCGTGTCGTCGTGCGGGCCGTTCGTGCGCAACGACGGCATGCTGGCGCTGGTCACGCCCAATCTGTGCGGCGGCAGCGGCGCGCCGGGGCTGCCGAACGACTGGCAATCGATTCCGCTGGAGCAGGTGCTGCGCGAGCACTATCCGAACGTCGCCATCGACAACGACTGCGTCGCCGCGCTGATCGGCGAGCGCACTTTCGGCGCGCTGCAGGACGAGCCGGATTGCGCCTACGTGACCTGGAGCACCGGCATCGGCTTCGGCCTGTGTGTCGATGGCCACGTGCTGCGCGGCAAGCACGGCAACGCCGGCCACGCCGGCCACATGCTGATGAGCGAGCGCTCCGACGCGCTGTGCGGCTGCGGCAATCGCGGCGACCTGGAGGCCCTGGTGTCGGGCCGCAACCTGGAGCAGCGCTTCGGCAAGCCGGCGGCCGAACTGTTTGCGGCGGCGGCGGCCGGCCAGGTGGCCGAACGGGCGATCCTGGCACAGGCGGCGCACTGGTTCGGGCGCGCGCTGTACAACCTGGTGGCGACGCTGGACCTGCGCCGCATCGTCATCGGTGGCGGCGTCTGGAGCCACCATGCCGACTGGCTGGCGCCGCTGGTGCAGGCCGAGATCGATCAGCATTTCCCGACCTTGACCCGGGGGGTAACGATAGGACCGGCGCGGCTCGGACCGCTGGTGGCCGATGTCGGCGCCTTCTGTCTGGCGCTGCCGCCGGCCTGGCTGGCCGACTGGCGTGCGCGCCAGCCGTGGCAGCGGCTGGCGGCGTGACCGCACTCAGTCGTCGGCGGCGGCCAGCCGCAGCGTGTACTGGCCGGCCTTGTCGTCGCGCACCATGGTCAGCAGGTGGCGCTGCTGGGCGTCCTCGACCAGCTCCTTGAACGAACGGTAGCCGTAGCTGCTTTCACTGAAACCGGGACGGCGCCGTTGCATGGTCGGCTTGACCATCGAATACCAGACGCGCTCCTCGCCGCGCTCGGCCGACAGGCCCTCGACCGTCTCGACGATGAATTCCAGCGCTTCCTGGCGCCGCTCCTCGTCGCCGCGTTCTTCCTTGTCCTCGCCTTTCCTGGCCGGCTTTTTGGCGGCGGCCTTCGGTGTCTTGGCCTTCTTTTCGGCGCGCCGGCGCTGCGCTTCCTGGGCCCGAACCAGGTCGTCGTAGAAGATGAATTCGTCGCAGTTGGCGGCCAGCAGGTCGGAGGTCGAATCCTTGACGCCGATGCCGATCACGTACTTGTTGTTCTCGCGCAGCTTGGACACCAGCGGCGAAAAATCGGAGTCGCCGCTGATGATGACGAAGGCGTCGACGTGCTCCTTGGTGTAGCAGAGGTCGAGCGCGTCGACCACCATGCGGATGTCGGCCGAGTTCTTGCCGGACTGCCGCACGTGCGGAATCTCGATCAGCTCGAACGCCGCCTCGTGCATGGTGCTCTTGAAATCCTTGTAGCGCTCCCAGTCGCAGTAGGCCTTCTTGACCACGATGCTGCCCTTCAGCAGCAGCCGTTCCAGCACCTTGCGGATGTCGAACTGCGCATAGCGGGCGTCGCGCACGCCGAGCGCGATGTTCTCGAAATCGCAGAACAGCGCCATGTTGGTGAATTCGGCCTGGCTCATCTCAGATGCCCATGCGCGCCAGCGCGTCGGCGACTTCGCGCAGCGCCGGTTCCAGGTGCGGATGACGCACCGCGAAGCGCGCGCCCAATGCCTGCGCCTGCTCCAGCAGCCGGTTGCCGTCCGGCGCCGCGGCCACGCCGGCGCTGTCGCGCGCCAGCAGCTGGTGGATGTCGCCGTCGAGCGATTGCAGCAGCGCGCGCAATTCCGGATCGACGTCGGCGGTCGCTTCCAGGCGCTCCTGCAGCTGCTTCAGCGACTGTTTCAGATTTTCGGTTTCCATCATGCCTCCCGTCCAGATAAGGGCTGTGCCCGTTGTCACAGTGTAGCAGCCGGATGCTGCGCTTCACGCCGCATTTTCGGCATCTGGCGCCGCCTTTGCGCAGCCGGTCGCATCGCGCTGGACCGGCGCCGACGGCGCCGGCACCATGCCGCCGTTCCCCTTTCCGACTGGAGACATCATGCTGCAACAAATCGTTCTGAATACCCCGCTGTGGGTCTGGGCGCTGCTGGCGTTTTTGGTGTATCGCGGCATCCTCGCCGCCGGCGGCCGCGAAGTGCCGCTGAAAAAGACCCTGATCATTCCGCTGGTGATGTTGGCGCTGTCACTGCACGGGACGCTGTCGGCGTTCGGCCCGAAGCTGGCGACGCTGACGCCGTGGCTGCTCTGTCTGGTGGCCGGGGCGGCACTGGCCTGGGCGCTGTTCGAGCGCGACGCGGTGCGGCCGTATCCACGCCGCGGCAGCATCTACCTGCGCGGCAGCTGGCTGCCGATGGCGCTGATGCTGGCGATCTTCGCCACCAAGTACGCGGTCGGCGTGCTGCTGGCGCTGCAGCCGCAGTGGGCGCAACAGGCCGGTTTCGCGCCGGGCGTGTGCGCGCTGTACGGACTGTTCAGCGGCGTCTTCATCGGCAAGATGCTGCGCATCCTGACGCTGTACCGCGCCGCCGCCGAGGCCGAAGCCGGGACGGCGCCGGCCCTCGCCTGAACGCTCAGTAGTGCGGCGGCCGTTCGTGCGGCAGCCGCTCGCCCGGCTCCTGGGCGCGCCGGCGCAGCTGCTCGGCCAGCGCCGCGCATAGCGCCTGCAATTCATCGATCTTGCGCTGCTGCGCGTACAGCGCCTGGTTCAGTTCGTCCAGCAGGTCTTCCTGGCGCGTCAGCTTGATTTCGATCTCGATCAGCCGTTCTTCGTTCATCTTGTGGTTTCCGTTACCGCCGTGCGCATGGCACGGCGTCAATAGTCGGCCTTGGTGGCGGTCTTCACGCATTCCGGTACCTGGCCCCAATGGTCAGGGCCGCAGAAATGGAATTTGGCCTTTTCCTTGCAGTAGGTGCGGCTGAAAAAATTGCGGCTGTCGGCGTCGCAGCGCCGCAGCTCGTCCTTCAGGCCGGCGTACCAGACGGGCAGGGCCGGGCGGGCCGGCGGCGGTTCGGCCGCAGGCGCCACCGGGGAAGCGGCCACGGCGGGCGCCGCCACCTTGGGCCCGGTCTTGCCGGACCTGCGCGCCGGAGCCGGGCGCGCGGGCGGCGCAGCCGGCTCCGGCTCGACGCTCGCTGGCGGCATCCCGACGGCGGCCGTGTCGGGCGCTGCCGCTACCGGCGTGCCGGCTGCTTCGACGGCGGCCGGCATCACCGGCGGTTCGCCAGCCAGCAGCGCCGGCGCGGCATGTTCCTGATCCCAATAGACCCCCAGCGCCACCGCCGCCACCAGCAGCGCGGCGCCGAACAGCAGGGCAGCCCCGCGCCGCGGGGTTGGCGGCGGCGGCGGATAGTTGCGCGCCAGGGTTTCGATCGCTACCGCAGGCGCCGCCGTCAGCTGGCCGCAGCGGTCGCAAAAACGCGCCCCGGGCGCCAGCGGCGCCTGGCAGTGCCGGCAGCGCGGACCATCGGCGAAGGGGCTGACGGCGGCAGCGGCGGGGCCGGTGACATGGTTGGCGGCGGCGATGGCAGCCGCCGGCGTCGTCAGCAGGTGGCCGCAGGCACGGCAGAACGCAGCGTCGTCCTGGTTGTCGGTGCCGCAGTTGGAACAGCGCATGGCTGGCGTCTCCCGGTCTGGCGGGCCGCCGCGCGGCGGCCGTGTGCCTGAAATTCTAGAGCGGTTCCGCTGCGGCCGCCGTGGCGCCGTGGTTTGCGCCGGTGTGCGAAAATCCGGGAAAACGCGCTACCCAGCCTGCCACGGCGGACATACTCCCCATGTAGGCAACCTGTCACGGGCGCCAGTCCTGAGAAGTTGGGGCATACTCCCCTTGTTTCCGGAGGCGCCCCGATGCGGCGTCGATCCGCCGTCATTCCTCTCCCAGCACCGCCGCCGCCCGCCCGGCGGCCACCAGCACCAGCTTCAGCCGGGCGCGCGTCATGCCGACGAACAGCTTGCGCAGCGCGCGCTGGTCGAGCTGCTCGAAATCGATCTCGGAAAAGATCACCGCCGGCGCCGACTGGCCCTTGAAGCGGTATACCGATTCGGCCAGCAATTCGCCGTCGCGGAATACCGGATTGCCGAACAGGTCGTAGTCGCCGGTAAAGGATTTGAGCGTGTGCGCGCCAAGCGCGTCGAGCCGCAGCAGCGCCGATTTTTCGCGGCCGTGATACGAGATCAGCGCGATGTCGCCGCGCCGGAAGCCAGCCGCCAGACAGACGCGGATGGCCTGCTTGGTCTGGTTGTACAGCGCCGCGGTGTCGCCGTCGGGATAGGCCAGCAGTTCGATGTCGGCGCCGTCGAACGGACTCATCGGCTCGACCTCGCCGGCGGCGCCGATCGCCGCCAGCCGCTCGACGATGCGGCGCGGGCTGCGGTAGTTGGACGGCGCCCGCAGCGTCACCCAGCCCGGCAGCGCCACCGCCTCGCGGCCGTACAGATCCTGCATCCGGTCTTCCAGCCACAGTGCGCGGCCGCTGTCGTTCAGGAGCCGCAGCAGCGCATCGCACCAGGCCTGGGAAAAATCCTGGCCCTCGTCGACGATCAGCACATCGTACTTCCAGTCCGGCGGCAGCGGCTCGTTCGCCAGCGCCGCTTCCAGCCCGGCCCAGACCGTCGGCGAGCCATAGTCCGGCGTCCCGCCGCGCGCCCGCACGAAGGCATCGCACAGCAGATGGAAGCTGGCGACCCGCCCGCCTTCCGGCATCAGCCGGCGGATATGGTCGGCCAGCGGCCGGTTGTAGCAGACGTACAGCGGCCGCCGGCCGGCATCCAGCGCGGCGCGGTATTCGGCCAGCGCCAGCTGGGTCTTGCCGCTGCCGGCGGTGCCGACCACGCGCAGCCGGTACGGCTCGAATTCCAGCCGCCGCGCCCATGCCGCCAGGCCGCCGGCCAGGCGCGTGACCAGCGTGGCGGCATTGCCGATCATCGCCGCCGGATCGGGGCTGAGTTCCAGTACCTCGCCGAAGAAGCGCGTCACGCGCGCCAGCTGCGGCGTTTCACCGGCCAGCGGCAGCAGCCGGCGGATCGCGCCGGCCAGCGAATCGCTGGCGCCGGCGTCGATGATGCGCTCCGGCGCGATGCCGGCCAGCTGCGGCTGTTTGACGTGGTAGTCCGGGCAGTACAGCAGGTAGTCGATCGCCAGCGGTGCGCCGTGATTGCCGAAACGGCTTTTCAGCGCATTCACGGTGCGAACGATCTGCAGCGGGATTTTCTTCGGCTTGTTCGGGTAGTTCTTCACCAGACCATCCGGGGTCTCGGTCAGGAAACCCGACTTCTGCTCGATCAGCAGCACCCGGCCGTCCGGCGCCACCACGATGAAGTCGATCTCGCCGTAGGCGGAAAAACCCTTTTCGACGCGCGTCCAGTGGACGCCGTGGTAGATGTGGTAGGGCGCCTCGGCCAGCGCCGCGTCGAGCATCTTCAGGGTTTCGATCTCGCGCGCGGCGGCGCCGGTGACGGCCAGCTCGCGCCAGCCGGAAGGATGAATCCGGGCCATGATGAGCAGGGAACAGAACGGCTGGAGCGGGCACCCCGTGCGCCCACCGACGCCACATGCTACCGCAATGCCGGGCCGGCAACGGCGCCGACCAAGGCGGCGCCGGCGCGCGCATCCCTTAAAATCGTCGAACCCTCAAGCCCGTCCAGCCGCCGTCCGTTTCCATCATGCAAGCCATCGCTCCCGGCACCATCATCTTTCATCGCCACCGCGGCTATGGCGTGATCGTCTCGGTCAATCTGCTGACCGGCTGGATTTCGGCGCGCTTCGGCAACGAACTGCGCACGCTCGACCTGAACCTGTCATCCGACGAAGTCCAGCACGCCGACGGCGAGCCGATCCTGTTCCGCCGCGCGCCGCCGGACCGCATGCCGCACGCGCGGCTGATGGGCATGGTGCGCGAACTGCACCGGGCCGGCTACCAGCGACTGTATCTGTATAGCTGGCCGAAACCCTCCGGGCTGCACTGGCGCTGGCAACTGTTCTGCGGCCCGCGCGACTGGCTGCAGCGGCCCTGGCGCGAAGGCTGGTACGGCTCCGGCGCCGACTACAACTTCAATCCGGTGCTCGGCTGGGGCGAGGCGCCGGGCGCCTCGGCGGCCGAACTGGCCAGCGCGCTGGCGCGCTTCGACCCACAGGGACTGGCGCAGGCGCTCGGGCGCGACGAGGATCACGCAGCCTGGTTCGAAACGGTATGCGCGGCGCTGCTGCCGGACTACGCCTTCAGCCTCGGCTGGGAAGCGGGCGGCGCGATGCCGGAAGCGCTGCCGGTGATCGCGGTGCGGCGCAACCTGCCGCCCTACGCCGGCCCGGCGCTGCCGTGGCCACCCGGCTGGACCGGCCTGTGGCGCGCCGGCGGCGTCCGTGCCGCCGAAGGGCCGCGCCTGCCGCACGGCATGCCGCCGGCGCTGGCCGACGGCCGCTTCTGAACGCCACACCGGCGCGGTTGGGCCGGGTCGCCGGCCGGGTGTAGAATCCAAGGTTCCGTAGCACCGGCCGGCCGCCCGCGCATCACAATTGCCGGGCTTGGCATCGCGGTGCGGGACACCCTCCCGCGCCCCGACCCTGACGGACCGAACCGCCGCCGCGCCGAAGACGGGCAACCCCGCCGCTGCCGTGCCGCTACGCCCCCTTTCTCGTCATCAGGCATTGGAGGTTTTATCGTGAATCAACCCGCTATGGGCGGCGTCGCTGCCATCAATCCGCCGGCTTACGTCCAGCATCGCAAACTGATCAACTGGGTGACCGAGATCGCCGCGCTGACCAAGCCGGACCGCGTCTACTGGTGCGACGGCTCGCAGGAAGAATACGACCGCCTGTGCGCCGAGATGGTCGCCACCGGCACCATGAAGAAGCTGAACCCGGCCAAGCGCCCGAACAGCTATCTGGCCTGCTCCGATCCCGACGACGTCGCCCGCGTCGAAGGCCGCACCTTCATCTGCAGCGAACGCAAGGAAGACGCCGGCCCGACCAACAACTGGATGGCGCCGGCCGAAATGCGCGCCACGCTGGCGCCGCTGTTCGACGGCTGCATGCGCGGCCGCACCATGTACGTGATGCCGTTCTCGATGGGCCCGCTGGGTTCGCCGATCGCCCACATCGGCGTCGAACTGTCGGACAGCCCCTACGTGGCGGTCAACATGCGCATCATGACGCGCATGGGCCGCGCGGTGTGCGAGGTGCTGGGCACCGACGGCGAATTCGTGCCGTGCGTGCACAGCGTCGGCGCGCCGCTGTCGCGCGGCCAGAAGGATGTCATCTGGCCGTGCAATCCGACCAAGTACATCGTCCACTATCCGGAAACCCGCGAAATCTGGTCGTACGGCTCCGGCTACGGCGGCAACGCGCTGCTCGGCAAGAAGTGCTTGGCGCTGCGCATCGCCTCGACGATGGGCAAGCAGCAGGGCTGGCTGGCCGAACACATGCTGATTCTCGGCGTCGAAAATCCGCAGGGCCAGAAGCATTACGTCGCCGCCGCCTTCCCGTCGGCCTGCGGCAAGACCAACTTCGCGATGCTGATCCCGCCCAAGGGCTTCGAAGGCTGGAAGGTCACCACCATCGGCGACGACATCGCCTGGATCAAGCCGGGCGCCGACGGCCGCCTGTACGCGATCAACCCGGAAGCCGGCTATTTCGGCGTCGCTCCCGGCACCAACGACAAGACCAACCACAACTGCATGGCGTCGCTGGCGGAAAACACCATCTTCACCAACGTCGCGCTGACCGATGACGGCGACGTCTGGTGGGAAGGCATGACCAAGGAAGCGCCGGCGCACCTGATCGACTGGCAGGACCGCGACTGGACGCCGCAGATCGCCGCCGACAACGCGGTCAACGGCAAGCCGCGCGCCGCCGCCCATCCGAACGCCCGCTTCACCGTGGCCGCCACGCAAAACCCGGTGATCGACCCGGCCTGGGACGATCCGGCCGGCGTGCCGATCTCGGCCTTCATCTTCGGTGGCCGCCGCTCGACCACGGTGCCGCTGGTGACCGAAGCGCGCGACTGGGTCGAAGGCGTCTACATGGCCGCCACGATGGGTTCGGAAACCACCGCCGCCGCCGCCGGCCAGATGGGCGTGGTGCGGCGCGATCCGTTCGCCATGCTGCCGTTCGCCGGCTACAACATGAGCGACTACTTCCAGCACTGGCTCGATCTCGGCAAGAAGATCGCCGCCACCGGCGCCGCACTGCCGAAGATCTACTGCGTCAACTGGTTCCGCACCGACGCCGACGGCAAGTTCGTCTGGCCCGGCTTCGGCGACAACATGCGCGTGCTGAAGTGGATGCTGGACCGCATCGCCGGCAAGGCCGGTGGCGTCGAAAACATCTTCGGTGTCAGCCCGGAATACGGCGACCTGCGCTGGGACGGCCTGGATTTCACGCCGGCCCAGTTCGAACAGATCACCTCGATCGACCGCGCCGCCTGGCAGGCCGAACTGAAACTGCACAGCGACCTGTTCGAACAGCTGAAGCACAACCTGCCGGCCGAACTGGCGGCGACCAAGGCGAAGCTGGAACAGAAGCTGGCGGCCTGAGCAGACGCGCCACGCTCGACGAAAAACCGGCTGCCGCGGCAGCCGGTTTTTTCATGGCGGGAAATGAAACGAACTATCCGTTGGCGCAAGCGGGCGGCGGCTGGAAACCGCCGATGCGGCGCGCCAGCAGGCGGGCGAACTGGATGCAGGTCAGATCGCCGTATTCGGGACCGATGATCTGCATGCCGATCGGCAGCCCGTCCGGGCTGGTGCCGATCGGCGCCACCGTCGCCGGCAGATGCGCCAGCGCCGGATAGCCGCACCAGAAAAACTGCCGGCGCAGCGGCATTTCCACGCCATTCACCGTCAGCATGCGGTCGAACGGCTCGCCGCTCTGGTGATGGGTCGGCGCCACCGTCGCCGCCACCGGCGTCAGCATCACGTCATGCTCCTGGAAGAATTCTTCCCACAGCACGCGCATCTGCTGCCGCCGCTCATTGGCGATCAGCCATTCCCGATGCGTCAGCGTGACATCGCGCGGCACCCAGGTGGCAGGGTCGTCATCGCCGGCCGGCAGGGCGGCCGCCTGGCGCTGCATCTCCCGATAGCTGTCTTCCGGCACGCGCGCCGACAGCGCCGAATCGAGCAGCCGGTGGAACAGCCGGTCGGCTTCGGCGGTTTCGAACTTCGGCCGCGCCCGTTCGTCGACGCGCACGCCGGCACGGCGCAGCTCCTCGACCACATGCTGCAGCCGATCGCGAATCACCGCGTCCACCGGCGCATGCCCGGTGTCGGCCAGCACCGCGACGCGGAAATCCTGCAGCCGGCGCTGGCCTGGCCGCAGCAGGCGCACCCGCCAGGCGGCGGCGTCGCGCCGGTCCGGACCGGCCATCACGCGCAACGCCAGCGCCAGATCGTCGGCGCTGCGCGCCATCGGCCCGACCGCCGCCAGATCCGGCATGGTCTGCCGCCCCGGCGCCTGCTGGCCCCTCGGCGTGATCAGATGATAGGTCGGCTTGTGCCCGTAGACGCCGCAATAGTGCGCGGGAACACGGATCGACGAGGCGATGTCGCTGCCCACCTCCAGCGCCGTCATGCCGGCCGCCAGCGCGGCGGCGGCGCCGCCGGACGAGCCGCCCGGCGTATGCGCCGGATTCCACGGATTCGAGGTGGTCCCGTACAGCGCGTTGTAGGTCTGCAGATCACCGAGAAAATACGGCACGTTGGTCTTGCCGAACACATTGGCGCCGGCCGCCGCCAGCCGCTCGACGCAGACCGCGCTGCGGGCGGGCCGGTAGTCCTTGAATTCCGGCGCGCCCCAGGAAGTCACCATGCCGGTCACGTCGAAGGATTCCTTGACCGTCATCGGCACGCCATGCAGCGGCCCGAGAATTTCCCCCCGCGCCAACGCCTGGTCGGCGGCGTCGGCGCGCACGCGGGCGCCGGCAGCGTCCAGCTGGATGACCGCATTGAAGCGCGGGTTGTAGCGTTCGATCCGCTCCAGATAATGTTCCAGCGCTTCGCGGCAGCCGATGTGACCGGCGCGGATTTCCGCGGCCAGCCAGCTGGCCGGACGCAGCGCCCAGTCGCTCTTAGCCATTGGCCACTCCCGGGTCGAGACGGTCGGCCCAGCGCCGCAGGCGCGCCGCCATGCGCGCCCGCAATGCGCCCCAGATCAGCGTCATCGGCCGCAGTTCGACGGTCTGCAGCGGCGGCGCTTCGGCCGGTGGCACCGTGCCATCGGCCTCCGCCTGCGCACTGGCGGCGCTGGCATTCAGTCGGATCTGCAGGTTTTCGGCGAATACCGCGGTGAGCCGTGCCGCCACATCCTGCACGATGTTGCCGCGGGCGAACTGCGCCAGCGCCCCGGTCAAGACGATGTCCGCCTGAATCTGCACCTCGCTGGCATCGCCGTCGGCGGGCTGCACCGCGTAGGTCATGCGGGCCTTGGCGCGGGAGTTGCTGCGGCCATCGACGCCGCTCCAGTCAACCGTGCCGACACGCGCCTCGGCATCGCGCTCGACCACCGCTTCGCCGGCGAACGCGGCCGACAGTGGCCCCAGCTTGACCTTCATCCGGCCCTTGTAATGCTTGCCGTCGGCCGAGTCGTCCAGCTCCGCGCCCGGCAGGCACTGGATCGCGAACGGCGCGTCGGCCAGCGCATTCCAGACGATTTCCGGGCTGTGCCGGACACGAAAATTCTGCTTGATTTCCATCGCTATTCTCCCTGCCTGGTGGTGCCGTCGGCGCAAGCCGACAGGGTCGCGGCAGCCGAGCGGCAGGCGCGCACGATGCCGGCGTAGCCGGTGCAACGGCACAGATTGCCGCTCATTTCCACACGTACGCGCTGCTCCGAAATTCCCGGATGCCGCCGCAGCATGTCGCGCGCCGAGATCAACATTCCCGGCGTGCAGAAACCGCACTGCAAGCCGTGCTCGGCGTGAAACGCCGCGCGCACCACTTCCATCTGCGGATCGTCGTCGAAACCCTCGATCGAGCGGACCTGCTGGCCATCGCAGGCCGCCGCCAGCGTGATGCAGGAACGCGCCATCTCGCCATTCAATTCGATCGTGCAGGCGCCACATACGCCGTGCTCGCAGCCCAGATGGGTGCCGGTCAGGCGGCAATGCTCGCGCAGGAAATCCGCCAGCGAAGTGCGCGGCTCGACCATCGCCGTGACCTCGCGCCCGTTGACGGTCAGGGTAATTTCTATCATTGCTGCAACGCCTCCCGTACTGCGGCGACCACACTGGCCCGATGGATGTCCTGCTCGTAATCGTCGAACCGGCGCTCGGCGCAATCTTCGTCGAAGGCCTGGCCCACCCGCGCGCGCAGCCCCTCGCTCCACTGCCCGGTGGCCGCCAGCAGCGCCGCGGTACGCTCCAGCGGCAGCGGTGCGCCGTCGGTGGCACCGAGCACGACACGGCAATAGCCGCGCTGCGGGTCGTGCGCCGCCAGCGCCAGCGAACTGGCGAACTCGCCGGTCTTGCGACACATCTTGTAGTGGCCGAAGCGCGCCGCCGCCGAATAGCGCGGCAGGCAGAGCGCATACAGCAATTCGTCGTCGGCCAGCGCGGTCATGTAGGCCCCCAGTGTGAAATCGGCGGCGGCAATCGAACGCCGGCCATCCGGACCGACCGCCTCGATGCGCGCATCCAGCGCAATCATCGTCGTCACCCAGTCGGCCGACGGATCGGCCAGTGCCACGCTGCCGCCCAGGGTGCCGCGATTGCGCACGGCCCGATACGCGATGCCGGCGGCGATGCGGCGCATCAAGCCGACCGGTGTCGGATCCGGCACCCGGCCATCCTCGATTGCCGCATGGGTGACGCAGGCGCCCAGCACCACCGCGTCCGGCCGTTCCTCGACCGCGCGCAACTGCTCGATGCGCGACACGTCGATCACCCGCTCCAGCGGCGCCAGCCGCAGGTTCAGCATCGGTACCAGCGACTGGCCGCCGGCCATCACCCGCGCCATGCCGTCGCTGCCGGCCAGCGCGCGCACGGCATCCTCGATGGTGCGCGGCTGGACGAATTCGAACGGTGCCGGCTTCATCGCGCCCCCTGCGCCTGCCGGATCGCTTCGCGCACGCGGCGCGGCGTGGCCGGCGTTTCGTTGATTTCAACCCCGAGCGAACGCAGCGCATCGGTGATCGCGTTCAATATCGCCGCCGGCGGCGCGATCGCCCCGCCTTCGCCCATGCCCTTGATGCCGTAGGCGGTATGCGGCGACGGCGTGTTCATGTGCAACAGGCGTATCGGCGGCATTTCGGTCGGACCCGGCAGCAGATAGTCCATGAAGGTCGATGCCAGCGGCTGACCCTGATCGTCATACGGAATTTCCTCGTACAGCGCGGTGCCGATACCCTGCGCGACACCACCGACCAGCTGGCCTTCGACGATCATCGGATTGACGACCGTGCCGCAGTCGTGGACCACCACATAGTCGAGCAGTTCGACCATGCCACGCTCGACATCCACCGCGACCTGCGCCGCGTGCGTGCCATAAGAAAAGGCGCCGGTCGAAGCGCTCGGCTGATACGTGGCGGTCACATGCAGCACCGGCTCCTCGCCGGCCGGCAGCTGTTCCGGATGCACGCTGGAGGCGCGCGCCACCGCCGCGAACGGAATCCGCCGGTCCGGCGTGCAGACCGCGGCGTCGCGCACCGTCACCTCGCTTTCCGGTACCTGCAGCATATGCGCGCCGATGCGCGCAATGCGCGTCTTCAGCAGGCCGCAGGCACGCGCCACCGCGCCGCCCGCCATCACCATGCTGCGCGACGCCAGCGTGCCCATGCCGAACGGCGACAGCGCGCTGTCGCCGTGCCGCACCACGACCCGGGCCGGATCCACCCCGAGTTCTTCGGCGGCGATCTGCGCCAGCGTGGTTTCCAGTCCCTGCCCGTGGTTCTGGATGCCGACTTCGAGCACCAGATCGCCATCCGGCATCAGGCGCGCAGTCGCGGTTTCGAAGCCGAAGTTCACCGGCAGTCCGCGCGCCACCCATTCCTCGGTGCCATGCGCGGTCTGTTCGGTATAGCTGGCAAAGCCGACGCCGATGCGGCGGCCATCGCCGCCGTCGGCGCCCTGCCGCTGACGGATCGCGTCCACGCCGATCGCCTCGGCGGCCAGACGCACGCATTCGGCGTAATCGCCCGAGTCGTACAGCTTGCCGCTGACGCTGCGATACGGCATCTGCGCCGAGCGGATCGCATTCTGCATGCGCAAGTCGTGCGGCTCGCGCCCGAGCGCGCGCGCCAGTTCGTCGATCGTCCGTTCAATCGCCAGACAGGCGCCGGTGCGGCCGACGCCGCGATACGGGCCGAGCGGCGACTTGTTGCTGGCGATCGTCATGACCCGCGCGTGATACACCGGCACGTCATACGGGCCGGGAATCATGCCGGCCGCCATGCCGGCTTCCATCGTCGAGGTCCACGGCCACACCGAATAGGCGCCGGCATCGACCCGCACCTCGGCTTCCAGCGCCAGCAGGCGGCCATCGGCGGCGGCGTGGGCGGTGATGCGGTATTCATGTTCGCGCGCATGCTGCGAGGCCAGCAGATGTTCGCGCCGGTCTTCCTGCCAGCGCACCGGATGCCCCAGCTTCAGGGCCAGCGCCGCCACGCACAGTTCTTCCGGATGGAGATTGCTCTTGACGCCGAAACCGCCGCCGACGTCCGGCGCCACTACCCGCAGCCGCCGTTCGGCAATCCCCAGGCATTCCGCCAGCATGGTGCGCACGACGTGCGGAAACTGGGTCGACGTGTACACCACCAGCTCGTCCAGCCGGCTGTCGAAATAGGCCAGCACGCCGCGCCCCTCCATCGGCACCGAGGCATGCCGGTTCAGGCGGTAGGCGCGCGTGACACTGACCGCCGCCTGTTGCCGCGCCTGTTCCAGATCACCCTGGCGGATGAAGCTTTCCAGCGCCAGATTGTCCGGCCAGTCTTCATGCACGCGCGGCGCATCGTCGTCCAGCGCGCGATTCATGTCGACCACCGGCGGCAGTTCCTCGAACTCCACCATGATCTGCTGCGCCAGGTCTTCGGCCTGCGCGCGCGTCGGCGCCACGCACATCGCCACCGGCTCGCCGACGAAGCGCACCTTGTCGGTGGCCAGCGGATGATGGTTCGACACGCGGTAACCGGGCGCGGAGGAGCGCGCGACGATCGGCCGCATGTCCGCCAGATCGGCGGCAGCGAACACGGCGGCCCGGTGTTCCGGCGGAATATCGATCGCGCCGACGCGCGCATGGGCCACCGGGCTGCGCAGGAAGGCGACTTCCCGCATTCCGGGGAAACTCAAGTCGCCCAGATACTGGCCGCGCCCGCGCAGAAAGCGGGCATCCTCGTTGCGCCGCAGCGCAGCGCCGATGCCGCGATGAGCGGTCCCGGCGGCGGCATCATGCGGCGCCGAGATAGGATCTCTGTACATAGTCGCTCTTCAACAGGGTGGCGCTGTCGCCCTCCAGCGCCAGCCGGCCGGTTTCGATCACGTAAGCGCGATCCGACATCTGCAACGCCAGCGCAGCGTTCTGCTCGACCAGCAGGATCGTCATGCCGGAGCGGTGAATATCCTGGATCAGATCGGCGGTGCGATCGATCATGATCGGCGCCAGCCCCAGCGAAGGTTCGTCGAGAATCAGCAATTTCGGCTCCGACATCAGCGCCCGGCCAATCGCCAGCATCTGCTGCTCGCCGCCGCTCAAGGTGCCGGCCAGCTGGCGGCGCCGCTCATGCAGGCGCGGGTACAGCTCGTAGATGCGGTCCACCGATGATTCCGGCGGCCGCTGACGACGATGCACGTAACCACCCAGCAGCAGATTCTCCTCGACCGTCATGAACGGCCATACCCGGCGCCCCTCGGGGCTGTGCGAAATCCCGAGCTTGACGATCGCCGATGGCGGCATGCCGGAAATCGTCTTGCCCTCGAACTCGATGCTGCCCCGGGTCGGCTTCAGCAAACCGGAAATGGTCCGCAACGTGGTGCTCTTGCCGGCGCCATTGGCACCCAGCAGGGTCACGAACTCGCCTTGCTCCACCCGCAGCGACAGGCCGAACAGTGCCTGGCGCTGGCCGTACATCACATCTACCCCGTCAAGCCGCAGCATGTTCGACACTCCTGCCCAGATAAGCCTTGATCACTTCGGTATTGCTCTGAATCGCCGCCGGCGTGCCCTGGGCGATGCGTTTGCCGTGATCCAGCACCACGATGTGATCGGACAAGCCCATCACCAGCTTCATGTCGTGCTCGACCAGCAGCACCGTGACGCCACGGTTGCGAATCTGCCGGATCAGTTCCATCATGCGCGCGGTTTCCTCCGGATTCATGCCGGCCACCGGCTCATCCAGCACCAGCAGCGCCGGATCGGCCGCCAGCGCCACCGCCACTTCCAGCAGGCGCTGCTCGCCGTAAGACAGGTTGGCGGTCTGTTCGTCGCGATCGCGCGTCAGCCCGACCTCACGCAGGATGCGGTCGGCCCGCGCCACCAATTGCATGTCCGGCAATGGCGCCACCGCCGCCCGCAGGATGCGCGGCCAGCTCAGCGACAGCGTCCGGTGAAAACCGGTTTCCACCGCCTTGCCGACGGTCATCCCGAGCAGGCCGCGAGTGGTCTGGAAGGTGCGGATCATGCCGCGCTGCGCGATCTGGTGCGGCGACATCCGGTCCGGCAACTCCTCGCCGTTGAACACGATGCGTCCGCCGCTGCGCGCGATGAAGGCCGTGACCAGATTCAGCGTGGTGGTCTTGCCGGCGCCGTTCGGCCCGATCAGGCTGACGATCTGGCCGCGCCGGACTTCGAAGCTGACGTTGTCAACCGCCACCAGCCCGCCGAAGCGCACCGTCAGACCATCGACCCGCAGCAATGGCTGGCAATGGTCGCCGGAAGCCGGCGCTGCCGCCGGCGCGGCCGGCAGTGGCGCTACTGCCGGTGCCGCACCGGCCTCGGCCCGCCGCGCCGGCAGAAAACGCTTGGCCAGCAATACCAGCCCTTGCGGGAACAACAGCGTCGACAACACCAGAATGGCGCCAAAGATCGGCTCGCGCAGGCTTTCATGCAGGCGCAGCACTTCCAGCACCACCACCACCAGAATGCTGCCGATGATCGGCCCCACCACGGTGCCGACGCTGCCCAGAATCACCATGACCAGAATCATGATCATGTTGTTGAAATGGAAGATTTCCGGGCTGATGAAACTGACGTAATGGGCATACACGGCGCCCGCCACGCCAGCCATCGCCGCACCCAGCACGAACGCGATCATCGAATAGCGGTATTCGTTGATGCCGATCGCCTCCGCCAGATGCTCGTCCTCGCGGATCGCGATCATCGCGTCGCCGATCGGTGAACGCACCACGCGCCAGACGAGGTAGACGCAAAAGACGTCGAATCCCAGCACCAGCCAGTAGAAGCTGGCCTTGGAACCGAACAGCATCAGCGCGCCCCAGTTCTGGTGGAACAACGGCGAAGCGACGCCGACCAGCCCCATCGGGCCGCCGGTGAAATCGACCAGATTGTTGGCGAACAGATGCAGGATCGCCGAAAACGCCAGCGTCACCAGCACGAAATGGGCGCCGCGAAAACGCAGCGTGATATGGCCGAGCGCGAGGCCGAACAGGGTGGTGACCAGAATCGCCGCCGGAATCGTCAGCAGCAGGCCGCCGCCGAGTTTGGTGGCGACCAGCGCCGCGGTATACCCGCCCAGCCCGTAGAACGCGGTATGTCCGAGCGACAGCCGGCCGACATAGCCGTGGATCAGATTCAACCCCGAGGTCAGCATCACGAAGATGCCGGCCATGGTCAGCGCGTGCAACTGGTAGTTCGGCAGCGCCGACGGCGCGCAGGCCAGCACCAGAACCAGCAGTGCGGACCAGAAAAAGCCGTTCTTCAACATGCCCATGTCACACCTGTCCCTTGCGGCCGAACAAGCCCTGCGGCTTGAACAGCAGTACCGCGATGACGATGAAGAAACCGATCGCCTCGCTGTAGTCCGACGAAATGAATCCCGACACCAGTCCTTCGGCGATGCCCAGCAGCAGGCCGCCGGTGATCGCACCCATGATGTTGCCGAGGCCACCCATGATGACGATGATGAATGCCTTCAGCACCGCCGTGCCGCCCATCGACGGATAGACCAGGTAGATCGATCCGAGCAGGGCGCCGGCCAGCGCCGCCATGCCGGAGCCGAGCACGAAGGTCAGCGTGCCGATGCGGTCGGTGTCGATGCCGACCAGACGCGCCGCGTCGCGATCCGAAAAGGTGGCGCGCATGGCCCAACCGATATAGGTGTGCCGCAGCAGGAAATGAAAGGCAACGATGACCAGCGCGGTGATCACCATCACGAACAGCTGCACCGGCGTGATCGTCAACGGGCCGAATGCCAGCGGCGCATTACCGAATGCCGACGGGATGCTTTTCGGCACCGGGCCGATCGCCAGCAGCACGACGTTCTGGATGAATACCGACAGGCCGATGGTGACGATGATCGTCGAATCGATCGACTGATCCTTCAGCCAGCGCAGCACCGAGCGTTCCAGCAGCGCGCCGAACAGCATCGCCAGCACCACCGCCAGAAACAACGCCACGAAATAATTCAGGTGCAGCAGATCGATCAGGTAGAAGCACAGTACGCCACCGATCATGTAGAACTCGCCATGCGCGAAATTGACGATGCGCATGATCCCGAAAATCAGCGTCAGCCCGACCGCCAGCAGTGCATAGGAACTGCCGATGATGGTTCCGTTGAGCAGCTGCTGCAGCATTTCATTCATGAATCCGCTCCTTGGCGTCGCGCGCTACAGGGTGGCCGGATAGGCGCCGCCGTCCAGCAGCAGGTTCTGGCCGCTGATGAAGCCGGCCTGCGCGCTGCAGAAGAAGGCACAGGCAGCGCCGAATTCCTCGATGGTTCCGAAGCGTCCGGCCGGGCTTTGTTCGCATTGCTCGCGCCGCACTTCGTCGAGACTGCGGCCGCTGGCCTTGGCGCCAGCCGCCACCATGGCGGCGCGCCGGTCGGTGTCAAAGGCACCCGGTAGCAGGTTGTTGATGGTGACATTGTGCCGCACGGTTTCCCGCGACAGGCCGGCGATGAAACCGGTCAGGCCGGTGCGCGCGCCGTTCGACAGGCCGAGAATCCCGATCGGCTGCTTGACGCCGCTCGACGTGATGTTGATGACGCGGCCGAAGCGGCGCTCGATCATCCCGTCCACGGTCTTGCGGATCAGTTCGATCGGCGTCAGCATGTTGGCGTCCAGCGCCTGCAGCCAGGCATCGCGCTCCCAGTTGCGGAAATCTCCCGGCGGCGGACCACCGGCGTTCGTCACCAGGATGTCCGGTGACGGGCAGACCTCCAGCACCGCCTGACGGCCCTCTTCGGTGGTAATGTCGCCCGCCGCCGTGTGAACGATGGCGCCGGTACGGGCGCGAATGTCCTCGGCCGTGGCTTCCAGCACTTGCCGGTCCCGTCCATTGATCGTCAGCTCCACGCCTTCCTCGGCCAATGCGAGTGCGCAGCCCTTGCCCAAGCCGCGGCTGGCGCCGCAGACGATGGCCTTGCGGCCAGCGATTCCGTATTTCATCAGTTTCTGCCTCATCAGTTTTTGCCACATCGGACGAGGCGCAAGCGCCCCGTGCCGAGACTATTGGTTGATCACCACGACGACTTCCGGCTTGCCGTCGTGAATCCGGGAAATCGACTGCACCGGGCGTGCCTGCCCTTGCGCGTCGAACTGCAGCTTGCCGGTCAGACCGTCGAACTGGATGGTTTTCAGCGCATCGCGAACCTTGGCTGGCTGATCGCTGCCGGCGCGCGCCACCGCTGCCGCCGCCAGCCGCACCGCGTCATAGCCGGCAGCAACGTTGGCATCGACGCCCTGGCCGCTGGACGGATAGCGTGCCCGGTAATTTTTTGCGAAAGCGGCGAATTCCTGTTCCTTGCCGGGCGGCGGCGCATGCGGAGCAAAGTAGTTCTGCACCATCACGCCTTCGGCTGCTTCCTTGCCGGCCAACTGCACGATGGTCTCGGCCGGGAAACCGCTGGTGACGATGCGATTGCGGTCGTTCATGCCCATTTCATAGGTCTGCTTGATGATGTTCGACAGCGTGCTGGAATCGCTGGTGATGACGATGCTGTCGGCGCCGGAATTCTTCAGCTTGGTCAGCGTCGGCGCGAAATTGGTCTCGCCCGGCTTGTGGTATTCGGTCGCCACCACCGTCGCCCCCTGCGGCGCCAGCACCCGGCTCCAGTTGTTCACCACCGCCCGGCCAAAGTCGTTGTTGGCCGCCATGAACGCCACCTTCTTCAGCCCCAGCTTGGATACCAGATACGGCTGCAGCGTGTCGGCGTCGATCTTGCTGTTCGATGCGATCCGGAACACCCACGGATTGCCCGCTTCGGTAATCTTTTCGGCGGTCGAGGTTTCCACGATCAGCGGGACTTCGTAACGCTGCACCAGCGGCATCACCGCCAGCGTCGCCGAACTGGCCCAGGCGCCGATCAGCACGCTGACCTTGTCGCGGTCCAGCAACTTTTCCGCCGCGTTCAGCGATTCCGCCGGATCGGCCTTGCCGTCCTGCAGCAGCACCTCCACCTTCTTCCCCAGCACTCCGCCGGCGGCATTCAGTTCCGCTTCCGCCAAACGCGCGCCGTCGACGGTGTTCTTGCCGTTGTAAGCGGCGGGGCCGCTGACCGGCTGGATCAGGCCGATCTTGATGGTCGATTGGGCCTGTGCCGGCATGCCAAAGCATGTCGCCAGCGCCAGAGCACCGATTGCCAGAATCTTGAATTGCCGCATGATGTACTCCCAAAAAGTGGTTTCAGGCTTGTTTCAGGGCGAGTTCCGCCAGCCCGGGCCGCGGCCCGGGAATCGTGGACAGGAGGGAAATGCCGGCTACTGGCCGACCTTGACGATGATTACCGGCTTGCCGCCTTCGACCCGCGAGATCGACTGGAAGGGACGCGCCTGCTGCTGCTTGTCGAATTCGATGACACCTTGCAAGGAGGGCAGCTTGATGGTGCGCAATGCCTCGCGAACCTTGGCCGGCTCGGCACTGTTGGCAGCCTTGATCGCCGCTGCCGCTACCTGGACGGCGTCATAGCCGCTGGTGGAATACTTGTCGGCAATCCGGTCCGGATAGCGCGCCTTGTAGGCGGCGACGAATTTGGCCGAGGCATCCTCCTGGCCCGGCGGCGGCGCGTACGGCAGCCAGTAGTTCTGTACCAGCATGCCTTCGCTGGCTTCCTTGCCGGCCAGCGGCATGATCGCTTCGGCCGGATTGCCGCTGGTGACGACGCGATTCAAACCCTTCAGGCCCTGTTCATAGGATTGCTTGATGATGTTGGACACGGTGGTCACATCGCTGGTGATGACGATGCTGTCGGCGCCGGAATTCTTCAGCTTGGTCAGCGTCGGCGCGAAATTGGTCTCGCCCGGCTTGTGGTATTCGGTCGCCACCACCGTCGCCCCCTGCGGCGCCAGCACCCGGCTCCAGTTGTTCACCACCGCCCGGCCAAAGTCGTTGTTGGCTGCCATGAAAGCCACCTTCTTCAGCCCCAGTTTGGATACCAGATACGGCTGCAGCGCGTCGGCGTCGATCTTGCTGTTCGATGCGATCCGGAACACCCATGGATTGCCGGCTTCGGTGACTTTTTCCGCCGTCGAGGTTTCCACGATCAGCGGGACTTCGTAACGCTGCACCAGCGGCATCACCGCCAGCGTCGCCGAACTGGCCCAGGCACCGATCAGCACGCTGACCTTGTCGCGGTCCAGCAGCTTTTCCGCCGCGTTCAGCGATTCCGCCGGATCGGCCTTGCCGTCCTGCAGCAGCAGTTCCACCTTCTTCCCCAGCACTCCGCCGGCGGCATTCAGTTCCGCTTCCGCCAGGCGCGCGCCATTGATCACGCTCTGACCGTCATAGGCGGCCGGTCCGGTTACCGGCTGGATCAGGCCGATCTTGATGGTCGATTGCGCCTGCGCCGGCAGCGCGGCGAACAGCGCGCTGGCGAATAGCGCCAGCGAAGTACCCAATGTCTTCATGTGTGTCTCCTGGTTATATCCTCCGGGGCGGAAGGCGCGGTCTGACGCCGCGCTCTTCCCTTTGTTCAGTCTGGATGCAGTTCGAAAACCGCTTCCACCTCAACCGGAATGCCGGCCGGCAGCTCCATCACGCCGAAAGCCGAGCGGCCATGGCGGCCGGCTTCGCCGAAGACCTCCACCATGCAATTGGAAAATCCGTCGATCACCTTCGGCGAAGCGGTGAAACCATCGACACAGTTGACCAGCCCCAGCACCTTGACCACGCGCTTGACGCGGTCCAGGCTGCCGGCGATTTCCCGTACCGAGCCGAGCATGTTGAGAGCGACCTGACGTGCCACCGCATTGGCCTCGTCGATCTCCATGTCGCGGCCGAGCTTGCCACGCGCGGTCACCTGGCCCTGGCTGTCGAAAGGTCCGTGCCCGGACATGAACAGGATGTTGCCAACCCGTACCCCAGGAACGTAGCTGCCCACCGGAGTTGCCGCCTGTGGAATTTCAATGCCGAGTTCGGCGATTCGTCGTTCGACGCTCATCGTCTTCCTTTCCGCGGGTCAGGGCAGGCTGGGGCCGGCAATGTCCGGAGTCGGCACATTGCCCCGAGTGAAGCCACGCATCTTTTTCAGGTAGACCGGATGCATGAAGGCATGCAGTTCCGGAACGCCATTGAGACGGACGGTGTTGTCGGTGAAGATGAAGTCCTCCTCGGCCACCACCACTTCCCGCATCGCGCCATCCGGTGAATGCACCTGCACCGTCATGCGGTCCTGATCGTCGCGGCCGTGGAATTCGATCTTCCAGTTCTTGCCCTGCTTGTCGGTAGCGCGTCCGGTGCCAACCTTGCGGATGGCGTCATAGATGAATTGCGGGTTGAGCGGATCGAGTGTCGCAATCATGGTTGTCCTCCTAGGCAGAAACGGTATCGAACGCGAACGATGCATCGCCGACCGAATAAATCGCTCCTTCGTATTGCAGGAGCTTGCCGGCGGCTTCGCCGCTGGCACCGGCGATCAGGAAAAACGGGCGCAGACCGGCTTCCGGCGCGGCCGCTTCCCACAGGCGCTGATCGATGAATTCGATGTCGCGGCTGCGGCCGTTGGTCACCAGATCGACCACCAGCCGGTCGAATTCCTTGCCGTCGTCGAAATATTGACCGTTGGCCTGCTCCTTACGCAGATCGAGCCGATGCGACAGATTGCCCGGCGCGATCAGCACCACGCGCTTGCCGCTGGCTTCGACCGCCTTGCGGATTGCCCGGCCCCAGCGCACGCATTCGCCGAACGAGCGTTGCGATATCGAGATCGGCACCACCGGAATGCGCGTGCCCATCACCTTCAGCGGGCAGAACGCGCCGTGGTCCATGCCATAGGTCTTGGCCTCGACCGGCAAGCCTTCGGCCTGGCCGGCGGCGATCATCGCCTGCGCCAGTTCCGGATCCCCCGGCAGCACGTGGGTGTAAAAGCGGCGGCCGAACTCGGCCGGGCGCAGCACGTAATCGTGAAAGGATTCATGGATGCTGCCGGTATCGACGAAAAACGCCCGTTTCGGCAGGTAATGCGGGGAGGCGACGATGATCGCGTCCGCCTTCAGGTCTTGTTCGATCGCCTTGCCGATCGCCTGCAACACCTGGACCTGCGAGGCGGAACTGCCATCCTCGGCCAGTTCCATCAGGTAAGAACCATTCGGTACAAAATACGACTTCAACAGCTCGCCGTTGCCGTGCATCTTGGTCTCCATGTCGTTATAGGGTGAGTCGGAGCGGGTCCGCTTACCGTGGCCTGTTTTGGTGCGGCCGCTTGCTTAAGTGCATGGTAGCATCGGATCGTTCCACCACAATCCTTTAAAAATTTTCAGAACTTTCAAAAATTATTTAAAAATGGAGCGAGACAAATGCATAACCTCAGCAATATGGAGGTGTTCGTCCGGACCGTGAGAACCGGCAGCCTGTCGGCCGCTGCGCGCACGCTGAAGCTGACGCCGGCGGCGGTCAGTTATCGACTGGACAAGCTGGAATCGGAATTGGGAACGCGCCTGCTGCATCGCACCACCCGACGCCTGACGCTGACCCAGGACGGCGCCGACTACCTGCGCGAAGCGGAGCACATGCTGAGCGAGGTCGAGCGGATCGAAGCCGCGGTATCGCGCCGCGACGAAGTGCCGCAAGGCACCCTGCGCGTCACCGTGCCGTCCTCGTTCGGCCGGCAGCACATCGCTTCGGCGATGCCGAAATTCCTGAAGCGCCATCCGCTGGTGCGCCTGCATCTGATCATGAGCGACGACATGATCGACATCATGGGCGAGGGCGTGGACATCGCGATCCGCATCTGCGAACTGGGTGATTCCGAATTCATCGCGCGCAAACTAGCGCCGGATCGGCGGGTCGTCTGCGCGTCGCCGGCATATCTGGAAAAGCACGGCACGCCGCAGCGGCCGCAGGATCTGATCGACCACAACTGCCTGGCGCTGTCACAGCAACCGTACTGGACCTTCAACGGTCCGCAAGGATCGGAGCGGATTCGCGTCGCCGGCAATTTCGAGTGCAACAACGGCGAGGCGATCCGCGAAGCGGCACTGGCCGGACTGGGAATCGCACTGAAAGCGACCTGGGACGTTGCCACGGCCATCAAGACCGGGCGCCTGGTGACGATCCTGAACGACTATCCGATCGCCAGCGACACCTCGGTATGGGCGGTCTATCCGAGCCGGCGCAATCTGCCGGCCAAGGTCAGCGCCTTCATCGATTTCATGAAGGAGCACTTCAATACCCAGCCGCACTGGGACACCCTGCTGTAGCGCCTGGCTACATCGCCGCCCCCATCTCGCGGGCGGCGGCCATCACCCGTTCCGCCGTGGCGCTCCGGTCCGCCATGCGCACGGCCGGACCCGACACCGACATCGCGCCGACCAGACGGTCGCCCGCCAATACCGGCGCCGCCAGACAAACCAGACCGTCCAGCAGTTCCTGATCGTCAATCGCCCAACCAGCGGCGCGGGTTTTTTCCACCTCCTGGCGCAAGGGCTTGGCGGCGACCAGCGTGCGCGCGGTATGCGCCTTGCGTTGATCCTGCATCACCTGCTCCAGCAAGGCGGGGCCAGACCAGGCCAGCAAAACCTTGCCGACCGCCGTCGCATGCAACGGGCCGCGCCAGCCGACGTGGCTCAGCATCCGGATCGGATGGGCGCCATCAACCTTGCTGACGTAGCAGACTTCCCTGCCGTCCAGCACGGCGAAATGGGCGGTTTCACCGGTCCGGCGTGCCAGTTCGCGCAGGTGCGGCTGCGCCGCCGCATCCAGGTTGGCGGCGCCTAGCGCACTGCCGCCCAACTCCAGCAGGCGCAAACCAAGCCGGTAGCGGGTGGCGTCGCGCACCACCAGCCGGTGCTCGATCAGCGTTGCCAGCAGCCGGTACACCGTGGGGCGCGGCAATTCCAGCGCACGGGCCAGATCGGCGACGTTTCGCGGCTCGGGAGAGTCCGCCAGACAGGCAAGCAGGCGCAGCGCATGATCGACGCTATTGACGGTGCGGGACACGGGATTTCCTTTCTCCGATGGCATGCCGACGATTGCAAAGCAAGACTGAATTTGGCAAGATGATCGAACATTGATACATATATGTCCATTATAGATACAAGGAGACGCCATGTCACAGAATTCCCGCTCCACCGTCGCCGTGGTCCAGGCCGCCCCGATCGCCTTCGATGTCGAGCGCACCCTGCAGAAAGCCGCCGACCTGGCGGCCGATGCCGCCCGCCGTGGCGCCCAGCTGGTGCAGTTTCCCGAAGCCTTCATCTCGGCCTACCCGAAAGGATCGACCTTCGGCTCGGTGGTCGGCACCCGTTCGATGGACGGCCGCATCGAATTCCAGCGTTACTGGGACAGCGCGATCGACGTGCCCGGTCCCGCCACCGAGGCGCTGGGGCGGATTGCCCGGCAAAACAAGATTCATCTGGTGATGGGCATCATCGAACGCGAACTGGGCACGCTGTACTGCTGCGTGCTGTTTTTCGCGCCGGACGGACGGCTGCTGGGCAAGCACCGCAAGCTGATGCCAACCGGCTGCGAACGCCTGGTATGGGGGTTCGGCGACGGTTCGACGATGCCGGTATTCGATACCCCGCATGGCCGCATGGGCGCCGTGATCTGCTGGGAAAATTACATGCCGCTGATGCGCGCGGCGATGTATGCGAAGGGCGTGGAAATCTATTGCGCGCCGACCGCCGACGGCCGCGACAGCTGGATCGCGTCGATGCAGCACATCGCCATCGAGGGACGCTGCTTCGTGTTGTCATGCAACCAGTTCGCGCGGCGCTCCGACTATCCGGATGATTTCCCCTGCACGCTGGGCGACGATCCGAACACCATCATTTCGCGCGGCGGCAGCTGCATCGTCGATCCGTTCGGCGAAATCCTGGCCGGCCCCGACTTCGAAGGCGAGACCATCCTGACCGCGCAAATCGATCGCGGCATGATCGCCCGCGGCAAATTCGACATGGATTCCACCGGTCACTACGCGCGCCCGGACGTGTTCCGCCTGATCGTTGACGAGCGCCGCAAGGCGCCGGTCACCACGCTTTCCGACCCGATCGACGCTGCGGTCGAAAACGACGGCCTTCCGCAATAACGGAGTGACATAAAAAAACCCCGCCAGGCTTGCGCCGGCGGGGCGAATCCTTCCTTGGGAGGGAGGAGGAGACATTCTTTGACGGCGATTCAGCGGCCGACCAATCCGGGATGTTTGCAGGGCCGCCGCCGCAGACCGTTGGCAGCGGTGGCACGCGCCGAGGCGCTGGCGATGTCGATCAATCCAAGGCCGCGCACTTCACCGTGCGGCAACGAGCGTTCGGTCACGCGCTCCGCTTCGTGCGGCGACAGCTTCGGCGCCACGCAACCCAGCGCAACGGCGATCGGCGGGTTATAGGCATTCAACATGATTGGATACTCCTGCTGAAAATGGTTCAGTCGCGCGCGGCCAGGGCCAACAATTCGGCAGCCTGGTTCGGATGGGACTCGGCGCACTGGCGCGCAAGGCGGCCGAGCAACAGCGTGTCAGACAGCTTCTGGCGCGCACTGCGCTGTTCGCGCGTGCGGCGCGGACGCACCACCAGCAACGCCGCCTGCAGCAAACCGATCAACAGCGGCTTGAACAACAGCAGCAGGCCCGCTCCCAGCCCCACGCCCAGCAGCGGGCGCGACAGGCGCGCGATGGTCAGCGCGACGGCTTCCACTACCGGCACCGCCGCTTCGGCGGGAAATGCAAGAGCCCAGATGGACATGATATTTTCCTGATTGCAGACATCGTTATGCTGCAGCGCGCCACCGATTAACGGTGGTTGGCGATGTAGCGCAGTTCGGCCGACAGGCTGGGCATGCTGTCTTCCAGATCGCGGGCCATGCTGTTGATTTCCAGCACCGCGCGCAGCTTCTGGCGGCGGCTGAGGCTACGCTCGACCTGAGCCGGCTTCTTGGCCAGCAGGGCGCCCCACAGGAGCTGGATGGCGTGCGCCACGTTGTTGGCATAGTCGTTCAGCGAAACGCTGTTGCGGGACGGGGTATAAGTGATCGCGGTCATGATTCTTCCTTTCGAAAAAAACGCTTGTTTGTTGCAGTGCAGTATAAACATCCCGGCAGGTATATCCAATTTCCTTTCCAGATATTCATTATAATTTCGGTGAATATCAACAGCGTCATTGGCCTACTGTTATGAGTTTCCTCAATCTTGACCTGAACCTGCTGCGCGTCTTCAACGTCGTCATGACCGAGCAGAACCTGACCCGTGCCGCCGGCCAGCTGGCGATGACGCAGCCGGCGGTATCGAATGCGCTGAAGCGCCTGCGCGATGCGCTCGGCGACGAGCTGCTGATCCGCACCGCGCACGGCATGCGGCCGACCGCGCGCGCCGAGGAACTGTGGCCGACCGTGCGCCGCGTGCTGACCGAGCTGGAAGCGGCGATCACGCCGGAAACCTTCGACGTGTCCAAGACGCAGGCGATCTTCCACATGGCGATGGCGGATTCGACCGCCGCGCTGTGGCTGCCTTCGCTGGTCCGTTCTATCGAGCGCGAAGCGCCGCACATGAGCGTGCGCATGGTCACGCTGATGACGCGCGATCCGCGCCAGATGCTGTTGCGCGGCGACATCGATCTGGCGATCGGCTTCTTTCCCGGCGTGGTGGCGCAGCTGTCGGCGATTCCGAATTCGCCGATCCGCCACGAGCGGCTGTACTCCGGCCACTACGCCTGTGTGATGCGCAAGGATCATGCGCTGGCCTCGCAACCGCTGACGCTGGACAACTATTGCGCCGCCAACCATTTGATGGTCAGCTTTTCCGGCCGCGCCCAGAGCCTGGCCGACAAGGCGCTGGCCGAGCTTGGCCGCGAACGGCGCGTGCTGTTGATCGTCAACCAGTTCTTCACCGCCGGCCGCGTGGTCGCCAATTCCGACCTGATCACGGTACTGCCGCGCCATCTGATCGCCTCCACCGGCATGACGCACGCGCTGATTTCCAAGGAACTGCCGTTCGAGATGCCGGAAGTCAACGTCGACATGCTGTGGCACGAACGCGACGCCCGCAACCCGGCGCACCGCTGGCTGCGCGAACACATGTCGGCGATGCAGAGCAGCCCTTACGGCAAGACCAAGCCGAAAACCTGAGTTCCGGCGCGGCGGCCGCCGCGTCTTTCCGTTCCCGCCATCGCGCCGGTGTCATCGCCCGGTCATGCCGGCGTCACGGCAGCGTCACACCTGATGGCTAGCATCCAGCCACCGACCTCGTGAGCCGGTTTTCCGGCGCCCGACGATTGTGGCGCCGGTTTTTTTCCCTTCGCTGCCAGAAAGATACCGACGATGACCCAGACTCTCGATCCCTCCCGCCGCCGCGCACTGAAGTTTCTGTCCGGCGTGCCGCTTCTGCCAGTCGCCACGCTTGGCGGCACCTCTCTGCTGGCCGCCTGCGGCGGCGGCAGCGACAATCCGGTGACGCCGGTGCCGACGCCGGCAAAATTCGTTTCCGCGCAGTTCAAGTCGATGGCGGCGCCGTCGCTGGCCGACCCGGCCGGGATGGCCACCACCAGCGTCGGCTCGACGCTGGAAATCCTGTTGTCGGACGGCCAGACGCAAAGCTACAAGCTGGCCTACGAACCGTTCTTCATCACCGGCGACATGGTGTCCGACGGCAAGGGCGGCCAGATTCTGGCCGGCGGCTACTATGACATCAACAACCAGCCGATCATCGACAAGACCGTGCCCGGCAGCGAGCGCCAGTTCTTTTCCGATTCGCCGGACGGCACCTCGCTGCTGACCGTGGCGGATGCCAAAGTGGACGGCGTCAAGGGCAAAACGGTGTTCGCGGTAGTGCAGTTCGAATACACCACCAAGGCCCAGGATGGCCAGACCGGGATGTACGGCCTGCTGCCGTCGCCGATCGCCGTGCTGACGCTCGATCAGGACCCGGAAACCGGCAAGCTGACGCTGGTCAAGTATCACAACGTCGATACCAGCGGCGTCAACGGCCTGTGGATCACCTGCGGTGCCAGCCTGTCGCCGTGGGGCACCCACCTGTCGTCGGAAGAATACGAACCGGACGCCTTCGCCGACCGCGCCGCCAACTACATGAACGAGTTCAGCACCAACCTGTACGGCGACGCCAACCGCGCCCATCCGTACCACTACGGCCATCTGCCGGAAGTCACCGTCAACGCCGACGGCACCGGCAGCATCAAGAAACACTACTGCCTCGGCCGCATCTCGCACGAACTGGTGCAGGTGATGCCGGACGGCCGCACCACCTTCATGGGTGACGATGCCACCAACGCCGGCTATTTCGTGTTCGTCGCCGACCGTGAAAACGACCTGTCCTCGGGTTCGCTGTACGTCGCCAAGGTCGGCGCCGGCTTTTCGATCGACCCGGCGGCGAGCGATGCCGCACCGCTGACCTGGATCAAGCTCGGCTCGGCCACCAGCGCCGAAATCCGCGCGCTGGTCGATGGCGGCATCCAGCCGGCCGACATCATGGACGTGCGCAGCACCGACCCGGGCGATCCGGCCTACCGCAAGATCGTCGCCAACGGCAAGATCGAATGGATCAAGATCCACGACGGCATGGAAAAGGCCGCCGCCTATCTGGAAACCCACCGCTACGCCGCCTATGTCGGCGCCAGCATGGGCTTCACCAAGATGGAAGGCACCACCGTCAACATCGCCGACAAGGTTGCCTACTCGGCGCTGCAGAACGTACAGGGTTCGATGGTGGTTGGCGACAAGGCCAACGTCCCCGGCAACGGCATCTCGGTGCCGAAGGCGCTGATGGCCGGCGCGGTGATGGCGCTGAACCTCAAGGGCGGTCAGAAAGATACCGACGGCACGCCGATCGACAGCGAATGGATGCCGGCCGATACTCACGCGCTGATCACCGGCGAAGACATCGCCGCCGACGCGCTTGGCAACACCGCCAACCCGGACCGCATCGGCAATCCGGACAACCTGAAGTTCTCGGAAAAGCTGCGCACGCTGTTCATCGGCGAAGACAGCGGCCAGCACGTCAACAACTTCCTGTGGGCCTACAACATCGACACCAAGCAGCTGTCGCGCATCCTGTCGGTGCCGGCCGGCGGCGAATCGACCGGCCTGCACGCGGTCGATGAAATCAACGGCTGGACCTACATCATGAACAACTTCCAGCACGCCGGCGACTGGGGCAGCATCCACGCCAAGGTCAAGGATCAGCTCGACCCGCTGCTGGAAGCCAACTACAAGGGCAAGTTCGGCGCCGCGGTCGGCTACATGACCGGCGAGCTGAAGAGCATCAAGCTGTAAGCTGCATCGCCAGGCGGGCGGCGCCATTGGCGCTCCTGCCCGTACCCTGCCACGGCCCGCCTTGCGCGGGCCGTTTTCATGTTCTGGGTGGAATGGCGGCCTGATACACTGCCAATCGCCGTTCTGTCTATCCATACGGCATGAAGCACCGCAACGGGACGGGCATGGCGTAGCATCCCCTGTCATCGCACCCGACTCCAAAATTCTGACCAATTGAAAATTCGGACTGTGAACAACAACAAAGAAACCGAACGGGCGGACCTGCATAAAACCATCTGGCGCATCGCCAACGATCTGCGCGGCAGCGTGGACGGCTGGGATTTCAAGAGCTATGTGCTTGGCATGCTGTTCTACCGCTTCATCTCGGAAAATCTCACCGCTTATCTGAATGACGAAGCCCACCGTGCCGGCGAAAAGGATTTTGACTACGCCGCGCTTTCCGATACCGATGCCGAACAGGGTCGTGCCGAAACGGTAAGGGAAAAAGGCTTCTACATCCTGCCCTCGCATCTGTTTGCCAATGTGCGCCAGCAGGCGCGGCACGATACCAACCTCAACGAAACCCTGTCCCGCGTATTCAAGGGCATCGAAGGTTCGGCGATCGGCACTGACAGCGAAGACGACATCAAGGGTCTCTTCGACGACCTTGACGTCAACAGCAACAAGCTTGGCCCCACGGTTGCCAAGCGCAATGAAAAGCTGGTGAAGCTGCTCGATGCGGTCGGTGATCTGCCGCTGGGCACCTTCGCCGACAACACCATCGACCTGTTCGGCGATGCCTACGAATATCTGATGCAGATGTATGCCTCCACCGCCGGAAAGTCCGGCGGCGAGTTCTACACGCCGCAGGAAGTTTCCGAACTGCTGGCGCGCATCGCGGTACTCGGAAAGACCGAAGTCAACAAGGTCTATGACCCGGCTTGCGGCTCAGGCTCCCTGTTGCTGAAATTCGCCAAGGTTCTGGGGCAGGACAAGGTGCGGCAGGGCTTCTACGGACAGGAAATCAACCTGACCACCTATAACCTGTGCCGCATCAACATGTTTCTGCACGACGTGAATTACGAAAAATTCGACATCGCGCACGGTGACACGCTGACCGATCCGGCGCATTGGGATGACGAACCGTTCGAAGCCATCGTTTCCAATCCACCGTATTCCATCAAGTGGGCCGGCGACAGCAATCCGTTGCTGATCAACGATCCACGCTTCGCGCCAGCCGGAGTACTCGCGCCCAAGGGCAAGGCGGACCTTGCCTTCACGATGCACATACTGAGCTGGCTGGCGGTGAACGGTATTGCCGCCATCGTCGAATTCCCCGGCGTGCTGTATCGCGGCGGCGCCGAACAGAAAATTCGCCAATACCTGATCGACAACAACTATGTCGATGCGGTGATTCAGCTGCCGCCCGACCTGTTCTTCGGCACCACCATCGCCACCTGCATCATCGTGCTGAAGAAATCCAAGTGCGACAACAGTACGCTGTTCATTGATGCCAGCGCCGAGTTCGTGCGCAGCGGCAACAAGAACAAACTCACCGATGCCAACCAGCAAAAGGTGCTGGATGCCTTCAACGACCGCAAGGATGTGGCGCACTTCGCCAAGCTGGTCGAGAACGGCGACATCGCCGCCAACGGCTACAACATCGCTGTCTCGTCCTACGTGGAGCAGGCCGACACCCGCGAGACCGTTGACATCAGGGCGCTGAACGCCGACATCGCCCGCATCGTGGCGCGGCAGGCGGAACTGCGCACGCAGATTGATGCCATCGTGGCTGATCTTGAAGGGGAAGAAGCATGAGCGACATCATCCTCTACACCACCGACGATGGCAAAACCAGAATTGACTTGCGCTTGCAGGATGGAACCGCCTGGCTCTCCCAGCAGCAAATCGCCGACCTGTTCCAAACCACCAAACAGAACGTCAGCAAGCACATCAAAGCCGTTTATGAGGACGGGGAGCTGGATGAGGCGGCAACTGTCAACCAACAGTTGACGGTTCAAAAAGAGGGTGCGCGGAAAGTGTCTCGCTCCATCACGCTGTACAACCTCGATGCCATTCTCGCCGTTGGCTACCGCGTTCGCTCTCCGCGCGGCGTGCAGTTCCGTCGTTGGGCCTCCAACATTTCCCATGCACGAGCAGAAAGCTAAGCCAAAGCGGAATATCAATAATACAAAGCCCAAACGCTGGCCAATGTAGAGCAGGATTACCTGAAAACCATTACCGCACTGGAAAAGCAAGCCAAAAAAGAGAGCCGCAAAAAATGAGCAACCAGAAGATCGACGTGCGGGGAACCTCGGTGACCGTCTATTCCGACAAGAATATGGACTTCATCTCCCTGACCGACATGCTCAAGGCCAAGGACGGGGACTTCTTCATCTCGGACTGGCTGCGCAACCGCAACACCGTGGAGTTCCTCGGCATCTGGGAGCAAGTCAACAACCCCGACTTCAACAATGGCGGATTCGCCACAATTAAAAGTCAGGCTGGTCTGAACAACTACAAGCTCAGCGTCAAGGAATGGGTGGAGCAGACCAACGCCATCGGCCTGACCGCCAAGGCTGGGCGTTACGGCGGAACCTACGCGCATAAGGACATCGCCTTCGAGTTCGGCATGTGGATCAGCGCCGAATTCAAGATCTACCTCATCAAGGAGTTCCAGCGCCTGAAAGAGGCGGAAACCGCTCAACTGGGCTGGGACATCCGTCGCAACCTCACCAAGATCAACTACCGCATCCACACCGATGCGATCAAAGTCAACCTGATTCCGCCGGAACTGTCGCCCGCACAGACCAGCCTGGTCTATGCCAGCGAAGCAGACTTGCTGAACATGGCGCTATTCGGCAAGACCGCCAAACAATGGCGGGACGAAAACCCCGGCAACAAGGGTAACATCCGCGACGAGGCCAACGCCTCGCAACTGGTCTGCTTGGCAAATCTGGAAACATTGAATGCCCATTTCATCCACCAAGGGCTGGCACAGGCGGAACGCCTGAAGCTGCTGAACCAGACCGCCATCGGGCAAATGAAACTGTTGCTGGGCGATGTAGGTGTTCGGCAACTGGAAGGGAAGAAGAAATGAGCCGCATAGACGACCTCATTGCCGAGCATTGCCCTCATGGCGTTGAGTTCGCCCGCGTTGGTGATATTGCCAGCGTCGGCACTGGCAGCAGCGACCGTAAAGACGCGACGGACGACGGTGAGTTCCCGTTTTATGTGCGTTCAAAAGAAGTGCTCCGCATCGGCGAGTACGAGTTCGACGAAGATGCAATAGTGATTCCTGGAGAGGGCGGAATCGGCGAGATATTTCACTACGTATCCGGCAAATACGCCTTACATCAGCGCGCTTACCGAATCAGCTTTAATCACGGGAAGCTTGATACTAAGTTCGCTTATTACTACTTCACCGTCAATTTTAAGAGCTTCATTTTGTCAAAGGCAGTCAGTGCAACCGTCATTTCAATTCGCAAGCCGATGATTACCGATTTCCGCATTCCGATTCCGCCACTGGAAGTGCAGAAGGAAATCGTCAAGGTTCTGGACGCGTTCACAGAACTGGAAGCCGCACTGGAAGCCGAGTTGCAAGCCCGCAAACAACAGTACAAGTATTACCGCGACCGGCTCTTGTCATTCAGAACGAACGAACGAACGAACGAACGAACGAACGAGCAAGAGTCGTGCCAGATACCAACAAGGTGGGCGACGTTGGGTGAGATTGCAACCATCGTTCGCGGCGCATCACCACGGCCAATCCAATCATTCCTCACAGCGGCTGAGGACGGCGTACCGTGGATCAAAATTGGCGATATTGCTGCAGACAGTAAATACATCACTGGTACAGCTGAACGTGTAACCAGATCAGGCGCAGAAAAATCAAGACGGGTTTATCCTGGTGACTTCGTGCTGTCCAACTCAATGAGTTTCGGACGACCCTATATTTCACAAATCGAAGGCTGCATCCACGACGGCTGGCTATCCATCAGCAAGTTCGGCGACACTTTTTTACCGGATTTTCTCTATCACCTGCTTCGTTCCTCTCCCATACAAGCAGAGTTCTCTCGACGAGCTGGCGCAGGAACAGTTCAAAATCTCAATGCTGAAGTAGTACGGCAAGTTCTGGTTCCGGTTCCCTCCATCGACGAACAATCTCGTATTATCACTATCCTCGATAAACTCGACGCACTGGTAAACGATATCTCCTCCGGCCTTCCCGCCAAAATCGCTGCGCGCCGGCAGCAATACGAACACTACCGCAACCGCCTGCTCACCTTCCGGGAGAGGGCATGAGCGAAGACCCGAAGCGCTACCGTTACGAGCCGATTGCGCTTTCCAGCGAGAGCACCGTCGTCGCGGAATTCGTGCGTCCGGACGAGGTACGCGAAGAACGCTACCAATCCGAAGCGGAGCTTGAACGAGACTTCATCGCACGTTTGCAGGTACAGGCTTACGAATACCTGCGCATCGGCAGCGAATCCGACCTGATCGCCAACCTGCGCTGCCAGTTGGAGGCGCTGAACAAGATCACGTTCAGCGACAAGGAATGGCAGCAGTTCTTCGACGAAAAGATCGCCGGCGCCAACGACGGCATCGTCGAGAAAACCGCGCGCCTTCAGGAAGACCACATTCAGGTTCTGAGGCGCGACGACGGCAGCGCCAAGAACATCTATCTGCTCGACAAACAGAGCATCCACAACAATCGCCTGCAAGTCATCAACCAGTACGAGGCCGAAGGCAAACGCGCCAACCGCTACGATGTGACCGTACTGGTCAACGGCCTGCCGATGGTTCACATCGAACTGAAGCGCCGGGGCGTGGACATCCGCGAAGCCTTCAACCAGATCGACCGCTATCAGCGCGACAGCTTCTGGGCCGGCTCGGGCCTGTTCGAGTACGTGCAACTGTTCGTCATCAGCAACGGCACGCTGACCAAGTATTACAGCAACACCACGCGCGACGGCCATCTGGCCGAGCAGCGCAGCAACCGCCGTGTGCGCGGCAAGACGTCCAACAGCTTCGCTTTCACCAGTTGGTGGGCCGATGCGAAGAACCAGCCGATCACCGAGCTGGCGGACTTCACCAAAACCTTCTTCGCCAGGCACGCGCTGCTGAACATCCTCATCCGCTATTGCGTGTTCGACGTGGATCGCAAGCTGCTGGTGATGCGGCCCTACCAGATCGTCGCCGCAGAACGCATCCTGCAACGCATCGCCACGGCGACCAATCACAGGCAACTGGGCACATTGGCGGCGGGCGGCTACATCTGGCACACCACGGGCAGCGGCAAGACACTGACCAGCTTCAAGGCCGCGCAACTGGCGCGTGGCTTGCCGGAAATCGACAAGGTGCTGTTCGTGGTGGATCGCAAGGATCTGGACTACCAGACCATGCGCGAATACGAACGCTTCGAGAAGGGCGCGGCCAATTCCAATACCTCGACGGCGGTGCTGCAAAAGCAACTGGAAGACGCGAACGCGCGCATCATCATCACCACCATCCAGAAGCTTTCGCGCTTCGTCGCCAGGAACAAGAAGCATCCGGTCTACGACGCGCATGTGGTGGTGATCTTCGACGAATGCCACCGCAGCCAGTTCGGCGACATGCACACGGAGATCACCCGGACTTTCAAGCGCTACCACCTGTTCGGCTTTACGGGCACGCCGATCTTCGCCGACAACGCTGGCACGGGCGGCAACCCGAAGCTGCGTACCACACAGCAGGCATTCGGCGACAAGCTGCACACCTACACTATCGTCGATGCCATCAACGACAAGAACGTGCTGCCGTTCCGCATCGACTACATCAACACCATCAAGGCGGCGGCAGCTATCCGCGACAAGAAGGTTCCGGCCATCGACACCGAACGAGCCTTGCTGGCGCCGGAGCGCATCACGCAGATCGTCGGCTACATCCGCGAGCACTTCGACCAGAAGACCAGGCGCAGCGCCAGCTACCGACATGGCAGCAAACGGCTCAACGGATTCAATTCGCTGTTCGCCACCGCGTCCATTGATGCCGCTAAACGCTACTACACCGAATTTGCGCAGCAGCAGAAGAATCTGCCACCGGGCCAGCGGCTCAAGATCGGCCTGATCTACAGCTTTGCCGCCAACGAAGGCAGCGAAGACGGCTTGCTGGACGAAGAGGCGTTCGAGACCGAAGGACTGGATCAAGGGTCGCGCGATTTCCTCGATGCTGCCATCCGTGATTACAACGCGCTGTTCGCCACCAGCTTCGACACCTCGGACGGCAAGTTCGAGAACTACTACAAGGATTTGTCGCAGCGCCTGAAGAACCGCGAGCTTGATCTGGTAATCGTGGTCAACATGTTCCTGACCGGCTTCGATGCCACCACGCTGAACACGCTATGGGCGGACAAGAACCTGCGGGCGCATGGGCTGATCCAGGCGTATTCGCGTACCAACCGCATCCTCAATTCGGTCAAGACCTACGGCAACATCGTTTCCTTCCGCGATCTGGAGCAGGCGACCAACGACGCGCTGGCACTGTTCGGCAACAAGGACGCCAAGGGCATCGTGCTGCTGAAGCCCTACGCGGACTATTACGCCGAATACCAGAAGAAGGTCGCCGAACTGGTGGCGTTGTTCCCGTTGGGCCAGGCCATCACGGGCGAAGCGGCGCAGAAGGCGTTCATCAAGCTGTTCGGTTCGATCCTGCGGCTGAAAAACATCCTGACCGCCTTCGACGACTTCGCGGGCAACGACGTCCTCAGCGAGCGCGATTTTCAGGATTACCAGAGCCTGTACCTGAATCTGTACGCGGAATTCCGCAGTGCGGCCGATGCAGAAAAGGAAACGATCAACGATGACGTGGTGTTCGAAATCGAACTGATCAAGCAGGTCGAGATCAACGTCGATTACATCCTGATGCTGGTCGAACGCTACATCGAGGCCAAGGGTACCGGCCAGGACAAGGAGATCCGCGCCACCATCGAACGTGCGATCAATTCCAGTCCATCCCTGCGCAACAAGAAAGACCTGATCGAGGCATTCGTGGATTCCGTTTCGACACAAAATCAGGTGGATGCCGAGTGGCAGGCTTTCGTTGCCAGGAGAAAGACCGAGGAACTGGAGCGGATCATCGCCGATGAAAACCTGAACCCGGAAGAAACCAGGGTATTCGTCGATAACGCTTTCCGGGACGGCGGAATTCCGCTCACCGGTACCGCCATCACGAAGATATTGCCGCCGGTATCGCGCTTCTCCAAAAACAACCAGCATTCATTGAAGAAGCGAACCGTGCTGGACCGGCTGGCGGCCTTCTTTGAACGCTATTTCGGGCTGGCCTGAAACCCGCCATCGATACTCCGTCTGGAATCTTGCGGTTCAACGATGACCCATGATCCACTCGGAAAAATGGGGAGTATGTTGTTAAAACTATCACCACACGCACGCTACAGGCTGGCATCATGGGGAGTATATAAACTCCCGCCCCCGCGCTAACGAATCACCAGCCGCGTGGTGTTCTTGACTTCTTCCATCACCGCATAGGTGTGCGTCTCGCGCACGCCCTTCAGTTGCAGCAGCGACTTGCCGAGGAATTCGCGGTAGGCGTTCATGTCTTTCACACGCGCCTTCACCAGATAATCGAAACCGCCGGCCACCAGGTGGCATTCCAGCACTTCGGGAATCGTCTGCACGCTGCGCTTGAAGGCTTCGAACACTTCCGGCGTGGTGCGCTCCAGCACCACCTCGATGAACACCAGCAGCGACACGTCCAGCAGATGCGGATTCAGCTGCGCGGTGTAGCCGAGGATGTAGCCGGCTTCGTGCAGCTTGCGCACCCGTTCCAGGCAGGCTGCCGGCGACAGGTTGACGCGTGCCGACAGATCGACGTTGCTGATGCGGCCGTCGTTTTGCAGCTCCTCCAGAATTTTCTTGCTGATCTTGTCGAGCATTCCAATCCCCGAAAAATTTTATTTGGCGAAATTTTTACGTCTATAACAAAGTTTTGATAGATGGCGGTATTACCAGAATAAATCTATCAATACCGCCGATACAATCAAAATATCCGCAAATCTGCGGGTTGCTTCACCGCCCTCCCGCCGGCGCGTCGGCGGCTTCTCTTGCGAAACGTTCCGCCATGTCCGACTTGCGCCGCCAGCTTGCCGAACCGTCCGCCGCGCCGACCACTTCGGGCAGGCCGTTTTCCGCGTTCGAACGCGAGGTGCTGCCGGGCGCGGGCGCCTTGCGCGCTGCCATCACCGATGCGTACCGGCGCGACGAGCAACAGGCCTTGCGGTGGCTGCTGGACGGCATTCGCCGCGACGCCGGGCAGGCCGCCGACACCCGCGCGCTGGCGGAAACACTGGTGCGCGCGGTACGCGCCAAACGTGCGCGCGCGTCCGGCGTCGATGCACTGATGCATGAATTTTCGCTGTCGTCGGACGAGGGCGTGGCGTTGATGTGTCTGGCCGAGGCGCTGCTGCGGATTCCCGACCGCCACACCGCCGACCGCCTGATTGCCGACAAGATCAGCCGTGGCGACTGGCGCCGCCATCTGGGCGAATCGCCGTCGCTGTTCGTCAATGCCGCCACCTGGGGCTTGCTGATCACCGGCAAGCTGGTCGGCACCAGCAGCGAGCAGGGGCTTGGCTCGGCGCTGAACAAGCTGATCGCCAGGGGTGGCGAACCGCTGATCCGCAAGGGCGTCGATCTGGCGATGCGCATGCTCGGCAACCAGTTCGTCACCGGCCAGACCATCGCCGAGGCGCTGGCCAACAGCCGCGACAATGAACGGCGCGGTTACCGCTATTCCTACGACATGCTGGGCGAGGCGGCGCTGACCGCCGAGGACGCGGCGCGCTATTACGAGGATTACGAAAACGCCATCCACGCGATCGGCCGCGCCTCCAACGGCCGTGGCATCCACGACGGCCCCGGCATTTCGGTCAAGCTGTCGGCGCTGCATCCGCGTTATGCGCGCGCACAGCGCGCGCGCGTGATGACGGAACTGCTGCCGCGCCTGAAGGCGCTGCTGCTGCTGGCCAGGCATTACGGTATCGGCCTGAACATCGATGCCGAGGAAGCCGACCGGCTGGAACTGTCGCTCGATCTGGTGCAGGCGCTGGCTTTCGACGCCGACCTGGCCGGTTTCGACGGCATCGGCTTCGTGGTGCAGGCTTACCAGAAACGCTGCCCGTTCGTGATCGATTATCTGGCCGATCTGGCCAGGCGCAGCCAGCGCCGTTTCATGGTGCGGCTGGTCAAGGGCGCGTACTGGGACAGCGAAATCAAGCGCGCGCAGGAAGGCGGCATGCCCGGCTATCCGGTCTATACGCGCAAGGTGCATACCGACGTGTCCTACCTGTATTGCGCGCAGAAGCTGCTGGGCCTGGGCAAGTATCTCTATCCGCAGTTCGCCACCCACAACGCGCAGACGCTGGCGACCATCCATACACAGGCGCGCGCGCTCGGCGTCACCGACTACGAATTCCAGTGCCTGCACGGCATGGGCGAGGCGTTGTACGACGAGGTGGTCGGCAAGGAACATCTGGACAAGCCGTGCCGCATCTACGCGCCGGTCGGCTCGCACCAGACGCTGTTGGCTTATCTGGTGCGGCGGCTGCTGGAAAACGGCGCCAATTCGTCCTTCGTCAACCAGATCGTCGACGAGCAAGTGCCGATCGACACGCTGATCGCCGACCCGGTCGAGCAGGCCGGAAAAACCGCCGGACGGCCGCATCCGCAGATTCCGCTGCCGGCCGATCTGTACGGCGCCGGGCGGCGCAATTCGGCCGGGCTGGATTTCAGCGATGAAGACTGCCTGCGCCAGCTTGCCGCCGAATTCGCCACGCTCGGCCAGCGCCGCTGGGACGCGGCACCGCTGCTGGCGGCCGAAGCGGTCGGCGCGGCACCGCAGCGCGTCACCAGCCCGGCCGAGCACGGTGACGACGTCGGCAGCGTGCGCGAGGCGCTGCCGCAGGACATCGAAGCGGCACTGGCGGTCGCGCACGGTTTTGCCGACTGGCCGCAACAGGCGCCGGCGCAGCGCGCGGCGATCCTGCGGCGCGCCGCCGGGTTGTTCGAGGAGCACCGCGTTGAACTGATGGCGCTGGCGGTGCGCGAAGCCGGCAAATCGCTGCCGAACGCGCTGGCCGAAGTGCGCGAGGCGGTCGATTTTTTGCGCTACTACGCAGCCCAGATCGCACCGCAGGCGAACGCCCCGGCGCTCGGTGCGGTGGTCTGCATCAGCCCGTGGAATTTCCCGCTGGCGATCTTCACCGGCCAGATCAGTGCCGCGCTGGCGGCCGGCAACACGGTGCTGGCCAAGCCGGCCGAGCAGACGCCGCTGATCGCCCACCGCGCGGTGCAGCTGCTGCATCAAGCTGGCGTGCCGCGCGCGGCGCTGCAACTGCTGCCGGGACGCGGCGAAACAGTCGGTGCAACGCTGGTGGCCGATGCCCGCGTGGCCGGCGTGATCTTCACCGGCTCGACCGAAGTCGCCCGCCTCATCCATCGCACGCTGGCACGGCGCGGCGGCGGCAGCGAGATTCCGCTGATCGCCGAAACCGGCGGCCAGAATGCGCTGATCGTCGATTCCTCGGCGCTGCCGGAACAGGTGGTGCAGGACGTGCTGTCGTCGGCCTTCGATTCCGCCGGCCAGCGCTGCTCGGCGCTGCGCGTCCTGTGCCTGCAGCAGGACATCGCCGAGCACACGCTGGCGATGCTGAAGGGCGCATTGCGTGAACTGCGGGTCGGCAATCCCGACCGCATGGCGACCGACGTCGGCCCGGTCATCGATGCCGATGCGCAAGCCAGCCTGGAACGCCACGTCGCCGGCTTCGACCCGGCCCGCGTGCTGCGGCTGGCGCTGCCGGACAGCGCAGCGCGCGGCAACTTCGTCGCGCCGAGCGTGATCGAAATCGCCTCGATGGCGGAACTGCAACGCGAAGTGTTCGGGCCGGTGCTGCACGTGCTGCGCTACCGGCGCGACCAATTACCGCAGTTGGTGGAGGCGATCAATGCCAGCGGCTACGGACTGACGCTCGGCATCCATTCGCGCATCGACGAAACCATCGATTACGTCTGCAGCCGCGCGCGGGTCGGGAATATCTATGTCAACCGCAACATCGTCGGCGCGGTGGTCGGCGTGCAGCCGTTCGGCGGCGAAGGCTTGTCCGGCACCGGCCCGAAAGCCGGTGGCCCGCTGTACCTGAAACGGCTGCAGCGGCAGCCGGACGAGGCGCCCGACGCCCATGCGATCGACGCTGCCGGCGCGGTCAAGACCGCTGCGGCATCACCAACACCGGCGCTGGACGCGCTGCTGTCCTGGGCACGTACCCACGGCCACCAGGATTTCGCCGCGCTGGCAGAACGGTACGCGCACGACACGCCGCTCGGGACCACGCTGCTGCTGCCGGGGCCGACCGGCGAGCGCAACACGCTGTCGTTCGCGCCGCGTGGCGCGGTGCTGTGCGCGGCCACCAGCGTCGGCACGATGCTGAACCAGCTGGCGGCGCTACTGGCCACCGGCAACCGGGCGATCGTGCCGGCCGGCATGGCGGCGACGATTCCGGCCGGTGTGCCGGAAGCAGTGCGCGCCCGCCTGCAACTGGTGCCGGAAAGTGAACTGGATGCGGCGCCACTGACGCTGGCGTTGATCGAGGCCGGCAGCTACGTCCCGCTGCGCGCCGCGTTGGCAGAGCGCGATGGCATGCTGGTGCCGGTGATCGATTGCCGTGCCGATACGCCGCTGCCGCTCTGGCGGCTGGTGGCGGAACGCGCGGTTTGCGTCAATACCACCGCAGCGGGTGGCAACGCCAGTCTGATGACCTTGCGGGAATGATCCGCCCTTGTAGCCGGCAGCCAGGCTCCCGCATGATGAGGGGGAGTATAATCAAATTTACAAATCTACATGCCCGCGACAGAAGGCCTATGGAGGGAGTATATGAAATCGAGCAGAACATCCGGGTTTTTTTACGCCATTTTCACGCATTCCCTCCCGGCTGTGGACAAACCTGTGGACAGGCTGTGCAGCAATTCTGGACAAGTCCGGTAAACCGGCATGGCCGGTTTTTGTCCAGAATCGGCGCAACCGTCATACGGGCCTTATCCCCTCCCTTATCCGCGCGCCAAGTTACTGATTCAACGCGGCTTTCCGGACTTGCCCACAGATGGCGGCAGACATCATCATCATTATCAATATCAAATACTGAATTCAAGGAAACAACCCGGCCGGATGGTCTGCCGGTTCTTGCGCTGGATCATTCCGCCCGATGACGGTTGATTCAGGATCGAATCTCCCCCTCTCGGGAAAGGGCCATCGATGGACGCCTTGCTGCTGTCGCGCATCCAGTTCGCCTGGGTGATCGCATTGCACATCCTGCTGCCGGCCTTCACCGTCGGCCTGTCGTGCTACATCGCCACGCTGGAAATCCGCTGGTGGCTGACCGGCAACGACGTGGTGCGGCGGCTGTCGGCGTTCTGGATCCGCATCTTCGCGGTGTCGTTCGGCATGGGCGTGGTGTCGGGCATCGTGATGCCATTCCAGTTCGGCACCAACTGGAGCCGCTATGCCGACCATACCTCGTCGGTCCTCGGCGGCCTGTTCGCCTACGAAGTGCTGACCGCGTTCTTTCTGGAAGCGGCTTTCCTCGGCGTCCTGCTGTTCGGCCGCAAGCTGGTGCCGCGCTGGGTGCATGCGCTGTCGGCGCTGGTGGTGGCGCTCGGCACGCTGCTGTCGTCGTTCTGGATACTGGCGGTCAACAGCTGGATGCAGACGCCGACCGGCTACCGGATCGTCGATGGCCGTTTCGAGCCGACCAGCATGCTGCAGGTGATCTTCAATCCGTCTTTCCCGTACCGATTGGTGCATACCGTCAGCGCCTTCGTCATCACCACCGCATTCGTGATCCTGGCGGTCGGCTGCTTCTATCTGCGGCGCCGCCGGGCGGTGGAAGAAAGCCGGATCATGCTGCGCATGTCGCTGCTGTTCCTGATCGTGATGGTGCCGATCCAGATCATCGTCGGCGATCTGCACGGCATCAACACGCTGCACCATCAGCCGGCCAAGCTGGCGGCGATGGAAGGGCTGTGGGAAACCGGGAACGGCGTACCGGCGTCGCTGATCGGCCTGCCGGATGCCGAAGCCGAAACCAATCGTTTCGAAGTGGCGATTCCGAAACTGGCCAGCCTGTACCTGACGCACGACTGGAATGGCGAGGTGCAGGGCTTGAAGGCGTTTCCGAAGGAGCAGCGGCCGCCGGTGGCGATCGTCTATTTCGCCTTTCGCATCATGGTCGGGGTCGGCCTGCTGATGCTGGCGCTGGTCATCACCGGATTGGTATTGTGGCGGCGCGGACGGCTGTTCGACAGCGGCTGGTATCTGCGGCTCGGTACCTGGGCAGCGCCGATCGGCTTCATCGCGGTGCTGGCCGGCTGGACCACTACCGAAGTCGGCCGCCAGCCCTGGGTGGTGTATGGATTGCTGCGCACCGCCGATGCGGTGACGCCTTCGCTGACGGCGCAGGATGTCTGGCTGTCGCTGGCCGGTTATGTAGTGGCCTATATCGCAATCTTCGGCCTCGGTCTGCTGATGCTGGCGCGGCTGGTGAAACTGGGGCCGCCGCTGGCCGAGGATGAGGAGGTTGGCCATGCCCATCGCTCGGCGCGGCCGTTGTCGGCCGCCACCCATACGCTGGCCGGCAATGGAGGCCATCATGCTTCTTGATCTGGTTCCGTTGTGGGCCGGCATCCTGTCGCTGGCGGTGCTGATGTACATCCTGCTGGATGGCTTCGACCTGGGCGTCGGCATCCTGCTGCTGTTACGTCATGGCGAAGCGGATCGCGACTTGATGATGGCATCGGTGGCGCCGATCTGGGATTTCAACGAAACCTGGCTGGTACTGGGTGGGGTCGGCCTGCTGGCGATCTTTCCGCTGGCGTTCGCGGTGATCATTCCGGCGGTGTATTTCCCGATTCTGGTGATGCTGCTCGGTCTGCTGTTTCGCGGTGTCGCTTTTGAATTTCGCGACGTGCCGGGGGCACGCAAGCGTTTCTGGAATCACGCCTTCGCCTGGGGTTCGCTGATTGCCGCGTTCGCCCAGGGCGTGGTGCTGGGAATGTTCGTGCAAGGTCTTCCGGTCGAAGGCCGCGCCTTCGTCGGCACCAGCTGGGATTGGGTGGCGCCGTTTCCGCTGTTGACCGGGGTGGGTCTGGTGGTCGGCTATTCGCTGCTGGGCGCGACCTGGCTATACATGAAAACCGAAGATCGTCTGCAGCAATGGGCACGCGAGCGGGCGCGCTGGGGCGTGCTCGGCATTCTGGCGTTCATCGTGCTGATCAGCATCTGGACGCCGCTGGCGCAGGCGCGCATCGCCGAACGCTGGTTTTCATTGCCGAATTTCTATTTCTTCGTTCCGGTGCCGATTCTCACCGCCTTGCTGGCCTGGCTGCTGTGGAACGCGCTGCGGCGTGGCTACGAAACGCTGCCGTTCATCTGCACGATGGGGCTGTTCTTCCTGTCCTATACCGGCCTGATCATTTCGCAATGGCCGTACATCGTGCCGCCGTCGATCACGCTGCGCGACGCGGCGGTGGCGCCGACCGCGCAGGTGTTCCTGCTGGTCGGCACGCTGTTCCTGCTGCCGGTGATCCTGATGTATGCGTTCTGGTCGTACTGGGTGTTTCGCGGCAAGGTCCGTTCCGATATCGGATATCACCATCTGTAGCGTGCCCGCCGCTTGACGAGGTGACGGTTTTAAACCCTTGTTTACAGTATTTGAAAATAGTAGTGATAGTAAGTCGCCGCCGTTTCTGTGGAAAACCCGGTAATCCGTTTTGTTTTCAGTAACTTGAACGGTCGGGCAATTCCTGTATAAGCGCCGGCGGCGGAATGCACCGATTCTGGATAACTTTGGCGGTGATGGACAAGTGCCTGGTTTTCCCCAAACCATCCAGCGCTTTTCCCCAGGTTTGTCCACAGGATGGACGTGCTTTCCGGTCTGGCGATTCAGCTCGCCCACAACGAGGACAGAATCTCGAACACCGCGGCGATCGCCGGTTCGCTACGCCGGTTTTTCAGGCAGATGAACGACAGTTCGGTAGTCAGGCTGACCTTGTCGGCAATGACCAGACCATGTGCGTGTGCCTCGCGCAGTGCCACCGATTCACGCATCAACGACAGGCCGACGCCGGATTTCACCAGATCGAGCATCGACAATTCCTGATCGACCAGCGCCACCTTGTTGGGACTGATACGGTATTGCGCGAACGTCTTTTTCAACAGCCGGTGGTGCGCAGATTGCGGCGGCGTCCAGATCCACGGCAGCCGCGCCAGCGCCGGCCAGTCGCGGCCGGCGACACGGTTTTTCCAGCCGCGCGGCGCCACCACGTTGTAATTGAAATGCGTCAGCGTCCGGGAATGAAACTGGCGTGGCGGCCGGCCGAGATAATGGCCGACGTCCAGCGTGCCATCCTCGACCTGGTGCAGCACGTCGCCGGACATGCCGTGCCGCAGCCGGGTCGAGAGTTGCGGATAGGTTTCGACCAACTGTTTCAGGAAGGCGCCGAGCCGGGTGAATTCGGGATCGAGGATGGTGCCGATCGACAGCGAACCGGTCAGCGTGCCGGCGGCGCGTGCCTGCAGCATGTGTGCCGATTGCGTCAGTTCATGCACGCTGGTCAGGCAGCGTTCGGCCAGCGGCAGCAGATGGGCGCCAGCGTCGGTCAGTCGCATGCCGCTGGGGATGCGCGTGAACAGTTGCAGATCGAGCGTGTTCTGCAAGGCCTTGATCTGCAGGCTGACCGCCGGTTGCGACAGATGCAGCTGCTCGGCGGCGCGCGTCAGATTGCCTTCGCGCGCGACGGCGACGAAGGCGCGCAGTTGGGACAGGTCCATGCTCTACACCTCGCGCGGGCGGCAAAGTCACACTCGGGTGCCGCCGCATCATTAGCGTTGCTTATGAAAGAAACGATGATAACTCATTGGATTTGACACGGATGCACGACTATCCTGCGGTGGATATCTTGTCGAAAAGGACTGACCGCGATGGCCGATCTTCCGCTGATTTCCCATTACATCAATGGCCGTCAGGTAGCCCCGGCCAGCGGCCGCGCCCAGCCGGTGTTCAATCCGGCCACCGGCGCCGTCGCCGCCCAAGTGGCGCTGGCCAGTGTCGATGAAGTCAATCAGGCGGTGGCCGCTGCTGCTGCCGCCGCGCCGGCCTGGGCGGCAATGGCGCCGTTGAAGCGCGCGCGCGTCCTGTTTCGTTTCAAGGATTTGATGGAACAGCAGCATGACGCCCTGGCCGAGGCCATCACGCGCGAACACGGCAAGGTGTTTTCCGATGCCCGCGGCGAAGTCACTCGTGGCATCGAAGTGGTCGAATTCGCCTGCGGCGTGCCGCAGCTGCTGAAGACCGACTTCACCGACAACATCGGCGGCGGCATCGACAACTGGAATCTGCGCCAGCCGCTCGGCGTCACCGCCGGCATCACGCCGTTCAATTTCCCGGTGATGGTGCCGCTGTGGATGGCGCCGATGGCGATCGCCACCGGCAACAGCTTCGTGCTGAAACCGTCCGAGCGCGATCCGTCGGCCTCGCTGCTGCTGGCCGAATTGTTCAAGAAGGCCGGTCTGCCGGACGGCGTGTTCAACGTGGTGCAGGGCGACAAGGTGGCGGTCGATGCGCTGTTGCATCATCCGGATGTCAACGCGGTGTCCTTCGTCGGCTCGACGCCGATCGCCGAATACGTGTACCGCGAAGGCAGCGCCCGCGCCGGCAAGTTCCCGCCGCGCGTGCAGGCGCTGGGCGGCGCCAAGAATCATCTGGTGGTGATGCCGGATGCCGATCTGCGGCAGGCGGTCGATGCGCTGATCGGCGCCGCCTACGGTTCGGCCGGCGAACGCTGCATGGCGATTTCGGTGGCGGTGGCGGTCGGCGATGTCGCCGACCAGCTGATCGAGGCGCTGATTCCGCGCATCCGGGCGCTGAAGGTAAAGAACGGCATGGAAGCCGATGCCGAGATGGGACCGCTGGTATCGGCCGCGCACAAGGCCAGGGTCGAAGACTATATCGAGGATGGCGTGCGCGCCGGCGCCAGGCTGCTGGTCGACGGCCGTGGCCTGAAAGTGCCGGGCCACGAGCAGGGCTTCTTCATTGGCGGCAGCCTGTTCGACCAGGTGACGCCGGACATGCGCATCTACCGCGAAGAAATCTTCGGGCCGGTGCTGTGCATCGTGCGCGTGCCGGATTTCAATGCGGCGGTGGAACTGATCAACGCCCATGAATTCGGTAATGGCGTATCCTTGTTCACCGCCGACGGCCATACCGCCCGCGAGTTTTCGCAGCGGATCGAAGTCGGCATGGTTGGCGTCAATGTGCCGATCCCGGTACCGATGGCCTGGCATTCGTTCGGCGGCTGGAAGCGCTCGCTGTTCGGCGATGTCCATGCCTACGGCGAGGAAGGCATCCGCTTTTACACGCGCTATAAATCGATCATGCAGCGCTGGCCGCAGCACATCGCGCACGGCGCCGAATTCACGATGCCGGTAGCAAAGTGACAGTGATGTCCAGGAGCGCCTGCGCGACTGGAAACAGCACTGTCACCCCGGCGTAGGCCGGGGTCCAGTGTCGTCAAGCAGCGTCGTTGAAGGCAGATAATTATCAGGGAGGCGCCGATGCAATCCGCCGGCACTTACGACTACATCATCATCGGCGCCGGCAGCGCCGGCTGCGTGCTGGCGAACCGGCTGACGCAGGACCCGGGCGTTCGGGTATTGTTACTGGAAGCCGGGGCGCGCGACGATTACATCTGGATTCACATTCCGGTCGGCTATCTGTATTGCATCAACAATCCGCGTACCGACTGGTGCTTCCGCACCGAGGCTGATCCCGGCCTGAACGGTCGCAGCCTCGGTTATCCGCGTGGCAAGGTGCTGGGCGGCAGTTCGTCGATCAACGGCATGATCTACATGCGCGGCCAGGCCGGCAACTACGATTCCTGGGCCGAGGCGACCGGTGACGACAGCTGGCGCTGGGAGCGCGTGCTGCCGCTGTTCATCAACAGCGAGGACTACCACGGCGGCGCCAATGAATTCCACGGTGCCGGCGGCGAATGGCGGGTCGAGAAGCAGCGGCTGTCTTGGCGCATCCTCGATGCGTTCCGCGATGCCGCCGCCGAAGTCGGCATTCCGAAGGTCGATGATTTCAACCGTGGCGACAATGAGGGTTGCGGCTATTTCGAAGTCAATCAGCGGCGCGGCATCCGCTGGAACACCGCCAAGGCCTTCCTGAAACCGGCCCTGCGGCGCGGCAATCTGACCGTGATGACCGGTTGCCATGTGCGCCGGCTGATCATCGAAACCGGCGAACACGGCCCGGTCTGCCGTGGCGTCGAATTCCTCGGCAACGGCAGCGAGTGGAAAGCCGGCTCGACGCGCGAAACCATCCTGTCGGCCGGCGCGATCGGCTCGCCGCAAATTCTGCAGGTATCCGGCATCGGTCCGGCGGCGCTGCTGCAACAGCACGGGGTGCCGGTCCGGCTGGAGGCGCCCGGCGTCGGGGAAAACCTGCAGGATCATTTGCAGATCCGCATGGCTTTCAAGGTGAAGAACGCGCCGACGCTGAACGTGATGGCGGCGCACTGGTACGGCAAGATGCGCATCGGTCTGCAATACGCGCTGCTGCAAAGCGGCCCGATGGCGATGGCACCATCGCAGCTGGGCGCGTTCGCGCGCTCCGATCCGTCGCAGCCGAACGCCAACCTGGAATATCACGTGCAGCCGCTGTCGCTCGACAAGTTCGGCGATCCGCTGCATCCGTTCCCGGCGTTCACCGCCAGCGTCTGCAATCTGCGGCCGGGTTCGCGCGGGCACGTGCGCATCGCCTCCGCCGATGCGCTGGTGGCGCCGAAGATCACTACCAATTACCTGTCGACCGAGGAAGACCGCAAGGTGGCGATCGATTCGCTGAAGCTGACGCGCAAGATCGTCGCGGCGCCGGCGCTGCGCAAGTATGAACCCGAGGAATTCATGCCGGGGCCGCAGTTCCGCAACGAGGACGAGCTGGTGCATGCCGCCGGCGACATCGGCACCACCATCTTCCATCCGGTCGGTACCTGCCGGATGGGGCGCGCCGACGATCCGCTGGCGGTGGTCGACAGTCAACTGCGGGTCAAGGGCGTGGCCGGCCTGCGGGTGGTCGATGCTTCGGTGATGCCGACCATCACCTCGGGCAACACCAATTCGCCAACCGTGATGATCGCGGAAAAGGCGGCGGCGTTGATCCGCGCGCAACAGGACGCCGGATAAAGTTTGTCGGGCGTTGGGGAAACGCTAGTATTTATACGTATTGTCGGGTTTTGAAATCCCTGTGTAACATGGAAAAATAACTATAAGCACGGCAAATAAAACGAACACCCCGCCACGAGTGGAGGAGCCCCGATGACCGACGTCATCCTGGAGACGCAGCATTTAAGCAAGGAATTCAAGGGATTCACGGCGGTGGACGACGTGAACCTGAAGGTGGAGCGCGGGCACATTCACGCCCTGATCGGGCCGAACGGCGCCGGCAAGACCACCTGCTTCAACCTGCTGACCAAATTTCTGGTGCCGACGGCCGGCAAGATCCTGTTCAACGGCCGCGACATCACCGCCACGGCCCCGGCCGACATCGCCCGGCAAGGCATCATCCGCTCGTTCCAGATCTCGGCGGTGTTTCCGCGCCTGACGGTACTGGAGAACGTGCGTATCGGCC
>Ga0222421_100087_pt1 | contig 111610 bp, 98 predicted proteins | sample 3A1ome_2_FD_182473 | JGI IMG/M metagenome (GOLD analysis project Ga0222421, IMG submission 182473) | Enriched microbial communities from leaf-cutter ant dump, University of Wisconsin, Madison, United States - 3A150A (version 2) | ecosystem: Environmental > Terrestrial > Nest > Insects nest >... | reverse complement strand
CCACCTCGCGGACATGCACGGCCGTCGCCGGCGCGCCGCGCTCGACGATAGCATCGGTCAGCGCGCGCAGGTCTTCGTGGGTGATTTCCACCAGCTTCTGATTGCCGAACTTCGGCTTCAGCTCGCGCTCGTAGACCGAGCGGCGCATGTCGCGGGTGGAGTCGGCCATCTGATAGCCGCGCAGCCACTTTTCCGCCCAGGCCCCGAACGTCTCCGCGTCCTTGACGCGGGCCTTGTCCCGCGCCTTTTCCTTGGCCGGTGACTTCCCGGCCGCGATCATCTTCTTGGCCTCGCCCAACCGCTCGCGGGCTTCCGCCAAGGTGATGCCTCCGACACCGTAGCGGCCGAAAGTGATGGTCTCCTGTCGGCCGTGGATCGAGTAGTTGTAGCGGAACGAGATCGCCCCAGCAGGCGTGACGGCCACATAGAGGCCGTCGCGGTCGTTTTCCTTGTAGAGCTTGTCCCTCGGCTTGAGGTTGCGCAGCTTGGTATCGGTCAGCATGGTTCTCGCCCTGATTCGGCTCAAATACCATGATTTGGAGTCAACCCACTCTGGCGTAAAAACACAATGAAATCATCGCACTACGTCAGATCAATACCATGAGCACCAGAAAGATGGCTGCATGGTATTGATGGCATCTCATGGCATCGAAGCACTCAATGCCATTCATCATGCCATGAAAAACCGGTGCTTGGCGATACCAAAGAATGCCAGCCAGTGCCGGATGAAATCACAAAAAAGCCCGCATTGACACGGGTTTAGCTGTGTTCTAGTGCTACTTGATGCCAGCCGGTGCCAGACGCCGAATCACTCCCACTCAATCGTCGCCGGTGGCTTCCCCGAAATGTCGTACACCACGCGATTGATCCCGCGCACCTCGTTGATGATGCGGTTCGAAACCTTCCCCAGCAGTTCGTGCGGCAAGTGCGCCCAGTGCGCGGTCATGAAGTCCTGCGTCTGCACCGCGCGCAGCGCGACCACGTATTCGTAGGTGCGGCCGTCACCCATCACGCCGACCGACTTCACCGGCAGGAACACGGCGAAGGCCTGGCTGGTCAGTTCGTACCAGTTCTTGCCACTGGTGCCGTCCACGGTACTGCGCAATTCCTCGATGAAGATGGCGTCGGCCTGGCGCAGCAGATCGGCGTAATTTCGCTTCACTTCGCCAAGGATGCGCACGCCGAGGCCGGGGCCGGGGAATGGGTGACGGTACACCATCGCGGCCGGCAGGCCGAGCGCGACGCCGAGCTTGCGCACTTCGTCCTTGAACAGTTCGCGCAGCGGTTCCAGCAGCTTCAGGTTCAGGGTTTCCGGCAGGCCGCCGACGTTGTGGTGGCTCTTGATGGTGTGGCCCTTCTTGCCCTTGCCGGCGCTTTCGATGACGTCGGGGTAGATGGTGCCCTGCGCCAGCCATTTGGCGTTCTTCAGCTTGCCGGCTTCGACCTGGAACACCTCGATGAATTCGCGTCCGATGATCTTGCGCTTGGCTTCCGGATCGGTGACGCCGGCCAGCTGCTGCATGAACTGTTCGCTGGCGTCGATGCGGATGACCTTGACGCCGAGATTCCGGGCGAACATGTCCATCACCATGTCGCCCTCGCCCAGCCGCAGCAGGCCGTGGTCGACGAACACGCAGGTCAGCTGGTCGCCAATGGCGCGGTGGATCAATGCCGCCGCCACGCTGGAATCGACGCCGCCGGAAAGGCCGAGGATCACGTCATCACCACCAACCTGCTGGCGGATCGCGGCGACCGCTTCGGCAATGTAGTCGGGCATGTTCCAGTCCGACTTGCAGCCGCAGATTTCATGCACGAAGCGGCCGAGGATTGCTTCGCCCTGCACCGTATGCGTGACTTCTGGGTGGAACTGCACGCCGTAGAAGCGGCGTGCTTCGTCGGCCATGCCGGCGACCGGGCAGTTGTCGGTCGAGGCCATCAGCTTGAAGCCGGGCGGCATTTCGTCGACCTTGTCGCCGTGGCTCATCCAGACCTTCAGCATGCCGTGGCCTTCCGGCGTGACGAAGTCGTTGATGCCGTTCAGCAGCGCGGTGTGACCGCGCGCGCGCACTTCGGCGTAGCCGAACTCGCGTACTTTGCCCATTTCGACCTTGCCGCCCAGCTGCAGCGCCATCGCCTGCATGCCATAGCAGATGCCGAGCACCGGCACGCCGATCTCGAACACCGATTGCGGCACGCGCGGCGTGTCGTCCTCGATCACGCTGTTGGGGCCGCCGGACAGGATGATGCCGCGCAGCGCGCCGTCACCGGCATAGGCGCGGATGAATTCGTCGCTGACATCGTAAGGATGCACTTCGGAAAAGACTCCGGCATCGCGCACGCGGCGGGCAATCAGCTGCGTGACCTGCGAGCCGAAATCGAGAATCAGGATTTTTGAGTGCATGGGAAACGGTTCTCAGGAAACAGTCGGAAAATCGATCGGAAAATCATGCCAGCGCCGGACGCGCCTGAATCACGCAATTACGGCCGGCTTCCTTGGCCGCGTACAAGGCCAGATCGGCCTGACGCATCAGTTCTTCGGCATCGGCGTCCGGAAACAGGTTGCTCGATGCGGTACCGGCGCTGACCGTCAGGCTGGCGCCGGCGTCGCCCAGCTCCGGCGGCAACATGATCGCACGGCGCATGCGTTCCGCCACCGATTCGGCGACCACGTGCGAAGCGCCGGGCAGCGCCACCAGCAGCTGGTCACCGATATGCCGGCCGAGCGCGTCGCCAGGACGGATGCAGGAGCGCAACCGGCTGGCGATCTTGACCAGGATGGTGTCGCAAGCCGGCTGGCCGAGCCGTTCGTTCAGGCTCTTGAAGCCATCAACGCCGACCAGAATCAAAGACAGCGGCTGACGGTTGCCGTCGCAGCGCTCCTTTTCGACCGCCACCAGCCGGGCGATCGCGGCGCGGTTCCAGGTGCCGAGCAACGGGTCCAGCAGTGAATCACGGCGCAGGCTCTTGTTCTTTTTCAGCAGGTCGATCCGGGCCGCGCCAAGTTCCTGCAAGCGCAACTCGCGCTCGGCCTGCGCCGCCAGATCGGCCAGCAATTGCCGCTCGTCATCGTCGAACGCGCGCGGGCCGTAGTCGATCAGGCAGAGTGCGCCGACCGCGACGCCGCTGTCGTTGAAGATCGGGCAGCCGGCATAGAAGCGGATGTACGGCGCGCCGACCACCGAACGGTGCGCGGCCAGTGCGGCATCGGCGCGCGCGTCCGGCACCACGCGCAGTTCCCGCAGCGGGCCGAGCTCACGACAGAACGCGCTTTCGATCGCCGCCATCGAGCGTTCGCCAGTAGCGATCGGCTGAACGCCATACCAGTACAGGTGACAGCCGGCCACCGCAAACAAACGGCTGCCGATGCGCCGGATGCGGGCGATCTGCTGCTCGTCCAGTCCGCTCAGCAAGCCGGCTGCCGCGGCCGCCTCGTGACCGCCGGCGCGGTCGGTGGCGCCTGCCACGCTGGTGTCGACGTTGCTCATGCGCTGCCGCCTATTCGGCGCGGTAGTTTGGCGCTTCCTTGGTGATCTGCACGTCGTGCACGTGCGATTCGCGCATGCCGGCCGAAGTGATTTCGACGAACTCGGCCTTTTCACGCAGGTCGTCGATCGACGCGCAACCGCAATACCCCATTGACGAGCGCACGCCGCCAATCAACTGATACAGGATCGCCACCACACTGCCCTTGTACGGCACGCGGCCTTCGATGCCTTCCGGCACGAACTTGTCGGCGTTGTTGGCCGGATCCTGGAAATAGCGGTCGGCCGAGCCGTCCGACATCGCGCCCAGGCTGCCCATGCCGCGATACGATTTGTAGCTGCGGCCCTGATACAGGATCACTTCGCCGGGTGCTTCCTCGGTGCCGGCCAGCATGCTGCCCATCATCACGGTGGAAGCACCGGCCGCCAACGCCTTCGAGATGTCGCCGGAAAAACGGATGCCGCCGTCGGCGATACACGGCACGCCGGTGCCTTGCAGCGCCTTCGATACGTTGGAAATCGCGGTGATCTGCGGCACGCCGACACCGGCGACGATGCGCGTGGTGCAGATCGAACCGGGGCCGATGCCGACCTTGACCGCGTCGGCGCCGGCTTCCACCAGCGCCAGCGCCGCCTGCGCGGTGGCGATGTTGCCGCCGATGACTTCCAGGTGCGGATAGCGCGCCTTGATCCAGCGGATGCGGTCCAGCACGCCCTTGGAATGGCCGTGCGCGGTATCGACCACCAGCACATCGACGCCGGCCTGCACCAGCAGTTCGACACGCTCGTCATTGTCCGGACCAACGCCGACCGCGGCGCCGACCTGCAGCATGCCGTGCTGGTCTTTCGACGACAGCGGATGCTCGTGCGACTTCATGATGTCCTTGACGGTGATCAGGCCGCGCAGCTCGAAAGCGTCGTTGACCACGATCACGCGCTCCAGCCGATGCTTGTTCATCAACCGCTTGGCTTCTTCCAGATCGGCGCCTTCCTTGACCACCACCAGCTTGTCGCGCGGCGTCATCTTGTCGCGCGCCTGTGCGTCCAGTTCTTCCTCGAAACGCAGATCGCGGTTGGTGATGACGCCGACCACCTGCTTGCCCTCGACCACCGGAAAGCCGCTGATGCCGTGCTGGTCCGACAGCGCGATGACGTCGCGGATCTTCATCGTCGGCGGAATCGTGATCGGATCGCGCACCACGCCGGATTCGAAGCGCTTGACCCTGGCCACCTCGCGCGCCTGCTCCTTCGGCGTCAGGTTCTTGTGGATGATGCCGATGCCGCCTTCCTGCGCCATCGCGATCGCCAGACGCGACTCGGTCACGGTATCCATCGCCGCCGACAGCAGCGGGATGTTGAGCGCGATGTTGCGCGTCAAGCGGGTCTTGAGGGAAGTGTCTTTGGGAAGGATGCTGGAAAAGGCGGGGACAAGCAGCACATCATCGAAAGTGAGTGCTTTGTGGAGTAGACGCATGATGTTTCCTACGGGCGCAAAAGCGAATTATACAGAAACCATCACCCACCGTCGTTCCCGATTGGCCAGCGCAAGCCCTTGAATTCGTTGACATCGCCGCCAAAGCGTGGCGAAATCGCAGCACCGTTTCCGCACATCAAAGGACCGCCATGAAACCGTTTCGGCTCCGGCCGCTGCTCGCCCTTTCCACCCTCGCCGTCTGCGCGCTGGCCGGCGCCGCCGGCGCGCAATACGTATGGGTAGACAGCAACGGCGTGCGCCAGTATTCCGACATGCCGCCGCCGGCCTCGGTGCCGGCCGCCAGCATCCTGAAGGCGCCGAACCAGCCGATGCGGCAAGAGTCGGCATCTCCGCCCGCCAGCGATGGCGCCACGGCAGAAAAGAAGGCACCGCCGACGCTGGCCGAGCGCAACGCCGATTTCATCAAGCGTCGCAACGAGCAAGCCGAACAGGAGAAGAAAGCCGCCGAACAGGAGAAGCTGGCGGCGCAAAAGGCGCGGGACTGCGAGCGCGCGCGCCAGTACCAGAGGGCGCTGGAATCCGGCGTGCGCATGGCCACCACCGACAAGAATGGCGAGCGGGTATTCCTGGAGGACGACGAGCGCGCCAGGGAACAGCAGGCGGTGCGCGAAGCCTTGAAGGACTGCTCCAGCTAGCCGCCCGAAGCGGGCGCGCGGCCGTTGCGTTGTTTCAGGCCGGCGCGGCGTCGGCGTGATTCCTTCGGATCGGCCAGCAGCGGCCGGTAAATTTCGATACGGTCGTGCGCCTGCACTGTGCTGTCGAGCGTCTTCAGCTTGCCGAAAATGCCGACGCGGCTGGCCTCCAGATCGATTTCCGGAAGCTGCCGCAAAATACCGCTGGCAGTGATGGCCTGCCTCAGGCTGCAGCCTTCCTCCACCTCCAGTTCCAGCAGGATGTCGCCGCCGCGCCATGCATGGCAAACCTGCACCGGAATGCGGCGCTCAGCCATACACCGCCTCGGCGCGCTTGCGGAAGGATTCGACGAAGCTGTTGGCGATCATGTGGAATACCGGGCCGATCAGCTGTTCCAGCAGGCGGCTGGAAAATTCGTAGTGCATGTCGAATTCGATCTTGCAGGCATCTTCCTTCAGCGGCTTGAAAGTCCAGCTGGCGTCCAGATGCTTGAACGGTCCTTCCACCAGCCGCATCTGCATCGCGGTCGGCGGCGTGTTGGTGTTTTCGGTGGTGAACGCATGGTGCACGCCGTGATACTGGATCATGATGGTCGCCACCAGCCGGCCGGCCTCGCGTTCCTGCACGCTGACGCCACCGCACCACGGCAGGAACAGCGGATAGTCCTCCACCCGGTCCACCAGATCGAACATCTGCTGCGCGCCATATCCGAGCAATACCGACTTGTGAACCACTGCCATCGAAGAACCGTTTGATAGAATCACAAACCTGAAATTTTAACCGACCCGCCCTCTCCTCCGCCCGATGACCATAGTCGACAACCGCAAAGCCTTTCACGATTACTTCATCGAGGAGCGCTATGAGGCCGGCATCGTGCTGGATGGCTGGGAAGTCAAGGCGATCCGCGCCGGCCGCGTGCAGTTGAAGGAAGCCTACGTGGTGGTGCGCAACGGCGAAGTGTTCCTGTTCGGCGCCCATATCAGCGCGCTGCTGTCGGCCTCCAGCCATGTCCACCCGGAAGCGCTGCGCACCCGCAAGCTGCTGCTGCACGCCGAGGAAATCAAGAAGCTGATCGGCAAGGTCGAGCGTTCCGGCTACACGCTGGTGCCGCTCAACCTGCACTACGTGCGCGGCCGCGTCAAATGCGAGATCGGCCTCGCCAAGGGCAAGAAGCAGCACGACAAGCGCGAAACCGAGAGGAAGCGCGACTCACAGCGCGAAATCGAAAAGGCGATGAAGACGCATCGGCGTTAGGTTGATGCGGGTGCTTGCCACTTCCCCCACTTCCTCTTTTCCCGTTCCCGCGCCGGGTTGAACGGCGAATTCAGGCCGCATGCGGCTGCCTCGGAACGGTTTGCGCTTGCAAGCGCAAACGCGCCCTGCAAGCGGCAACCCCGTGTCTTTTTCCTTTTTCAGCAGAAGGCTTGTCGTTCCCGCGAAGGCGGCAACCCGGTGTCTTTACCGCTTCCGCCAGAGGCCCGGCCACACCCGAAAACCAACGCTGCTGGGTTCCCGCTTAACGCCGCGGGAACGAGAAATGGTTGAGTACGTACGTGGTAGTGACCGCCCCTCCACTTGCCGCCTGCATAAAAAACAGGGGAGTATGAGTCAAAAAAGGCCGGCTGGAGCCCGTGTCAAGGCACCATGCGAGGGAGTATCTGAATTACCCGAGGCATGGTCCCTTCCAAACCGCTCACCCCTTCTGCTGCGACTTGACCACCTGCAAGGCGCTGGCGATCAAACCGCCCATGTCGCTCATGGTCGCCGGCACGATCAGCGAATTGCCGGTCTTGGCGAGGTTGGCGAAGGCGCCGACGTATTGCTCGGCCACCTTCAGGTTGACTGCATCGGCGCCGCCCGGCTCGCGGATCGCGGCGGCGGTCTGACGCAGCGCGTCGGCGGTGGCCTCGGCGATCGCGACGATCGCCGCCGCCTGACCCTGGGCACGGTTGATCGCCGCCTGCTTGTCGCCTTCGGATTTGGCGATCGCCGCTTCGCGCTCGCCGTTGGCGATGTTGATCTGTTCCTGCTTGCGTCCTTCGGAGGCGGCGATCAGCGCGCGCTTTTCGCGCTCGGCGGTAATCTGCGCCTGCATCGCGTGCAGGATTTCCTTCGGCGGCGTCAGATCCTTGATTTCGTAGCGCAACACCTTCACACCCCAGTTGGCGGCCGATTCGTCGATCGCCGAGACGATCGCGGTATTGATGTGGTCGCGCTCCTCGAAAGTCTTGTCCAGTTCCATCTTGCCGATCACCGAGCGCAGCGTGGTTTGCGCCAGTTGCGTGATCGCCGAGATGTAATTCGACGAGCCGTAGGACGCGCGCATCGGATCGGTGACCTGGAAATACAGAATGCCGTCCACCTGCAGTTGCGTGTTGTCGCGCGTGATGCAGACCTGCGGCGGCACGTCCAGCGGGATTTCCTTCAGCACGTGCTTGTAGGCGATCCGGTCGATGAACGGCACCACGATGTTCAGGCCGGGACCGAGCGTGGCGTGATATTTGCCGAGCCGTTCGACCACCCAGGCGTGCTGCTGCGGCACCACGTTGATGGTCTTGAAGACGAATACGATCGCCAGAATGAAGATGACGAGCGACACGTTACCAAAACTGAAATCCATGACCCTGCTCCCTAGTTGTCGTTGGCGTGCTGGCCGGAGACGATCAACCGGCTGCCGCGCACTTCGCGGATGATAAACGATCCCGGCCGCGCTTCTTCCCCGGCCGCCAGTTCGATGTCCCACGGTGCGCCGCGGTACATCGCGCGGGTGCTGCCGTTGGCATCCCAGTGCTCGACCTGCACGCTCTGGCCGATATCCAGATTGATGTTCGGATCGCGCACGGCATCGATGGCACGACGCCGGCCCCAGCGGCTGCGCCGCAGCGCATAGGTGGCGACGATGCCGACCACGGCGGCGACAATCAGCTGCACCGACGGCGCCAACCCGACCAGCGCCGCCAGCGCGCCGGCCGCCAGCCCGAACGCGATCATCAGCAGATAAAAGGTGCCGGAAAACATTTCCAGGATCACGACGATGCCCGCCATCGCCAGCCAGATCATCCAGTCAGCCATCCCCCGTCTCCTTGTGCAAAGCCGTCCGCCGCGCCGCATGCGGCCGGAAAAACAAAACCCCCGTCAGCCGTGGCGGACGAGGGTTCAAGCCCCAACAATCAAGCTGTTGTTGTTTGTATCCGGCAAATGCCGGCCAGTCTAGCCGAAAATTTTCCGGCGTCAACCCGGCGCCCGATCCGCGCAACGGCGGACCGGCAGCCGTGCCGGCCCGACCTGTTGCCTATTTTTCGCCGAGCTTCTGCCAGGTATCGACCACCGTGTCCGGATTCAGCGAAATCGAGGCGATGCCTTCCTGCATCAGCCATTCGGCGAAATCCGGATGATCGGACGGCCCCTGACCGCAGATGCCGATGTACTTGCCCTGCTTGCGGCAGGCGGCAATCGCCTGCGACAGCAGCGCGCGCACGGCCGGATCGCGCTCGTCGAAATCCGCCGCCAGCAGTTCCATGCCGGAATCGCGGTCCAGCCCCAGCGTCAGCTGGGTCAGGTCGTTGGAGCCGATCGAGAAACCGTCGAAGTGTTCCAGGAACTGCTCGGCCAGGATCGCGTTGGATGGAATCTCGCACATCATGATCAGGCGCAGACCGTTTTCGCCGCGCTTCAGGCCATTCTGCGCCAGCAGTTCGACCACTTTGCGCGCCTGGCCGACCGTGCGCACGAACGGCACCATGATTTCGACGTTGCTCAAGCCCATGTCGTTGCGCACCCGCTTCATCGCCGCGCATTCCATTTCGAACGCCTCGGCGAAATCCCGCGCCACGTAGCGCGAGGCGCCACGGAAGCCGAGCATCGGATTTTCCTCGTCCGGCTCGTAACGCGAACCGCCGATCAGCTTCTTGTATTCGTTCGACTTGAAGTCGGACAGGCGCACGATCACCGGCTTCGGCCAGAACGCGGCGGCGATCGTCGCCACGCCTTCGGCCAGCTTGTCGACGTAGAACGCGCGCGGCGACGCATGACCGCGCGCCACCGATTCGACCGCCTTCTTCAGATCCGGATCGACGTTCGGATATTCCAAAATCGCCTTCGGATGCACGCCAATGTTGTTGTTGATGATGAATTCCAGCCGCGCCAGGCCGACGCCATTGTTCGGAATCGACTGGAAATCGAAAGCCAGCTGAGGATTGCCGACGTTCATCATGACCTTCAGCGGCAGTTCCGGCATTTCACCGCGCCGCACTTCGCTGACCTCGGTTTCCAGGAAGCCGTCGTAGATGCGGCCCTCGTCGCCCTCGGCGCAGGACACGGTCACCAGCGTGCCGTCCTTCAGCACTTCACTGGCATTGCCGCAGCCGACCACCGCCGGCACGCCGAGCTCGCGGGCGATGATCGCCGCGTGGCAGGTGCGGCCGCCACGGTTGGTGACGATCGCCGAGGCGCGCTTCATCACCGGCTCCCAGTTGGGATCGGTCATGTCGGCCACCAGCACGTCGCCCGGCTGCACCCGCTCCATCTCGGACGGATCGTGGATCACGCGCACCGGGCCGGCACCGATCTTCTGGCCGATCGCCCGACCGGACGCCAGCACGGTGCCGCTGCCTTTCAGCGCGAAGCGCTGCTGGGCGTCGCTGGTCTTCTGCTGCGACTTCACCGTTTCCGGACGCGCCTGCAGGATGTACAGCTTGCCGTCGCGGCCGTCCTTGCCCCATTCGATGTCCATCGGCCGGCCGTAGTGCTTTTCGATGGTGACCGCGTAGCGCGCCAGTTCCACCACTTCGGCGTCGGTCAGGGAATAGCGGTTGCGCTGTTCCAGCGGCACGTCCACGGTCCTGACCGAACGTCCGGCCCGCGCCTCGCTGGTGAATTCCATCTTGATCAGCTTGGAGCCGATATTGCGCCGGATCACCGGCGACTTGCCCTGCTCCAGCATCGGCTTGTGGACGTAGAACTCGTCCGGGTTGACCGCGCCCTGCACCACCGTTTCGCCCAGGCCGTAGCTGGAGGTGATGAAGACCACGTCGCGGAAGCCCGATTCGGTGTCCAGCGTAAACATCACGCCGGCGGCGCCGAGGTCGGAGCGCACCATGCGCTGCACGCCGGCCGACAGCGCCACGTCGGCGTGGACGAAGCCCTTGTGGACCCGGTAGGAAATCGCCCGGTCGTTGTACAGAGACGCGAACACGTGCTTCATCGCGTCCAGCACGTTGTCGATGCCGATCACGTTCAGGAAGGTTTCCTGCTGGCCGGCAAAGGAAGCGTCCGGCAGATCCTCGGCGGTGGCCGACGAGCGCACCGCGAACGAGGTTTCGGCGCCGGATTCCTCGGTCAGCGCCTGATAGGCGTCACGGATTTCCTGCGCCAGACGCGGCTGGAACGGCGTGTCGATGATCCATTGGCGGATTTCGGCACCAGCCGCCGCCAGCGCGCGCACGTCATCGACGTCGAGCGCCTCGAGCCGGGCGCCGATGCGCTGGCCGAGCGTCTGACCGCCGTCGGCGCTGTGGCCGAGGAAATCGCGGAAAGCTTGCGCGGTCGTGGCGAAACCGCCTGGCACGCGCACCCCGCTTTGCGCCAGCTGGCTGATCATTTCGCCAAGCGAGGCATTCTTGCCGCCGACCGAATCGACGTCGGTCATGCGTAACTGCTCAAACGATACTACGTAGGCAACCTCCTGCTCGGGCGCGCGCTGCGACCCTGCATGTACTGCGCTGGACATAGACAACCTCTGTTTTGATGATGGGAAATCTTCACGTCGTCTTCACCGGGGCGGGGTTTTTGTTATTCTTCTTGCCGTTGGACTGATAGCTGTTCAGGCGCCATTTTACAACCTGCGCCGGCTTTCCGGCTTGATCGGCGCCAGCCCGCCGCTGTTCCTTTCCACCCGTTTTTCCATTCAGACATGCTGCCTCCCGCCCTGCCCGCCGCCAATCGCACCGTTTTCTTCGTCTCGGACGGCACCGGCATCACTGCCGAAACCTTCGGCCATTCGCTGCTGACCCAGTTCGAGCTGCGCTTCAAGCACGTCCGGCTGCCTTTCATCGACACGATGGAAAAGGCGCACGACGCGGTCGATCGCATCAATACCGCCCACGAAACCGACGGCAAGCTGCCGATCGTGTTTTCGACCATGGTCAAGGCCGAGCTGTCCAGCGTGGTGCGGCTGTCGAAGGCGATGCACATGGACCTGATCCATACCTTCGTCGAGCCGCTGGAGCAGGAGCTGGGCGTCAAATCGACCCACACCATCGGCCGCAGCCACAACATCGCCAATTCCGACGAATACAAGAACCGCATCGAGGCGATCAATTTTTCCCTGGCGCACGACGACGGCCAGTCGAATCTGAACCTGGCCGCCGCCGACGTGATCCTGGTCGGCGTCTCGCGCTCCGGCAAGACGCCGACCAGCCTGTATCTGGCGATGCAGTTCGGCGTCAAGGCGGCCAACTATCCGCTGATTCCGGAGGATTTCGAGCGTGGCCGGCTGCCGGGCGACCTGCTGCCGTACAAGCACAAGATTTTCGGGCTGTCGATCGCTCCCGACCGGCTGGCCGAGGTGCGCAACGAGCGCCGCCCCGGCAGCAAGTACGCGGCGCTGGAAAACTGCCGTTACGAAGTCAACGAGGCCGAACGGATGATGCGGCGCGAAGGCATACGCTGGATGTCCTCGACCGCCAAGTCGATCGAGGAAATCGCCACCACCGTGCTGCAGGAACTGAAATTCGAATCGCGCGACTACGGCTGACGGCGGCTGAGCATCGACACTCGCGCCGGGCACGCGAATTGCCCGCCATGCCGAAACTTTGATCCGGCAAAAACGTCTTTATCTGTATGAGCGGCGAAGATTGCGCGCCGTTCCATCCGCCCGCCGAAATGGCCGAGTCAGGAGGCGTTCCGTGGAAATTCTGTTGATCGAGCTGATCCTCTGGGCCGGATTGGCGTGTCTGTTCTGGGTGATGAAGGACAACATGGACGGCGTCGAATCCGGACTCGATGCCGATGCGCCCGGGCAAGCCGGCAATCCGCGCAGCCCGCTGCACTTCGACCAGGCCGAGCTGCTGACCGAGCCGATCGGCAGTTACCTGAACGCGCCGATCTACCGCCACGCCCGCATCGACGGCAAGGATTACGAGTTTGCGTATGCCTTTCCGCACAATGGCGGCACCCTCCGTCTGGCGAACGGCGAACGCTATCTGAAGCCGGGCCTGGTCTATCAGCCGGCCTGAAGCGCCAGCGGATTCAGGCGTATTGCCGCTGCCGCCGCTGCTCGAACAGGCAGACCGCGGCGGCCGCCGCGACGTTCAGCGACTCGACCCCGCTGGCCTGCGGAATCTTCACCTGCCGCGCCGCCAGCGCCAGCAATTCCGGCGCCACGCCCTGCCCTTCGTGGCCGAACAGCCACGCCGCCGGCTGCCGCAGATCGGTCTGGTACAGCGTCGCGCTGGCGTAGGAACTGGTGGCCAGTACCGGCACGCGGGCATCGCGCAGCAGCGCCCCGAGGTCGGCATTCTCGAAAATCTCGAGCAGGAAATGCGCCCCCATGCCGGCGCGCAGCACCTTGGGCGACCAGGCGAATACGGTTTCCGCCGAACAATAGACCTGGCGGATACCGGCCGCCGCCGCGCTGCGCAGGATCGAGCCGAGATTGCCCGGGTCCTGCAGACGATCCAGCAGCACCGCCGGCTCGGCCAGCGCCGGCGGCAGTTGCGGACGCGGGGTATCGACCACGAACAGCAGGCCGACGCCATGCTCGACCTGGCTCAAACCCTTGTACAGCGCATCCGGCAGCAGCAGGCAGTGGTCGCAGCGCGCCGCCAGCGCCGCCGCTTCCGCATCGGCCAGCGCGCCCTGCGCCAGCACGCACCAGAGCGGCTGACCGGCATGTTGCAGATAGGCCTGGCCGAGATGAATGCCGTCCAGCAAGGTGCGGCCGGCCTTGCGGCGCGCCTGGCTGCTGGTCGCCAGCTGTTTCAACTCCTTGTACAGCGGATTGTCGCGCGAGGAAATCGTCTTCATGTCGGCTCCGCCGGCAGCAGCGCCCGCACCGGCGCGTAGGATTTCCGATGCACTGGCGACACGCCGTGCAGCCGCAGCCGCTCCAGATGCAGCGCGGTGCCGTAGCCCTTGTGCTGGTCAAACGCATATTGCGGATATTGCCGGTGCAGCTCCAGCAGGGCGGCGTCGCGCGCGGTCTTGGCCAGGATCGAGGCCGCCGAGATCGCCGGCACGGTGTCGTCGCCCTTGACGATCGCGCGCGCCGGCAGCGCCAGCGGCGGGCAGCGGTTGCCGTCGATCAGCGCCAGTTGCGGTACCGGCGACAGCCCCTCGACCGCGCGCCGCATCGCCAGCATGGTCGCCTGCAGGATGTTCAGCGTATCGATTTCCTGTTCGGAACACTGCGCCACCGCCCACGCCAGCGCGCGTGCGCGGATGTCGTCGGCCAGCCGTTCGCGGCGAGCGGTGCTGAGCTTCTTGGAATCACGCAGACCGGCAATCGGCCGCGCCGGGTCGAGGATCACGGCGGCGGCGAACACCGGCCCGGCCAGCGGCCCGCGCCCGGCTTCATCGACACCGCAGACAATCTCGGCGGCCGGCGGCGGAAATGGCAATTCGGCGGTTTTCATCGGATGCGCTCTGCCGGGAAATCGGCACAATCCACATACCCCCCATCATGCCAGCCCATACCGCGCACCAGCATTGAGAAGTTTAGGCATACTCCCCTGATCATCGGCGGGAAGCGGATTCGATCACGTTCAGCACCGCCTGCGCGCTGTCGGCGGCGGTGTTGCGCAGCAGCGTGTGGTGCATGTCGGTGAAGCGCTGCAGCAGGCGCGCGCGGTTGCCGGCGTCGTTCAGCTGGAGCGCCAGCGCGTCGGCCAGCGCCTGCGGCGTGGCGGCGTTCTGCAGAAATTCCGGCACCAGAAAATCGCGCGCCAGGATGTTCGGCAAGCCGACCCACGGCAGATAGCGCATGTGGCGCAGCACCTGCCAGGATGCGCCCAGCATCTTGTAGGCGATCACCATCGGTTTCTTGAACAGCGCCACTTCCAGCGTGGCGGTGCCGGACGCCACCAGCACCGCGTCGGCCGCCGCCATCGCCGCGTGCGACTGGCCGTCCAGCAGTTGCAGCGGCACCTCCTGCAGGCCGGCCTGCGCCAGCAGTTCGCTGAAATAGCGGCGCTGGGCGGCGCCGGCCATCGGCACCACGAAGCGCAACCCCGGCTCGCGCCGTGCCAGGATCTGCGCCGCCGCGACGAAGGCGACGCTGTTGTACTTCAGTTCCGACATGCGGCTGCCCGGCATCAGCGCCACCACCGGGCCTTCAGCCGGCAAGCCGAGTTCGGCGCGCGCCGCCGCCACGTCCGGCGTCAGCGGAATCACTTCGGCCAGCGGATGGCCGACGTAGGTGACCGGCAGGCCGGCATCGCGGTACAGGGTTTCCTCGAACGGGAAGATCACCAGCATGTGCGACACCGCGCGCCGGATCTTGTCGATGCGGCCGCCGCGCCAGGCCCAGATCGACGGACTGATGAAGTGCACGGTCGGAATCCCGGCCTGCTTCAGCTGCGCTTCCAGACCGAGATTGAAATCGGGCGCATCGACGCCGATGAAGGCCGCCGGCCGTTCGGTCAGCAGACGGTCGCGCAGGCCGTTCTGGATGCCCTTGATGTCGCGGTAGTGCGCCAGCACCTCGAACAGCCCGCGCACCGCCAGCTTTTCCATCGGCCAGTCGGCGACGAAGCCGTATTCCGCCATGCGCGGGCCGCCGATGCCGTGCAGCCGCGCCTGCGGCAGTTTCGGCCGCAGCCCGGACAGCAGGCGTGCCGCCAGCAGATCGCCGGAAGTTTCGCCGGCGACCAGCGCGATCGACGGTTCAGCGGATGATGCCACGGGGCGAGGCTTCGACGAATTCGCGCAGCTGCCGCAACTGGGCCGCCGCCGCCGGGGTTTTGTTTTCCTCGGCCAGCAGCGCCTGTTTGGCTTCGTCCAGCGACAGGCCGGCGCGATACAGCAGCTTGTAGCCGCGCTTGATCGCCATGATCTGCTCGCTGGTGAAACCGCGCCGCTGCAGGCCGACGCTGTTGATGCCGGCCGGCGCCGCGCGGTTGCCGGCGGCGGTGAAAAACGGCGGTACGTCCTGGCTGACGGCGGCGGTGAACGCCGTCATCGCGTAGGCGCCGATATGGCAGAACTGGTGGATCGCGGTAAAACCGCCCAGCACCGCCCAGTCGCCGATCACCACATGGCCGCCCAGGGTGGCGTTGTTCGACATCGTGATGTTGCTGCCGAGCTGGCAGTCGTGCGCGATGTGGACGTAGGCCATGATCCAGTTGTCGTCGCCGATCCGGGTGACGCCGCCGTCCTGCACGGTGCCGAGATTGACGGTGACGAATTCACGGAAGGTGTTGCGGTCGCCGATTTCCAGCCGGGTCGGCTCGCCGCCGTACTTCTTGTCCTGCGGCACCGCGCCGATCGAGCAGAACTGGAACAGCGTATTGTCGCGCCCCATCGTGGTGTGGCCTTCGACCACGGCGTGCGCGCCGACCCGGCTGCCGGCGCCGATCGTCACATGCGGCCCGATCACCGCATAGGGACCGATCTCGACCGTGTCGTCCAGCAGCGCGTGCGGATCGACGACCGCGGTCGGATGGATGTTGGCCATTACTGCGCCGCCGGCTGGGCGCCGTCGTTGATGGTGCGCATCGTGCACATCAATTCGGCTTCCACCGCCAGCTGGCCATCGACGCTGCCCTGCGCCTTGTACTTCCAGATGCCGCGCGCGTTGCGCAGGATTTCGACCTGCATCACCAGCTGGTCGCCCGGCGTCACCGGACGCTTGAAACGGGCGCCGTCGATGCCGATGAAGTACACCACCGAATTGTCGTCCGGCTTCTGCCCGGAGGTCAGGAACGACAGCAACGCCGCCGTCTGCGCCAGCGCCTCGATCATCAGCACGCCCGGCATCACCGGCTTGTGCGGGAAATGGCCGTTGAAGAATTCCTCGTTGACGGTGACGTTCTTGATCGCGGTCATGTGCTTGCCGGCTTCCCAGTCCAGCACCCGGTCGACCAGCAGCAGCGGATAGCGGTGCGGCAGGTATTGCTTGATTTGCGTGATGTCGAGGCTATTCATCGTGTTTTTCTGTCAGCGATTTCAGAGTTTTTTCAAGTTCCCGGATTTTCTCACGCATGGCGGTCAGGTTACGCACCAGGACCGCGGATTTCTCCCAGTCGGCATTCCTCGCCAGCGGATAGAAGCCGGTGTAGGAGCCCGGTTCGTGAATCGAGCGCGACACCATGCTGGCGGCGGAAATGTGGACGTGATCGGCGATCGTCAGATGCCCGGAAATCATCGCCGCGCCGCCAAGCGTGCAATAGCGGCCGATCACCGCGCTGCCGGCGATGCCGACGCAGCCGGCCATCGCGGTATGCGCGCCGATGCGGCAGTTGTGGCCGATCTGGATCTGGTTGTCGAGCTTGACGCCATCCTCGATCACGGTATCGGACAGCGCGCCGCGGTCGATCGTGGTGTTGGCGCCGATCTCGACGTCGTCGCCGATCGATACGCCGCCGGTTTGCGGAATCTTGACCCAGGCACCGCCGTCGTTGGCGAAGCCGAAGCCGTCGGCGCCGATCACCGCGCCGGAATGGATGATGCCGCGCCGGCCGATCGAACAGCCGGCATGCAGCGTGACGTTGGCGAACAGATGCGTGCCGGCGCCCACCACCGCGTCGCGGCCGACGAAGCAGCCGGCATCGATCACCGCGTCGTCGTCGATGCGGGCGCCGGCCTCGATCGTCACCTGCGGGCCGATGCAGGCGCTGGCGGCGACGCTAGCGGCCGGATCGACGCTGGCGCTGGCATGGATGCCGGGCACACGCGGTATCGCCGCCAGCGCCGCGAACCACTGCGCGGTACGGGCGAAATAGGCGTAAGGGTTGTCGGTAACGATGCGGGCGCCGCCATACGCGGGGCCGAGCGCGGCATGGTCGGCCGCGCCGAGAATCAGCGCGCCGGCACGGGTACGTACCGCCTGCTGTCTGAGCCTGGGATTGGTGAGAAAGGTGATGTGCGTCGCGTCCGCATCATCCAGCGAAGCGATGCCGGAAATTTCCAGTTCCGGATCGCCCACCAACTGCCCTCCCAAGCGTTCGACCAGCTGTTTCAGTCGAGTGCTCATCGTGGCCTTTCAAATTGCGGGCGGCGCCGCTCCAAACGAAGCGGCGCCGCCGGATCCGGCAATGCCTGGACTACTTGTTGAGCGCCTTCAGCACCTTGTCGGTGATGTCGATGCGCGGGCTGATGTAGACCGCTTCCTGAAACACGATGTCGTATTTTTCCGTCTCGGCGATCTGCTTGATGACCTTGTTGGTGCGGTCCAGCACGATCGCCAGTTCCTCGTTGCGGCGCTGGTTCAGGTCTTCGCGGAATTCACGCTGCCGGCGCTGGAATTCCTTGTCAAGATCGGCCACTTCACGCTGGCGCCGGGCACGTTCGGACTCGGCCAGCACGGCGGCATCCTTGTCGAGCTTTTCCGACATGCCCTTCAGGCGCGCCGCCATGTCCTGCAGGTCCTTTTCGCGCTTGGAAAATTCCTGCTCGATCTTGGCGGTGGCGGCCTTGGCCGGGCTGGCTTCGCGGAAGATGCGCTCGGTGCTGACGAAACCGATCTTCATTTCCTGCGCCTGCGCGTTGGCAACGAATACCAGCGAGGCGGCGCACAGCACGGCGGATTTCAACACTACGGATAATTTGGGTAGGAACGTCAAGGTACTTTCTCCACTATCAAAAATGGCGCCGGGAATCCGTCAGAAACCGGTTCCGAGCTGGAACTGGAACTGCTGCTTGCGATCGGTATCCTTGGCGTTCAGCGGCACGCCATAGCTCAACTTCAGAGGGCCGATCGGGGAAACCCAGCTGATCCCGACCCCGGCAGAATACCGGAGATCGGATACGCGGATTCTCTCTCCTTCGGCGAAGACGTTGCCGGCGTCGAAGAAGGTGAACCAGCGCAGGCTGCGGTCGGAACCGGAACCCGGGAACGGCGCCTGCAATTCCACATTGAGGAACAGGCGCGAGGCACCGCCCAGCGCGTCGCCGGTCACCGCGTCGCGGTTGCTGCCAAGTGACGAAGTCTCGTAGCCGCGCACCGAACCGATGCCGCCGGCGTAGAAATTCTTGAAGATCGGATACGGCTTGCCGCCAAAACCACGACCATAGTCAAATTCGCCGTTCCACGCCAGTGTCGAATTGGTGAAGATCGGCTGGTAGTACTGATGCTGGTAGGTGCCGCGATAGTAATGCAGCGAACCGAGCGCCGACAGTTCGAAATTGGCGCGCTGGAAGCGACCCTTGGTCGGCACCAGCGCGCTGTCGCGGCCGTCGCGCTGCCAGGCGGCGGTCAGCGGGTAGCTGGTGGTGGTGGCGCTGTCGACGTCGGGACCGCCGAAATCGCGCACGTACTGGGTGTACACCGCCGGGCTGTTACCGCCGATGATGCCGTTCAGCGGATACACCTGCACCGTGGTGCGTTCGACACCGACACCGAAAAACACCCGGTCCTCTTCCGAGAACGGCACGCCGAACTTGACGTTGCCGCCGAGCGTCTGCACCTTGTAATCGCTGGTGTAGTACTCGGGCGGCCGCACCGTGCGCAGGAACAGTTCGAAGCTGCGGGATACGCCGTCGTCGGTGAAATACGGATTGGTCTGCGACAGCGAAATGGTGCGGTAGCGCTTGCTGGTGTTGACGTCGATGCCGACGGTATTGCCGCTGCCGAAGGCGTTTTCCTGCTGGACCGAGCCGGTCAGGCTGAGCTTGTCGGCGCTGGAAAAACCGGCGCCCAGCAGGATGTTGCCGGTCGGCTTTTCCTCGACCGTCATGTTGACATCGACCTGGTCGTTGGTACCGGGCACTTCCGGCGTTTCGATGCCGACTTCCTTGAAATAACCGAGACGATCGACGCGGTCGCGCGACAGCTTGATCTTTTCGCCGTCGTACCAGGAATCCTCGAACTGGCGGAATTCGCGGCGGATCACTTCGTCGCGGGTCTTGGTGTTGCCGGCCATGTTGATGCGGCGCACATACACCCGCTTGCCGGGATCGACGAACACGGTGAACGCCACTTCGTTCTTGTCGCGGTCGATTTCCGGGTTGGCGTTGACGTTGGCGAACGCATAGCCGAAATTGCCCATGCGGTCGGAAATCTTCTTGATGCTGTCAGTCAGCTTCTGGCCGGAATAGACATCGCCCGGCTGCAGTTCGACCAGCGACTTCAGTTCCTCCTCACGGCCCAGCATCTCGCCTTCCAGCTTGACGCCGGACACGGTGAATTTCTCGCCTTCGCGGATGTTCAGGGTAATGTAGATGTCCTTCTTGTCGGGGGTGATCGACACCTGGGTCGAATCGACCTGCATTTCCAGGTAACCGCGATTCAGGTAGAAGGATTTCAGCGCTTCGATGTCGCCGGTCAGCTTCTGCTTCGAATACTGATCGGCCTTGGTGTACCAGGTAAACCAGCCCGGCGTGGTCAACTTCATCTCGGCGCGCAGCTGCTTGTCGGTGAACGCCTTGTTGCCGACGATGTTGATCTGGCGGATGCGTGAGACATCGCCCTCGTTCACCGCGAACGTGATGTTGACGCGGTTGCGTTCGATCGGCGTCACGGTGGTGGTGATCTGCACGCCATACAGGCCGCGCGACAGATACTGCCGCTTCAATTCCTGCTCGGCGCGATCCAGCAGCGCCTTGTCGTAGATGCGCGATTCACCGAGGCCGATGTCCTTCAGCGCCTTGGTCAGCTGATCCTTGTCGAATTCCTTGGCGCCGGTGAATTCGACGGCGGCGATCGCCGGGCGCTCTTCGACCAGCACCACCAGCACGTTCCCTTCCGCCTCGATGCGCACGTCCTTGAAGAAGCCGGTGGCGTACAGCGATTTGATCGCGGTCGCGCCCTTGTCGTCGGTGAAGGTGTCGCCGACCTGGACCGGCAGATAGCTGAAGACGGTACCCGCCTCGGTACGCTGGATGCCTTCGACCCGGATGTCCTTGACCACGAACGGTTCGATCGCCAACGCCTGTCCGGAGCAGACTGCGAATGCCGCGACGGCGAGGGCGTGCCGAGAAAAGACCGGCAGCGAAAGGCGGGCGGAATGTAATTTCATTAGCGGTTGATTGTTGTCAGTATGCGTGCCGCGGCGACGCAGGCGCCGGACGGGCAAAGCCTCAGGATATCAGCCGCACCACGTCGTTGAAGACGGCGACCGCCATCAAGGTCATCAGGATGCCGATCCCCGCGCGCTGGGCCGCTTCTCCGAAGCGTTCGGAAACAGGTTTGCCGGTCAAAACTTCCAGCGAATAATACAGCAAAAGCCCCCCGTCCAGAACCGGAATCGGCAGCAAATTCATCACGCCAAGACTGATGCTGACGAAAGCGATGAAGCTGATGTAACTGATCATCCCGGTACGCGCGGTCTGCCCTGCGTAGTCGGCGATGGTGATCGGACCGGTGATGTTTTTCCACGAAATCTGGCCGACGATCATCTTGCCCAGCATCTTCAGCGTCAACACGCTGGTATCCCAGGTGCGCTGGCTGGCGCGCCACAGCGCGGTCAGCGGCGGGTCGCTGGCGACCACCATCTCCGGCGCCAGCGCCAGCTCGACCTTGATACGGCCGATCGTTTCGCCGTCGGCGCCGATCTGCGTCTCCGGCGTCACGTCCCAGGAAAACGGTGTCTGGCCGCGCTCGCCCCGCAGATGCAGCGCCTTGCCGGGCGCCGCCCGTACCAGATCGACGAAAGCCAGGCCGTCGGCGACGGGCACGCCATTGACGCTGCGGATCAGGTCGCCGTCGCGCAGGCCGGCACGCTCGCCGGCACCGCCAGCCAGCACCCTGCCGATGGTTGCCGGCGGCCGCCCCAGTTCGATACCAAGGGTAGTCAGGAAATCCCCTTCCAGCTGCTCCGACGTCAACGTCGACAGCGGCAGGGCCACCGATGCCGACGCGCTGCCGCCGCCGCTCAGCGGGCGTTGCACGTCCAGATCGGCGGTACGCTGCTCCAGCGCCAGTTGCGCCAGGCGCCAGCGCAGGTCGGACCAGATACGGACCGGCTGGCCATTGACCGCGGTAATCACTTCGCCGCCGCGCAGGCCGGCCTGATAGGCAAGACTATGCTCGGGGACCGCGCGCAGCTTCGGAATTGGCTCCGGAATGCCGTGCGCGTACAGGCCGGCGAACAGCGCGATCGCCAGCACGAAGTTGGCCAGCGGCCCGGCCGCGACGATGGCGATCCGGCGCCAGACCGACTGTCGCGTGAATTCGCGCTGCAAATCATGCGGCGGCAGGCCGGCCAGATCGGTTTCGCGCGCATCCAGCATCTTGACGTAGCCGCCCAAAGGCAGGATCGAAAGCGCCCATTCGGTCTGGTCGCGTCCGAACCGGCGCGACCAGATCACCTTGCCCATGCCTACCGAAAAACGCAGTACCTTGACGCCGCACAGACGCGCGACGCCATAGTGGCCGAGCTCGTGAATCGTCACCAGAATTCCGAGCGCCACCAGAAAAGCCAGGATGGTTTGCAGCAGAGTCATCACCGCACCTCAGGTTTCGATCAGCGAATGCGCCAGCGCGCGCGCGCGGCGGTCCTGCTCCAGCAGCGCATCGATGGCGCTGACCGGCGCATGGCTCAGTGTATCCATCACGCGGGCGATCAGCTGGTCGATCGCCCGGAATCCGATGCGCCGATCCAGGAAAGCCTGTACCGCGACTTCGTTGGCGGCATTCATGCTGGCGGCCGCGCTGCCGCCGCTATTCAGTGCATCGTACGCCAGTTGCAGGCACGGGAACCGGGCCAGGTCCGGCGCGCGGAAGTCGAGCCGGCCGATTGCCGCCAGATCGAGCTGGGCGACGCCGGATTCGATCCGCTCCGGATAGGCCAGCGCATGCGCGATCGGCGTGCGCATGTCGGGATTGCCAAGCTGCGCCAGCACCGAGCCATCGACGTAGGACACCATCGAATGAATCACGCTCTGCGGATGGATCACCACCTTGATCCGGCTGGCTGGCGCACCGAACAGCCAGTGCGCCTCGATCACCTCCAGCCCCTTGTTCATCATGGTGGCGGAATCGACCGAAATCTTGCGGCCCATCACCCAGTTCGGATGCGCCACCGCCTCCTCAGGCGTCACCGCGCCGAGCGTCTCGACCGCGCGCGATAGGAACGGTCCGCCGGATGCCGTCAGCAGGATGCGCGCGACGCCGAGCGGATCGCCGCCGGGGCGATACGCCGTCGGCAGGCACTGGAATACCGCGTTGTGTTCGCTGTCGATCGGCAGCAGCGTGGCCCCGCTCCCGGCCACCGCGTCCATGAACAGCTGGCCGGACATCACCAGCGCCTCCTTGTTGGCCAGCAGCACCTTCTTGCCGGCGCGCGCCGCCGCCATGGTCGGCGCCAGGCCGGCGGCACCGACGATGGCCGCCATCACCGCGTCGCATTCCGGCGCGCTGGCAACCTCACACAACGCAGCCTCGCCAAATTCGATCTGAATCCGCAGCCCGCTGTCGCGCAACAAGCGCGCCAGCAGATCGGCCGCCTCGGCCGAACCGGCCACCGCCACCTGCGGACGAAAACGCAGGCATTGCTGCGCCAGCTTTTCCATGCTGCTGTGCGCGGTCAACGCATGCACCTGATAACGCTGCGGGTGGCGCCCGATGACGTCCAGCGTGGAAGCGCCGATCGAGCCGGTCGAACCGAGTATGGTGATGCGCTGCATGCGTCTACCTTATGCCCAGGTACCGAACAGTACCGCCAGCGGCAGCACCGGAATCAGCGAATCGATCCGGTCCAGCACGCCGCCATGCCCAGGCAGCAGCGCGCTGCTGTCCTTCATGCCGGCGCGCCGCTTCAACTGCGACTCGAACAGGTCGCCAATGATGCTGGCGGCGACCAGCACGGTCAGCGCGGCGGCAAGACCGGCCCAACCCCAGCGGTGCTGCAGCTGCGCCGGGAACAGGTCGACATCCGGCCACACGGCAATCGCCAGCGCCGCCACCAGCAATACCGCCAGCCAGCCGCCGACCGCGCCTTCCCAGGATTTGCCGGGGGAAATCGACGGTGCCAGCTTGCGCCGGCCAAAGGCCTTGCCGGCGAAATAGGCGCCGATGTCGGCGATCCAGACGATCGCCATCGCGGAAAACAGGTACAGCGGCGAGCGCAGGAACAGCGCGACGACGGCCGCGAAACAGCCGAGAATGGCGACGCCGTAGATGCCGCCCAGCAAGCGGTTGCCGATACCGCCCGCCGGTGGCAGGCCAAACTTCAAGGCCGGCGCCAGCCGCACCGCCCAGATCGCCACGCACAAACCGAACAGCAGCATGGTGTTGGCGGCCGCACCCTGCCAGGCCAGTGCCAGAAATACCACGCCCCATACTACCGCCGCCAGCGATGGCCGGGCGAAGCCGAACAGCCGCGCCCCTTCCCAGGCGGCGGCGGCGAGGAACAGTGTGGCAATCGTCAGCATCGCCGGAAAGGAGTCGAAATACAGGGTCGGCACCAGTATCGCGAGCAGGACCAGCGCCGTCAGTACGCGGGTCTTCAGCATCAGACGGCCTTTTCCTGCTCCACCAGCTGCTGGCTGGTGCGGCCGAAACGGCGTTCGCGCCGCTGGTAGGACTCAATCGCCAGATCCAGTGCGGCGGCATCGAAATCGGGCCAATAGGTATCGGTGAAGTACAGCTCGGTATAGGCCAGCTGCCACAGCAGGAAATTGGAAATCCGCTGTTCGCCGCCGGTACGGATGAACAGGTCCGGTTCCGGCGCGTAAGCCATCGCCAGCCGTTCGGCCAGCTGCTCCTCCCGGAACACGGTGCCATGCGGCGATTCGTCAATCATTCGCTGCATCGCCTGCATGATGTCCCAGCGCCCGCCGTAATTGGCGCAGATGGTAACGGTCAGGCGGGTATTGCCGGCGGTGCGCCGCTCGGCGTTGACGATCAACTGGCGCAGGCGGTCGTCGAAACGGCTCAGGTCGCCGACCACCTTCAGGCGGATGCTGTTGGCATGCATCTTGGCGACCTCACGCTCCAGCGCGGTCACGAACAGGTGCATCAGCAGCGACACTTCCTCCTGCGGGCGACGCCAGTTCTCGGAACTGAAGGCAAACAGCGTCAGGTACTCGACCCCGCGCTGGATGCACGCTTCGACCACTCCACGCACCGCCTCCACGCCCTTGGCGTGGCCGGCGACGCGCGGCAGCAGCCGCCTGGTGGCCCAGCGGCCATTGCCGTCCATGATGATGGCGACATGGCGCGGCACCACCGCACGGTCGGGAATCGCCTGAGTCGAACTGATATGAGCCATGAGGAAAGCGGAGACGGAGCGCGGCGCGGCCATGCGGCCACAATCGCACTTACACCGTCAGCACGTCCTTTTCCTTTTCCGCGACCAGCTTGTCGATTTCAACGACGAACCGGTCGGTCAGCTTCTGTACGTCTTCCTGCGCGCGCCGTTCCTCGTCCTCGGAACAGGCCTTGTCCTTGACCAGCTTCTTCAGGCTTTCATTGGCATCGCGGCGGATGTTGCGCACCGCGACCTTGGCGTCCTCGGCCTCGCCCTTGACCAGCTTGACCATTTCCTTGCGCCGTTCTTCGGTCAGCGGCGGCGTCGGCACCCGGATCAGATCGCCATGGGTGGCCGGATTCAAGCCCAGGTCGGATTCGCGGATCGCCTTTTCGACCACCGCGACCATTTTCTTTTCCCACGGCTGCACGCCGATGGTACGGGCATCGACCAGCGTGATATTGGCAACCTGGCTGATCTGGGTCGGCGTGCCGTAGTAATCGACCATCACGTGATCGAGGATGCCGGGATGGGCACGGCCGGTACGCACCTTGGCCAGGTCGCCCTTCAGCGTCTCGATCGACTTCTGCATTCTCTGCTCGGCATTCTTCTTGACTTCAGCGATGCTCATACTGCTCTCCTCTGATACAACGAGTAATACACGGATTTCATACGTGGACCAGGGTGCCCTCGTCCTCGCCCAGGATCACGCGCGCCAGCGCACCCGGCTTGACGATAGAAAACACCTTGATCGGCAACTTCTGGTCACGGCACAGCGCGAAGGCGGTGGCGTCCATGACCTGCAGATGCTTGGCGATCGCCTCGTCGAAAGTGATCGTCGAATGGCGGGTTGCGGTCGGGTCCTTCTTCGGATCGGCGGTATACACGCCATCGACCTTGGTCGCCTTCAGCACGATCTCGGCGCCGATCTCGGCGCCGCGCAGCGCCGCCGCGGTATCGGTGGTGAAAAACGGATTGCCGGTACCGGCGGCAAAAATCACGATCTTGCCTTCTTCCAGATATTGCAGCGCCTTCGGCCGCACATACGGCTCGACCACCTGCTCGATGCCGATCGCCGACATCACGCGCGCGGTCAGGCCGACCTGGCGCATCGCATCGGCCAGCGCCAGCGAGTTCATTACGGTCGCCAGCATGCCCATGTAGTCGGCGGTGGCCCGGTCCATGTTCTGCGCGCCCGGCGCGACCCCACGGAAGATGTTGCCGCCGCCGATCACCAGCGCCAGTTCGACGCCCATTTCCGCCACCTGTGCCACGTCCGCCACCATGCGCTCGATGGTCGCCCGGTTGATGCCGTAGGCATCGTCGCCCATCAGGGCTTCGCCGGAGAGTTTGAGCAACACGCGCTTGTAGGCAGGTTTGGACATGGGCGGGATTCCTTGTGGCGATCCGATTCGGGAAAGGACGGGATAAAGTGTATGTGATTTGACGGCGCTGCTGCCATTCCGCATCAAACCTGAGGGGCGAATCCGCCAACGGCGCGCCGGCGGATTCAAAAAACGGGCCTTGCGGCCCGCTTCGGTGGCTCAGCCCTTGGCTGCGGCTACCTGGGCAGCGACTTCGGCGGCGAAATCATCCTGTTTCTTCTCGATGCCCTCGCCGACCACGTACATCGTGAAGCCCTTGACGGTGGCGCCAGCCGCCTTCAGCATCTGTTCCACCGTCTGCTTGTCGTTCTTGACGAACGGCTGGTTCAGCAGGGAAACCTCCTTCAGATACTTCTGCACGCTGCCTTCGACCATCCTGGCGACGATCTCGGCCGGCTTGCCGGACTCGGCCGCCTTCTGTTCAGCGATCGAACGTTCCTTCTCGATCAGGTCGGCCGGCACCTCGGCCGACGACAGCGACACCGGCTTCATCGCCGCCACGTGCATCGCCACGTCCTTGCCGACCTGATCGTCGGCACCGTCGAATTCGACGATCACACCGATCCGGGTGCCGTGCAGGTAGGAAGTCAGCTTGGCGTCGGTGGCGAAGCGGCGGAAGCGGCGGATCGACATGTTTTCACCGATGCGGCCGACCAGTTCCGAGCGCTTTTCCTCGACCGTCTTGCCGTCCAGCGGCAGTGCCGCCAGCGCCGCCAGATCGGCCGGATCGTTTTCCGCCACCAGCCTGGCGCAATCGCTGGCCAGCTGGATGAATTCGTCGTTCTTGGTCACGAAGTCGGTTTCGCAGTTGACTTCGACCAGCGCGCCGGTCTTGCCGGCCAGATAGGCTGCCACCACGCCTTCGGCGGTGATGCGCGACGCCGCCTTGGACGCCTTGCTGCCCAGCTTGACGCGCAGGATTTCCTCGGCCTTGGCCAGATCGCCTTCGGCTTCGGTCAGTGCTTTCTTGCATTCCATCATCGGCGCGTCGGTTTTCGCGCGCAGTTCGCCGACCATTGCTGCTGTAATTGCCGCCATGCTTCTCTCCTAGCTCAATCGACGCCCCATCGGACGCCAGGAATCAAAATACGTTCAGAATTGCCTAAAAAAAAGGGGCGAACCGCCGTTGCCCCTTTTGATGGCGCCGGACACAGGCGCCCGGCGCAGCGGAGGCGGCTTACGCCTGCTCGTCCACCTCGACGAATTCGTCGCCATCCTTGGCGGCGTCGATGACGTCATGCATTGCCTGCGAGCGGCCTTCCAGCACCGCGTCGGCGACGCCGCGCGCGTACAGCGTGATCGCCTTGGACGAGTCGTCGTTGCCCGGGATCACGTAAGCGACGCCTTCCGGCGAATGGTTGGTATCGACCACGCCGATGACCGGGATGCCGAGCTTGGCGGCTTCGGTGACCGCGCCCTTGTGGTAGCCGACATCGACCACGAAGATCGCGTCCGGAATGCCGCCCATGTCCTTGATGCCGCCGATCGACTTCTGCAGCTTGGCCAATTCACGCTCGAACATCAGCGCGTCCTTCTTCGACAGCTTGTCGACCGAGCCGTCGGCCAGCGAGGCTTCCATGTCCTTCAGGCGCTTGATCGAGGTCTTGATGGTCTTGAAGTTGGTCAGCATGCCGCCCAACCAGCGCTGATCGACGTAGGGCATGCCGGCGCGCTGCGCTTCGGCGGCCATGATGTCGCGCGCCTGACGCTTGGTGCCGACCATCAGGATGGTGCCGCGATTGGCCGACAGCTGGCGTACGTACTTCATCGCCTCCTGGTACATGACCATGGTCTTTTCCAGGTTGACGATATGAATCTTGTTGCGATGGCCGAAAATGAACGGCGCCATCTTGGGGTTCCAGAAGCGGGTCTGGTGTCCGAAATGGACACCGGCTTCCAGCATTTCACGCATGGTAACGGACATGAGTTTCTCTCCAGGGTTGGGTCTGGAATCCGGCAATCACCCGCACGGGGCACCCTTCGGGGCCGGATTCGCGATTTACAAACGATTTACAAAATTGCCAGACAGTCCATCAGGCAAGCCCAAGATTGTACTGCAAAACAGCATTTTCATTCAAGTCCGGCACCACCCCGGCGCCGACAAGCCCGGCGGCGCTGGACTATAATTCCGGCTTCTTCCGCTTTTTCTTGCTCCGGCCGCCACGGCCGCGTCGCCCATGACCTCCATTACCATCAAGACCGCCGAAGACATCGCCGGCATGCGCGTAGCCGGCCGGCTCGGCGCCGAAGTGCTCGACTACATCGCGCCGTTCGTCAAGGCCGGTGTCACCACCAACGAACTGGATCGCCTCTGCCACGAATACATGGTTCAGGTGCAGGACACCATTCCGGCGCCGTTGAACTACTGTCCGCCCGGCTACCGCCCGTATCCGAAAGCGGTCTGCATCTCGGTCAACGACGTGGTCTGTCACGGCATTCCGGGCGACAAGGTGTTGAAGAACGGCGATGCGCTGAACATCGACGTCACCGTGATCAAGAATGGTTATCACGGCGACACCAGCCGCATGTTCTACGTCGGCGAACCGTCGATCCTGGCCAAGCGCCTCGGTGACATCACCTACGAATGCATGTGGCTCGGCATCTCCAGGATCCGCCCCGGCGCCCACCTCGGCGACATCGGCCACGTGATCCAGCAGCACGCGGAAAAGGCCGGCTACAGCGTGGTGCGCGAATTCTGCGGCCACGGCATCGGCAAGATTTTCCACGAAGAACCGCAGGTACTGCACTATGGCCGTCCCGGCACCCTGGAAGAACTGAAGGCCGGCATGATCTTCACGGTCGAGCCGATGATCAACGCCGGCCGCCGCGAAATCCGCGAGATGGGCGACGGCTGGACCATCAAGACCAAGGACCGCAGCCTGTCGGCCCAGTGGGAGCACACGGTGCTGGTGACCGAAACCGGCTACGAAGTGCTGACCGTGTCGGCCGGCATGCCGGCGCCGCCGGCCTTCATCCTCGCCCAGGACGCGACGCCCGCTCCCGCCTGAGGATGACGGTGGTCGCGGGCAGCCTGAAGGAAAGACTCAGGAACGGACGGCAGGCGGCGATCGATGCCTTCGCAGCCGACGGCAAGCCGGAACGGCTGCTGACGGCGCTGCGGCGCAACGTCGATGCCGCGCTCGGCGAACTCTGGCAGGACATGGCGCCGCCCGGCCTGGCGCTGGTGGCGGTTGGCGGCTACGGCCGTGGCGAACTGTTCCCGCATTCCGACGTCGACGTGCTGATCCTGCTGGATGCCGCCGCCGACGACGTGCTGCGGGAAACTCTGGAGCGGCTGATCCAGCGGCTCTGGGACCTCGGCCTCGACATCGGCCACAGCATCCGCACCATCGACGAATGCCTGAGCGAAGCGGCGGCCGACATCACGGTGCAGACCAGCCTGCTGGAAGCGCGGCTGGTGGCCGGCAACCGGGCGCTGTTCCGTTTTCTGCAGGATCGCATCGTCGCCGCCGTCGATCCGCGCGCCTTCTTCCGCGCCAAGACGCTGGAAATGCGCCAGCGCCATCTGAAATACGAAGACACGCCGTACAGCCTGGAGCCGAACTGCAAGGAAAGCCCGGGCGGGTTGCGCGACCTGCAGGTGATCCTGTGGGTGGCGAAGGCGGCCGGCCTCGGCGACTCCTGGCGCAAACTGGCGCAGCGCGGCCTGATCACCGCCGCCGAGGCACGCCAGCTGACGCAAAAGGAACGTGCCTTCAAGGACATCCGCATCCGCCTGCACATCGTCGCCGGCCGGCGCGAGGACCGGCTGGTATTCGACCTGCAGACGCCGATCGCCGAATCCCTCGGTTTTCGCACCACCGAAGCGCGCCGCGCCAGCGAAACGCTGATGCAGCGCTATTACTGGGCCGCCAAGATGGTGACCCAGCTGAACACCATCCTGCTGCAGAACATCGAGGCCCAGCTGTTCCCGCAATCGCTGGCGCCGCAGGCACTGAACCCGCGCTTCAACCGCGTCAACAACCTGCTCGATATCAGCGCCGACGACACCTTCGAGGCGGCGCCAGCGGCGATGCTGGAAGCCTTCCTGCTGCTGGAGCAGCATCCGGAACTGAAGGGCATGACGGCGCGCGCGCTGCGCGCGCTGTGGCATGCGCGGCTGAAGATCGACGCCGCCTTCCGCCGCGATCCCGCCAACCGCGCGCTGTTCATGCAAATCCTGCAGGCGCCGCAGGGCGTCACCCATGCGCTGCGGCGAATGAACCAGACCAGCGTGCTGGGACGCTACCTGCCGCCGTTCCGGCGCATCGTCGGCCAGATGCAGCACGACCTGTTCCACGTCTACACGGTCGACCAGCACATCCTGATGGTGGTGCGCAACCTGCGCCGCTTCACGCTGTCCGAGCACGCGCACGAGTACCCGTTCTGCAGCGAACTGATCGCCGACTTCGCGCGGCCGTGGGTGCTGTACGTCGCCGCGCTGTTCCACGACATCGCCAAGGGCCGCGGCGGCGACCATTCGCAGCTCGGCAAAGGCGACGCGCGCCGCTTCTGCCGCGAACATGGGCTGGCGCAGGAAGACACGGCGCTGATCGAGTTCCTGGTCGAACAGCATCTGACCATGTCGCTGGTGGCGCAAAAGCAGGACATGTCCGATCCGCAGGTGATTCGCGATTTCGCCGACAAGGTCGGCAGCCGGCGCCGCCTGACCGCGCTGTACCTGCTGACGGTGGCCGACATCCGTGGCACCAGTCCGAAGGTGTGGAACGCCTGGAAGGGCAAGCTGCTGGAAGACCTGTACCGGATCACGCTGCGCGTGCTGGGCGGCGAAGCGCCGTCGGCCGACCGCGAACTGGAAAACCGCCAGCAGGAAGCGCTGAAGACGCTGCGACTGTACGGCCTGCCGGAGAGCGCGCACGAAGCGCTGTGGCGCCAGCTCGACGTCGGCTATTTCCTGCGCCACGAAGCCTCCGACATCGCCTGGCAGACGCGCATGCTGTACGCCCGCGTCGACAGCCCGACGCCGGTGGTCAAATGCCGGCTGGCGACGATCGGCGAAGGGGTGCAGGTGACCGTCTACTGCCGCGACCGCGCCGACCTGTTCGCCCGCATCTGCGGTTATTTCGATCACAGGAATTTCAGCATCCTCGACGCCCGCATCCACACCACCCGCCACGGCTACGCGCTCGACACCTTCCTGGTGGCGGCGCCGATGCACGCCGGCGACTATCGCGGCGTACTGTCGCTGATCGAAAGCGAACTGGCGCTGCAGGTGGATTCCGACGCGCCGCTGGCGCCGCCGGCGCGCACCCGGCTGTCGCGGCAATCGCGCAGCTTTCCGATCGAGCCGACCGTCGATCTGCGTCCGGACGAGCGCAGCCAGTACTATCTGCTGTCGATCTGCGCCAACGACCGCAACGGCCTGCTGTACTCGGTCGCCGGCGTGCTGGCACGCTACCGCGTCAACCTGCACAGCGCCAGGATCATGACGCTCGGCGAGCGTGCCGAGGACGTGTTCCTGATCGACGGCGACGCCCTGCACGACGCCCGCAGCCAGATCCGACTCGAAACCGAACTGCTGGAAGCGCTGCAGGTGTAAGCGCCCTTTCCATACTTTTTCCCGCTCTTTTCTTCCGCATCGCCATGACCGAACCGCTCCGCCTCTCCAAACGCATGTCCGAACTCGGCCTCTGCTCGCGCCGCGAGGCCGACGAATGGATCGCGCGCGGCTGGGTGCGGGTCGATGGCAAGGTGGTGTCGGAACTCGGCAGCAAGGTGCTGCCGCAGCAGAAAATCAGCATCGAACGGCAGGCCAGCGCCGAACAGGCGCGGCGCGTGACGATCCTGTTGCACAAGCCGGTCGGCTATGTCAGCGGCCAGGCCGAGGATGGCTACCGGCCGGCGTCGGTGCTGGTCAACGCCAGCAGCCGCTGGAGCGGCGATACCGCCGCGCTGAAGTTCCAGCCGGCGCAGCTGCGCAGTCTGGTACCGGCCGGCCGGCTCGACATCGACTCGACCGGCCTGCTGGTGCTGACGCAGGATGGCCGCATCGCCAAACAGCTGATCGGCGAGGATTCGGCGATCGACAAGGAATACCTGGTGCGGGTGCAATACCAGCGCCCCGGCCGTCTGCCGGAAGCCGACCTGAAACGCCTGAACCACGGCCTGTCGCTGGACGGCAAACCACTGAAGCCAGCCAGGGTGCGCTGGCAGAACGACGACCAGTTGTCGTTCGTGCTGCGCGAAGGCAAGAAGCGGCAGATCCGCCGCATGTGCGAGGCAGTCGGGCTGAAGGTGCTTGGCCTGAAGCGCGTGCGCATCGGCCGCGTGCGGCTGGGCGAACTGCCGCCCGGACAATGGCGCTACCTGCGCGCCGACGAGCAGTTCTAGCCGGCGCCGCGAACATGCCGGTGCGCCGCTATTTCATCGGCTTTTCGCCGCAGCGCCATACCGGCGGACTGGCCCGCCTCGATGGCGCCGACATCCGCGCCGCCGCCGCCAGCTATCCGAGCCGGGCGCTGATCGATCTGGCGCTGGAGCCACTGCAGCGGCAGTTCCGGCGCCATCCGCAGGTACGCGAATTCCACGCCGCCAGCGCGCTCGGCAAATACGGCGCCAGCCAGGAAATCGCGCTGTCGGTCGATCTGGCCGCCGGCCCCGGCTTCGACCCGGCGGCGCTGGCGCATTGCGTGTTCACGCTGGCTGCCGAGCACCGGCAGATCGACGCCTTCGTCGCGCGCCTGCTGGAAGGCGAGGAATGGACCGACAATGCCCGGCCGACGCTGGTGCTGCTGCTGAAAACGCCGCAGCGGCTGGCGCAGCTGGGGCCGCTGCTACAGCGCATGACCGGCTTCGACTATGCGGGCGTGCCGATCGACGGCTTCACCACCATCCCGGCCGCCGGGCACGGCATCGGCTGGGCGGCCGGGCTGCGCTACGTGTTCCTGCCGGAGATCAGCCTGCGCTGGAACCGGCCGATGCGGCGGCTGGCGCTGGCCGAGCCGGAACGGATCGAGGAATTGCTGATCGATCAGGCGATGAAGATCGGCAAGCTGTGCCAGCACCTGCACACGCTGCCGGACGTGGCGCTGGCGACGCTGCGCTGGTGCGACGTGGTGGTCGGCGGCCAGGAGGATTACGCGACGCTGCGGCAGGTGATGCCGGCGCCGCCGGCGCAGGAATTCGCGCTGCTGTCGGCGCGCTACGGCCTGTCGACGCAACAGGCGCTGCAGCGCCGCGCGCGCCTGCTGGAAGCCGCCGACACCGACGCGGGCGCATCCGGATAGCCGAAGAATCCATATACTCCCCGACATGCACCGCTGTACCGGGCACCAGCTCTACGAAGTTGAGGCATACTCCCCTCAATCGTCAGACAGCGTTTCTCCGGGAAACAGCGCCTCGATGAAGCCGAAGCGCGTCATGTCGGTGATCCGGCGCGGATACAGGATGCCATCCAGATGATCGACCTCGTGCTGCACCACGCGCGCGTGGAAGCCGCCGGCCTCGCGGTCGATCGGCTGGCCGTACTGGTCGAAGCCCTGATAGCGCAGGCGCGCGAAGCGCGGCACCATGCCGCGCATGCCGGGCACCGACAGGCAGCCTTCCCAGCCCTCCTCCATCTCTTCGGACAGCGGCGTCAGGAGCGGATTGACCAGCACCGTTTCCGGCACCGGCGGCGCGTCCGGATAGCGCGGATTGTGGCCGAAGCCGAAAATCACCAGCCGCAGATCGACTCCGATCTGCGGCGCCGCCAGCCCGGCGCCATTGACCGCGCGCATGGTCTCGAACATGTCGGCCACCAGCCGTTCCAGCTCCGGCGTGCCGAATTCGGTCACCGGCGCGGCCTGTCGCAGCAGGCGCGGATCGCCCATCTTCAGAATCTCGCGCACGCTCATGGCGCTTCCTTCAGGATGTCGCGCACGTATTCGCTGAACTGCTTGCCGGTTTCCGGATGCTTCATGCCGATCGCCAGCGACGCCTTCAGATAACCGAGCTTGGAGCCGCAGTCGTAGCGCTGGCCGGCGTAGCGGTAGGCCAGCACGGTCTGCGACTGCATCAGCGCGGCGATGCCGTCGGTCAGCTGGATTTCACCGCCGGCGCCCTGCCCGAGGTTTTCCAGGTAATCGAAGATGCGGTTGTTCAGCACGTAGCGGCCGACCACCGCCAGCGTCGATGGCGCGGCGTCCGGCGCCGGTTTTTCCACCATGCCGTCGACCCGTTCCAGATTCGGCAGATACGGCGACACGCTGACGATGCCGTACTGGCTGGTCTGCGCGCGCGGCACGTCCTGCACCGCCAGGATGCTGGAACCTTCGCGCGCGTACAGATCGGTCATCTGCTTCAGCACCGGGTCCTGACCCGGCTCGACATCCATGAAATCGTCCGCCAGCAGCACTGCGAACGGATCGTCGCCGACCACCGGACGCGCGCACAGCACCGCATGGCCAAGCCCGAGCGGCGCCGACTGGCGGATGTAGATGCAGTTGATGTGCTTCGGAATCACGTTCTGCACGTATTCCAGCAGCTTGGTCTTGCCGGCCGCTTCCAGTTCCGATTCCAGCTCGTAGGCGGTATCGAAATGGTCTTCGATCGCGCGCTTGTTGCGACCGGTGATGAAGATCATTTCGGTGACGCCGGCGGCGACCGCTTCCTCGACCGCGTACTGGATCAGCGGCTTGTCGACGATCGGCAGCATTTCCTTCGGCTGCGCCTTGGTGGCGGGCAGAAACCGGCTGCCGAGTCCGGCCACCGGGAAGACGGCTTTGGTGATTTTTTTCATGGTCCCTTTTCTATCAGATTGAGAAACGCCTGTTCGTCCAGGATCGTGAGGCCAAGCGACTGCGCCTTGGCCAGCTTGCTGCCGGCTTCGGCGCCGGCGACCACGTAAGCGGTTTTCTTCGATACCGAACCGGCCACCTTGCCGCCGGCCGCCTCGATCAGCGCACCGGCTTCATCGCGCGTCAGATTCGGCAGCGCGCCGGTCAGCACGAAGGTAAAGCCGGCGAACGGCTTCGGCGTGCCGCCGCTGCCCTCGCCTTCGGCCCAATGGATGCCGGCGGCGCGCAGCTGCTCGATCACCTCGCGGTTGTGCGGCTGGTCGAAGAAGGTGCGGATGCTGCTGGCCACCACCGGGCCGATGTCGGCCACTTCCAGCAATTGCCCTTCGGTCGCCTGCATCACTGCGTTCAGACTGCCGAAATGTTTCGCCAGTTCCTTCGCGGTGGCCTCGCCGACGTGGCGGATGCCGAGCGCGTAGACGAAACGCGCCAGCGTGGTGGCCTTGGATTTTTCCAGCGCCTCGACCAGATTCTGCGCCGACTTGTCGGCCATCCGCTCCAGCGCCGCCAGCGCGGCGGCATCGAGCCGGTACAAGTCCGGCAGTGTGCGCACCATGCCGCCATCGACCAGCTGCTCGACCAGCCGGTCGCCCAGTCCCTCGATGTCGAGCGCGCGCCGCTGCGCGAAATGCAGCAGTGCCTGCCGGCGCTGGGCGGCGCAGAACAGTCCGCCGCTGCAGCGCCAGTCGGCCTCGCCTTCCTCGCGCGCGATCGCGCTGCCGCACACCGGGCACTGGCCGTGCAGCCGCTCCCGCATGTCGAACGGCGGACCGGCATCCAGCGGGCGCCGCTCCAGCACCACCGCCGCCACCTCCGGGATCACGTCGCCGGCGCGGCGCACGATCACCGTGTCGCCGACGCGCACGTCCTTGCGCCGGGTTTCGTCCTCGTTGTGCAGCGTGGCGTTGCTGACCGTGGTGCCGCCGACGAACACCGGCTCCAGCTTGGCCACCGGCGTCAGCTTGCCGGTGCGGCCGACCTGGATGTCGATGTCGCGCACCACCGTCATCTGCTCCTGCGCCGGATACTTGTGCGCGACCGCCCAGCGCGGCTCGCGCGAGACGAAGCCGAGCCGGCGCTGCAGCGCCAGATCATCGACCTTGTAGACCACGCCGTCGATGTCGAACGGCAGCGCGTCGCGCCGCTCGGCGATGCGCCGGTGGAATTCCACCAGCCCCGGCGCGCCGTCCACCACCGCGCGCTCGCGGCTGACCGGCACCCCCAGCGCCGCCAGCGCGTCCAGCGTCGCGCTGTGGCTGGCCGGCAGGTCCCAGCCTTCCACCTCGCCGACGCCGTAGGCGAAGAAGCTCAGGGGCCGCTCGCGGGTAATCGCCGAATCGAGCTGGCGCACCGCGCCGGCGGCGGCGTTGCGCGGATTGACGAAGGTTTTTTCGCCGTGGTCGCGCTGGCGCTGGTTCATCGCCTCGAAATCGTCGCGCCGCATGAAGACCTCGCCGCGCACTTCCAGCACCGCCGCGTCGCAGCCCTGCAGGCGCAGCGGAATGCTCCGGATGGTGCGGATGTTCTGCGTGACGTCCTCGCCGGTCTCGCCGTCGCCGCGCGTGGCGGCCTGCACCAGCACGCCATGCTCATAGCGCAGATTGATCGCCAGGCCGTCGAATTTCAGCTCGGCTTCGTAGGCCAGCGGCGGCGCGTCTGCGTCCAGTTCCAGTTCGCGCCGCACGCGCGCGTCGAACGCCAGCGCGCCGTTCTCGCTGGTATCGGTCTCGGTGCGGATCGACAGCATCGGCAGCGCATGGCGCACCGGCGTGAACTGCGCCAGCGCCAGCCCGCCGACGCGGCGGGTCGGCGAATCGGCGCTCGCCAGTTCCGGATGTTCGCCCTCGATCGCCTGCAGTTCGCGGAACAGCCGGTCGTACTCGGCGTCCGGAACGATCGGCGCATCGAGCACGTAATAGGCATGATTGTGTCGATCCAGTTCGGCGCGCAGCCAGGCGGCGCGCAGCGCCGGGGTGGCGGCCGCCGGCGGTTCTGGATTCGGAGAGACGGGAGCGGCGGATCGGGGGAGCTGCGGGTCCGTCGGCATCATCAACTGAACAGCCGCAGCGCGCGGATGGAACCGGCCGGGACGCCGGCGTTGTCCATGTTGCGGTAGAAATCCTCGACCTGCCCGGCGATCTCGGCCAGCGTCGCTTCCGGCAGCGGCTGGCCGCTGTCATCGACGACACTGCCGTCCAGCCTGGCGGCGATCGAACGGGCGCAGGCCGCCATCGCGCCATAACCGTCGCGCGCCGCCGCCACGCAGGGCACGTCCAGCAGCAGCGTCAGTTGCGGCGTGCTCTGCGCCGCCAGCGTGACATTGGTGGACAGCGAAAACAGCACGCCGCCGTCGCCGTCCGGCATCACCAGCCGGCCTTCCGGACGCAGATCGAAGCCCTGCCGCTCCAGCGCCGGCAGCAGCGTATCGAGCGCCCACGGCGCGCCATTGGCGCGCACGTTGATGCCGAGCTGGGCGCTGTATTCATCGACGAAGCGATGCAGCGCGCGCGCCGCCATCATCACCTTGCTCATGTCCGGCACGTCCAGTTCGGCGCCGAGGCTGTCGGCCAGCTGGCGCAGGCGCGCCACCAGTTCCGAATATTCCAGTTCATTCAGCGCGCTGCCACGATTGGCCAGCTGTACGCCGGCCTGCAGTTCGGTGTAGGCGCCGCCGTGCGTGACCGCCTCCCAGCCCCGTTCGGCTTCCAGCCCGACGAAATGCACCGGCTTGTTGCCGGCATGGCTCAAGCCCTGCAGCGCCGGCAGAATCTTTTCGCCGCGCACCGGATTTTCCAGCATGAATGGAATCATGCAATCGACCACTTCATCGACCGGCAATTCGCGCACCGGCGCCGGCGCTGCGGCCTCGCTCCCGGCAGCGGCCGCATCCTCGACGGCGGACTCCTGCTGCGGCGCATCCAGATGCGGTTCCAGCCGGTCGGCTGCGGGCGCGTCGGCGGCCTCGCCGTCCGGCTGCATCAGCACGTCATCGTGCGCCGACGAAAACGCACGCTCGACGCTTTTCTTCGCCTTGTGCTCTTGCCATTTGTTGTAGGAAATGACGCCAACTACGATGGCGCCGCCGATCAGGAGCAGGCTGGCCTGGAGATCGGTCATGCTGCAGGCACCTGCGCGGCGGGGCCGGATCGCGACGGTGCGCAACCGCAGCCGCGCATGATCGTCATCTGCGGGGAATCGGGAATGGTCATGTAGGGAAATCCGGGGAGTTGATGGTTCCGCCTGCCGCATCGCCATGAGCCTGCGCGCCGCGGCCACGGCCGTCTTAGCGGGCAGCGGGCTAGTTAGAGTAGTGGCCGCCAATAAAGTTGTCAAGCCGACCGCCGGCCCGCCAGCGCGCGATGCCGCATGGAACTTGCTGCCTTTGCGGCAACTCTATCCGGTATGCGGATTTCGGCCAGGCAATTCGCAAAGTTGACGTGGCTCAAGATGCGCGAGCCGCCCGATGTTCATAGTAAGCGGATGCGGCGGCCACGGCCCCGCGCCCTTCGCATCAGCGAACTTGCCATACTGAACCGGCGACGAATGGAGGAAGTATGCGAAACCCCGGAGAACTGACCTTGCAGGAACTGGCCGGACTGGCGTTCCAGCCGGCGCTGCGCTCGCTGCGGCGCTGGTGGTGGCGCCGCGCCGAAGATCACTACCTGATCTGCGCCGACGTCGAAAACGCCCGCGCCCACGAAGCCCATCTGAACGCCGCCTACTATCAGAAACGCGCCGCGATGGCGCGCTCCGAATACAACTGAAGCGGCGCTTCCGAAGCCCGCAACCGTTACGCGGCCTGCTCGTCGGCGGCCAGGCTGGCGGCGGTTTCCATGTCCACCGCGACGATGCGCGAGACGCCCTGTTCCTGCATCGTCACGCCGATCAGCTGCTGCGCCATCTCCATCGCGATCTTGTTGTGCGAGATGAACAGGAACTGCGTGTGCGAGGACATGCGCTGGACCATGTTGCAGAAACGCTCGGTATTGGCATCGTCCAGCGGCGCATCGACTTCGTCCAGCAGGCAGAACGGCGCCGGATTCAGCTGGAACATCGAAAACACCAGCGCGGTCGCGGTCAGCGCCTTTTCGCCACCCGACAGCAGATGGATGGTGGCGTTCTTCTTGCCGGGCGGCTGCGCCATCACCTGCACGCCGGAGTCGAGGATTTCGTCGCCGGTCATGATCAGCCGCGCCTGACCGCCGCCGAACAGCACCGGGAACAGCTCGCCGAAATGACGGTTGACCTTGTCGAAGGTGTCCTGCAGCAGATCGCGGGTTTCGCGGTCGATCTTGTGGATCGCGTCCTCCAGCGTGTTGATCGCCTCGGTCAGGTCGGCGTTCTGCGCGTCGAGGAAATTCTTGCGCTCGGCCGCCTGCGCCAGCTCGTCCAGCGCCGCCAGGTTGACCGCGCCCAGCGCGGCGATCGCATTGGTCAGCCGCGTCACCTCGCCCTGCAGCCAGGACGGCCGCATGTCGGCATCCAGCCGCGCCGCCAGCGCTTCCTCGTCGGCGCCGGCTTCCGCCAGCTGCTGCGCGTACTGCTCGAAATTCAGGCGCGCCGCCTGCTCCTTCAGCTGCAGTTCCATGATGCGCTCGCGCTGCGGCTGCAGGCCGCGCTCGGCCTGCATGCGGCCTTCCTCGTGCTGGCGCAGCTTCTGCGTCAGCTGATCCAGTTCATGGCGCGCATCGGCCAGCGCCCGTTCCTGCTCGGTGCGCTTGTCCAGCAGTGACTGCAAGCCGGCCTGCGCGGCCTGATCGTCCAGGCTTTCCAGTTCCAGATGACCCTGCTGCATATTGGCGAACAGCTGCGCGGCCTGCTCCAGCGCGGTGGCGATGCTGCGCTTTAGTTCGTCGATCTTGCCGCGCTGCGATTTTTCCGCGAAGCCGGCTTCCTGCGCCGCCCGCTCCAGCTCGCGCAGCCGGTTGCGGGCATCGTTCAACTGCTGTTCCTTGCCCAGATAGTCGGTCTGGCCGTCTTCGTGACGCTGCTGCAGTTCGGCCAGTTCCATGTCGAGCTGCTCGAAGCTGGCTTCCGATTCGGCCCGAGCCTGCTGCTGCTCGCTTTCCTGCTGGGCGATTTCGGCCAGGTCGCTTTCGATCTGGCTGCTGCGCTGGTTGTAGCGTTCCTGCACCTCGGCCAGCTTCATCGCCTCGATCTGCAGCGCGTGGACGTTCTGCGTCAGGCCGGCGGCGCGCTGGCGCAATTCCTGCAAGCGCTGGGTCGCCTGCGTCAGCGCCGCTTCCGCCCGCACCGCGCGCGAACGGGCTTCGTCGGCCAGCATCTTTTGCGCGCGCAGCTGCTTGTCGAGGTTTTCGATTTCCTGCTGGCGCGCCAGCATCCCTTCCTGTTCGGAATCGGCGGCGTAAAAACGCACGCTGGATTTGCCGATCACGTGCCCCTGCCTGGTCACGAAGCAGGCGCCGGCCGGCAGCCGCGCGCGCTCGGCGAACGCGGTATCGACGTCGTCAGCGGCATAGACGCCGTGCAGCCAGTCCTGCAGCAACGCGCGCAGGCCCGGATCGTTCAATTGCAGCAGGCTGGTGAAAGGCCGCAGGCCGGCGGCAGCGGCGACATCGGCCGGCGCCGCCGATTGCGGCGAGAACAGCGCCAGCTTGGCCGGCGGCGCATCCTTGAAGAAAGCCTTGGCCCAGTCCAGATTCGACACTTCCAGCGCCGAGGTGCGCTCGCGCAGCACCGATTCCAGCGCGGTTTCCCAACCGGCGTCGATGTGCAGCTTCTGCCACAGGCGCGGCAGTTCGGCCAGTTCGTGCTTCTTCAGCCACGGCGTCACCTTGCCCTGCGACTGCACGCTGTCCTGCAACTGCTTGAGCGCCGCCAGCCGCGCTTCCAGCTGGGCGTTGGCGGCGTTCTCGGTATTCATCCGCGCCTGCGCGGTGCGCCGCTCCTCTTCCAGCTGCGGCTGCTGTTCCTGCGCCTGCTCCAGCTGCGCCTGCGCCTCTTCCAGCGCCATCTTCTTTTCTTCCAGCTGCAGGTTCAGGTTGGACAGATGGGCCGTGTCCGGCAGATTCAGGCCATTCTTTTCCTGCAGCAGCCGTTCGCGCCGCGCCGCCAGGCCGGACAGGATGTTGCCGGCGTTGCGCTGATGCGCGGACTCCAGCTCGATCTTCTGCTGGATCTGCATGATCGCGGCGCGCGATTCGGTGCTTTTCAGCTGGCTTTCGCGCCACGCCTGTTCCAGCGCCGGCAGCAGTTCCTGCTGCTGTTGCGCCGCCTGCTGGGTCTGTTCGACGCGGGCGGCGCATTCTTCCAGCTGCATTTCGGCTTCTTCCAGATCGCCCTGATGCTGGCTGCCCTGGCGCTGCCACTGCTCGCGCTGCGCCGACAGCGAATTCAGCTGCGCCTGCAGGCGGTTGCGCGATTCGATGACGAACTTGATCTGCGCTTCCAGGCTGCCGATCTCGGAATTGGTCTGGTACAGGTGGCTTTGCGCCTGATGCATGCGGTCGCCGGCGGCGTAGTGCGCCTGCCGCAGGTGCTCCAGCTCGGTTTCGACGTGGCGCAGGCCAGCGGTCTGCTGCTCCAGTTCGGTCTGCGCCTTTTCGATGTCGCGGAAGAATTTTTCCTGCTCCGCCTTCGCTTCGTTACGGCGCAGCAGCCACAGCAGTTTCTGCTTTTCTTCCTGATCGGCCTGCAGTTCGCGGAATTTCTGCGCCACCGCCGCCTGCGCTTCCAGCTTTTCCAGATTGGCGTTCAGTTCGCGCAGGATATCCTCGACACGGGTCAGGTTTTCGCGGGTGTCGTTCAGCCGGTTTTCGGTTTCGCGCCGGCGCTCCTTGTACTTCGACACGCCGGCGGCTTCTTCCAGGAAGATGCGCAACTCTTCCGGGCGCGCCTCAATGATGCGCGAAATCATGCCCTGGCCGATGATCGCGTAGGCACGTGGCCCCAGGCCGGTGCCGAGGAAGATGTCCTGGATGTCGCGCCGCCGCACCGCCTGATTGTTGATGTAATAGGTCGAAGTGCCGTCGCGCGTCAGCGTTCGCTTGACGGCGATCTCGGCATACTGGCTCCACTGGCCGGCGGCCTTGCCCTCGCTGTTGTCGAACACCAGTTCGACCGACGAACGGCCGGCCGGCTTGCGGTGCGTGGAGCCGTTGAAGATCACGTCCTGCATCGATTCGCCGCGCAGTTCCGAGGCTTTCGATTCGCCCAGCACCCAGCGCACGGCATCGATGATGTTGGATTTACCGCAGCCGTTCGGCCCGACCACGCCGACCAGCTGGCCCGGCACCTGGAAGTGGGTGGGATCGACGAAGGATTTGAATCCCGACAGTTTGATGGAAGTTAAGCGCACGGAAATCGACTCTGAATGAGGCAGCGCGGCCAGCCGGCCGTCTGCGCCGGCGCCGCAAAAGTACCGATCATAACATCGCCCCCGGCCCCGGCCAGCGCCATGCTTGCCCGAAAAACAATGCCGGTCAGCGCAGGATGCGGCCGGTCAGCACCAGCGCCAATGCCGGCGCCGCCGCGAAGCTGCCGAACAGCCACCATGCGGCATTCTGCGCGCCGGCCACGCCGCCCGGATCGCTGATGCCGGCGCCGTTGGCGACCACGCCGGCCAGCGCCGCCGCCAGCGCGGTGGCATACAGCTGCACGGTGGTGATCGAGGATGCCGCCAGCGTTTCGTCGCCGGCGCTGGCACCGTTGAACACGCGGATCGCCAGATGCGGCCAGCCCAGACCGATGCCGAAGCCGGCCGCCGCCAGCAGCATGCAATACAGCGCGGTACCGGCGTCGCCGGCCATCGCCGCCGGATTCGGCGTCGCCAGCATCAGCGCCAGCAGGCTGGCCAGCACGATCGGCGCCGCCAGCCGCACCATGCGGTCGGCGGCGGCGCCGGTGCGGCCGGAACTGAGCAGCGAGGCGGCGGTCCAGCCGAACGACAGGAAGGCGGTCATGTAGCCGGCCGCCAGCGGCGTATGGCCGTGGATGGTCTGCAGAAAATACGGAATGAACACTTCGCTGGAAATGCCGATGATCAGCAGCGCCATGCAGGCATAGATCGCGCCGAGCGGACTGGACAGCGCATAGCCGCCACGCGGCATCAGCCGCACCGTGGCCTTGCGGTCGAGCGCCACCATCCACAGCAGCAGCGCCAGCCCGGCGCCGATGCCGGCGACGTTCCAGCCCGGTCGCGGCGCCAGGCTGGCCAGCGAAATCGCCAGCACCGAAGCCACCAGCAGGCCGATCCGGCCGAGCGGCAACGGGCCGGTCGCGCCGCCGGCCGGCTTGCGCTCCAATTGGCCGATCACGATCAGCGCCAGCGCCGCCGCCACCGGCAGCACCGCCAGGAAGGCCCAGCGCCAGTGGCCGGCCTGCGAGAAGATGCCGCCGACCGCCGGCCCCAGCAGCGTCGCCGCGCCCCATACGCCCGACACCAACGCCATCACCCGGCCCCACAGCGCCTCGTCGAAGATCAGCCGGATCAGCGCATACGCCAGCGCGAACAGCAGCCCGCCGCCCAGCCCCTGCACGGTGCGGCCGAACAGCAGCCACGGCATCGACGGCGCCGCCGCGCAGATGGTTGCGCCGGCGCAGAACAGCGCCAGCGCCAGCAGATAGGCGGCGCGCGCGCCGCAGCGCTGGATCAGCCGCGTCGCCAGCACCGAACCGGCGATCGACGCCACCACGAACAGCGTGGTGTTCCAGGCGTAGTATTCGAGCCCGCCGATCTCCCGCACCACGGTCGGCAGCACGGTGGCGACGATGTAGATGTTGACCGCGTGCAGCGCGATGCCGCCGGTCAGCGCCAGTGAGCGCAGCAGGTTGCGGGCGGACAGCAGGTCCGCCCAGGATGCCGGAGTCGGCTCGATCGGGGGCTGGCTCATGAAATTCCTTGAAAACGACCCCGGATGGTAGGCAGCTTTGCGCTGCGGCACAAGCGGCGGGATTGCCGGCGGCGTGCGCTATATTCCGGTTCGCGCCGGGCCGTCGGCCCGCCAGCCGATTCTGGAAGGAGAGCCGCATGATGATCCGCTATTCCAAGCTGTCGATGGTTCTGGCCATCGCGCTGTTCGCCACCCTGGTGGCGTTCGGCAACCTGAGCGACTACGGCACCAATTTCGCCTTCGTCCACCACGTGTTCCTGATGGACACAATCTTTCCCGACAGCCGCATCGCCTACCGGGCGATCACCGCGACGCCGCTGCACCACGCCGGCTACTGCCTGATCATCGCGCTGGAGACACTGACCGCGCTGCTGTGCTGGATCGGCGGCTGGCAATTGCTGAAGGCGCGCCATGCCGACGCCGCCCGCTTCCACGCCGCCAAGCGCGGCGCGGTGGCCGGCCTGACGCTGGGCTTCCTGACCTGGCAGGTCGGCTTCATGTCGATCGGCGGCGAATGGTTCGGCATGTGGATGTCGCAGGAATGGAATGGCGTGCCGAGCGCCTTCCGCTTCCTCGTGACGATCCTGGCGGTGCTGATCTATCTGACCATGAAAAACGACGAACTGGAGCCGGGGCATTGAGAAACCTCCCGGCGATTTTTATATACTCCCCTTGCACTACTCCAGTACCGGGCGCCGGTATTGATAAATTTGCATATACTCCCCATATTTTTCAAATGGCCGAATGCGTCTTCGGATGTTCCCGCGCGCGCGGGAGCGCCAGGATGGAACGGCCCGCGCTCCCCGGCAGCGGCTGCGCCGGGGCTATAATGCCGGCTCCTTCCGTGTGACTCCGCTCAGCTCTCGAACGCCGTTGGCCATTAGCCGTGAACCCACTTCTCTCCCAGCTGCAACCCTATCCCTTTGAAAAACTGCGCCTGCTGCTGGAAGGCGTGACGCCGAATCCGGCCTACCGGCCGATCAGCCTCGGCATCGGCGAGCCCAAGCATCCGACGCCGGAACTGATCAAGCGCGCGCTGGCCGACAACCTCGACGGCCTGGCCGGCTATCCCGGCACCGCCGGTTCGGAGGCGCTGCGCGGCGCCATCGCCGGCTGGCTGCAGCGCCGCTACGATCTGCCGCCACTGGACGCGGCGACCCAGATCCTGCCGGTCAACGGCTCGCGCGAGGCGCTGTTCGCGCTGGCGCAGACGGTGCTGGACCCGGCCGAGCGCGATGCGCTGGTGCTGTGTCCGAATCCGTTCTATCAAATCTACGAAGGCGCGGCCTACCTCGGCGGCGCCCAGCCGTATTTCGTCAATTCCGATCCGGAGCGCAATTTCGCGCCGGATTACGCCAGCGTGCCGGAAGAAATCTGGCGCCGCGTGCGGCTGCTGTACCTGTGCTCGCCCGGCAATCCGGCCGGTGCGGTGCTGTCGCTGGACGACTGGCGCCAGCTGTTCCAGCTGTCCGACCGCTACGGTTTCGTGATTGCCGCCGACGAGTGCTATTCGGAAATCTATTTTCAGGAAGAAGCGCCGCTCGGCGCGCTGCAGGCGGCGCACCGGCTCGGGCGCAACTATGAGCGGCTGATCGCCTTTTCCAGCCTGTCCAAGCGCTCCAACGTGCCGGGCATGCGCTCCGGCTTCGTCGCCGGCGACGCCGCCATCCTGAAGCAGTTCCTGCTGTACCGTACCTATCACGGCAGCGCGATGGCGCCAGTGATCCAGGCGGCCTCGGTGGCGGCCTGGAACGACGAGGAGCACGTGCGCGAAAACCGCGACAAGTACCGCGCCAAGTTCAATCAGGTGACGCCGCTGTTGCAGCAGGTGCTGGACGTGCAGCTGCCGGACGCCGGCTTCTACCTGTGGGCGCGGGTCGATCGCGACGCCGCCATCAGCGATACCGGGTTCGCCCGCCGCCTGTACGCCGAATATAATGTGACGGTGTTGCCGGGAAGCTATCTCGCGCGCGAGGCGCACGGCATCAACCCGGGCAGCAACCGCGTGCGCATGGCGCTGGTCGCCGAAGTCGAAGAATGCCTGGAAGCGGCGCGGCGCATCGTCGAATTCTGCCGCACCCTGTAACCTCCCCCCTTTCCAACCTTTTGAACGAAACCAGCCAGATGACCCAGCAATTGCAAACCCTCATTGACCAGGCGTGGGAAGACCGCGCGAACTTTTCGCCGAAATCGGCGCCGGCCGACGTGCGCGAGGCAGTCGCCAATGTGATCGCCCGGCTGAACGACGGTTCGCTGCGCGTGGCGCAGAAAGAAAACGGCGCCTGGATCGTCAACCAGTGGGTCAAGAAGGCGGTGCTGCTGTCGTTCCGGCTGGAAGACAATGTCGTCATGCCGTCCGGCGACCACGTGCAGTTCTACGACAAGGTGCCGACCAAGTTCGCCAACTACAGCGCCGAGGATTTCGCCCGCGGCGGTTTCCGCGTGGTGCCGCCGGCGGTGGCGCGACACGGCAGCTTCATCGGCAAGAATGCGGTGCTGATGCCGTCCTTCGTCAACATCGGCGCCTACGTCGATGAAGGCACCATGGTCGATGCCTGGGCCACGGTCGGTTCCTGCGCGCAGATCGGCAAGAACGTCCATCTGTCGGGTGGGGTCGGCATCGGCGGCGTGCTGGAACCGATGCAGGCCAACCCGACCATCATCGAGGACAACTGCTTCATCGGCGCCCGTTCGGAAATCGTCGAAGGCGTGATCGTCGAGGAAAATTCGGTGATCTCGATGGGCGTCTACATCGGCCAGTCGACCAAGATCTACGACCGCACCACCGGCGAAGTCAGCTACGGCCGCGTGCCGGCCGGCTCGGTGGTAGTGTCCGGCAACCTGCCGTCGGCCGACGGCAAGTACAGCCTGTACTGCGCGGTGATCGTCAAGCGTGTCGACGCCCAGACCCGCGCCAAGACCGGCATCAACGAACTGCTGCGCGACGCCTAAACGCATCCGGCCGCCGCCCCGGCGCCGCCAACCGACCAGGAGAGCCTCATGGCGATGGACCGTCTGTTTTTGCTGATGAAGGAAAAAGGCGCATCCGACATGTTCGTGGCGGTGAATTCGCCGATCCATCTGAAGATCAACGGCACGCTGATTCCGGTCAACCAGCAACGGCTGGATCAGGCCAACGTCATGGCGCTGCTGGCCGAGGTGGTATCGGCGGAACAGCTGCGACAGCTGGAGCGCGACAACGAACTGAACATCGGCATCCCGGTGGCCGGCGTCGGCAGCTTCCGGCTGTCGGCGTTCCGCCAGCGCGGCAGCGTGTCGGCGGTGCTGCGCTACATTCCGGTGACGATTCCGCCACTGGAAGACCTCGGACTGCCGCCGGTATTGTCCGAACTGATCCGGCAGAAGCGCGGTCTGCTGCTGGTGGTCGGCGCCACCGGTTCCGGCAAATCGACCACCATCGCGGCGATGCTGAACCACCGCAACCAGCAGATGCCGGGCCACATCCTGACACTGGAAGACCCGATCGAATTCCTGTTCCGCAACCAGCGCTCGATCGTCAACCAGCGCGAGATCGGCACCGATTCCGCCAGTCTCGCAACCGCGCTGAAGAACGCGCTGCGACAGGCGCCGGACTGCATCCTGATCGGCGAAATCCGCGATCAGGAAACCATGTCGGCGGCGCTGGCCTACGCGCAGTCCGGCCATCTGGTGGTATCGACGCTGCACGCCAACAATACCTACCGGGCGCTGAACCGCATCATCAACTTCTATCCGCTGGAAAACCGGCCGGCGCTGCTGCAGGACCTGGCCTCGACCATTTGCGGCATCGTCTCGCAGCGGCTGATCCCGGCCACCGGGGGCGGACGGGTGGCGGCGGTCGAGATCATGCTGAACACCCAGCACGTGGCCGAACTGATCGAACAGGGCGACATCGGCGCGATCAAGGAAGCGATCGAAAAGAGCATGGCGCCCGGCTCGCAAACCTTCGAGCAGGCGCTGCTGCAACTGATCCGCGACGGCCGCGTCACCTCTGAGGAGGCGCTGGCCCACGCCGACTCCGCCACCAACCTGTACTGGCTGCTGAACAACGAACCGTCCGGCAAGAAAAGCGCGCCGCCGCCCGAGCCGGAACCGGCCGAAGGCGGCGCCACCTTCACCGAATTCACGCTGAACCTGTAACGCATGAGCGCATCCCCGATCACCCTGTACGGCATCCCCAACTGCGACACCGTCAAGAAGGCGCGCGCCTGGCTGGCGGCACACGACATCCCGCACGTCTTTCACGATTTCAAGAAGGCCGGCGCCTCGGCCGAACTGATCCGGGGCTGGCTGGCCGATGTGCCACTCGATACCCTGCTGAACCGCAAGGGCACCACCTGGCGCGGCCTGTCCGACGCGCAAAAGGCCGAAGCCGGCGACACTGCCGGCGCGATCCGCCTGATGAGCGCGGCGCCGTCACTGATCAAGCGGCCGGTGCTGATGCTGGACGGCCACGCCCATTGCGGTTTTTCCGACGCCGCCTACCAGCAGCTGTTCGCAGAAGCCCGGCCATGAGCGCGACACTGGAATTGACCGAGCGCCTGATCGCGCTGCCGTCGGTGACGCCGGACGATCTCGGCTGCCAGCAGCTGCTGGCGGAACTGCTGGCGCCGCTCGGCTTCAGCTGCGAAACCATGCAATCCGGCGCCGTCACCAACCTGTGGGCGCGGCGCGGCAGCGCTCAGCCGCTGCTGGTGTTCGCCGGCCATACCGACGTGGTGCCGACCGGGCCGCTGGAACAGTGGCAGTCCAGTCCGTTCACCCCGACCCGGCGCGACGGCAAGCTGTACGGGCGCGGCGCCGCCGACATGAAAACCTCGATCGCGGCGATGGTGGTGGCGGTGCGCGAATTCGTCGGCGCCCACCCGGATCATCCCGGTTCGATCGGCTTCCTGATCACCAGCGACGAGGAAGGCCCGGCCACCGATGGCACCGTGGTGGTATGCGAGCAATTGCGCGCGCGCGGCGAGCAGCTCGACTACTGCATCGTCGGCGAGCCGACCTCGGTCGAGACGCTCGGCGACATGATCAAGAACGGCCGCCGCGGCACCATGTCGGGCAAGCTGACCGTCAAGGGCGTGCAGGGCCACATCGCCTATCCGCATCTGGCCAAGAACCCGATCCATCTGGCGGCGCCGGCGCTGGCCGAACTGGTGGCGGAAAAATGGGACGACGGCAACGAATACTACGCGCCGACCTCCTGGCAGATTTCCAACATCCACGGCGGCACCGGTGCTTCCAATGTCATCCCCGGCCAGGTGGTGATCGATTTCAATTTCCGTTTCTCCACCGCCAGCACGCCGGACGGCCTGCAGCGGCGCGTGCGGGAACTGCTGGACCGCCACGGCCTGAACTACGACCTGCAATGGACCGTCGGCGGCCTGCCATTCCTGACCGCGCGCGGCGAACTGAGCGCGGCGCTGACGGCGGCGATCCACGCGGAAACCGGCACCGAGGCCGAACTGTCGACCTCCGGCGGCACCTCGGACGGCCGCTTCATCGCGCAGATCTGCCCGCAAGTGGTGGAATTCGGCCCGCGCAACGCCAGCATCCACAAGATCGACGAGCACATCGCGCTGGACGAGATCGAACCGCTGAAGAACATCTACCGCCGCACGCTGGAAAACCTGCTGCTGGCCTAGCGGCGCCGTGCCGGGCCATTTCCGCCCCCCTTCCGGACCACTTTCCGTCTCCATGACCACGACCGCTCCCTCCCCGTTCACCACGCTGCGCGATCTGCTGCGCCACGCGGTCACGCGCTTCAACCGCGCCAACCTGTACTTCGGCCACGGCAGCAGCAACGCCTTCGACGAAGCCGCCTACCTGCTGCTGCACGCGCTGGCGCTGCCGCTGGACCGGCTCGAACCGTTTCTCGACGCCCACCTGCCACCGGAAGAAGTGACGGCGCTGCTGGCGCTGATCGAGCGGCGCGCCGCCGAACGGCTGCCGGCAGCCTACCTGACCAACGAAGCCTGGCTGGGCGACTATCGTTTCTACGTCGATGAACGGGTGATCGTGCCGCGCTCCTTCCTCGCCGAACTGATCCCGGAGCGCTTCGCGCCGTGGCTGGCCGATGCCGACGCGGTGACCTCGATCCTCGACCTGTGTACCGGCTCCGGCTGCCTGCCGGTGCTGCTGGCCGACGCCTTCCCGCAGGCGATGGTGGACGCGGTGGATATTTCCGCCGACGCGCTGGCGGTGGCGCACCGCAACGTCGCCGATTACCAGATGCAGGAGCGCATCACGCTGGTCGAATCCGACCTGTATGCGCAATTGCCGGCGCGCCGCTACGACCTGATCGTCAGCAATCCGCCCTACGTCAACGCCGCCTCGATGGCGCAGCTGCCGCCGGAATACCGGCACGAGCCGCAGCTGGCGCTGGCCGGCGGCGACGACGGCATGGACCTGGTGCGCCGCATCGTCGCCGGCGCCGCCGAACGGCTGAACGACGACGGCCTGCTGGTGATCGAGATCGGCAACGAACGCGCCTACGCCGAAGCGGCGTTCGGCCACCTCGACCCGACCTGGCTGAGCACCTCGGCCGGCGACGACATGGTATTCCTGCTGGAAGCGCGCCAGCTGCGCCCGCAGGATTGACACAGATTCCGATACTGGACCGTGTATTTTTTGAGCCGCAGGTAAAATCTGTGGAAAATGGCATGTTTTTGCCTATACTCCCCCTATTTCAATGATCCGTTTTCAACACGTGGCACTGATGCGCGGCGTCAAGCCGCTGCTCGAACAGGCCGACCTGACCCTGAATCCGGGCGACAAGATCGGCCTGATCGGCGCCAATGGCGCCGGCAAATCCAGCCTGTTCGCGCTGCTGCGCGGCGAGCTGCATGCGGATGCCGGCAGCATCGACTTCCCGGCGCGCTGGCGGCTGGCCCACGTCGCCCAGGAAACCCCGGCGCTGCCGCGCGCGGCGCTGGAATACGCGATCGACGGCGACGCCACGCTGCGCCGGCTGGAACAGGAACTGGCGGCGGCCGAAAGCGCGCCGGACGCCGACGGCATCCGCATCGGCGAACTGCACGCGGCGCTGGCCGATGCCGGCGCCTACACGGTGCGCTCGCGCGCCGAGCAACTGCTGACCGGCCTCGGCTTTTCCGCCGCGCAGATGCAGCAGCCGGTCGCCAGTTTTTCCGGCGGCTGGCGCATGCGGCTGAATCTGGCGCAGGCGCTGATGTGCCCGTCCGATCTGCTGCTGCTGGACGAGCCGACCAACCACCTCGACCTCGACGCCATCCTGTGGCTGGAAGACTGGCTGAAGCGCTACGAAGGCACGCTGATCATCATTTCCCACGATCGGGATTTTCTCGACGGCGTGGTCGGCGTGATCGTCCACATCGACGAACGCAAGCTGAAGCGCTACACCGGCAATTACTCGTCATTCGAACGCCAGCGCGCCGCCCAGCTGGTGCTGGCGCAGGGCATGCTGGAAAAGCAGGCGCGCCAGCGCGCCCATCTGCAATCCTTCATCGACCGCTTCAAGGCCAAGGCCACCAAGGCCAAGCAGGCGCAAAGCCGCATCAAGGCGCTGGCCAGGATGGAAGAAATCGCGCCGCTACGCGCCGCCGCCGAATTCTCGTTCGAATTCCGCGAACCGCTATCGGCGCCGAATCCGCTGCTGGTGATGGAAGGCGTCGATGCCGGCTACCGGAGCGACGGCGGCGACGGCAAGACCATCGTCGCCGGCATCGATTTCTCGCTGCAGAACGGTCAGCGCATCGGCCTCTTGGGCGTCAACGGCGCCGGCAAATCGACGCTGATCAAGACCATCGCCGGCGCGCTAGCGCCGCTGGCCGGCGAGGCGCGCTACGGCAAGGGGCTGGCGATCGGCTATTTCGCCCAGCATCAGGTGGAAATGCTGCGCCACGACGAATCGCCGCTGTGGCACCTGCAGCACATTGCGCCGGACGTGCGCGAACAGGAACTGCGCAACTTCCTCGGCAGCTTCAACTTCCCCGGCGACATGGCCTCCAGCCCGATCGCGCCGTTTTCCGGCGGCGAAAAGGCGCGGCTGGCGCTGGCGCTGATCGTCTGGCAACGTCCCAACCTGCTGCTGCTGGACGAACCGACCAACCATCTCGACCTGGAAACCCGCGAGGCGCTGACCGAGGCGCTGGCGCAGTTCGAAGGCACGCTGGTGCTGGTATCGCACGACCGCCACCTGCTGCGCGCCACCACCGACCAGTTCCTGATCGTCGCCGAAGGCCGGCTGCAGCCGTTCGACGGCGATCTCGACGATTACCGCGACTGGCTGTTCAAGACCAAGCTGGCCGACAAGACGCAGGTCGGCACGCCATTGCCGACACCGCAGGCGACCGCACCGGTACCGGCGGCCGACCGGCGCGAGCAGAAGCGCGCCGAAGCCGAACAGCGGCAGCGGCTGGCGGCGCTGAAAAAACCGATCGAGGCGCGCATCAAGCGGCTGGAGGAACAGATGGCCAAGGCCGAAGCGAAGAAGGCCGACATCGACGCCCGCCTGTCGGCGCCCGACATCTACGACGCGGCGCGCAAGGAAGAACTGAAGACGCTGCTGGCCGATCAGGCCTATCTGGCGAAAGAACTGGGACAGCTGGAAACCGAATGGCTGGAACAGCAGGAAGCGCTGGAACAGGCGCTGGCCTGAGCATCCCGCTCAGCGACGCGGGTACAGATCGCGGCCGGCTTCGTTGATCTGGCGCCGCAGCGTGCGCCGCTCGTCCGGCGTCATGCGGGCGCGGCGGCCGCCGTCCTGGCCGCCGGCATCGCGGCGCTGGTAGTCGCCATCGCCACGGCGGCGCCGTTCGCCGCCCTGCCTGTCCTGGCCGCGCCGGTCCTGGAAATCGCGCTGCTGCGCATACGGCTGGTACTGTACCGGATAGGTGCGATCCGGCCAGGCAAAGGCGCTCGCCGTGCCGAGCATCAGCAGCAGCCACAACGCGCCTTTCTTGAATACCACGTTCATAAAAGTTTTCATCCGAAACGCCGGCGCCGCGAAAGCGCCACCGGCAAACCTGCTACCGGCCAAGTCTAGAGCGTCGGCGGTGCTGGCAGAAGAGCTATTCCGTAAAGTCTGTAACACTTTGTAATCCGTCGCCGACGCTTGCGTGGCAGACGGATTTTGACGTTACCATAAGCCCATGAACACGAACAACGCAAACCCCAATCCGGCCGGCCATCAGCCGAAAATCCTGGTGGTCGATGACGATGCCCGCCTGCGCGATCTGCTGCGCCGCTACCTGTCCGAGCAGGGCTTCAACGTCATCACCGCCGAGAACGCGCCGGCGATGAACAAGCTGTGGATCCGTGAACGCTACGACCTGCTGGTGCTCGACCTGATGCTGCCGGGCGAGGACGGGCTGTCGATCTGCCGGCGCCTGCGCGGCGCCGGCGACCAGACGCCGATCATCATGCTGACCGCCAAGGGCGAGGACGTGGACCGCATCGTCGGCCTCGAAATGGGTGCCGACGATTACCTGCCGAAGCCGTTCAACCCGCGTGAACTGGTCGCGCGCATCGGCGCGGTGCTGCGCCGCAAGCGCCCGGACGAACTGCCCGGGGCGCCGTCGGAAACCGCCGAAACCTTCGAATTCGGCGATTTCGTGCTCGATCTGGCGACCCGCTCGCTGAAAAAGGGCGGCAACCCGGTGCCGCTGACCACCGGCGAATTCTCGGTGCTGAAGGTATTCGCGCGCCACGCACGGCAGCCGCTGTCGCGCGAAAAGCTGATGGAACTGGCGCGCGGGCGCGAATACGAAGTGTTCGACCGCAGCCTCGACGTGCAGATTTCGCGGCTGCGCAAGCTGATCGAACCGGACCCCGGCAATCCGCTCTACATCCAGACCGTCTGGGGGCTGGGCTACGTCTTCATTCCCGAAGGCCAGCCGCGCTGACGCGCCGGCCGTGATTCCCGCTCCGATGCGTCCGATCCGCAACCGGCCGATCTGGTACACCAGCGGTTTGTTCTGGCGCACCTTCTTCCTGCTGGCATTCCTGATCATGGCCAGCATGGCGGCCTGGATCGGCAGCTTCCGCATGGTCGAGCGCGGCCCGCGCGCGCAGCAGATCGCCGCCCAGGTGGTGTCGATCGTCACCATCACGCGCGCGGCGCTGACCCATTCGGCGCCGGAGCGGCGGCGCGAACTGCTGCTCGAACTGGCCAACAACGAAGGCATCCGCGTCTATCCGCTGGAAGACAACGACGTGCTGCAGGCACCGACCGAAAGTGGCCTGATGGCGCAGGCGCGCGACGTGGTGCGCAGCCGGCTCGGCTCCGATACCCGTTTCGCCAGCCGCGTCAACGACGTTCCCGGCTTCTGGGTCAGCTTCGCGATCGACGACGACGAATACTGGCTGATGCTGGACCGCGAACGCATCAACCGCAACACCAGCCTGCGATGGGTCGGCTGGGCCAGCGTGGTGCTGCTGCTGTCGCTGCTGGGCGCGGTATTCATTTCCGGCCTGATCAACCAGCCGCTGGCGCGGCTGACCGCCGCCGCCCGCGCAATCGCCCGCGGCCGCGACCCGGAAGCGCTGCCGGAAAAAGGGCCGACCGAAATCCGCGAGGCCAACCGCAGCTTCAACCAGATGACCGACGATCTGAAGCGGATCGAATCGGACCGGGCGCTGGTGCTGGCCGGCATCTCGCACGATCTGCGCACGCCGCTGGCGCGCATGCTGCTGGAAGTCGAGATGGCACCGGAACTGCCGGACGACGCCCGGCACGGCATGCAGGCCGATCTGGCGCAGATGGATGCGATCATCGGCCAGTTCCTCGACTATGCGCGGCCGGTCGATACCAGCCGGCAGGCGGCGCTCGATCTGTCGGCGCTGCTGGCCGAGGTGGCGCAGCAGGAAGGACGCCAGCCCGATCTGCAAATCCACGCCTCGCTGCAACCGGATGTCGAGGTGCGCGGCGATCCGCTCGAACTGCGGCGCGTATTCGTCAACCTGCTGGAAAACGCGCGCCGCTACGGCAAGGCCGAAGACGCGGCGGCGGCACAAGTCGATCTGGCCTGCCGTCTCGAAAACGGCCGCGCCGTGGTCGAGATCGCCGACCACGGCGCCGGCCTGCCGGAGGCCGACATGGCGCGGCTGCTGAAGCCGTTCGCGCGGATGGACGCGGCGCGCAGCCAGGCCAGCGGCGCCGGCCTCGGGCTGGCGATCGTCGATCGGGTGATCCGCCGCCACGACGGCAGCCTGCAGCTGCGCAACCGCGACGGCGGCGGGCTGCTGATCCGGATCGAACTGCCGCGGCTGGCGGCCTGAGACGCACCGGACAACCCGTCATCCGTCCGGCTTGCGGGAAACCCACTCGACGACCATGTGTCGGCGCAATGATCGTGGTCGTGACGACCGCTGTTCAGTCTCAGCCCGCGTCGGCGCGGTAGATCAGCGCCACCGCTTCGGCGGCGATGCCTTCGCCGCGCCCGAGGTAGCCGAGCTTTTCATTGGTCTTGGCCTTGACGTTGACGCAGGCAGCGTCGATGCCGAGGTCGGCGGCCAGGTTGGCGACCATCGCCGCGATGTGCGGCGCCAGCTTCGGTGCCTGCGCGATCACCGTCGCATCGACATTGCCGATTGCCTGGCCGGCGGCTGCCAGCCGGGCCACCGTTTCACGCAGCAGCGCGCGCGAATCGGCGCCGGCGAAACGCGCATCGGTATCCGGGAAATGGCGGCCGATGTCGCCCAGCCCGGCGGCGCCGATCAGCGCATCGATCACCGCGTGCAGCAGCACGTCGGCGTCGGAATGGCCGAGCAGGCCGGCGCGGTGCGCGATCGTCACGCCGCCGATCACCAGCGGCCGGCCCGGCACCAGCGCATGGCAATCGTAGCCCTGACCGATCCTGAAACCCGGATGGCGCGTCATGTCGGTTCTCCCAAAAACAGTTCGGCCAGCGCCACGTCGTGCGGCAGCGTGACCTTGAAATTGCGCGGGCTGCCGGCCACCAGCTTCGGCTTCAGGCCCAGCGCCTCGACCGCGCCGGCTTCGTCGGTGACTTCGCCAGCCTGCCGCAGCGCGCGCAGCAGCAGGCCGTGGCGGAACATCTGCGGCGTCTGCGCCGCCCACAGGCCGGCACGCGCGACGGTGGCGGCGGCGCGGCCGTCGGCGTCGGCGCGCTTCAGCGTATCGACCACCGGCAATGCCAAGAGGCCGCCGACCGGGTCGTCGCGCAGCGCGTCGATCAGGCCGTCGATCAATTCCACCGTCAGGCCCGGGCGGGCGGCATCGTGTACCAGCACCCAGTCGTCGGCGTCCGCCGCTCCGGCCAGCGCCTGCAGGCCGTTCAGCACCGATTGCCGGCGGCTGTCGCCGCCGCAGCGCAGTACGCTGATCCGCCCGGCCTGCGGCAGATCAGCCAGCAGCGCGTCGATATAGCCGTCATCGGCGCCGACCACCACATACACATGGGCGATCGCCGGCGCGGCGGCGAAAGTGTCCAGCACGTGGCGCAGCATCGGTTTGCCGGCCAGCGGCAGATATTGCTTCGGACAGCCGGCCGCCATCCGCGCGCCGACGCCGGCGGCCGGAATCAGCGCAAAACAGCGCGGCGGCGGTGCATCCGGTGCGGGACGTGAAGCGGAAACATTCATGATGGCGAGGCGGTTCGATGGCGGCCGCGCCGCCGACGGCGGCACGGGCATAACTTATAATCTCGGCCAGATTCTAACCGTCAAACCGCTGCCCTCGCAGGCTTTTCGAGCGCCGTCAGCCACCTCGGCCACGCCTGCCGCCCCGCCCCCGATGTTTCCTGATCTTTCCAAATTCTTTCCCAAATCCGGCCAGCGCATGGCCTTGCCGCCGCTGAACGGTTCGGCCGACGCCTGGGCGCTGGCGCAGGCGGCGGCGCAGATGAAGCGCCAGGGCCGGATGCTGGCGGTGGTGGTGGCGAATGCCGCCGACGCCCAGCGCCTGCGCGCGGAAATCCCGTGGTTCCAGGAGGCCGGCGCCGAAGCGCTGCGCTGCCACCTGCTGCCGGACTGGGAAACCCTGCCCTACGATGCCTTTTCGCCGCACCAGGACCTGGTGTCGCAACGGCTGGCGACGCTCTACGAAATCCGTAACGGCCAGTGCGACGTGCTGATCGTCGCCGCCACCACCGCGCTGGCGCGGATGGCGCCGCCGCCGTTCCTGGCGGCGTACACCTTTTTCTTCAAGAAGGGCGAAACGCTGGACGAAGCGCGTCTGAAGTCGCAGCTGACGCTGGCCGGCTACAGCCACGTCTCGCAGGTGATGTCGCCGGGCGAGTATTCGGTGCGCGGCGGCCTGATCGATCTGTTCCCGATGGGTTCGGCGCTGCCGTACCGGCTCGACCTGTTCGGTGACACCATCGAATCGATCCGCACCTTCGACGCCGACAGCCAGCGTTCGCTGTATCCGGTGCACGAGGTGCGACTGCTGCCGGGCCGCGAATTCCCGATGGACGAGGCGGCGCGCACGGCGTTTCGCGGCCGCTGGCGCGAAGTGTTCGAGGGTGATCCATCGCGCTCGACGATCTACCGCGACATCGGCCACGGCATCGCCGCCGCCGGCATCGAATACTATCTGCCACTGTTCTTCGAGCGCACCGCGACGCTGTTCGAATATCTGCCGGACGACGCGATGCTGGCGCTGGTCGGCGAGGTCGATCAGGCGATCCAGCGTTTCTGGGCCGACACGCAGTCGCGCTACAACTTCCTGAAGGCCGACCGCGAGCGGCCGCTGCTGGCGCCGGAAATGCTGTTCCTGCGCGACGAGGATTTCTTCACGCTGGCCAAGCCGCATGCGCGCTGGGCACTGGGCGCCGGCACCGCCGCCTCGGAACTGTCGGCGCCGATTGCCGAGGTCGCGGTGAACCGCCGCGCCGACGATCCGCTGGCCAATCTGCGCGGCTGGCTGTTGCAGAGCAAACGGCGCGTGCTGATCTGCGCCGAATCGAACGGTCGCCGCGAAACCCTGCAACAGTATCTGGGCGAGCACGATCTGCGCTTCGACACCTGCGACGGCTACGCCGATTTCCTCGCCGCCGACGCGCCGCTGATGCTTGGCGTGGCGCCTCTGTACGCCGGCTTCGCGCTGGACGGCGTCGCCTTCGTCACCGAAACCGAGCTGTACGCCAACAGCGGCCGCCGCCCCGGCGTGCGCGGCAACAAGAGCCGCGAAGGCGCCAGCCAGGTCGAGGCGATGGTGCGCGACCTGTCGGAACTGAAGATCGGCGATCCGGTGGTACACGTCAACCACGGCATCGGCCGCTATCGCGGACTGGTCAGCATGGACCTGGGCGTCGGCGAAACCGAGTTCCTGCACCTGGAATACGCCAAGGACACCAAGCTGTACGTGCCGGTGGCGCAACTGCATGTGATCTCGCGCTATTCCGGCGCGGCGCCGGACGAGGCGCCGCTGCACGCGCTCGGCTCCGGCCAGTGGGAAAAGGCGCGCCAGCGCGCCGCCAAGCAGATCCGCGACACTGCCGCCGAACTGCTGAACCTGTACGCCCGCCGCGCGCTGCGCCAGGGCCATCGCTTCGAATATTCGGCGCAGGACTACGCCGCCTTCGCCGACAGCTTCGGCTTCGACGAAACGCCGGATCAGGCGGCGGCGATCAAGGCCGTCATCGAGGACATGACTTCCGGCAAACCGATGGACCGGCTGATCTGCGGCGACGTCGGCTTCGGCAAGACCGAGGTGGCGCTGCGCGCCGCCTTCGTCGCCGTGATGGGTGGCAAGCAGGTGGCGATCCTGGCGCCGACCACGCTGCTGGCCGAGCAACACGCGCAACTGTTCGCCGACCGCTTCGCCGACTGGCCGGTGAAGATCGCCGAACTGTCGCGCTTCCGTACCGGCAAGGAAGTCACGCAGGCGATCAAGGGCCTGGCCGACGGCGGCATCGACATCGTGATCGGCACCCACAAGCTGCTGTCGAAGGAAGTGAAGTTTTCCCGGCTGGGGCTGGTCATCATCGACGAGGAACACCGCTTCGGCGTGCGCCAGAAGGAAGCACTGAAAGCCCTGCGCGCCGAGGTCGACGTGCTGACGCTGACGGCAACGCCGATCCCGCGCACGCTCGGCATGGCGCTGGAAGGCTTGCGCGATTTTTCGGTGATCGCCACCGCGCCGCAGAAGCGGCTGGCGATCAAGACCTTCGTGCGCAGCGAGGGCGAGGCGGTGATCCGCGAAGCCTGCCTGCGCGAGCTGAAGCGCGGCGGCCAGGTGTATTTCCTGCACAACGAGGTGGAAACCATCGAAAACCGCCGGGCCATGCTGGAGGAATTGCTGCCGGAAGCGCGCATCGCCATCGCCCACGGCCAGATGCACGAACGCGAGCTGGAAAAGGTGATGCGCGATTTCGTCGCCCAGCGTTTCAACATCCTGCTGTGCACCACCATCATCGAAACCGGCATCGACGTGCCGACCGCCAACACCATCATCATGCATCGCGCCGACAAGTTCGGCCTGGCGCAGCTGCACCAGCTGCGCGGGCGCGTCGGCCGCTCGCACCATCAGGCGTATGCCTACCTGCTGGTCAACGACGTGCGCGGACTGACCAAGCTGGCCGAGCGGCGGCTCGACGCGATCCAGCAGATGGAGGAACTCGGCAGCGGTTTCTACCTGGCGATGCACGACCTGGAAATCCGCGGTGCCGGCGAAGTGCTCGGCGAAAACCAGTCCGGCGAAATGACCGAAATCGGCTTCCAGCTGTATTCCGACATGCTGAACGAAGCGGTCAAGGCGCTCAAGGCCGGCCGCGAGCCGGACCTGGAAGCGCCGCTGTCAACCACCACCGAAATCAACCTGCACGTGCCGGCGCTGCTGCCGGCCGATTTCTGCGGCGACGTGCACGAGCGGCTGTCGCTGTACAAGCGGCTGGCCAACTGCGCGACGATGGATGCGATCGACGACCTGCAGGAAGAACTGATCGACCGCTTCGGCAAGTTGCCGGACGCGGTGCGGGCGCTGATCGAAACGCACCGGCTGCGGCTGGCCGCGCGCGGCGCCGGCATCATCAAGATCGACGCGCACGGCGAATCGGCGGTGCTGCAGTTTGAACCGAACCCGCCGATCGACGCGATGCGCATCATCGAACTGATCCAGAAAAACCGCCACATCAAGCTGCACGGCCAGGACAAACTGCGCGTCACCGCCACCATGCCGGACCTGAACGCGCGCGTGACGCAGGTGAAGGCGACGATACGGATGCTGGTGGGGTGACGGATGGACGGGATGCGGATCAGTGGCGCATATACTCCCTGCATCGTGCCTCTGTGGCGGGCATGTGCATTGATAAATTTACACATACTCCCCCTTATTTCATTCCCGCCTGCGCGGGAACGACAAGGAGTGCAGGTGCTCCCAGAGGCCGGTTCCACGGCATGCAACGGCACTCCACCCCTTCCCTGTCGTTCCGGCATGCTTCAAGCCGGAACCCAGTGGCGTTGCCACCCGCCCCACCGCGCTTGCCCACCCAAAACAACGCAAAACACCAGTTCCCCATCCACATGGGCCGAACCGGTAATTTCGCCCCCACCCACCAACCGCTAACGATTTCACCCCGATGAACCTGATCCTGCAAAGCCCCGCCAACGCCACCGACCACGCCGCCGTCGAGCACATCGCCACCCTTGCCGGCGCCGCCCGTGCCGAAGCGTTGTCGGCACATGCCTGGCGCTGTGAAGGCGTCACCTATTCGCCGGCGCTGAAGGAAACCGTCGATGCCGCCTGCCTCGCCGCCCGCCTCGACTACGCCTTCGTGCCGCCCGGCCGGAAGCTGTCGGAATTCAAGCTGCTGGCGATGGACATGGATTCGACGCTGATCACCATCGAATGCATCGACGAAATCGCCGACATGCAAGGGCTGAAGCCGCAGGTGGCGGCGATCACCGAGGCGGCGATGCGCGGCGAGATCGAATTCCGCGAAAGCCTGACACGCCGCGTCGCGCTGCTGAAGGGGCTGGATACCGGCGCGCTGCAGCGCGTCTACCAGGAACGGCTGCGCCTGTCGCCAGGCGCCGAACCGCTGCTGGCGGCGGCCAAGGCGGCCGGGCTGAAAACCTTGCTGGTATCGGGCGGCTTCACCTACTTCACCGAGCGCATCGGTGAGCGTCTCGGACTCGATTACACGCATGCCAATCTGCTGGAGGAAGCCGGCGGCAAGCTGACCGGCCGCGTGGTCGGCGAAATCGTCGATGCCGATGAAAAGCGCCGTACCGTCGAGCGGGTCTGCGACGAACTCGGCATCGAAGCGGCGCAGGCGATCGTGATGGGTGACGGCGCCAACGACCTGAAGATGATGGCGATCGCCGGCCTGTCGGTCGCCTACCGCGCCAAGCCGGTGGTGCGGGCGCAAGCCAGCGTGGCGCTGAATTTCGTCGGACTGGATGGCGTGCTGCAACTGTTCGACGGCGCGTAAAAGGCCGCGGAAAACCGGGGCAGCGCCCGGCCAGACAGATACTCCCCTCATTGGAACCCTGTCACGAGCATCCATAAAGGGAAATTTCGATATACTCCCGTCATTTCCATAAAGGAAATAAACACCTCCAGTTCCGGCCACCTGCCCGTTACAAATCCTTACTCCGCGATGTGCCGCTCCGCTCTACTCTGTCTGGCTGATCCGGTCCGGCGCCAGCGATTATCCGAACGCAAGCACGCGGCAGCGCCGATCACCGACAATCGACCTCTCCGACGCACAGGAACGCGCAGTGGAACAAGAACAACACAACCGCACCGATCTCTCCGCCTCGGCCGACCGGCAACGCCGCTGGCGCCACTGGTGGCTCTGGCTGCTGCTGGCTGCGCTGGCGGCCGCCATCTACGTGCTGGCGCCGCGCCCCGGCGCGACCCAGCAGAACGCCGCACGCGGCGGCCGCAATGCCGTCCCGCGCGTGATGCCGGTGCGCGCCGCGACGGCGGCGCTCGGCGACATCCACATCTATCTGCAGGGACTCGGCTCGGTCACCGCGCAAAACACCGTGACGGTCAAGCCGCGCGTCGATGGCCAGTTGATGAAGGTGGCGTTCACCGAAGGCCAGATCGTCAAGCAGGGTGATCTTCTGGCCGAGATCGATCCACGCCCGTTCCAGGTATTACTGACCCAGGCCGAAGGCCAGCTGGCCAGGGATCAGGCGCTGCTGAAGAATGCGCAGATCGACGTTGAACGCTACCAGACGCTGTTCCAGCAGGATTCGATCCCGCAACAGCAGCTGGCCACCCAGCAAGCGCTGGTGCGGCAGTACGAAGGCGCGGTCAAGGCCGATCAGGGTCAGGTCGACAATGCCCGGCTGCAACTGAGCTACGCCCGCGTGACCGCGCCGATCAGCGGCCGGCTCGGCCTGCGCCAGGTTGATCCCGGCAACATCGTGCATGCATCCGACACCACCGGCCTGGTGGTCATCACGCAGTTGCAGCCGATCAGCGTGGTATTCACGATGCCGGAAGACAACGTGCCGCGCGTGATGCAGAAGCTGCAGGCGAAACAGCCTCTGACGGTAGACGCTTACGACCGCGCCCAGCAGCACCGGCTGGCCAGCGGCACGCTGCTGACCATCGACAACCAGATCGACCCCGCCACCGGCACCGTCAAGCTGAAGGCGCAGTTTGCCAATGACGATTTCGCGCTGTTCCCCAACCAGTTCGTCAACACCCGCATGCTGGTCGACGTACTGCACGACGCCGTCGTGATCCCCAACGCCGGCGTGCAGCGCGGCGCCCAGGGCGCCTTCGTCTACGTGGTGCGCGACGATCACACCGTCACGCTGCGCCCGGTCACCCCCGGCGCGGTCGAAGGCACCCGCGTCGCCATCGAAGACGGTCTGAAGCCAGGTGAAGTTGTCGTCATCGACGGTGCCGACAAACTGCGCGAAGGCGCGCAGGTGGAGGTGAATCTGCAGGATGACAAGACGGCGGCCGAACCGGCTCCTGCGGTCGCGCCGCCGGCAGCCGGGCCGCACAAGGGGCGGAGGAATGGCGGGTAGTAGCGTGCTGGTGTAGAGCTTGCTTTTGCGGATTGGCTGGTTAGCACGGAGTTGTTGCCGGTTTCGCGTCATTGCGAACGACACTGGATTCCCGCCTTCGCGGGAACGACAGGTGGAAAAATTAGCGAGTTGCTGTAGCGATGGCGGTTGCCGTTGCTTTTGTTTTTGCTTTTGACGTACCCCCGCTTTGGACGCTGCCGCTGTCGCCGCGCCAAAATCGGATCAGAAATGAAACATGTTTGAGCGCAGCGAGTTGGTTTCATTTCCCGATTTTGGCGCGGGGGCAGCGGAAAGCCGAAGGCCAGCGTCCTTGCGGTCGCCTTCTTTTGCTTACTTTTCTTGGCGAGACAAGAAAAGTAAGTGGCCGCCGGGCCACCCCCGGCTTGTCACCACGAAGTAGCAGCCGACATCAATAAGCAACGAACGCCGCTGGGTTCCCGCCTTCGCGGGAACGACAAATGGGGAGGTTAGCAAAGAAGCGATGAACGCCACTGGCGGGAGCGCATGCCTTCCCGCTTTCACCGAAACGACGACACCACCCCCACCGCACAACCGCACGCAAACAACCCCTCCCCCGCTTCATGAACATCTCCCGCCCCTTCATCCTGCGCCCCGTCGCCACCACGCTGCTGATGCTGGCGATCTTCCTGGTCGGCATCATCGCCTACCGGGTGCTGCCGCTGTCGGCGCTGCCGGAAGTCGATTACCCGACCATCCAGGTGGTCACGCTGTATCCGGGTGCCAGCCCGGACGTGATGACCTCGTCGGTGACGGCACCGCTGGAGCGGCAGTTCGGCCAGATGCCGGGGCTGAACCAGATGTCTTCGACCAGTTCCGGCGGCGCCTCGGTCATCACGCTGCAGTTTTCGCTGGCGCTGAGCCTGGACATCGCCGAGCAGGAAGTGCAGGCGGCGATCAACGCCGGCGCCAACCTGCTGCCGGCCGACCTGCCGGCGCCGCCGGTCTACAGCAAGGTGAATCCGGCCGATACGCCGATCATGACGCTGGCGCTGACCTCGAAAACCCTGCCGCTGACCCAGATGCAGGCGCTGGCCGATACCCGGCTGGCGCAAAAGATTTCGCAACTGACCGGGGTCGGTCTGGTCAGCCTGTCCGGCGGCCAGCGGCCGGCGGTGCGTATCCAGGCCAATCCGACCGCGCTGGCGGCCTATGGCCTGAACATCGAGGACGTGCGCAGCGCGATCGGCAGCGCCAACGTCAATCAGGCCAAGGGCAGCTTCGATGGCCCGGCGCAGGCGTATACCATCGATGCCAACGACCAGCTACGCTCGGCCGATGAATACCGCGCATTGATCCTGACCTGGCGCAACGGTGCGCCGATCCGGCTGAGCGATGTCGCCGATGTCGTCGATGCCGCAGAAAACGTGCGGCAGGCCGCCTGGGTCAACCGCGAACCGGCGATCATCGTCAACATCCAGCGTCAGCCCGGCGCCAACGTGATCCAGGTGGTCGATCGCATCAAGCAGTTGCTGCCGCAGTTGCAGGCGGCGCTGCCACCGGCGGTGGAAGTCAATCTGCTGACCGACCGCACCACCACCATCCGCGCCTCGGTCAAGGACGTGCAGTTCGAGCTGCTGCTGTCGGTGGCGCTGGTGGTGCTGGTGATTTTCCTGTTCCTGCGCAACATGGCGGCCACCATCATTCCCAGCGTGGCGGTGCCGCTGTCGCTGATCGGCACCTTCGGCGTGATGTATCTGTGGGGCTTCAGCCTGAACAACCTGACGCTGATGGCGCTGACGATCGCCACCGGTTTCGTCGTCGATGACGCGATCGTGATGATCGAAAACATCGCCCGCTATCTGGAACAGGGCGAGCCGCCATTGCAGGCAGCGCTGAAAGGCGCGCGGCAGATCGGCTTCACGATCCTGTCGCTGACCATCTCGCTGATCGCGGTGCTGATCCCGCTGCTGTTCATGGGCGACGTGGTAGGCCGGCTGTTCCGCGAATTCGCCATCACCCTGGCAGTCACCATCATCATTTCGGCGGTGGTGTCGCTGACGCTGACGCCGATGATGTGCGCACGCCTGCTGCGCCATGTGCCGGAGGAAAAACAGGGACGCTTCTATCACGCCAGCGGCCGCTTCTTCGATCGCGCCATCGCCGGCTACGGCCGCTGGCTCGACTGGGTACTGGAGCATCAGCGCGCCACGCTGCTGGTGGCATTCGCCACGCTGGCGCTGACCGGGCTGCTGTATGTCTGGGTGCCGAAGGGCTTTTTCCCGCAGCAGGATACCGGCGCGATCCAGGGCATTTCGGACGCGCCTCAATCGATCTCGTTTACCGCGATGGCGGCGCGCCAGCGCGCGCTGGCCGATGAAATCCTGAAGGACCCGGCGGTCGCCAGCCTGTCGTCGTTCATCGGCATCGACGGCATCAACACCACGCTGAACAGCGGCCGCTTCCAGATCAACCTGAAGCCGTTTGCCGAACGCAGCGACAGCGCCGCCCAGGTCATGCAGCGGCTGCAGAAGAATCTGGCGCAGGTCGAAGGCATTTCGCTGTACATGCAGCCGGTGCAGGACCTGACCATCGAGGACCGGGTCAGCCGCACCCAGTACCAGTTCACGCTGACCGATGCCAACATCGACCAGCTCGGCGTCTGGACACCGAAGCTGGTGGACGCGCTCAACCAGCGGCCGGAACTGCGCGATGTTGCCAGCGATCTGCAGGACAACGGCCTGCAGGCGATGCTGACGATCGACCGCGCCAGCGCGGCGCGGCTCGGCATCACGCCGGCGGCGATCGACAGCGCGCTGTACAGCGCCTATGGCCAGCGCATCGTCTCGACCATCTTCACCCAGGCCAACCAGTACCGGGTGGTGCTGGAAGTGCAGCCGCGCTTCCAGCAGGGGCCGGCGGCGCTGAAGGACATCTACGTCGCCGGCGCCAACGGTGTGCAGGTGCCGCTGTCGGCGGTCACCACGCTGTCGGAACGGGCGGCGCCGCTGGTGATCAGCCACCTCGGCCAGTTCCCGGCCACCACCGTGTCGTTCAACCTGGCGCCCGGCGTGTCGCTCGGCGCGGCGGTCCAGGCGATCGAGGATGCGCGCCAGCAGATCGGCCTGCCGGCCAGCACCCAGTTGGCGTTCCAGGGCGCGGCGCTGGCGTTCCAGTCGTCGCTGTCGAACGAACTGCTGCTGATCCTGGCGGCCATCGTCACCGTCTACATCGTGCTCGGCGTGCTGTATGAAAGCTACATCCATCCGGTGACGATCCTGTCCACGCTGCCGTCGGCCGGCGTCGGCGCGCTGCTGGCGCTGATGCTGTCCGGCACCGATCTCGGCATCATTTCGGTGATCGGCATCATCCTGTTGATCGGCATCGTCAAGAAGAACGCGATCATGATGATCGACTTCGCGCTGGAAGCCGAGCGCAACGACGGCCTGAGTCCGCTCGCGGCGATCCGTCAGGCCTGCCTGCTGCGCTTCCGGCCGATCATGATGACGACGATGGCGGCGCTGCTGGCGGCACTGCCGCTGATGCTCGGTACCGGGGTCGGCTCCGAACTGCGCCATCCGCTCGGCATTTCTATCGTCGGCGGCCTGATCGTCAGCCAGGTGCTGACGCTGTTCACCACACCGGTGATCTATCTGGCGTTCGACCGGCTGGCGCGGCGCTTCGGCCGGCGGCCGGCAGCGGCCGAAGCGGAGACGGAGCCGGCATGAACTTCTCGGCGCCGTTCATCCAGCGGCCGATCGCCACTACCCTGCTGACGCTGGGCGTGGCGCTGGCCGGCATGGTGGCCTTCCTGCTGCTGCCGGTGTCGCCGCTGCCGCAAGTGGACATTCCGACCATCTCGGTGTCGGCATCGATGCCCGGCGCCAGCCCGGAAACCATGGCCAGCACCGTCGCCACGCCGCTGGAACGCTCGCTCGGACGGATCGCCGGCATCACCGAAATGACCTCGTCGTCGGCGCTCGGTTCGGCGCGCATCACGCTGCAGTTCGACATGGACCGCGACATCGACGGCGCCGCGCGCGACGTGCAGGCGGCGATCAATGCCGCCCGGGTCGATCTGCCGCCGACACTGCGCAGCAACCCGAGCTATCGGAAAGTCAATCCGGCCGATGCGCCGATCATGATCCTGGCGCTGACTTCCGACACGATGAGCCAGGGCGAAATGTACGACGCCGCCTCGACCATCCTGCAGCAGAAGCTGTCGCAGGTGGAAGGCATCGGCGAAGTCGCGGTCGGCGGCAGCTCGCTGCCGGCGGTGCGGGTCGAACTGAATCCGGGCGCGCTGAACAAGTACGGCATCGGCCTGGAGGATGTGCGCACCGCACTGTCGGCGGCCAACGCCAACCGCCCCAAGGGCGCGCTGGAAGATGCCGAACGCCACTGGCAGATCGGCGCCGACGACCAGGCCAGGAAGGCGGCGCAATACCTGCCGCTGATCATCGCCTGGCGCAATGGCGCGCCGGTCAAGCTGACCGATGTCGGCAGCGTCACCGATTCGGTCGAGGACCTGCGCAACGCCGGCCTCGCCAACGGCAAGCCGTCGGTGCTGGTGATGCTGACGCGCCAGCCGAACGCCAACATCATCGAAACCGTCGATCGCGTGCGGGCGCTGCTGCCGCAGCTGCAGGCGTCGATCCCGGCGGCGATCCACATGGTGGTGGCGACCGACCAGACCACCACCATCCGCGCCTCGCTGCATGATGTCGAACGCACGCTGGCGATCTCGGTCGGGCTGGTGATCCTGGTGGTGTTCCTGTTCCTGCGCAACTGGCGCGCCGCGCTGATTCCCAGTGTGGCGGTGCCGGTGTCGCTGATCGGCACCTTCGGCGTCATGTATCTGCTCGGCTACAGCCTCGACAACCTGTCGCTGATGGCGCTGACGATCGCCACTGGCTTCGTCGTCGATGACGCCATCGTGGTGCTGGAAAACGCCAGCCGCCATCTGGAACAAGGCATGCGGCCGCTGCAGGCGGCGCTGCTGGGCGCGCGCGAAGTCGGCTTCACGGTACTGTCGATGAGCGTGTCGCTGGTGGCGGTGTTCATCCCCATCCTGCTGATGGGCGGCATCGTCGGCCGCCTGCTGCGCGAGTTCGCGATGACGCTGTCGGTGGCGATCCTGGTGTCGCTGGTGGTGTCGCTGACCACCACGCCGATGATGTGCGCGCGCCTGCTGCGGTCGCAGCCGGCGCGCCGGCATGGCCGCTGGTACGACGCCAGCGAACGACTGTTTCAGCGCGCGCTGCGCGCCTATGAAAAATCGCTCGACTGGGCGCTGCGCCATGCCCGCTTCATGCTGCTGGTGCTGGCGGCCACCGTTGGCCTGAACGCTTATCTGTACGTGATCGTGCCGAAAGGGTTTTTCCCGCAGCAGGACACCGGCCGCATCATGGGTTCGATCCAGGCCGATCAGGCCACTTCGTTCCAGGCAATGCGGCCGAAGCTGGCGGCCTTCGTCGACATCATCCGCCAGGACCCGGCGGTGGAAAACGTCATCGGCTTCACCGGCGGCAGCCAGCGCAACACCGGCCGCATGTTCATCGCGCTGAAGCCGCTGGCCGAGCGCAAGGTCAGCGCCGATCAGGTGATCAACCGGCTGCGCGGCAAGCTGGCCAAGGTGCCGGGCGCCACGCTGTTCCTGCAGGCGTCACAGGACATCCGCGCCGGCGGCCGCGCCGCCAATGCGCAATACCAGTACACGCTGCAGGGCGACGACCTGGCCGAGCTGATGGAATGGAGCCCGCGCCTGCTGGAGGTGTTGCGCGGCCTGCCGCAGCTGGCCGACGTCAATACCGACCAGCAGAACAAGGGCTTGCAGGTATCGCTGGACATCGACCGCGCCACCGCCGCCCGCCTTGGCGTCACGCAAAAGATGATCGACGCCACGCTGTACGATGCTTTCGGCCAGCGCCAGGCCTCGGTGATCTATGCCGCGCGCAACCAGTACCACGTCATCATGGAAGTGGCGCCGCAATACTGGCAGGACCCGCAGACGCTGAACGACATCTACGTCGCCAGCAGTTCCGGCGCGCTGGTGCCGCTGGCGGCGTTCTCGCGCTTCGCGCCGACCACCACCACGCTCGGCATCAGCCACCAGGGCCAGTTCGCCGCCACCACGCTGTCGTTCAACCTGGCGCCGGGCGTGGTCCTGTCCGACGCCGCCCGGGCGATCGACGACGCCGTCGCCAGAAGCGGCATGCCGTCCAGCATCCACGCCAGCTTCCAGGGCACCGCGAAGGTGTTCCAGTCTTCGCTGTCGAGCCAGCCGTGGCTGATCCTGGCGGCGCTGGTGACGATCTACATCGTGCTCGGCATCCTGTACGAAAGCACCGTCCATCCGGTCACGATCCTGTCGACGCTGCCGTCCGCCGGCGTCGGCGCGATCCTGGCGCTGATGCTGTGCAGGAGCGAGCTCAGCATCATCGCGCTGATCGGCATCCTGCTGTTGATCGGCATCGTCAAGAAGAACGCCATCATGATGATCGACTTCGCGCTGGCGGCGGAGCGCGGCGAAGGCAAGAGTTCGATCGAGGCGATCCGCCAGGCCTGCCTGCTGCGCTTCCGGCCGATCATGATGACCACGATGGCGGCGCTGTTCGGCGCGCTGCCGCTGGCGCTCGGCACCGGCACCGGTTCCGAGCTGCGCCGCCCGCTCGGCATCGCCATCGTCGGCGGCCTGATCGTCAGCCAGATGCTGACGCTGTACACGACACCGGTGGTGTACCTGACGATGGACCGCTTCCGCTTGTGGAGCGGCGCCTTGTGGAAACGCCGGCATCCGGGCGCGCCGGAAACGGCCGGCAACCAGTGAAACCAGACCCACTCATGAAAGCACCTCTCCTCTCGTCCCTCCCGGAAAAACCGGCCATCTTTCCAGGTTCGCGGCTGCTGGCACCGCTGGCCGCCTGCCTGCTGCTCGGCGCCTGCGCCGCCGGCCCGGATTACGTGCGGCCGGAAGTCGCCACGCCGGCGGCGTTCAAGGAAATGCCGGCCTGGAAAAGCGCGCAGCCGCAGGACCAGGCCCTGTCCGGCAAATGGTGGGAACTGTTCGGCGATCCGCAGTTGAACGCGCTGGAAGAACGGATCGAGATTTCGAACCAGAATCTGGCGCAGGCGCGCGCGCAGTACCGGCAGGCCCAGGCGCTGGCGCAATCGGCGCGCGCCGCGCTGTTCCCGACGCTGTCGGCCGGCGCCGCCGCCAGCCGCGCGCGCGCCGGCAGCGGCCGGAGCGGTGCCAATGGCGCCATCGGCGGCAATGGTGGCAATGGCGCGGTAGCCAACAGCTATTCGCTGTCGCTGGACGCCGCCTGGGAACCGGACCTGTGGGGCCGCATCGGCCGCACGGTGGAAGCCGGCCGCGCCAGCGCCGAAGCCAGCGCCGCCGATCTGCAGGCGGCGCGGCTGTCGGCGCAGGCGCAACTGGCGCAGGACTATCTGCAGCTACGCATTCTGGACGCCCAGCAGCAACTGCTGGAAGACACCATCGACGCCTATCAAAAGTCGCTGCAGCTGACGCAGAACCAGTACGCCGCCGGCGTCGCCGCCAAGGTGGACGTGATCCAGGCGCAGACGCAGCTGAAAAGCACGCAGGCGCAGGCGCTCGATGTCGGCGTGCAGCGCGCCCAGCTGGAACACGCGATCGCGCTGCTGGTCGGCCAGCCAGCCTCCAGCTTTTCCATCGCCCGCGCGCCGCTGGCGGCTACGGCGCCGGCGATTCCGCCGGCGCTGCCGTCCGACCTGCTGGAGCGGCGCCCCGACATCGCCGCCGCCGAACGGCGGATGGCGGCCGCCAACGCGCAGATCGGCGTCGCCCAGGCCGCGTATTTCCCGGCGCTGACGCTGTCAGCCTCGGCCGGCTTCCAGGGCAGCAGCCTGGGCGACTGGCTGACGCTGCCGAACCGCGTCTGGGCGCTCGGCCCGGCGCTGGCGCAGACGCTGTTCGACGGCGGCCTGCGCCGGGCCCAGACGGACGCGGCGATCGCCGCCTACGACGCCGACGTCGCCGCCTACCGGCAGACCGTGCTGGGCGGCTTCGGCGAGGTCGAGGACAATCTGGCGGCGCTGCGGATTCTCGAACAGGAAGCGCAGGTGCAGCAGGAAGCGCTGCAACTGGCGCGGCAATCGGTGCAGCTGACCATCAACCAGTACCGCGCCGGCACCGTCAGCTATCTGAACGTGGTGACCGCGCAGGCGACCGCGCTGGCCAGCGAAAATACCGCGCTGACCATCCTGAACCGGCGCCTGGCCGCCAGCATCGCGCTGATCAAGGCGCTCGGCGGCGGCTGGACCGGACTGGCCGGCGCCGCCGTGCAGTGATCGGCCGGCTGCGGTACCCTGCCGGGACGTTGGCCGGCCATCTTGCCGTGAACCAACTTTGGCCGCCGCCGTCCAACCGTTTCCCGACCGACAAGGAACCACCCGCATGGCACAGGAAATCGTTTTCGATCCTTACCTGGAATCCCGCAAGAACCTGGCGTTCTGGCTCTACATCTTCCACGCCGCCAGCCTGGTGTTTTCGATGGGGCTGTTTTCCTTCATCCCGCTGATCATCAGCTACGTCAAGCGTCCCGAAACCGCCGGCACCTTCGTCTACAGCCACCACAGCTGGCAGATCCGTTCGTTCTGGTGGTTCCTGGTCTGGAGCGTGATCGGCTGGCTGTGCATCTTCACCTTCATCGGCGTCATCATCGGCGTACCGATCCTGGCGCTCGCCTGGCTGTGGAAAGCCTACCGGCTGATCCGCGGCCTGGTCGATCTCGGCAACAACCAGCCGATGCCGGAATAAGATGCCGTCGCCGATGCCCGCCACCAGCCCCAAGAGTGCCGCCGCGCCGTCCGAAACCACGCTGAAGATCATGCTGTGGCTGGTCGCCATCGGCTTCTTCATGCAGACGCTGGATTCGACCATTGTCAACACCGCGCTGCCGGCGATGGCCGCCAGCCTCGGCGAAGCGCCGTGGCGCATGCAGGGCGCGGTGATCGCCTATTCGCTGACGATGGCGGTGGTGATTCCGCTGTCCGGCTGGCTGGCCGACCGGCTCGGCACCAAACGGGTGTTCTTCAGCGCGATCCTGGTATTCACGATCGGCTCGGTACTGTGCGCCACCGCTCACACGCTGGCGCAACTGATGATCTGGCGCGTGGTGCAAGGGATCGGCGGCGCCATGCTGCTGCCGGTCGGACGGCTGGCGGTGCTGCGCTTCTTTACCGGCGAGCGTTACCTGTCGGCGCTGTCGTTCGTCGCGATTCCCGGCCTGGTCGGCCCGCTGATCGGGCCGACGCTGGGCGGCTGGCTGGTACACGTGGCCTCCTGGCACTGGATTTTCCTGATCAACGTGCCGGTCGGCCTGGCCGGCTGCATCGCCACCGCCAGATTCATGCCGGACGCCCGCAATCCGGCCACCCGGCACTTCGACCTGCCCGGCTACCTGCTGCTGACGGTCGGCATGGTGGCGCTGACGGTATCGCTGGACGGCATCGGCGACCTCGGTCTGCCGCGCGCCGTCGTGCTGGTGCTGCTGATCCTCAGCATGGGCTGCATCGTCGCCTACGGCCTGCACGCCACCCGCACCGCGCAACCGCTGTTCTCGCTCGACCTGTTCAAGATCCACACCTTCAGCGTCGGCCTGCTCGGCAACCTGTTCGCCCGCATCGGCAGCGGCGCCATGCCCTATCTGCTGCCGCTGCTGCTGCAACTGAGCCTCGGCTATTCTGCGCTGCAAGCCGGCATGATGATGCTGCCGGTGGCCGCCACCGGCATGCTGTCCAAACGCTTCGTCACCAGGCTGATCCTGCGTCACGGCTACCGCCGCGTGCTGATGGTCAACACCGTGCTGGTCGGCCTGATGATGGCCAGCTTTTCGCTGACCAGCGCCGACCATCCGCTGTGGCTGCGCCTGCTGCAACTGGCGATCTTCGGCGGCGTCAATTCGATCCAGTTCACCGCGATGAACACGCTGACCCTGAAGGACTTGGGCGTCGGCGGCGCCAGCAGCGGCAACAGCCTGTTCTCGCTGGTGCAGATGCTGTCGATGAGCCTCGGCGTCACGGTGGCCGGCACCATCCTGGCCGCCTTCACCAAGCTGCTGCCGCGCGTCACCGCCACCAACACCTTGCCCGCCTTCCACGCCACCTTCCTGTGCGTCGGCATCATCACCGCCGCCACCGCCTGGATCTTCGCCCAGCTGGCGCCGGAAATCCGCGCGGTCGAAAAAACCGCCACCGATCCGGCGGCGGCGAATTGAAAACGGCGCATCGGGGGATGCGCCGTCAGATTCCCTTTACAGGCCAGCCACAGTCCGACGTTCTCCTCTATCCCTTGTCGGCTTCCGTGGTGAACGACCACGATTTCCGAACCGGCTTGCCATCGACAGTTCCTTCAAACACAACCGCATAGGTAGTATCCGGGGTCAGAGGGGATACCGGTACGAGAAAAACCATCTCCGGCCAAACTTGGTCATCCGCGACAGCATCCACTCCGGCCGCGATGCTGACAGATGGAGCCGCCAACACTTTAGCCGCGACCGATCCAGCACCTTGAGCGGTCACCGTGTAGGAAGTCACCGTCACCTTCGGATGCGGACTGGTCTGCGTGGCAAACGATGCCGCAATCGGCTGACCCACGCCATCTAACTCTGGCAGTGGTTGAGGAATCTCATTGCGATTCAAAAACAGCACCGGAACCGACGTCTGCCGATCGTACGGGTAGGTCAAAACAGTGCCAGCAACCGGCCGCTGCGAACGCGCCTGAGACTTCTTGCTAATATCGAGAACGCAGTATGTTTCAATGTAATCGTTTTGCATTGGCCCAACTCGAGGGATATCACCAGCGCCGATGCCCAAATCACGATCCGGCGCAAATAGCGCAAACATGTGATAAACACTGTTGGCCCACGTCGGAACGCACGTATCAGCCCGATTTGCACCAAGCGCCCCCGCCATCACCTCACTCGCCCCGCCGGCATACCCGGCATTCATCGCTCGCTCAGACGGATCAACACCGGTAAAGCCCGACAAAGCAGGGTTTTCGAAATGCGTATCCAGCCAGCCATTCAGCACGATATAGTTGAAATGCGCCTCCGCTGCCTTGTCGAGCGCCGCATCCTGAGCCAGCAGGCCGGACCCCACCTTGGCGCGCAGCGCATTGATCTGGTTGAACACCGTCGCCTGCGCTCCGTTGACGGGATAAGTCGGCGTCGGGACTTCGGTCACGATATCCGCACTATCCGGAACCGGAACCGGATCGGGAGTCGGCTGCGGATCGCTCGACCCACCCCCACCGCCGCAAGCCGCCAGGATCATCGCCGCCGCAAAAGCAGCCAGGAAATTCGACCATTTCATCCTTGCCCTCCCCTTTATCAATATCAAAAGACCGACGAAGGGTAGGCCAGATTGAGACTCATCGTCAACATTTTTGTGACTCATAGTCCGTGTGCCAATAATCCACAAAAAGGCATATTCGGGGGGTGTCAGAACCTCTCCAAAAACGTTTCGGCAGCCGCATCAGGGCTTTGCGCAAGGGCCGTGGCTTGTCGCAGGAAGAATTCGCCGATCTGTGCGGGCTGGACCGAACCTACATCAGCGGTATCGAGCGCGGCGTCAGGAACCCGACGCTGCAGATCATCGCGGTGCTGTCGGCGGCGCTGGATTTGAGGCTGGCGGCGCTGTTCGGGGAGTTGTGAGGGGTGGGAAAAACAGATACTCCCCATGTAGGCAAGCTGTCGCGGGCATGGGGATTGAGAAGTTGAGGCATACTCCCCATGTTTTTCGGAAAGCATGTTGATGGCGTTCATCGCCTTTCTATATCTTCGCTAACTTCTCAACTCGTCGTTCCCGCGAAGGCGGGAACCTAGTGGCGTTTGTCGCTAAGCGATACCGTTTCCACTTCGTGGTGCCAAGCCGGGTGTAGCCCGGCGGCCACTTACTTTTCTTGTCTCGCCAAGAAAAGTAAGCAAAAGAAAGCGACCGCAAGGACGCTGGCCTTCGGCTTCCCGCTGCCGCGGTGCCAAAATCGGGAAATGAAACCAACTCGCTACGCTCAGACATGTTTCATTTCTGATCCGATTTTGGCACCGTGACAGCGGCAGCGTCCAAAGCGGGGGTAAGTCAAAGTCAAAAGCAACAACCCCTACCCCGCCAACCTCGCCAGCCCCCGCTCCACATCGGCGATCAGATCATCGGCGTCTTCCAGCCCGATATAGAAGCGCACCAACTGCCCGGCTTCGCGCCAGTCGCGGCGCATGCCGGCCATCCGGTACGGCACGCACAGGCTGTGCGCGCCGCCCCAGCTGAAGCCGATCTTGAACAGTTGCAGGCTGTCGATGAAGCGGTCGGTCTGCTGCTCGTCGTAGCGGCTGTCAAAGACCACCGAGAACAGCCCGCCGGCGCCGCTGAAATCGCGCTGCCAGATGTCGTGGCCGGGGCAGTCGGGAAAGGCCGGGTGCAGCACCCTGGCGATCTCGGGGCGCGCTTTCAGCCAGGTGGCAACCTTGTGCGCGGCGGCGTCGTGGGCGGCGAAGCGCAGCGGCATGCTGGACAGGCTGCGCAGCACCAGATACACGTCGTCCATGCCGACGCCGAAACCGAGCCGCATGTGGGCGCGCTCGATCCGCTGCGCCAGCTCCGCATCGCGCGTGATCACCGCGCCCATCAGCACGTCAGAGCCGCCGGACTGGTATTTGGTCAGCGCCTGCATCACCACATCGACGCCGTGCTCGAAAGCGCGAAAGGCGATGCCGGCCGACCAGGTGTTGTCGAGCGCGACCAGCGCGCCCTTCGCATGCGCGGCACGGCAGATCGCCGGAATGTCCGGCACTTCCATCGATACCGAACCGGGCGCCTCGGTCCAGATCAGGCGGGTGTTCGGCTGGATCAGTTCGGCGATGCCGGCGCCGACCAGCGGATCGTAGTAGCGCGCCGAGATGCCGAAATCGGCCTTCAGCCAGTTGCCGAGTTCGCGGTTGGGGTTGTAGACGTTGTCCGGCAACAGCACGTCGTCGCCGCTTTTCAGCAGCGCCAAGTCGATCATCGCGATCGCCGCCAGCCCGGACGGCGCCAGCACGCAGCGCTGGCCGCCTTCGATCGCCGCCAGCCGCGCTTCCAGCGTGAACGAGGTCGGCGTGCCGTGCAGGCCGTAGGTATAGCCGGATTTGTCCTGCCAGTTGCGCGAGCGCAGCGCGGCGACGTTCGGAAACAGCACGGTCGAGGCATGGTGGATGCCCGGCTGCAGCGCGCCGAAACCGGATGGCGGCACGTAGTCGTCATGGATCAGCGCGGTGCTCGGGGATGGGGTGTGCTTCATGCCGCCTCCTGCGATGAGTGGTGATGATGCGCGCGCCGGCGCCCGGCCTTGCTAGCGGCGCTTGCCGCCGCCCTGCGGCGCCGCCACCTTCGGCGGGATCACCGTCAGCGTGAACGGCTTGGTGACCGAACCGTCGAACGACGACCAGGTGCCGCTGAAGGTGTCGCCAACCAGCTTGCCGTCCCATTGGCCGGAAATGGCGCTGCCGTCCTGCGATTCTTCCAGGAACACCGTGCCGTCGGCGTCGAATTCGCCGGCCAGCAGAATTTTTTGCGACTGGCCGAAGAAGAAATAACCGCCCTCGACGCCTTCGCGCATGTCGTCCTTCTGGCGCAGCCGCGCCTGAATCCGCTGCTCGCCGAGCGTGCCGCCGAACACCGGGGCGGTGGCGAACAGCCGTTCCGGCGCCGATGGCGCGGCGTCGGACGTGATTGCCGGGGCCGATTCCGGGGCTGCCGGCGCCGGTTCGGCCGCGCTGGCGGCGGCCGCTGCCAGCGCCAGCAGCACCGCGCCGATCATCCGCCTCACGCCGCCGCCCACAGGTCGTGCGCGTCGGCGGCGGTCACGGTGACATCGACGAACTCGCCGACCGCCAGCTTGCGGTGCGGCTCGAACGGCGCCTTGACGTACACCACGCCGTCGATTTCCGGCGCGTCGGCGGCCGAACGGCCGATCGCGTTGCCGCCGCGTTCCAGTTCGTCGATCAGCACGCGGATGGTGCGGCCGACCTTGGCCTGCAGGCGCTTCTTCGAGATTTCCTCCTGCAGCAGCATCACGCGGCCGCGCCGTTCCTCGCGCACCTCCTCGGGCACCGGATCGGCCAGCAGATTGGCGGAAGCGCCTTCCACCGGCGAATAGGCGAAGCAGCCGAGCCGGTCGATCTCGGCTTCCTTCAGGAAGTCCAGCAGGTATTCGAATTCGGCTTCGGTCTCGCCCGGAAAGCCGGCGATGAAGGTGGAGCGGATCGTGATGTCCGGGCACAGCGCGCGCCAGGCGCGGATGCGTTCGATGTTCTTTTCGCCGCTGGCCGGGCGCTTCATGCGCTTCAGCACGTCCGGATGCGCGTGCTGTAGCGGCACGTCCAGATACGGCAGCACGCGCCCCTGCGCCATCAGCGGAATCACCTGATCGACGTGCGGATACGGATAGACGTAGTGCAGCCGCACCCAGGCGCCGTAGGGCGCGGCCAGTTCGCCGAGCGCCTCGACCAGCTGCGTCATGTGGGTCTTGAGCGGCCGGCCGTTCCAGAAGCCGGTGCGGAACTTGATGTCGACGCCATAGGCGCTGGTGTCCTGCGAAATCACCAGCAATTCCTTGACGCCGGCCTTGAACAGGTTTTCCGCTTCCAGCATCACTTCGCCGATCGGCCGCGATACCAGATCGCCGCGCATCGACGGGATGATACAGAAGCTGCAGCGGTGGTTGCAGCCTTCGGAAATCTTCAGGTAGGCGAAATGCCTGGGCGTCAGCTTGACGCCCTGCGGCGGCAGCAGATCGAGGAACGGGTCGTGCGGCTTCGGCAGATGCGTGTGCACCGCCGCCATCACCTCGCCGGCGGCGTGCGGGCCGGTCACCGCCAGCACTTTCGGATGTACCTGGGTGATGATGTCCTGACCGTCCGCGTCCTTCTTGGCGCCGAGGCAGCCGGTGACGATCACCTTGCCGTTTTCGTGCAGCGCCTCGCCGATCGCGTCCAGCGATTCCTGCACGGCGGCGTCGATGAAGCCACAGGTATTGACGATCACCAGATCGGCGCCGTCATAGGATTTGGCGGTTTCGTAGCCTTCGGCGCGCAGCCGGGTGATGATCTGCTCGGAATCGACCAGGGCTTTGGGGCAGCCGAGCGAGACGAAGCCGACCTTGGGAGCGGTTTGCGGTGCTTGGGACATAAAAAAACGGGTAACAAGGGAGTCCGCCATTGTACCCGTTCGTTCGCCGCGCCCCGCGCGCGCCTGTTGCGGATTTCAGCCGTTCATTTCTTGTCGACCGGACCACCGAACGGGAAGTTGCCGAACATGCTCTTGGTCTGGTTCTGCATCTGTTCCTGCATCTGCAAAAACAGGTTCTTGCTCTGCTCGATGTAGTTGCTCATCATGCCCTGCATCATCGGCCCCTGGACGTTCATGAACTGCGTCCACATTTCCGGGCTGAACGGCTTGCCTTCGTACAGGCCCTTGGAGTTTTCCGCCAGCTTGTTCTGGATGTCGATGAAGGCCTGGATGTTCTTTTCCAGATAGGAGCCCATCATGCCCTGCATCGCATGGCCGTAGTAACGGATGATCTGCGACAGCGCGGCGCTGGAAAACATCGGCGTGCCGTTGGCTTCTTCTTCCAGGATGATCTGCAGCAGGATGCTGCGCGTCAAATCCTCGTTGGTCTTGGCATCGACCACGGTGAAATCCTCGTTGTCGAGCACCAGCTGCTTGACGTCGGTGAGCGTGATGTAGGAACTGGTCTGGGTATCGTACAGGCGGCGGTTCGGGTACTTCTTGATCATGCGCTCGGAAATTTTTTTGGTACTGTTCATCTGAAAATTCCAGTCATCGCGTCGCAACGCATCTCAAGCCAACAGGAGAAAAACGAACATCCGTTCGCTTTCCGTGTTTTCACATATTGCGTAAAAACCGGGGTTTGCGCAACTATCGGGCGGCGGCCGGCGCGCAGACCGCCGCCGCCCGGATAGCGGCTTGCGACGGACGGCCTCAGCCCATGTGCAGGCCGCCGTTCAGGGAGAAGTCGGAACCGGTCGCGTAACCGCCCTCCTCGGAGGCGATCCAGGCAACGATCGAGGCGATTTCCTCCGGTTCGCCGAGGCGCCGCACCGGAATCCCGGAGACGATCTTTTCCAGCACCTCGGGCCGGATCGCCCGCACCATGTCGGTGCCGACATAGCCGGGCGAAACCGTGTTCACGGTCACGCCCTTGGTCGCCACTTCCTGCGCCAGCGCCATCGTGAAGCCGTGGATGCCGGCCTTGGCGGTCGAGTAGTTGGTCTGGCCGAACTGTCCCTTCTGACCATTGACCGAGGAAATGTTGACGATGCGGCCCCAGCCGCGATCGACCATGCCGTCGATCACCTGCTTGGTGACGTGGAACAGCGAATTCAGATTGGTGTCGATCACCGCGCTCCAGTCCTCCTTGCTCATCCGGCGGAACTGGCCGTCGCGGGTGATGCCGGCATTGTTGACCAGCACGTCGATCTGACCGATCTCCGCCTTCACCTTGTCGAAGGCCGCGGTGGTCGAATCCCAGTCGGAAACATTGCCTTCGGAAGCGTGGATCTCCATCCCTTCAGCGCGCATGTCGGCCAGCCACTTGTCCTTGCGCTGCGAATTCGGACCGCAGCCGGCCACCACCACGTAGCCTTCCTTGCACAGGCGCCGGCAGATCGCCGTGCCGATGCCGCCCATTCCACCTGTTACATACGCGATACGCTTTGCCATACACAGCTCTCCTCTAATGATGGAATGATGATCGCGGGACTTCAGTCCGCCCGCGCCCGGACATAACGCCCCGGTGCCGGCTCGATCGGCTGGTGCGCGGCATTGCCGTAGCGGCGCGGCGCCGCCGTCTGCACGCCGCCATGCTCGGCCAGGAAGGCCGACCATTCCGGCCACCAGCTGCCCGGATGCTCCTGCGCGCTGCGCAGCCAGGTGGCGGCGTCGGCGGCGATGCGATCGGCGCGCCAATAGCTGCGCCGGTTCTTCGATGGCGGATTGATGACGCCGGCGACGTGGCCGGAAGCCCCCAGCACGAAGCGGTTGCGGTTCGGTTTTTTCGGATTCAGCAACGCCGCCGACGCATACGCCGCTTCCCACGGCACGATGTGATCCTCGCGCGAGCCGTACAGGAAAACCGGCGCATTGATCTTGCCGAGATCGAGCGGCTGGCCGCGCACCGTCAACCGGCCCGGCTGCTTCAGCGCGTTTTCCAGATACATGTGGCGCAGGTAATAGCAGAACATCGGCCCCGGCAGGTTGGTGCTGTCGGCGTTCCAGTACAACAGGTCGAACGGGCGCGGTTCCTCGCCCTTCAGGTAGTTGGATTCGACGTAATTCCACACCAGGTCGTTCGGCCGCAGGCTGGAAAACGATGCGGCGAAATCGCGCGCCGGCATCAGGCCTCCCTGCCCGATGGTCTGCTCGCGCATCGCCACCTGCATTTCATCAACGTACACTTCCAGCACGCCGGGATCGGCGAAATCCAGCAGCGTGGTCAACAGCGTCAAACTGGAAAGCGGCTTGTCGCCGCGCCCGTACATCGCCGCCAGCGCCGCTCCCAGCAGCGTGCCGCCGACGCAGAAGCCCAGCGCGTTGATCTGCGGCTGGCCGCTGATTTCCTGCACCAGTCCGATCGCGCGAATCACGGCGTCCTCGATGTAGTCGTCCCAGCCGAGGTGGCCGAGCGACTCGTCCGGATTGCGCCACGACAGCAGGAACACCGTGTGGCCCTGCTCGACCGCATAGCGCACCAGCGAATTCTCCGGCTGCAGATCGAGCAGATAGAACTTGTTGATGCACGGCGGCACCATCAGCAGCGGCCGCTGGTAGACGGTGCGGGTCTGCGGCTTGTACTGGATCAGCTGGAACAGCGGACTCTCGAACACCACCGCGCCTTCGGTGATGGCGACGCTCTTGCCGACCTCGAACGCCGATTCGTCGGTCTGCGAAATACGGCCCTTCTGCAGGTCGGCGAACAACTGGGCGGCGCCGCGCGCCAGACTGGCGCCGCCGCTCTCCAGCAGTTTCTGCTGCGCTTCCGGGTTGGTGGCGAGGAAATTCGACGGCGAGATCGCATCCGTCATCTGCTGGACGGCAAAGCGGATCTTGCGCTTGATTTTCGGCTCCGCCTGTACCGCATCGGTCAGTTCCCCCAGATAGCGCGCATTCAGCAGATAGGCGGCGGCATTGAAGGCGAACAGCGGATTGGCGCTCCAGGCCGGCGCGGTGAAACGCTTGTCAGCCAGCGTCGGCGGCTTCGATTGCAGCGCGTCCTGCCACAACTCGGACAGCCGCCGCATGTAGTCCTGCTGCAATTGCGCGACGCGCGCGGCATCCAGCTGCACGCCGAGTTCTTCCAGCTTCGCCGCGAACCCCGCGGCGTCCGGCACCGTCGGCGGCCTGGCCCAGGCTTGCCAGACGGACGGATCCGACAACTGTGTCAACCAGCGGGAGTAGATGTTCTCGGAAGTGGGCATGCGCGCATCCTCGTTCTCACGTATGGTTACGGCTTTGCGCGGGGATCGGGCTTGTCATGCATATCGTAGCCTTGGCCTGGATATACGTGGTTCTGATGATGGCAATCACCGAGCGCACCGTGGTGGCAGCCATTATGACGTTTTTGCTATACGGTGTGTTGCCTTTGACAATTATTTTGTACCTCGGCGGCGCCACCCGCCGCCGTCGCCGCGCCTGGCAGGCACGCCAGCTGGCCGCGCAGGAAAACACCCTTGCCGGACAGCCTGAACCCGCCGCGCCGGAACCCGCGCACAAGCCGGAAGCATGAGCGCTATGCGCGCCAGATGAAGGAGCCGATGCGGCCGGTGACGCCGTCGCGCCGGTAGGAATAGAAGCGGCGCGCATCGCCGTGGGTACACAGGCCGCCACCCGCGATCGCATCGATACCGACCCCGCGCAACCGCGCGCGCGCCAGCAGATAGATGTCGGCCAGATATTTGCCGGGGCGGGCGGCGATCGGCGCGAACGCCGCGTCCAGCGCAGCGTCGCCGCCAACGAAAGCCTGCCGCACATCCTCGCCCACCTCGAACGCCCTCGGCCCGATCGCCGGGCCCAGCCACGCCAGCAGTTCGCCGGCACCGGCGGCACGCATCGCCGCCACGGTGTTTTCCAGCACGCCGGCGGCAAGACCGCGCCAGCCGGCGTGGGCGGCGCCGACCACCTGGCCGGCGCGATCGCACAGCAGTACCGGCAGACAGTCGGCGGAAAGAATCGCGCAGACCGCGCGCGGCGCGCTGGCGATGGCGGCATCGGCTTGCGGCGGCGCGCTGGCGATGGCGGCATCGGCTTGCGGCGGCGCGCCGGCACCGGCCGCCGCCGCGTCGATCACGGTGGTGCCGTGTACCTGCGCCAGCCAGGCCGGCTCGGCCGGCAGCAGTTGGCGCAGCGCCGCGCGATTCTGCCTGACGTGTCCGGCGTCGTCGCCGACATGGTCGCCCAAGTTCAGTCCGCCGCCACCCGCGCCGTCGTCGTAAGGCGCGGCGCTGACACCGCCGGTGCGCAAGCTGACCAGCGCCGCTACCCCGGCTGGCAACTCGTCCCAATCGGGTCGCAGCACGTCCACGTCAGTCAGCCATCGGCAGCGCGATACCGGCGCGCGCCAGCAGCGCGGCGAAATCGGCCGCCAGCGGCACGCTCCAGGCTTGCGGCGCATGCGTTACCGGATGCTGCAGGCCGAGCTTCCAGGCCTGCAGCGCCTGGCGCGGAAACACCGCAGCCAGATGCGGCTTGCCGTACAGCGCATCGCCGACCAGCGGCAGGCCGAGCGATTGCATGTGGACGCGGATCTGATGAGTACGGCCGGTTTCCAGCCGGCATTGCAGCAGGCTGACCTCGCGGCCATCCAGCTCGCCGCCGGCCAGCCGCTGGAAGCGCGTCAGCGCCGGTTTGGCGCCGACGGCGTGATCGTCCAGCACTGCCATGCGGATGCGATCACGAGGATGGCGGCCGATCGCCCGTTCCACCGTGCCGCTGGCCGGCGCCCGTCCCCAGGCCAGCGCCAGATATTCGCGCCGCACCGTGCGCGCCTGCAGCTGGCGCACCAGATCGGTATGCGCTTCCAGCGTCTTGGCGACCACCATCAAGCCGCTGGTGTCCTTGTCGAGCCGGTGCACGATGCCGGCGCGCGGCACCCCGGCCAGCGCCGGGCAATGATGCAGCAGACCGTTCAGCAGCGTGCCGGACCAGTTGCCGGCGGCCGGATGCACCACCAGCCCGGCCGGCTTGTCCAGCACCAGCAGCGCGGCGTCCTCGGCAACGATCGCCAGCGCCATCGGCTCCGGCTGGAATGCGCTGTCTTCCGGCGCCGGCTGCGGCTGCAGCAACACTTCCTCGTCGCCGTGCACCGGCTGCCTGATGCGGGCGACGGCGCCGTCCAGCGTCACATGCCCGGCCTCGATCCACTGCTGCAGGCGGCTGCGCGAGAACTGCGGCACATGACGCGCCAGCACCTTGTCCAGCCGCACACCGCAATCGGCCGGGTCGAGCCGCAGCCGCAGCGGCGCCAGCTCCGGCCAGCCGTCGTCGCCATCGCCGTCCCGGTCGATCCCGGACACCTCCGGAAACGGCATCTCATCCGGCATTGGAGACGGACTCATCGGCTATAATCGCTTCCTTGTTGATACGCATTCCTGCCAAACGCCATGCTGAAAATGTCATCGAAGTGGTTTGCCGTGCTGGTCGCATTCGTGCTGTCGGGATGCGGCGTGTTTTCCGAGCCGCCGGACGAAACCACCGGCTGGTCGGCCTCGAAATTATACGCGGAGGCCCATGACGAAATGTCCTCGGGCGACTATGAAAAGGCGGTCCGCTATTTCGAGAAACTGGAATCGCGCTATCCGTTCGGCACCTATGCGCAACAGGCGCAGATGGAAATCGCCTACACCCATTACCGCCAGGGCGATCAGCCGGAGGCGCTGGCGGCGGTGGAGCGTTTCATCAAGCTGCACCCGAACCATCCGAACGTCGATTACATGTACTACCTGCGCGGCCTGATCAACTTCAACGACAAGCTCAGCCTGTTCGATTTCCTGGCCAGCGAGGATGCCACCGAGCGCGATCCGAAAGCCGCGCGCGAAGCCTTCGATTCGTTCAAGCTGCTGGTCGAACGCTTCCCCGACAGCGTCTACGCCGCCGACGCCACCGCGCGCCTGAAATACCTGGTCAATGCGATGGCGCAGCATGAAGTGCACGTGGCCAACTATTACTACCGGCGCGGCGCCTATCTGGCGGCGGCCAACCGGGCGCAGACCGCGGTGGCGGAATACCGCGAGGCGCCGGCGATCGAGGAGGCGCTCTACATCATGGTGCGCTCCTACGATGCGCTCGGCCTGCCGCAGCTGCGCGACGACGCCGACCGCGTGCTGAAGCTGAATTTCCCGAACAGCGACCTGGCGGCCAACGGCGGCCGCAAGAAGGCGCCGTGGTGGAAGATCTGGTAACGGCTGCCGCCCGTCAACAAAAAGCCCCGGTGTCGATCCCACCGGGGCTTTTTCTTTTATCGCCGGTTTTTCACCGGCCATCGGGCCGGTTCAATTTTCCAGCCGGCGCCGGAACACCCAGGTGTGCGCATCCGAACTGCCGGCGTCGAACGCATAGCCCTCCGCATCGAACTGCTGCAGCCGCTCCGGCCGCGCCACCCGGTGCTCGGCGGCGTAGCGTGCCATCAGGCCGCGCGCGCGTTTGGCGTAGAACGAAATGATCTTGTAGCGGCCGCCCTTCCAGTCCTGGAACACCGGCGTGATCACCGGATGCTCCAGTTGCGCACGCCGCACCACCTTGAAGTATTCCTCCGACGCCAGATTGATCAGCACGCCCTGCTTGCGCTCACTCAGCAGGCGCTTCAGTTCGGCGGTGACGGTGTCGCCCCAGAATGCGTACAGATCGCGCCCGGCCGGGTTTTCCAGCCGCGTGCCCATCTCCAGCCGGTACGGCTGCATCAGGTCGAGCGGCCGCAGCACGCCGTACAAACCCGATAGAATCCGGATGTGCGCCTGCGCGTAATCGAGCTGCGCCGCCGACAGCGTGGCCGCCTGCAGTCCTTCGTAGACATCACCGTTGAAGGCCAGCACCGCCTGCTTGGCATTGCGGCGGGTGAAGCGCGGTGTCCATTCGGCATAACGCTGCGCGTTCAGGTGCGCCAGCGGATCGGAAATGCGCATCAGGCTGGCCAGCTGCGCCGGCGACCTGGCCTTCAGGATGTCCACCAGCTGCGCCGAGCGCGCCAGGAAATCCGGCTTGCTGTGCTGCTCGGTGACCGGCGGTGTTTCATAGTCGAGCGACTTGGCGGGCGACAGGACAATCAGCATCTTCAGCACATCTCCATACAAAAACTGGCGCCATGATACCGAAACGCATCGTCATCGACACCAACGTCTGCCTCGACCTGTTCGTATTCCGCGATCCGCGCTGGACAGAATTGCTGCAAGCGCTGCGCGATGGCCGGCTGCAAGCAGTGACGCGCGACGACTGCCGGCGTGAATGGCAGATCGTGCTCGGCTATCCGCATCTGCCGCTGGACGCGGCGACGCGGCCGGCCATCGAAAGCGAGTTCGATGCGCTGATCACCTGCCTGCCGATGCCGCCAGCCGGCAACGCCGAACTGGCGCCACGCCTGCCGCTGTGCAAGGATAGCGACGACCAGAAATTTCTCGAACTGGCGCGCGACGCCGGCGCCAGCGCGCTGATCACCAAGGACAAGGCGCTGCTGAAGCTGGCCAGGAAAACCGCGCGCGCCGGCCTGTTCACGATCCTGACGCCGGACGCCTGGCTGGCGCAGGCCGCCGTGCCGGCAGCGGCGCTAGAATGATTCCCTTTCCACCGACCTGTTTCCGCCGATGAACGCCCCGCTCTCTCCCGCCTCCGATTCCGTCCAGCTGACCTCGCGCCTGCCGGCGGTCGGCACCACCATCTTCACGCTGATGTCGGCGCTGGCCGTCGAAAAGAAGGCGGTCAATCTCGGCCAAGGCTTTCCCGATTTCGATTGCGATCCGGCGCTGGTGGAGGCGGTGGCGGCGGCGATGAAAGGCGGCCTGAACCAGTATCCGCCGATGACCGGCGTGCCGGCGCTGCGGCAGGCGATCGCCGCCAAGATCAGCCGCCTGTACCGGCGCGACTACGATGCCGACGCCGAAATCACCGTCACCGCCGGCGCCACCCAGGCGCTGCTGACGGCGATCCTGTGCGCGGTGCATCCGGGCGACGAAGTGATCATCATCGAACCGGCCTACGACAGCTATCTGCCGGCGATCACGCTGGCCGGCGGCCGCGCGGTGCCGGTGCAGATGGAAGTCGGGCCGAACGGCTACACGGTGCCGTGGGACAAGGTGGCGGCGGCGGTCGGGCCGAAAACCCGGCTGATCCTCGTCAATTCACCGCACAACCCGACCGGCTCGATCCTGCGCGCCGCCGATCTGGCGGCGCTGGCCGGCATCGTGCGCGGCACCGGCATCCTGATCCTGTCGGACGAAGTCTACGAACACATGGTCTACGACGCCGCCGGCCATCGATCGGTCTCGTCCGATCCGGAACTGGCGGCGCGCGCCTTCGTCGTCTCCAGCTTCGGCAAGACCTACCACGTGACCGGCTGGAAGGTCGGCTACGTCGCCGCGCCGGCGGCCCTGACACGCGAATTCCGCAAGGTCCACCAGTTCAACGTCTTCACCGTCAACACGCCGATGCAGCACGGACTGGCCGCCTACATGGCCGACCCTGCGCCGTATCTGGAACTGCCGGCGTTCTACCGCCGCAAGCGCGACCTGTTCCGCGCCGGCCTGGAACGCACCCGGCTACGGCTGCTGCCGGCCGACGGCACCTATTTCCAGTGCGTCGATTATTCGGCGGTATCCGATCTGCCGGAAGTGGAATTCGCGCAATGGCTGACCGCCGAGATCGGCGTCGCCGCGATCCCGGTATCGGCCTTCTACAGCACGCCGCGGGAATCCGGCATCGTGCGCTTCTGCTTTGCCAAGAAGGACGACACGCTGCGCGGCGCATTGGCCCGCCTGGAAAAAATATAGGGGAGTATACGGTCAAAACGACCGGCTGGCGCCCGCCACAGGCCGGTATCAAGGGGAGTATGCGCCGCCGACGGGCGGCGCGGCAGCAATTCTATTTGGCGTAGCGCTGCATCATCAGGTCCTGGCTGATCTTGCGATCGGCATTCACCTTCTGCACCGTCGGCCGCTCGCCCATCGCCTTCAGGTAAGCACGCACCGGCAGTTCCGCCAGCATGTCCTCGCCATAGATCACCTTGGTCGCCAGCGACACCAGCGGCAGATGCACGATCGCCGCGCAATCGGCCAGCGTGAAGCGGTCGCCGCCGATGAACGGATCAAAGCTCGCCAGCCCGGCGAACGCCTTGATGTTGCGCGCCAGCAGCTTCTGCACGCGGGTACGGGTTTCTTCCGACACGCTGCCGCCGAAAAACGCTTGCGGATACAGTTCGCGCGCCACCAGTTCCAGATGCAGTTCCAGAAACACGATCAGTTCGCGCACGCGGGCGGCGGCGAACGGCTCGGCCGGCAGCAGCGGATGCTCGGGATGCAGGGCTTCGATGTACTCGGCGATCACGATCGATTCGCGCAGCACGCCATGCTCGGTTTCCAGGAACGGCACCTTGCCGAGCGGCGAACGCGCCAGCAGCGCCGGCGAACGATCGGTCCACGCCACTTCCTCCTCGAACGGCACGCCCTTTTCCAGCAGGCCCAGTTTCACCTTGTTGTAGTAATTGCTGGCGGAAAAGCCGCATAACTTCAGCATGGAGTCTCCTTGATGAGTCGATTATCGGGGGACCGATGATAACCCGGAGCAAGTGTTGGCGCGTGACGGGCGGCGCGGCTGCGGCGGCGTTCGTCGTTCCGGCAAAGGCCGGAACCCGGCGCCGTTCGCCGTCACCTGAAATACCGAATTCCGGAATCACCAACGGCGACGACGCGGCCCTGAATGGCAAGCGACAGCGGGGCCGGATATTGGCTCAAGCGTGGGTCGCCTCTTCCAGCACTTCCGAAATCCACTGGTTCAGGCTTTTGCCGGATGCCTCGGCCTTGACCGCGGCGGCGGCATGAACTTCGGGAGGAACACGCAGCATCAGTTTTCCCGAAGCGGCTTTTTCAGGTTGCCGACCGGTGGCTTGGCAATCCGCCAAATAGTGTTTGATCGCCGCATGAAAATCGGCAATCAACTCAGCCGGCGTCTCCCCATGAAAACTGATCGAATCGTTGAGCCCCAGAACCCGACCAATGAGAATCCCATCTTCGGGGTCGAAATCGACACGAGCCGTATAGCCCTTGTAGCTCAGAGTATTCAGCTTCATGGCGTGATTCCTTGTGAAAGCAGCAGTGCACGGAGTTCTTCAACCTGGTAGCGCTTTGCTTCCTTGCCGGGGGGGGGACGATGAGGGTAGAGGCGCTTGCCATTGAATTCAAACACGACCCGAGATCCCTCCCCTTCGCGGACCTCACCTCCTACAGCCGCGACGAGAGCCTCGATGTCCGAAAACAGGATGTTCGACCGGGTCGGCTTGTCGAATACGGCCTGCAAGGTTTTGGCGTGTTTGGACTTCATGTGGAATGATATCGTTTTTTGATATCAATGCAACACCATTCCAGGTCGTGCCATTCCGTCGCGCCCGGCGCCCCTCAACCCGCTTACGGCTGCGCCGGCAATTGCTGCAACTGCTGTTCGACGAAGGCGCGCAATTGGGGCGACAGCGTGTTGCCGCTGGCGGCCCGGGAGAAGGCGTCGCGCGCTTCGTCGGCATGGCCGGCTTCGCGCAGAGAAATTCCCAAACCCATCCACCAAACATCGTTGGCCGGCGTCAGCCGCAGCGCCTGCCGGTAATGCTCGATCGCTTCCGGATGGCGTTTTTCACGCTGCAGCAGCGCCGCCAGAAAGGCCTGGTAGTCGGCACGCTCGGCGGCGTGCGGCAGGCCGCGCTGCAAGGTATCGAGCGCGGCACCGGTGGCGCCCTGCTCGACCTGGATGCGTGCCAGGATCATCGCCATGCCGCTTTGCGCCGGATCGAGCCGCAAGCCGGCCTGCAGCAGATCGACCGCCGCCTGCGGTTTTTTCTGATCCAGCAGCAAACCAGCCAGCGTCTGCCGTGCCGCCGCGTGGCGCGGGTCGGCGGCCAGCGCCTGTTCCAGCGCCGCCTGAGCATCGCCGACATCGCCCTGCTGCAGTGCGCGCAAGCCGCGTCGATAGGCATTCTCCCCCCGCTCCTGCGGGGTCAGCGGCTGAATATCCTTGACCGGCGCCGGAGCCGACGGCTGGCTACTGGCGACAGGCGCAACCGGCACCGATGCCGCCGGAGCGCTTTCCGCAACGGGCGCCACTGGTGCCGGGGCAAGCGGTTTCGGCACCGGCGCCGGCTCCGCCGCTGCGGCGGCCACCGGCGCGACCGGCTTGGGTTCCGGCGCCGCCTTGGCAGTGGCGCGCTGCGGCGGTTGAAGCGTTTCCGGTGCAGGCGCGGGAAGCCGCGCGGCCTCCGGCTTGCCGGCCGCTACCGCCACCGGGGCAGGCACTTCGGTGGCCGGCTTCACCGCCGGCGCCACCTCGCTACTCGCGGCCGACGCCGCAACCGGTGGCGGCTCCGGCACAGCAGGCGGCGCCGGCTGTGCCACCGTCACTGCCGCCGGCGTGGTCCTGGCGGTCAGCGGCGCCATTGCCGGACGGTTCGGCCGCAGTTGCGTCCACAGGCCGGCGCCGATCAGCACCAGCAGCAACAACAGCAGCACGCCCCACGGCGCGCTGCGACGCGGCGCCGTCACCGCGCGCACCTGTGATGCTTCCACCGCCAGCGGGGTGCCGCTGCCGCGTCGGTCGAGGTCCTGCAACATCTGATTGATCAAGCTCATTTGAGTACCAGCCAGCCGATGCCGGCCGCCGCCAGAAAAGTAAAACCGCCGAACCACCACCAGCGCCGCCGCCGCCCAGCCGCCGCCGGCGTATCGGCGGCGGCGCCGGCGACGTGCCGCGCCAGCACCTGGCGCCGCCCTTCGCCGTAGGCCAGCATCAGCGACTTGTGCGCGAGGATGTTGACCAGACGCGGAATGCCGCCGGAAGCGCGCCGCAGCGCGACGATCGCGCCGTGCGTGAACAGCCGTCCGCGACTGAAGCCGGCAACCCGCAGCCGGTGGGTCAGATAACGTTCCAGATCGGCCGCTGTCAGCGGCCCAAGGTGATAATGAAAAGTGATGCGCTGCGCCAGCTGGCGAATCGACGGTTCGCGCAGCTTGCGGTCCAGCTCCGGCTGGCCGAACAGCACGATCTGCAACAGCTTGCGCTTTCCGGTTTCCAGGTTGGTCAACAGCCGCAGCGCCTCCAGCGTTTCCAGCGGCATCGCCTGCGCCTCGTCCAGACACAGCAGCACGCGGCGGTCCGCCGCCGCCAGTTCCAGCAGGCGCTGCGTGATCGCCTTCAACACCTGATGCTGATCAGCATCGCGCTGCAGTTCCAGCCCCAGTTCGTCGGCCAGCGCCAGCATCAGGCTGCGCGGCTCAAGATAGGGATTCGGAATGTAGGCGGTGACGAACTCGGCGCCCAGCGTCGCCAGGAACTTGCGGCACAGCAGCGTCTTGCCGGTGCCGACCTCGCCGGTGATCTTGATGAAGCCCTCGCCGCTGCCGGCCGCGACCAGCAGCGTATTGAGCGCCTGTTGCGAACCGGCGCAGGCGAAAAAGAAATCCGTGTCCGGCGTGATGCCGAACGGCGGCTCGCGCAGGCCGAAGTGCTGCTGGTACATGCGCAGGCTAGTTGGCTTCCGGCGCCATGCGCGGCGCCATCTCCTTGATGCGGCCCTGGCTTTCCAGGATGTCGCTGTCCCAGCTGGCGCCATCCTTGACCACGGTGGTCTTCAGCAGAATCACCAGTTCGCGCTTTTCGGTGATCTGATTGGTGTTGCGCGCCAGCAGGCCGAGCACCGGAACGTTGCCGACACCCGGCAGCTGCGAACGGTCGGAAATGCTGGCCTGCCGCATCAGCCCGCCGATGGCAACGATCTGGCCGTCCTGGCCGCGCACCACGCTGTCGGTTTCCGACACCGCCGACGACGCCAGCGGCAGATTCAGGCGGCCGTTGGTGCCGCCCAGATCAATGGTCTTTTCCACCGTGCTGACCTTGCTGACCGACGGATGGATGTGCAGCGTGATGTAGCCCTCGTCGTCGATCTGCGGCGTCACGTCCAGCGCCACGCCGGAAAAGAATGGCTGCAGCGTCACCGACGGCGTGGTGGTGGTGGCGGTACCGGTAGTGGTGGTGGTGCTGACGTTGGTGACGAAGAATTCGTCGGTGCCGACCTTCAGCACCGCCTTCTGGTTGTTCAGCGTGGCGATGCGCGGGCTGGACAGCACATGCACGTTGCCCTGGGTTTCCAGGAACGACAGCAGCGCGGCGAAATTGCTGGTCTGGAAGGCCAGCCCGAACAACCCGCCCATGCCGTTGGCGGCGCCGCTGATCAGATTGCTGCCCGGCGTGCCGGTCAGGTTCGGATTACCCGGCCCGGACTGGCCGCTGATCGGCCCGGTCGGCTGCAGCACCGAACTGGGCGACAGGAAACCGCCGGAAAAGCGGCTGTTGCCGCCGGTATGGAAAGCCGCCCAGTTGATGCCGGCCTGATAGCCGTCGGACAGCGACACTTCCATGATCTTCGCTTCCAGAATCACCTGACGGTCCACCGCCAGCTGGGTCGCCTTCAGGTAGGCGGCGACGTTGCGCAACTCGTCCGGCAGCGCCCGCACCACCACCACGCCGGACTGCGGGCTGACCACCACGCTGCGCCCTTCCTTGTTGCCGACGATCGATTCCAGCGATGCCTTCAATTCACCCCAGAAATCGCTCTTGGAAGTGGTCTTGATCTTGCTGGTGTTGACAGCCTGGGTGCTGCCGGGAGTCGGCGTCGGCGGCAGCACGCCGCCGGGCAGGCCGACGTTGTTGCTGTTGAGCGGCGCATCGCTGACCGAACCGGAGGTGACGCGGATGTCGGAAGTGCCGTCGCGGCTGCCGGTCAGGTAGTTGACCTTGAATACCCGCGCCTGGATCGTCAGCGGCTTGATGTAGATGCGCCGGCCCTCGACCTTGTAGTCGTAGCCGTACAGGTCGCGCATCGCATCGAGCGCCTCGAACAGCGTCACGTCCTTCAGGTTGGCCGAGATGGTGCCGGTGACATCCGGATGCACCAGCATGTTGTAGCGGGTGCCGGCGACGATGGCGTTGAAGAACTGCTGTGCCGGCGCATTGTTGAACGCCACGTTGAAGCGCTCCTCGACCGGCGGCTTGGCGGCCGGTACTTCGATCTTCAGCGGCGGCAGCAGCGAGGCCGCCACCGCGTCCGGCGCGGCCGGCTTGGCGTTGGCCTGCGCGGCCTTCTGCAATTCGGCGTTGAGCAGCTCGTGGGTTTCACGCTGCACGGTATTGGCGGCGCAGCCTGCCAACAGCAGGACGGCAAGGGCGGGGAGAATTTTTCGCATGTTCATTTCCGTTTTTTTCACTGCGGATGTCATTTCTTGGGACGGACGGCACGGCCGGCCGGCTGCTTGTCGAGATCGGGGAACAGTTTCAGCGTCAGCACTTCGCCACCGTGGCGCAGTTCCGCCTCGCTTTCGGTGACGCGAACCAGACGGAAATCGCCGTAGTTCTGCCCGAGCGCGACCGTCTGGCCGCTGATGATGGCAAGCCGGCGCACCGGCGAAATCATCACCGACTGCAACACCGGCCCGGACTGCGGCCCGGCTTCGGCCGGCGCCGCCAGTTGCGCCGGCGGCCGGGTCGGGTCCGGCAGACTGGCGGCGGCAGCGTTCCCGGCTGCCGCCGCCAGCGCCACAGCCAATACGGCAAAGCGGCGCGCGCGCATTACAGATTCATCCATGTCTTGTCCAGGCTCAAGGTGTACAAGGTCAGCGTCAGGTGCGCCTGCGGCCATGCTTCGACCCGCAGTTGCGCCTTGCCCCAATACAGCTGCCACGGCATCGCTTCCAGTTCCGCCATGTAGCGCAGCATGTCCGGATAGCCGCCGGCCACCGTGATCTCGACGCCGTGGCGATACACGGTGCCGAAACCGTCGGCCGCCGCGTCCGCGGCAGGTGCCGGCGTGGCGGGGGTGGTAGCGGCTGTGGCGGCTGCAGCGGCGGCCTCATCCGCCTTCTTGTCGGCGGCGGAGGCCGGTGCCAGGTCGGACACCGGCAGCGTCTTCAGCGACACCAGTTGCAGGCGGCCGTCGCGCTTCAGGATCGCTTCCAGCAAGGCCGGCATCTTTTCCGGTGCCACCAGCGCATCCTGGGTCTTTTGTAGCTCGGCGCGCAGCTGCGCGGCACGTTGGCGCGCCTGTTCCAGCTGCTGGCGCGGCAGCGCATCCGGATCGGTCGCCTGCGCCCGCACCTTCTGCTGGATCACGGTCTGGATCGCGGTGATCTGCGCCTGCTCGCCGGTGATGCGCTGCGACAGCAGTTTCTGCTGCTTGAATTGCGGATCGAGCAGCAACAGATTCAGCAGCACCAGCAGGATCACCGCCGCCATCAGGAAAATCAGCACCCGCTCGCGCAGGCTCATCGCGTCGATCCGGGTCGAAAGCTTTTGCCAGTATGAATTCATTTGCCCTTGGCCCCCGCAGTGTCGGCCGCGCTGCCGGCCAGGCCGGCCGATTGCAGCCGGAATTCGATATAGCGCGGCGCCGCTGGCGCGCCGCCCTGCTCTTCGGCCGGCTCCACCGGCGGCTGACGCATTTCCAGCATCGCGAACGACTTGCCGCGCATCACCGGCTCGCGCGTCAGGCGGCCGATGTAGGCCGGTACCAGCTCCGGCCGCAGCGTGCCGCCCTGCAGCGCCATGTCATTGCCGGCACCGTGGATCGTCAGCCCGGTCAGCCACAGGCCATCGGCGGCTTGGCGCGCGAACGCCCGCAGGTATTCTGAATAGCCGGCGGTGTTGCCGATTTCCCCGGTCTGCAGGATGTCGAACACCTGCTGCAGCGCCTTGACGTCGGCGCCCGCCTTGCGCAATTCCTCGGCCAGCTTCGGATCGGGCTGGCGCGTGCCGAATTCGGCATCGATGCGCGCCTGCTGCGCCTGCGCCTGCGCCAGCTGGGCGCTGGTCTTGTCGGCCTCGGCGCGCAGCCCGGTCGAACGGTAGCCGATATACAGCGCCACCAGCAGCACACCGAGCAGGATCAGGCCGAGCGCCTGCGCCATCGTCGCCGCCGAAAAATACTTTTTCTGCCGCAGCAGGATCGGATTGAAAAGATTGATCTGCTGGCTCACAACGATTTCTCCTCATGCCGCAGTGCCGCACCCAGGGTCAGGAAGTAACGCTCCTGCTGATCGGCGCCGCGCAATGCCTCGACCGCCGACAGATCGAACAGGCTCGACAGGTCCAGCGTCTCCACCGGCAGGTACAGGTTGGCCGACAGATATTCCTGCAGTGCCGTGCCAGCCCCGGCCAGCGGCGCCAGCACCAGCTTGCCCAGGGTGATGAAGTGGTACTGGCGGTCGCAATGGTCGAGCGAGCGCTGCAGTTCCAGATTGATCCGCTCCAGACTGGCTTCGCGCTGCCCGGCATCGGCCAGCTGTTCGCGGCGCACGTCGATGCGGCGCGACAGATACAGTTCGCCGCCGTAGGTCACGGTCAAAAGCCCGCCGTCGGCACCGAAGGACAACAAGGCCAATCCGCGTCCGGGCGGCTCCAGCAACGCCGCGACGTTGCGCTGCGCCATTTCCGGCAGGTCGATCACCGACAGCGGAATCCTTGCCGCGCCGAACAGTTCCTGCCGCTGCGCGATCAGCTGATTGCGCGCCGCGACCACATACATCGAATGGTTGCGCGCCGGCGCATCCTTTTCCGGCGGCACGTCCAGCACGTCGATGGTGGCGTCATCGACATGGAAATCCAGCATGTCTTTGACGCGCCAGCGGATCGCCACCTTCAGCTCGTCCGGCGGCACGCTCAGCGCATCCACCAGCAGCAACTGATATTCATTGGCCGACAGCAGCGTGGTGCAGTCGCGGCGGGCGGCGTCAAAGTCCTTCGCCAGCCGCTCCAGCGCCACCGCCGTCGCCGCCTTCGCCAGTGGATAAAAGGCCGCCCGCTCCACCTTGGGCGGTGCGCCATCGACGCGCCGCATACAGACCGCGACAACGCCATCCGGCTGCGGACTGACCGCCAGCCAGCCATCGCGTTTCCTGTTTTTTCCAAATAAGGCCATGCCGTTCGCTACCTCAAAATGTCGCCCGAAATTAGGGGATTCCCCCAGGACTGTCAATTCGTTCCGGCGGTGGAATTTCCGGCACCGCGCCGTGCCACCACCGCTCAATACAGTTCGCGCAAATAAATCGTTTCTCCCGGATTCTTGTAGACGCCGAAACTCGCACGGGCACGCGGATCATGGTCAAAGCCGGGGTCGCACCAGTGGCCTTGCAGATAACTCATATTGGCGCCGTCCGCGTTCCCCAATGACGGACAGGATTGGTCCGGCCCCGAGCCACTTCCCAGCTTGACCGCCAGATCGAGGCTGCCGGCGCGGTTCGGCTTCAGCACCAGACTGCCCTTACCCCCCGTCAGTGCGATCGGACCAGGAGCAAGATCGGCAATACCGGCCGGCATCCGCACGACATTCGCAGCATTCAGCGCGGTACAGCTATCGTCGCCATTGGTGATGAAGGCGATGCCATTCCAGTATTGCGCCTCGACCGGCACCGGCAAATCCAGCCGCTCCGTACCGAACGCATTGGACAGTTTCAGCCGGCCGAAACGCAGCGAGGTGTCGCCGCCGATCTGCGCATGGTCCCGCGCCGGCGCCGGCGAGTCGATGCCGAGGTCATAGTCGGCCAGAGTCACGCCGTCATCGTCGGTCGGCGCGATGCCGAAGCGCAGCGTGAACGGCCCATCCGGATCGTTCTCGCGCGCGAACTGGAAACCGCTCGTCACGTTCGCCACACCCTTGACCCAGGTGCCGCCGCTGGTCTGGGGCACCAGCCGGTTGGGCGTGATCGTTCCGCCCTCGACGCTCTGCGCGCCCAGATTCAATTTGGCCCACTGGCTCAAATCGAATCTGGCGGAAATGCCGCTATCGTAGTTTCGCGTTACCGCGCCGCTGGCGTTTTTCGCGGTCAGCGTGAAATCGGCCCGCAGCGGTTCATCCATGTAGGTGAACAACGACGCCGGCGTGCAGGACAGGTCGGCGCGGTTGGTCAAGGTGGGTGCCGACAGGTCGAAATGATCCGGCACAAAGCGGCCGACTGTCGTCAGTGCCGAACAGATGTAAAGGCCATCGCATGTTGCCGGCGTGTGATCCTCAGGGTTAGTAGCGTCCACGTCCGCGAAATGAGTGTCCTGCAACTGCAACTGGAACGCGCCGGCCTCGCTGTAGCTGGCGGTATTGGTCGTCACCGTGCCGGAACCGCTCCAGCCCGATACGTTGACGGTGCCGGGAACACATCCGGTCGGCGAGCAGGACAGCACGGTCGCGGCCGGGCTGCCGGAATATCTACTGGTATTGGTGACGGCCTGGAGGGTAAAAGGCCGTCCGGCCTTGTGGCACACGGACTCGGCACACCTGGTGCCGGGATTGTCATTGTCTAACTGACGGCCAGTTCCGGCGCTCTGCCAATCGGTATCCTTGGCAGTAACCACGAACGCCGCCGGCCGGATCGCAAAATGGTCATTGGAACAGCCGACCGCGCTGGCCGTGCCGGTGGCCGGATAGCTGACGCGCACGGCAACGTTACGCCAGGCGTCATTGACCGTAAACGCCACCGACTTCTTGCGGCCATTGTCAGCCGCCGTGAATGCCGGATTCGTCGCCAGCGACTGGATCACCGGCCAACCCGCATTGCAGGCGTTCGCATCCAGCGTTCCGCCGGCACTGGCATCCAGCAATTCCACTTTGACCGCGCCGGTGAAGGAAGTCAGGATCGCGTTTTTGGCGGTGTTGAGCGCGACCAGGTCGAGAACGAACTGGGTTCCGGCGATCTTGGTCTGGACCACGCCGCTGATCGCATTGGCCGGAGTGTTGGCGTCGAAAGCGTTGAAGCCGCCTACATCGCTCGGTATCGGCGGGACTGGAACATCCGGGCAAATGGGCGGAATGACAAGCGATGCATCATTGACTCTGCTGGTCGGATCGAGCGTCACCGTACCGCTGGCACTGGTGACGGAGCCGCGAACACGCGCCTGATATCCCACGTTGATTGCACCACTGCCAGTCGTGATACTGCCGCCGACCTGACCCTCTTGCGCCAATGCCACGTGGCCGGAAGTCGTAATGACGTTTCCAGCGACCTTCGCCCTAAAGTTGATATCGACCGGTCCAGTTTCACCTGACACACTTCCCGCTATACCTACCTCATTTCCGGTTACCACGCCACCCGGCCCGCCATAGACATTTCCGCACACTCTGCTTTGGAAGCCGATATTGATATAGCCTCGTACCGCACTCAGATTGCCTTTGATGTCGGCCTTGGTATTCAACAGGTTTATGCTCCCGGAAGAACTGATCACCGATCCCCCTACGGAAACAAAATCTGAAAACCTGATATCGCCGACAGTCTCGACATTTCCACCTAAAATATCGGACGTCCCCCCCGTAATGGATTGCGCCGTGATGTTCGCGTAGATCTCGGTCTGGTATCCCAGCGTAAGCGTCCCGCTGATTTTCAGCGTCAAATCAGAAGCCGCTCCACCAGAATTGATTTTTGCATTCTGCGTACTGAATGCCCCATTGACGGTAATCGTCGCCGGCTTGGGCGAGCCAATGGTGATCGTATCGTTGTAGCCGAGCGCAAGCGGGCCACATGTGTAGTTGGGGCCACTACCGCTACACCCATTCGGCATATTCCCGGGAAAGACATAGTTGATCGCATACACCGGTACACAAGCAAACAGATAAAGCGTGGCCCATGCCACGAGACGCGCAATCGCCCTCGCCAGTCCCCGCAACGGCGGCTGGAAGAAAAACGCGAATCTCTGCGCATCTGCTGAATTTGTCTTTTGCATCGTCACATCTCAAAATCGGCGCGGATCGCTTCCGCGTCAATAATTCTCCCTGACATACACCATTTCGGTCGGATTCTTGTAGGCGCCAAAGCGCACGCGGGCGCGCGGGTCGCGGGCGAAATCGGTCCCGCACCACTGGCTCTGCAGATAGGCCATGCCGGCGCCGGTCGGCTGGGTTGCGCTGACCACCTTCGCCGGGCAGGATTGATCGTCGCCCGCGCTGGTGCCGGCCAGCTTGATCGCCAGATCGACACTGCCGGTCGCCGCCGGTAACGGCTTGGTGAGTTTGAGGCTGCCACGCCCGCCGTTCAGCGTGCCGATCCCGGACAGGTGGCTGGCGCCCATGTTGGCCGCAGTCAAATTACCAGTGTAAGTGCCGAGTACCAGGTTGACGCCGGTCAGCGGCGAACAGCTGTCATCGCTGTTGGTGATGAAGGCGACGCCGTTCCAGAACTGCGCTTCCAGCGGAACCGGCAGATCGAACTGGTCGTGGCCGAAGGCGTTCGACAGCTTCAGCCGCCCGAAGCGGATGGCGCTCTGGCCGATCTGCCGGTGGTCGTTGCCAGCCGGCGTATCGATGTCGAGGTCGTAGGCGGCGGTCTGCAGTGCAATGCCGTCGCCATCCACCGGGGCGATGCCGAAGCTGGCTGAATAGGGACCGTCCGGCCGCTGCGGCCCTTGCAAGCGCTGCAGCAGGAACTGCAGCGTAACGTCGGCCGCCACGCCACCGGCCCAGGTGCCGGTGCTGGACAGCGTTTGCAGCCGGTCGGTCAAGCGCGTCCCGCCGGCAGCGCCATCCAGCGCGCCCAGCCTGAAATTGTCCGGCGCGCTCAAAACCAGTTTGGCCAGATCATCCCTGTAGTTTTCGGTAGTGACGCCACCGGCGTTCCTGGCGGTGAGCGTGAACGTGGCCTTCAGCGGTTCATCCATGTAAGTGAAGCTGGAAGCCGGGTTGCAGGCCAGATCGGCGCGGTTCGACAGCGCCGCGCCGGTCAATTCGAAATAACTCGGCACGAAACGGCCGAAACTGGCATCTTGCACCAGACCGAAATTGCAGCCGTACTTGCCATCACCATTTTTGGTATTGGCGTAACTGTCGGCGACGCAGTCGCCCTTGGCGCTGACGCTGTCGATGCCGGTCCAGCTGGCGGCACGCAGCACGTCGCATTGCGCCACAGTGGTGCATTCGGAGGCGCTGGCAACGCCGTCGTAGACGCCCCGCAGAGCGGTGGCGTTGCTGCCGGGGTCGTAACCCGGCAGGGTCAGAACGCCGACTTCGCTGTAGGTGAACATGCTGCCGGTGGCAATCGAATTCGGCGTCCCCGAAACGGCAGCACCGAAAGTACCCAGCAGGTCGCCGGCCTTGACGGCCGGAGCTTTGGGCTTGATCGCCTTGCTGTCGATCTTCGGTACGCCGGTGTAGCCATTGGCCGAGCCGGCGATGCCAAGGATGGTCGCCAGCAGCCCGAACTTGTCGCCGCCGGCTTTCAGGATCGGTGTGCCGCTGTTGCCGGTCTGGGTGGCATTGCTGGATGCCAGTGATGAAATAGCGGTCGGCCGCACCGAAAAACTGTCGGTCGCGCAAGCGGTAGTGGTGCTGTCGCCGATGATCGCCACGACGTTCCGGTAAGCCGAATTCAGCGTGAAATTGCCGGAGCGCTTCTGTCCCTGATCGGAACTCTTGAAAGTCATGCTCTGGCTTGCCAGCGCCGCCTTGTTGCGGCAGGCCGTGCTGCAGTAGTTGGTCTGGGTGCTGTCCAGCACGCAAGCGCCGTCGCTGTTGTCGACCAGTTTCACCGTCACCAGCTTGCCGGTGGTTCCGCCATAGCTTTTCTGTAGCTGGTTGTTGTCCAGCGCCGCCACGTTCAACTGGAACGGCACGCCCATCAGCTTGGTATAGATATGCCCGTTCAGATAGTTCTGCACCGCGACGTAGGGGGAAACCGAGGCGTTGCCATAGCCTTCGTCGATGGCGTTGAAGTCGCTGGCGCTGCCGCCGCCGGGCGGATACACGGTTTGTGCGCAGATGCGCACGCTGCCGATCTCGTGGATATTGGTCGAACCGCCGGTAGAGCCGGTGAATGAAATCTGCCAGTTGTCGGGGACCGGAGCCTGAGCGCTGTTGGACGCATACACGTTCGGTATGTTGACCTGATTGACGTAGCCGCTGCCGATGTCCCGGTTCACCACGACCGCGGCCACCTTGTTGCCGGCCGTGTAGTTGCGGGCATCGACGATCACCTGATAGTTGTGGCCGGGCGCCGGCGAGGAGGAGTTGCGGCTGTCGATGCTGGGCGATACCGCGGTCTTGCCGCCGATCCAGTTGTAACCGCTGGCCGCGCTGCCGGAACCACGCACACCGATCGATTGCGCCACCGCGCCGGGGCCGCCGATACGACCTTCGGTTGGATTCGAATAATTGCCGAATTCATCCAGCGCGACACCGATCCACCCACCGGCAAAACCCGGACAACCGCCAGCCTTGCCGCAGTCGGCTCCAACCTTTTGCGCATAGCCGAGCGAGCCGCCGAAGGCGCCCGGCACCGCCGGCACCGCGTAGTCGGACAGCGTTACCGCGACGCCGTCGGCACCACTGCCGTAGTAGGCATACAGCTGGAATTCCACCGAAATGTAGTTGCCGGCAGCCGGGAAGATACCCGGTACGGTCGCCGCCTTGGCGTTGTTGGGACTGTTGTCAGTCAGTTGCAGACGACCAGAACTCACGATGCGCGGCACGATGCCGGTATCGTCGCTGGTGGAAGGAATCCAGTTGGCGCCGAAGATGGTGGACGGATTCAGCGAAGTACGAGCGAACTGGTCGCAGACGCAGGTCAGGTTGTTGGGAATGCCCGCCCCGGTGGGTTGCACGCAGAACGGCTTGGGTATCGTATAAACCTGCCCGGTAAAACCGCCGCTGCCGATACTGCCGCCCAAGGGATTGCCGTCGCCATCCTTGATGGTTCCGCGATCGACCAGATTCAATCCCAGGCTGCCGTAGCCATCACCGCCGACCGTCGCCGTCACCGTCCAGGTAGTGCCGCTGCCGCTCAGGCCGGTAATCGTCGATCCTGCCAGGGTGTCTCCCTGCACCAGGGCAAAATCGGCGAGGCTGACACCATAGGCCGGCACACTGAAGTTCACCGTCCAGCTGACCGTACTGCCATTCGTGGCCGGATCGGCGCCAGCACGGTTGATGGCGGTCACGGTGAACCACGTATAGTCAACCACGACCTGGATATGATCGACGGATATCGTTTGCGCGTTCCCGCCCGAGCTGTTCTTGGCGGCGGCAAATGCCACGCCGAAATTGCCGGCATTGATGTCCGTCGCCGTCCAGCCGGTTCCCCACAAAAAGCCGGGACCGCCATGCGGCTCCACGACATCGGTTGTCGTATAGGTAGTACCGGTTGCGGTTTCGCTGCCCACCACCGCGCCCCCCTTGACGATGCGCACTGACTCATCCCGGCTGCCACTATTCGCGGTACTGCTGGATTTGCGCTCGACATTGACCGTAATACCGTTGATGACCGCTCCGGCCGGAATGGAAAACCCGTAGCCGTTGCACCAGAGATAGCGAGAAGGGTCGCGGTTGAGTACGGCGGTGGCATAGCTGCCGTCACTGGCCCTGGCACGATCGGGATTGCTCCAGTTAACCGTGCCGACCCCGCTGTTCACCACGCAGTTCGACGGGCTGCGCGCCACGCTGATCGCCAGGGCGGAACCAATCTGAAACAGGCAGACCAGCAACACCACCACAGCGAACAGCACATGACGCCAACGACGGTTTCCCATCGGCGTCACGTGCCTGCCCGGTTGCGGCAGTGGATTGCCAAAGACTTGCCTGTCCATGTTCCTGCTCACGAAAAATACGCATACTCACCCGGAGTATGCCTAAAAAATCACCTGTTCCGAGTACCTAAAGCCCGGATCAAAAAATACTCCCCTATTTACTTACCGTCACCTGTATCTGCCGTTCCACACGGTTGAATTTCCCATCCTGCCCGGACTTTGCGGTAGAGGTAATGGCGTACACCGACACCGGCGTCTCTCCTTCGGTGTACGCCGACGCCGTACATGTCACCTCCACCATAAAGCCATCGAGGGCCAACGATCCGGGCGCGCAACTCGTGTTCCGCAGCGCCTGGTATATGCCCCACTCCGCTCCCGCGCGCGCCGCCTGATACGCCTGGGCACCGCGCACGTCCATCGCCGAGGTGGTGTGCTGAATGCTGGAAAACGTCGCCATGAAGGCACCGAGTACCGCCAGCACCACCAGCAGGAACAGCGCCGAAACGATCGAAAAGCCGCGCTGTCGGCATGACGACGACCAAGCCAAACCGTGCCGCCGCGCCCCGTCATCCCGGCACAGGCCGGAATCCAGCGGCTTTCGTTCACCGCCACGACACTGGATTCCGGCCTGCGCCGGAATGACGGCAGGGGCGGTGCCGCTCTGGATCAGAAATGGACTGGAGCCGCCGTGTCGCCGCCGCAAACCAGAAACTCGCGCCATGCCAGCGAGCGCCAAAAACCCCGTCATTCCGGCGCCGGCCGGAATCCAGCGGCGTTCGCTCGCGGCCAGAACTCCGGATTCCGGCCCGCGCCGGAATGAGGTGGCATTTTTCAGGGGCGTCATTTCAAGGCACATTATTGACATGCACCTCGTGGTAAAGGCTGACCGATTCGCCACCCTGCGTCAGCTTCAGGCGGATCGAAAGCAGGCCGAAGCGCTGGTTCACCGCGTCATAGTTGAACTGGCAGCTTTCGACGCCGGTCGCCAGCGGTGCCGAGCTGCCACCGGTCGGCGGATTGGCCTGCGTCACCGTGATCGCATAACCCGAATAACGCCGCAACTCGCCACCGGCGCAACGATACGTCACCGGCCCCTCGACCACCTGGAAGCGGTGACTGGGCGAATCGAAGGGAAACGGTGTGCTCGACGCCAGCGTCACCTTGCTGACGTCGGCGCCGTTGGTGCCGTTAACAGCGCGCAAGGTATCGCCGTTATAAGCGTTGGCGCCGGGAATCCCGAGGTTGTAGATACCGATGCTCTCGCCGGTATTGAACTCCATCTTCGGCCCGAGAATGTCGAAGCTGCTGTCGGCGACGCCGAATTCCAGCGGATCGTCGCCAGCGGCGCCGGCATCGGCGCGATAGCGTCCACCGGCGCGCGTAATCAGGAATTCGACTGCGTTGCCGCCGGCAACCCGCACGCTGTTCGGCAGCGCCAGCCGCACGTCACGGGCGATGCGGCGGGCGGCGGTATCGGCGATGTCGGTCATTTCGGCGCGGCGAGCGGAATCGACGTAGCCCTGGATCGGCGCGCGGATGAAAATCGCCACCATCGCCGCGATGATGCCGGTGATGACGATGACGATCACCGCCTCGACCAGCGTGAAGCCGCGCTGGCCGCTGCGTGCCGGGAAAAAGTCAGGGCAAGGCATTGGGCGCATACCGCAGGCGGTAGCCGGTCAGGGTGATGCTGGTGTCGGACGGACCGGTGACGGTCACGTCGATCTTCAGCGAATCAGCGGCGGGAACCCCGTTCAACGCCACCTGCGAGATGGCGACACTGGCGCCATAGCCAGCCAGTTCGTTAATGGGATTGCCATTCACGTCACGGATCGGATTGCCCATCGCGAAATTGCGGTAGTCGGAGACATTCTGCCCCTCACGCGGGCCGGCGTTCGACACACGGGCACCCGCCGGCAGCGCGTCTTCCGACATGCCGGGAGTGCAACCGCCAACACTGGTGGCGGTTGCCGCATTGGGATCAGTCGGCAAACACCACGTAAAGGCCTGCAACTCGACTTCCTCCAGCAGCGATTCGGCGATCGCCAGCGCCTGCTTGCGGATCAGCGGATCGGCGCTGTGTTTGGTCGTGACGTTCATCACCGACAGGATGCCGGCCAGGCCGACACTGACGATGACGATGAACATCACCAGCTCGACCAGCGAAATGCCGGCCTGCCGGGCGATGCGCAAATGCTCACGACGCATGGACATAGCCGGTTTCCTGTTCCACCATGATCGTGGTTGCCGAGCCGGCAATCCTGATCGTGGCGGGAGCGCTGGCCTGCCCGAGGGCGTTGAAGCTGAAGCCGGCTGGCACCTGTGCGAATGCGATGCCGCCCTTGGCCTGAATCTGGTACTGATTTTTTCCGTCCGGCCCGGAAAGAGCTTGGTCGCATGCCGTCGCACCTGCAGCTGACGCCACCCGCAAACTAACAGCACTGGCGGAAAAATCGACACAAACGGTACGCCGCTCGGCGATCGCCGCCTTTTGCGCATAGCGCAGCATCGCCAGCGTGCCGTCGCTGAAACCGCGCGCGTCGAAGGTCTGCCGCTCGAACAGGCGCGGCAACGCGGCCACCGCCAGTACCGCGATGATGATCATCACCGCGATCAGCTCGACCAGGGTAAAGCCGGAATTTTTCATCGCCTTTCCGAAATCCTCTGGTGACGGCGCCGATAGCGCCGGGCAAGAAAATGGCGGGAGGACGTTTGTTCGCCCGTCCCGCCGAGTCAATCAGTCCGGGCTTCGTATCACGCAACCCATCCTGTTCAAGAGCGATTTAAATCGCCCTCCTTATTCCTGTTACTGCAGGCAGATCACCGTCGCGGTCGCTGCAGTGCCCTTGGTCGGCGTGATGCTGCAGCTTACGACCTTGCCATCGTCGGCCGCGGCAGCGCAGGAAGTCACTTCCGAATCGTCATGCACTGCATAGGTATAACCGGAAGTCGGCAGTGGCTGCTGCATGATGGTGTTCAGCGACGCTTCGGCACACGGAGTCGCGGAATTGTAGGCAACACCCTTCGCCGAATTGGCTTTGCGCGCCGCATAATTGATCGTCGCTGCCGAGCTGATACCACCAGCCAAGCCGGCGGCGGCTGCCGTGCTGGCCTCGTCGGTCAGATCAACGAACTTCGGCAACGCCACCGCCGCCAAAATCCCGAGAATCACGATCACGACAACCAGTTCGATCAGGGTAAAACCAGCTTGGACTTTTTTCATTTGAGGCTCCGTTAAAAATAGGGAATGAACAATTACTGGCAGTTGGCGGCCGTCAGATTGGCAGCCGAATAGGTTGGCGCCGTATTGGCTGCCGCCGCTTCCGTATAGGTAATCGAGCAGCTCGTGTGATTGTCATCCGGCGTGACGGTCGTCACAGAAGTCGTAGTCGAAAACTTGTAGTCAGACGTATCGATGCCAGCAGCCGTGACAATCGCGGCGGCCGTCGGGTAGCCGTTGGTCATCGCGATGGTCTCCCCTTCCATCGTCACGCTGGCATTCGGGGCCAGACTTTGCGTCAGCTGCAGCGAGTGCGCCAGTGCCGCGCCAGCCTTCAGCGATCCCAGTGCGCCATTCATCTTGGCGATGCGGGCCTCGGTCTGCAGCGCAGCGAAACGCGGCAGCGCAATCGCGGCCAGAATGCCAAGGATGGTGATGACGACGACCAGTTCGATCAGGGTGAAGCCTTGTGCACGGGATTTCATATTTGCTCCATGGGAAAAGGACGACCGATTGTAGGCAAGGTTTTTTGAACTGACGTTGTCAGACTGACTACTTACAACATTTTTCCAACAGAAATTTTGTTAAACATGGTTAAAAGAAGACACACATTTCAGCGCCATACGTAACGATTCTCGACAACCAGCCGCAAGCCTTCCAGCGGCTGCTTTTCCGGGCCTTGCGCCGTCCCCTTTTCAGCCGCGCCGGCGGGCACGACGCGCAGCCGGATTTCCGGGATGGCGGCGTTTTCGGCGGTCTCCAAAAATCGCGTATGCAACGGCCGATACACCAGTTGCCGGGCGTCGCGGTCGAAGTACCAGTTGCCGGTGCTGGCCTGGTTGGCGGTGATTACACCGAGGTAATTGGGCGGCAGCGCTTCCAGCCAGCCGATCGGATTTTCCTGGCGCACTGCCGGCAATTGCGCCAGGCTGCCGGAGATCATCAGCTCGGCCATGCGCACGCGCAGGCCGCTGCGCATGTTGGCGATGGTGGCTTCCACCACCGCTTTTTCGGCGTATTCCTGATAGCGCGTCAACCGTTCGATCAGCAGCGCGGTGAAGATGCCGATCAAGATCACGGCAACCAGCAGTTCAAGGCGCGAGGTGCGGTGCTTTTCTTTCATCTGGTTTATCGCTGTAAGCCGATGCCGGACGACGATGAGGTGCCGTTCGGTTCGGCATGGAGTCGTTGCGGAGGATGTCGTGTAAACGACGCCGGGTTCCCGCCTTCGCGGGAACGACAAGGGAAAAAGGAGTTGCGCATTCGGTCGTCTCGCGAGGCTGTGGCGCAAGTCGATCGGCGCTTGCCACCGCACGCCGCGCTGGCGTCACTTCGGCAGCGCCACCTTGCCGAGATCCCAGATCGGCAGGAACACGCCGAGCGCCAGGATCAGCACCAGCACGCCGAGGCCGAGAATCAGGATCGGCTCGATCTGCGAGGCCAGCGTTTTCAGTTCGTAATCGACTTCGCGCTCGTACATGTCGGCCACCTCGTCCATCAGCGAATCGATTTCGCCGGTTTCCTCGCCGACCGCGACCATCTGCAGCACCATCGGCGTGAACACGCCGGTGGTGGTGGCCACGCGCAGAATGGATTCGCCGCGTTCGACGCCGTCGCGCATCTGTTCGACGCGGGCGGCGATGTAGGCGTTATCGACCGTCTGCGCGACCACGTTCATGCCCTGCACGATCGGCACGCCGCTCTTGCTGGCGAGCGAGAAACTGCGCGCGAAACGCGCCAGCGTGGCCTTCTGCATGATCTTGCCGACGATAGGCAGGCGCAGCTTGAAGCGGTCCCAGCGATAGCGGCCACGCTCGGTGCCGATGTAGAGCCGGGCGCCGACGAAGATGCCGGCCACCGCCGCCAGCATCGCCGGCCAGTATTCGATGGTGAAGTTGGAGGTACCCAGCAGAATGCGCGTCATCAGCGGCAACTGCGCGTTGAAGCCGGCATAGACCTTGGCGAAGGCCGGGATCACGAACAGGTTGATGACCGCCATCGCCGCCACCATCGCGACCACGACAAAGATCGGATAACGCAGCGCGGTCTTTACGCGCAGGCGCATTTCGCGCTCGAATTCGAGCTGGTCGAACAGCCGCAGGAAGATTTCGTCGAGGCGGCCGGTGGTTTCACCGACCCGCACCATACTGGTGTAGAAGCCGGAAAAGACGGTCGGATGGCGGCGCATCGATGCCGACAGTTCGCGCCCGGCATCGAGCGCTTCGCGCAGATCGCGGATGACCCGCACGAAGCCCTTGTTGCTGGCGGATTCCTGCAACCCGGCCAGCCCGCGCATGATCGGCACGCCGGCCTTCAGCAGCGTGTGCAACTGACGGCTGAACAGCTGGACGTCGATCGGCCGCACCTTTTCCTCGGTCAGCCGCTGCCACCAGCCGGATTCGCCGCCCGCGGCCGGCCGCTTGGCCGGCGCGATCTCGACCGGCGTGGCGCCGGTGGAAAACAGCTGGCTGGCGATGGCGCCGCTGTCGGCCCCCTCCAGCACCCCTTGCAGCAATTCGCCACGGGCATTGCGGGCTTTGTAGGAAAAGAAAGGCACTTCGACTCCGGAATCAGTGCGGCCACCATGAGCGGCGCGTTGGATTTTCAATATACTCCCCGCATCATGCTTCGATAGCGGGCGTGCAGCCTTTATTTTTACCTCATACTCCCCTGTTTTATCGGGAGTGGGTTGCCAATGCGAGTGGAGCAGGCAGTCAGCCCGGGCCGGGTGGATGCCGCCATGTCAACCGGAGTTATTGGGGTCAGAGTTTTTTTTCGCAGTTTCATCGCGAAAATGACTCTGACCCCAATAACGGACTGGAGCGGACAAACTCAAACCACGCGGGTTTCGCCACACATCAGCCCCAATCCGTGAAAGCAGGGTCAGAGTAATTTTCGCGAAACAACACCGCGAAAAAAACTCTGACCCTGGTTTCACTCCTTTTCATCCAACCTGCCTGCCGTTCCCGCCCCTAATCCTCGAACTGATTGCTGATCCGCATCGCCTCGCCGATCGTGGTCTTGCCGGCGGTGACCAGTTGCACCGCGTGGCGGCGCAGGGTTTCTCCCGCCATCTGCGCTTCCGCCACCTTCAGGAAATACGACGGGTCGGGATGGTTGGCGGCGTCGGCGACGGCAGCGGTCATTTCCAGCATTTCATAGACGCCGGTACGACCACGGAAGCCGGTGCCGTTGCAGTGCGAGCAGCCGCGTCCGTGCAGGTAGCGCTGCGTGCCGGCGCTTTCACCGAGTTCCGCCTTCAGCCATTCGTGTTCGGCGGCGGTCGGCTCGACTTCCTCGGCGCAGCTTTCGCAGATCACCCGCACCAGCCGCTGCGCCAGCACCGCCTGCAGCGAGGTGGCCACCATGTAGCGCGGCACGCCCATGTCCAGCAGGCGCACCGGGGTGCTGACGGCGTCGTTGGTGTGCAGCGTGGACAGCACCAGATGCCCGGTCAGCGCGGCGCGCATGCCGATCTGCGCGGTTTCCTGATCGCGCATTTCGCCGACCAGCACCACATCCGGATCCTGCCGCAGCGCCGAGCGCAGCACGCGGGCGAAGTCCAGTTCGATCTTGTCGTTGACCTGCACCTGATTGACGCCGGGCAGCCGGTATTCGACCGGGTCTTCGACGGTGATCAGCTTGCGTTCCATCGAATTCAGCTCGGACAGCGCGCCGTACAGCGTGGTGGTCTTGCCGCTGCCGGTCGGGCCGGTCACCAGCACCAGCCCGTTCGGGCGGGCGATGATGGCGCGGAATTTCTTGACCATTTCCGCCGGCATGCCGATCGCGTCCAGCCGCAGGATGCCGCCGCTCTGGTTCAGCAGACGCATCACGATCGATTCGCCGTACTGGGTCGGCATGGTCGAAATACGCACGTCGATCTGCTGCTGCTTGACGCGGATCGCGAAACGGCCGTCCTGCGGCAGCCGCTTTTCGGAAATGTCGAGATCGGACATCAGCTTCAGCCGCAGCGCCAGCGCGGAGGCGATGCGGATGTCGGCTTCGGTCTGGAGATGCAGCACGCCGTCGATGCGGAAACGGATCTGCAACCGCTTTTCCTGCGGTTCGATGTGAATGTCGGAAGCGCGCACCTGGCTGGCGTCGTCGAACACCGACTGCAGCAGCTTGACCACCGGCGCTTCTTCCAGCCCTGGCGTGCCGCCGAGGCCGCCGAAATCGACCACCGTGTCGCCGAGGTCCTGCTCCAGCTCGCGCGCCAGCCCGGAAATTTCGTCGGTGCGGCGGTAGACGTGGTCGATGGTCTGCAGCAGTTCGCTTTCGTTGACCACCGCCAGCGTGATGTCGCGCCGCACCAGCCGGACGATTTCATCGTAGGCGAACAGATCTGTCGGATCGGCCATGCCGACCAGCAGCGCGCCGTTGCGCTCTTCCAGCGGAATCGCGCGGAAACGCCGCGCCTGGGTTTCCGGCAGCAGGCGCACGGTTTCCCGATCGGCGTTGTAAAACTTCAGGTTGACGTAGGGGATGTGCAGCTGGCTGGCCAAGGCGCCAGCGATCTGCTCCTCGCTGACCAGGCCGTTTTCGACAAAGACGCGGCCAAGCTTGCGGCCGGTGCGCTTTTGCTCGCCCAGCGCGAACTGCAGCTGTTCTTCGGACAGCAGCTTTTGCTGGACCAGAATTTCACCCAGGCGGACCTTTTCCGGTCTGGCCATCAAGCGCTCCTCGAGTGGTTTTTGGGGGGAGAAAAAAGACCGGGGGTATTCTATGCCACAACCCGTCGGTGATATGCAAAATGTTGTTAAGGAAGCCATGCATGTCGTATTCACCACAACAGGCCGGCATCGCCGGCATGGCGGGCGTCCTGCTACGAACGACGCTTTCGGCAATAATGGCGGACATCGTTCAACTCGCACGGCCGGCTCGCGCCGCCGCACATTTCTCATGTCATCACCCTCCTCTCTCCAGATTCTCGGCGTCGTCGGTTGCGGCGCAATGGGCCGCGGCATCGTCCAGATCGCGGCGCTGGCCGGCTGCACGGTACGCATGCTCGACGCCCAGCCTGGCGCCGCCGCCAGCGCCAGACAAGCACTGGCCGATACGCTCGACAAGCTGCGCGCCAAGGGCAAACTGAGCGCCGAACAGGTAGACGCCGCGCTGGCGCGCATGCAGCCGGTGGACGCCATCGCCGCGCTGGCCGATTGCGATCTGGTGGTCGAAGCGATCGTCGAAAAGCTCGACGTGAAGCGTCAGCTGTTCGCCGAACTGGAAGCGGTGGTGCGGCCGGACGCGCTGCTGGCCTCGAATACCTCGTCGCTGTCGATCACCGCGATCGCCGCCGGCTGCGACCATCCGGAGCGGGTGGCCGGCTACCACTTCTTCAATCCGGTGCCGCTGATGCGCGTGGTGGAAGTGATCGAAGGCGCGCTGACCGCGCCGGCCACCGCCGACGCGCTGATCGAACTGGCACGCCGCATGGGCCATACGCCGGTGCGCGCCTCCGATACGCCGGGCTTCATCGTCAACCACGCCGGGCGCGGCTTCGGTACCGAGGCGCTGAAGATCGTCGGCGAAGGCGTGGCCGATTTCGTCACCGTCGATCGCGTGCTGCGCGAGGCGGCCGGTTTCCGGCTCGGGCCGTTCGAGCTGTTCGACCTGACCGCGCTGGACGTGTCGCACCCGGTGATGGAATCGATCTACCACCAGTATTACGAAGAACCGCGCTACCGCCCCTCGGTCATCACCGCGCAGCGGCTGTCCGCCGGCCTGCTGGGCCGCAAGACCGGACGCGGCTTCTACGCCTACAGTGAAGGCCGCCAGCAGGTCGCGCCGGAAGCCGCGCCACCGCAGGCGCGCCCGGCGGCGGTCTGGGTCAGCCCGGTGACCGGCGCCGCCTGCGCCCAGGTGCAGGAACTGGTGGTGGCGCTCGGCGGCACCCTCGACAACGGCGCCACGCCGGGCGCCGATTCGCTGATCGTGGTCACGCCATTGGGCGAGGACGCCTCCTTCATCGCCACCCGCGACGGCCTCGATGCCCGCCGCGTGGTCGGACTGGATGTGCTGATGCCGCTGTCGAAGCGGCGCACGCTGATGACCACCCCGGCCACCAGCGCCGACATGCGCGACGCCGCGCACGGCCTGTTCGCCGCCGACGGCGTGCCGGTATCGGTGATCCGCGATTCGGCCGGCCTGATCGCGCCGCGCGTGATCGCCACCATCGTCAACATCGGCTGCGACATCGCCCAGCAACGCATCGCCAGCCCGGCCGACATCGACACCGCCGTCACGCTCGGCCTCGGCTATCCGCAGGGACCGCTGGCGATGGGCGATGCCTTCGGCCCCGCGCGCATTCTGGCGATCCTGGAAACGATGCTGGCGCTGTCCGGCGACCCGCGCTACCGGCCGTCGCCGTGGCTGCGGCGCCGCGCGACGCTGGGGCTGTCGTTGCTGGCAGAGGAAGCGTAGCGGCGGAGACGTCGCTCGCCGCACCCACGCTGGGTTCCGGCGAAAGCCGGAACCCAGCGTCTTGGTACTGTTCTCGCCTGTCCTCAGCATAACCCCGCACCAACGAACGTCACTGGATTCCGGCCTGCTCCCACTACTGTCCGGAATAATTCAGTTGACAAGCTTGTGAAGGGTTGCAGGGAAAGGTTTAAGGGGGTAAACCCCTGTTTGCCAACTTAAAAACCCACCCTGCAACATGTACAGGATAAGCCGATTT